>Ga0315282_10015046_pt1 | contig 11459 bp, 7 predicted proteins | sample YL17G07_20_MG_FD_203693 | JGI IMG/M metagenome (GOLD analysis project Ga0315282, IMG submission 203693) | Sediment microbial communities from Yellowstone Lake, YNP, Wyoming, USA - YL17G07_20 | ecosystem: Environmental > Aquatic > Freshwater > Lake > Sediment | place: USA: Wyoming | collected...
ACATTGTTCAGGAAGATGGAGTCCTCGTCGTCGTCACCGGCACTGCACTGTTCAACGTTCTTGAAGGCTCTGCCCCAACCGCAGTCCCGACAAAGGTTGTAACCACTGTAGCACCGGTCACCACGGTCGCAACAACCGTCCCGCCGACCACGGTAGCCACACCCACCAAGACCCCGACACAGCCGGGCTTTGGTGCACTGGTTGCCCTGATCGGTCTCGGCGCAGTTGCGTTCCTTGTCGTGCGCAGGCACTGAACTAAAATCTAATCATCTCTTTTTTTCCACCGGTGTTAAGTAAGCCCGATAGTTTGGCAGATTCTCAGGAATCTGGTTGTTATAGATCGGGATTCTCTGGTGATTTGCTGTTTTGCTAATGTAAGGGGGATTTCTTAGTTCGATATCGCAGTACTTTACAGGATCCCGAGATCTCATCTGCGGCGTGAAATAACCCGCCCCTCTTCAGAGGCAATTACCAAAACTCTAACCAACAATATTTACTTTATCACGGCAGCAGTAAAACAAATTCCATTAACTGGACCGGTCTGGAAAGATCTGTCAAAGATCCGTTCTGCAGGTTAGACATATGCAGATCTTCTGGCGGATATAATCGAAGAACCGAAGAAGCGATTAGAGACAACGTGAAGGCATGGATCTGCAGATAAAAAGGGATTATATCTCCCTCCCGGTGATTATGGATCGACGTTTGAATTGAAGCTGTGACATAAAGTGCCAGACAATGCAAATTCTCTAACGGATAAAATCCTCCGAATTATATAAAATGCCTTTAAGCATCTTGAAGATCCCCTCGAAACCTGGGGATAAAGAAAAACGAATGGCCCAGGACATCTTAATCTGTGAATTAAATTTCCTACACTATTGTCTACACGTTTAGTGGTCTGACTCCACCAGTGTCTTTTGCGGTCGATGACGAACCGTATAGCGAAGAAGCGATCCAAGGTCTTGAGGAAGCCATCAGGGATATGGAACAGGGGAGACTCATTCCGGAATCCCGGATCATGAAAGAATATGAGGTTAAATGAGGGACTTGCGGATTTTACCCGTTCCCTCTTTTAGGATCCCCTCATCACACCAGCACCGGCACGCCGTCCGCCCACATCCCGACCCGCGTGCGGATCCCCTCATCGCTATAGGATGACAATGTCACCCGGTCCCGTGCAATACTCAGAAAATATATCCCGCCATCCGGGTCGTGGCATTTCAAGGTGACAGAGAAGAGATCCGCTCCCGGGATATGCTTTACCTTCCCGCCATGGGCCGCGATGTTTGCCATGTTGGAGATGACGGCGGCGATGCCGTACTGGTAGCCTTCGATGGAATTGTACATATCGAGACCGTTCCCCATCCGTTTTCCACGTGCATTCTCATACACGAATTTCGCGGTATACATCTCCCGCACCTTCTCAACCGGAGGGTGGTGCTTTTTCGCACCCCGGTAAGACGTACAACCAAGCGGATTTTTCAGGATAAGCAACCGGACGACGGCGTCAAACGCCATCACGTCCGGAAACGGGTTTTCCAGCCGGCGGATTGCACTTTTGGTTCCAGGTTTTTGCTTGAAATATGCCATGGGATGCCTCGTCTGCCCGACCACAGTTCCGGCAGTGGTCGAGCGTCCTCCCGCATATGACGTGCCCCTCCGGATGTGTTCACCGGTATGAGAGGGCTGGCATGTGGTTCTGATCAAGAAGAATGAGGGGGTCCGATAAATTCTTGGTGGTCGGTTGCATGGGTGTGTGTGAAGGGGTCGGGCGGTGTATTTTGATAACCGTAACCCGCTGTCCCGCATTTGTCGATCTTGGCCGGCATTTTCGGATTTTGTGTCGTTGAAATGAGGGCGGTTACGGTCATATTGATACCTTGTTGCTCCTGCCAGCGGGTTTGCGCCAAACAAAAAAAGTGGTCAGACCCCCTCCGACCCCTCCAGTTCCAACCCGCTTTTTGCGTGGGTTATGGGGAATTTTACGATGATGAATTCGCGGTGCTATGGTGATCCGGATGGCCATAAGGGAGCGGGGGGTCGGATGGGGTCAGTGTGGTCTGACATCAAGAAAATCACCAGATTTTGGGTGAAGAAATTCTCACAATAGATCTGGCGCATAAAAAATATGGATATTACAGCTAATGTGGAGCGCCTGCTGGCATATGAGTGCATTACCTTTTTTACTCTCTATCAGGAATCAACACGTGCGATCGATTTGATCCTCCCGGTTACGATACCAGTTTGTCCCGCGAATTCCAGAACAACTCAACCGAGCCAGTATAATCTCCTCTTCATCAGCCGGTGCGATTTTTATGATAAAGCGTCCTAAGTAGGTGTGGAGAGGACGCGCCCTTCAGGGGCGTTCCGTCAATGAGGGGATACGGCAAATGAAACTTCTGGTAAAGCTTCTTGATATCGCAAAACGGGGTGTGCTGCTCAACCGTCTTGACGCCCGGAGCATCGGTGTCTTAGATGGTGACCGGGTACAGGTAATCAACCCGACAAACGGGGTATCCGTTACCGCATTCGTGGATACCACATCAACGATTGCCGGTCAGGGCACGGTTGGCGTGTACCGGATCACGAACGAACGCCTGAAAATCGGGGAAGGCTCAGGGATCGATGTGCGGGAAGCAGGACGCCCTGCGTCCCTCGATTTCATCAAGAAAAAGATGGATGGCGGTAAATTATCAAAAGACGAGACGATGACCATAATCAAGGATGTGGTGAACGATGATATCTCGGCAGCAGAACTCACCGCATTCATCACCGCTTCGTACATCAACCCGCTCGACATGGATGAAGTAGAGCACCTCACCCGCGCAATGGTCGAAACCGGCGAACAGATCAAATTTGCATCCCGCCCCATTGTCGACAAGCACTCGGTGGGTGGCGTCCCGGGAAACAAGATCTCGCTCCTCGTCGTCCCTATCATCGCGGCGAGCGGGCTGAAGATCCCCAAGACCAGTTCCCGCGCCATCACCGGCGCCGGCGGAACCGCTGACCTGATGGAAGTGCTCGCGAATGTCGAGTTCTCGGCAACTGAAGTCCAGCAGATGACCGAAAAAGTCGGGGGCGTGATTGTCTGGGGCGGAGCCACGAACATCGCCCCGGCAGATGACCGGATCATCATACAGGAATATCCATTCAAGATTGACGCCCGGGGACAGATGCTCGCAAGTGTCATGGCAAAGAAGTGTGCAGTCGGTGCAAACCTTGTCGTGATCGATATCCCGGTCGGGCAGCACACCAAAGTGCCGACAATGCAGGACGGGAGGAAACTGGCACGCGAGTTCATTGAACTAGGGGAACGGCTCAACATCAAGGTCGAATGTGCCCTTACCTACGGGGACATTCCGGTGGGGCACAGCATCGGTCCGAACCTTGAAGTCAAGGAAGCGCTCCGTGTCCTTGAGGGCGCGACGGAACCGAACTCTTTTATCCAGAAGAGTGTATCGCTTGCCGGAATTGCTTTTGAGATGTCGGGAAAAGCCGCACGGGGCACCGGTGCCGCGATGGCACAGGAACTCCTCACGAAGGGAAAAGCGCTCGACAAGTTCCGGCAGATTATCGAGATTCAGGGTGGCAATCCGAAGATCCGATCGGATGACATCCTCCCGGGCGAACACCAATTCATTGTAAATGCACCTGCATCCGGGTACGTGATTGAGATGAACAACAAGTCCTTGATCACGCTCGCACGTATCGCCGGTGCCCCGCATGACCGGGGAGCCGGTATCATGCTCCATGCTAAAAAAGGCAAACTGATAAAAGCTGGAGAACCGCTCTTCACTATTTATGCAGACCGTTCCTGGCGTCTGCAGAGCGCGATAGAAGAGGGACGGCGGCTTATGCCTGTACTTGTCGAAGGTATGCTTCTTGACCGGGTGCCCTCAATATCGTTGATTTGAACCGATGGGCTAAAATACGAGCAGGTGGGGATAAATTACTATGTATAGACATAGAAATCGTTTCCTTTTTGCTCTGCTGTGCATCATCACTCTTTGCAGCGCAGCACAGGCAACGACACTGCAGCTTTCCGTGCAGGACAGTCTTGATAATACCTCGATCTCTCATGCAACCGTATTCCTTGACGGGAACAATCTTGGCTGGACGAGCAACACCGGGCAATTCATGTACATGCACTCCGGATTGAATGACCTCAACATCCGGATCGTGATGGCGGGATATGATGACTGGACCAGTACCATCGCAATGAATGCGACATCTGCCATCGCGAACATGAACCGAAAGAGCCTGACTTTGAACATCAAGGTGTTCGATTCTGACACGATCCTTCCCGTGTATGGGGCAAACATCAACCTGACCGCTAATAACATCACGCAGACAAAACAGACTGATGTTCTGGGTTCCGCCACGTTTGGCGTCATGGCGGAGACATTGTATTCAGTTGACATTACAGCACCGAATTACCAGTCCCGCCGCGGAACGATCGCTGTGGCTGATGTGGACAAGGAAGTGACATACCAGCTGTTATCAGGCACCAGGTTTTCTTTCGTTGTCAATGATAAGGATAGCTCAACACCGATCCCCGGCGCCGAAGTCCGTATCGATTCCGTTCTTGTCGGAACAACGGACTCCCGGGGGATATTGATCACACCGGTTTCCCGGGGGAAGTATTACACTATACAGATCAAAAAAGACGGTTACGAGACATTTGCCGAATCACGAATGATCACAGACACCGATGCCTTGTATGAAGCAGTCCTGACCAAGGCACCTGTCGGGGCATTTGTCTTTGTATCAGATCAAAGTAAAGTCCCATTGAACAATGCAGAAATCTATATGAATGGTACAACTGTTGCGACAACAAACCAGTACGGGCGTGCCAATCTCCCGAACCTGCTTTCGGGCACCTATACGGTAGAAGTGAGAAAGACAGGTTATGCGACGACGACCCGGCAGGTCAATGTCACCAAGGCAGGCAATGATATTACTATTGAGCTGCCTTTTGAGACCGTTGGTCTGACTATTTTCGTCCAGGACAAGGAACAGAAGAACATCCAGAATGCGACCATCCTGCTCAACGGGGCTACTGCCGGTACATCAGATGCTCATGGTCAGTTTACAACCAATCTGATCTACAATACTCCCTATAATATCACCGCAACAAAAGATGGGTATCTGCCCACATCTGTCCAGAAACAAGTCCCGATAGGAAACACTTCTCCCGCACTCACTCTCACCCTTGAAAAAAGCACGGACTGGAGCCTCATCACGCTCGTGGGGATCGGTGCAATCATTGTTCTTGCCCTGTTTGCGGTAATCAGGATATTCGGGCGCAGGAACCGGCGGCGTGTCATAATAAAAAAGAATGAACTATAATTTTTAGAATATAAGAACGCGCTGACACGGCAGCAATCACTCGTGCCTCAAATCCTTTTTTCATGTTGAAAATCTTGGACAAATCCACGGCGGGACATGCCGGCAAGGGTTATACATTATCCACTTCGTGGCAGTATCAGATATCATGCGACCAGTAATCCGAATACTCAATACCAAGGTCCAGAACAAAACAGAAAACGGACCCAGCGGGAATCGAACCCGCGTCCTTGGGTTCGAAGCCCAAGAGGATGTCCTCTACCCCATGGATCCTTCCCATCTTATTACATCAAAAGATATTAAGTATTTTCTACCGATAAACTAATGAATGATTCTGTCTGCCCATGAGATTGTTCGCCGTTTAGAAAGCGATTGTACGCAGGAGCGACTCGTTATCACGCCTTTCAACACCGAATGCCAGCAACCCGCGTCCTATGATCTCCGTTCAGCAGACAACGCTATCCTGCCACGGATGACCTGTACGCTCGTCTCAAGCCTAGAATGGGTGGAACTCCCTCCTGACGTTGCAGGTACATTGCGCTCCCGGTCATCGTTTGGCAGACGGGGGGTGCTCATGGGGGCAGGTTTTGTCGATCCCGGATTTCGCGGGCAGCTGACCCTCTGTCTGACCAATATGGGAAGTGAAGATATACGGGTGCAAAAGAACGACCGTATTGTACAGATGATCCTGCATGAAGTACGAAACGGAAGCGAACGGTACTCCGGGCGGTACCAGGACAGTTCTGGTGCTGTGGAGGCAAAGACATCATGATACGGACAGAACGAAAATATATCGAGATCCTGCGGATATTAAAGGAACACCAAGAACCAGTCGGGGCGAAACGGCTCTCGGAACTGATGGCGGACCGGGGATTCGTGCTCAGTGACCGTGCAGTCCAGTATTACCTCAGTTATCTTGATACCATGGGGTTTACCGAAAAAGTGGGAAACCAAGGACGGATGCTGACCCCGCTCGGTTTCGCGGAGACGGATAATGCGCTGGTCGATGACCGGATCGGATTTATCATCTCAAAACTCGAACGACTCGCATACCGGAGCACATTTGATCCCGCCACCGGCACTGGCGATGTTGCCTATAACCTTTCGATAATACCCAAGGAATCATTCGAGCGGGTGGTTGCTGCTTTCGATGAGGTCGTAAAGGCTGGATGCGGATTTTTCAGTACCTATCGTATTGTTGACCATGATCCACGCATCCCCCCGGATTCTGTCGGGATTATCACCCTGTGCAGCATCTCTATGGACGGGGTGTTCCAGAGGAATGGAATTCCTGTTAAGATGGCATATGGGGGAAGACTCGAAATAGAAAATGGCACCCCGGGACAGTTCAGGGATTTGATCGGGTACCGGGGAACGACCATCGACCCTCTAGAACTCTTCATCTCATCAGGTCTGACCTCGATCAACACCTTTGCCCGGACAAAGACCGGTATTGCGCTTGCCAATGTCCGGGAAGTTCCGAGTTCTGCAAAAACCAAAGTGGAGGAGACCATCCGTCTTATGAATGACTGCGGGTTTGTATTTCCGGTCACGATGGGCAACCAGGTATTCAACCTGCCTGACAACCCCTTCCGGATCTCAATTGTCGCTTTTTCCGGGCTGAATTATATCGCCAATTGCGTCGAACAGGGACTGGAGATCACTACCGAGATCGGCGCGGGTAACATCCCGTTCTCCCGGGTGATGGAAACCAACTGATCATTCGCGGGATTGCTGATCGTCTTCTGATTTTTTATCCCGTTTCCTGAGTAACCGGGATCTGGGGGCGAGGGGCTCCAGTTCGGGAATAGAGGGCGCATGTGGTGCCTTGGGGGCTCCAGCGTTATCTTTTTTAGGCTTCAACTCGGTGTGGAGAAGGACATCATCTCTTACCCGTGGAGACGCCCTCATCGAGATGCCTTTTCCTGCAAGGACTGTATCGTCTGCCCGCTTCATTGTGTCCTTTAACCCAATCTTAACCTCTTCCGGTTCACTTTCGCTGGGATACTCCGGGAGAGTCTCTTCATCGGGTTTTCTCTTCTTTTTTGCCACGATCACCGTCCTCTTCTCAGGTACACGGGGATGATCCCTCTCTGAAATACCAGGCACTGCCTGATCAGGTGCAGGGTGCGATCCCTGTTGGACTGTCCCGGCGGTCTCATAGAAGTCGGGTGTATCAGCAGGAGAAGAACTCTGTATCGTTTCCTTCTTTTGCACGTGACCGCCCATTACCACCATTCGCTGTCGCTGCAACTCATGCTCAATCCGGTGTCGTTCCTTCTCCTTTCTCATTACGAGATCCGCCTTTGCACGCGGTGAAGGGGCACTAGCCCCCGCAGGGGATTCGGGTTGGACCGGTGATGAACCTGGTCGTTCATGATGTGAGTCCTTCTCCGGGATGTGACCACCTTTCAGGGAACTTCCCTGTTTCGCACTCATCACCAAGTGGCGCCTGGGAACATGCGGGATCACCGGACCGGGCTGGGTCTCGGGGAGTCCATGACCGGGTGTGCCAGAACCGGATGGCATGCGGGCAGGTACCGGTTTGTTGCGGGGAATCACCATCTTTTTGGGACTGTCGGCATCAGACGCGGGTGTCTTTGGTGGCGGGCTCTCCAGAACCATCTCAATCATGTCAGGAACTGGCTGCACTAACTCCTGGTCCCGGTGCAGCGTACCGGGGATTGTCTTTTTTCCAGGAAGGACAAGCATCTCATCTCTCCGTTCAGATACTCGCCGCGCTACGGGACCCCCGTCATTCAGCCCTTCGTATACGGCGTCCGGCAATCCGCTACCAGGAACTGGCTGCTGGTCTTCAGCTTTACGGGGCACCTCGCGAAGGCTGGAAGTATATTGTGCCCTGATCTCGTTCAGTTCCGTGAGCCGGGGGATATTCTCAAGACCGGAGAGCATGATGATGATTGCAACATATTTGGTATTCGTAACCGGATAATCCCCGGATCTCGTCTCCAGACCGGCGATGCTGCGGTCGATCCATTTGCGCACGGTCATGAACCCTTTCAGTGAGAGTTCATGCGATGGACCGGCAACGAGCACCAGTGCTTTTGCCGCACTTGTTATATCGCATGGTGTTGAAATCTCGTTGTAAATCGCCTGCTTTGCGAGTTCGACGATACGGGAGGCTTTCTTCTGGTGTTCCTCGGCAAAAAAACTGACCGGGCGCCACCGGGAGAGAAACCCGAACGGGTGCTGGGGCAGGTGTTCAACCGCGTAGCCGATGGTGATGAACCCCATACCTTTCATCGTATTGAGCACCTCTCCAGAGTCCATCACGACCTCGGCAAGTTCGATCCCCCCGTCGGCTTTGAACTCTCCTGCCCTCAGGATGAGACTGATCCTCCGGACAATGCCCTCGTTCAGTAACATACGGGCAGCCTCTGTGGGAGAGATCTCGGGTTTTGTCCTCCCGAATCCTAAAAATCCCGTATTCCCGCCCGTGGATTTTTTGATGAGCGCGGTTTTCGGTGCCTGTATCTTCTTAATCCAAGTCTCGTTATCAAAGAGGATGATCCCATCTAATAGTGGGGAGATCCTCTCAATATCATCAGCAGCTTTTGCCGACCGTTTCTCTCCTTCAGAAAGACAGGGTAGGGTAAACAACCCGAAGATCGGCTCGATGATAGACGCCCTGAGCGCGGTTACAATGTGCGGGGCAACATCTGCCAAGCTCCCGCCAAGCCCGCAGCAGATAAAGATCGCATCAGTCTCTCCAATCTCGATATTTTGTATGCGCGCAATCACCTCCCCTATGTCGATGGTTGCGGTCTGGCTGGTATTGCCGAGAACATCCAGGGAACTGGCTTCAAGCGCGGGGAAATAGATCTTCGCATTCTCCGGAAGATCGCCCAGCTTCGCTAATGTATCACCGTCAACATCGATGGCAAGCGCCTCGACGCATGCCACCCTGCTGCTCCGTCTATCTGCGGCATAGAGGCTACCGGCAATCCGTGAGCCTGCACCTCCCAGCCCTATAGCAAGTATCCGCATGGACGAATCCCTTTTTGAAAAACCGGTGGGATGTCTGGTGGTTCTGTTATAGTATGGCCCACGGGGGTTCAATATCTTATAGGATAATTTAGCCTGTAGAAAAAAATGTTTATCGCCCGTATCGGTGATTGACCGTAAGATACAGACACCTGCCTGAAAATCTCCATCTCCGTAAGATGTTTTGATTCGGGTTAGCTGGAGGATTCCATCATTCAGCCGGAATTTACGGGATCCGAATATTCCTGATTCCCTGCACCTCTTGGAGTACCGGTTATGCGAATGCGTAAACCCTCCTCAAGTCAATGGCAATGAGTTCTCGAAAACCTGCGTACACAGTGAAGATAGTGATGATGCATTCACAAAAATAACTCACAAAAACGACCAAAAAAACGAACAAATTTTAAAAGAACCTGCTTTGACGGTCAATCCGGGAGATCTTACTGCGTTCTCCTCCAATTTGGATCGACCAACTGCGAATTTCACCCGAAATTCAGAAAAAAACGGGAGACTCTGTGCAGATTTTCCGCCGGGATAAATGTAAATGATAATTTATTTAAGCGCGTGGACGGTAATACTCAATGAGGTGAACAAGCCTTGACATATGGAATTGAATTTGTACCAGGAAATGTCAACGTAAAGCAAGTAGTTAACTTCTGTAAACTTGCTGAGTCAAAAGATATCGACTTTGCATGGATCACTAACCACTACAACAACCGCCACTGCTATCCGACGCTCGCTGCAATCGCTCAGGCCACAACGACCCTCAAGATGGGTCCGGGCATCATGAACGCATTCACCGACACACCGGCAGCAATGGCATCGTTCTTCTGTACCTTAAACGAAATCTCCGATGGCCGTGCAGTGCTCGGTATCGGACCCGGTGACCTCTCAACGCTCCCGAAGCTTGCAATCAATGCTGAAAAGCCGGTTGCCCGCCTCGAAGAGGCAGTCGTGCAGATCCGGAAGCTCTGTGCCGGTGACCAAGTGAACAAGTCCGGCATGCAGTTCTTCGACTACGATGGTGCGAAGCTGACCGGTGTCAACCTTCCCGACAAGAAGAAGGGTGTTCCAATCTACATCGGTGCACAGGGACCCAAGGTTCTTGAGCTCGCCGGAAAAGTTGGTGACGGTGCACTGATCAACGCATCCAACCCGAAGGACTTCCATATCGCTATCCCGATCATCAAGAAGGCAAGCGATGCCGTTGGCAAGAAGAACTTTGATATCGGTGCATACACGGCAATGTCGATCGACCAGAGCGAGAAGAAGGCACGCAACGCTGCAAAGATTGTTGCCGCATTCATCGCAGCCGGCTCTCCGGAAGCACTGCTCACCCGCCACGGACTCGATCTTGCCAATGTTGCCAAGATCAAGGTAGCACTCGGCAAGTTCGACTTCAAGACCGTTGGAGAACTTGTCGGAGACAAGGAGATTGATGCATTCACCATTGCAGGAACTCCTGAAATGGTTAAGGCAAAGTGCGCAGACCTGACAAAGGCTGGCGTCACCCAGATCATCTTCGGTTCACCACTCGGTCCCGACATGACCAACTCCATCCGCCTCCTCGGAAAGTACGTCGTATAAACGAGGATACGCAATCCGCCCGGGTACCGCCTTAGAAGGCAGGAAAGCCCTGGCAGATAAAAAAAATTTCTTTTTTTTTGATTTACAAACATGAACACGTGTAGCGCTGTGCAAACGACTATGTCATCACATTCGATAATATACTCATGATAGAGAATGTTTGCCGTCTCTGAAGTTGCTACAGAAAAAGGATTATTGCAGCACCGGGAGGAACATTTTACCGGCCTCCGGTGCAGAATCAGCCCCGAACGACTGAAACGGCATATCGATCGGGCGCTGTTCCTGCCAGACAGTTCTGCCGGTTGCCCATTCTGCCGGGATCGCATCTTTGTGGTCACTCCCACATTTGCTGATAAGAATAGGATTATTCTCGGCGAGAGTGTTACATTCCCCAACCTCTTCCCGTTCGGCGACTGGCATACGGTAACTGTGATCACACAAGCACATACGGTGGATACATTCACGCACCGTCAGGTGGCGGATGCGCTTCGCGCACAGGTAGAATCCCTCCAGAAGTTTGACGG
>Ga0315282_10015047_pt1 | contig 11459 bp, 11 predicted proteins | sample YL17G07_20_MG_FD_203693 | JGI IMG/M metagenome (GOLD analysis project Ga0315282, IMG submission 203693) | Sediment microbial communities from Yellowstone Lake, YNP, Wyoming, USA - YL17G07_20 | ecosystem: Environmental > Aquatic > Freshwater > Lake > Sediment | place: USA: Wyoming | collected...
GTGCGGGCGTAGTAGAACCCGCTGTAGCCGAGCGACCGTTCCGCGTAGCCCCAGCCGGCCTGCGAGGGGAAGTTGGCGCCCTGCGGGTAGCTGAGCGAGCTGAACTGCCCGGCGCGCGCCAGGTCGGGGACGGCGCTCCCCTGCCAGGTGCGGGCGGCGTTGTAGACCTCGCGCTGATCGATGAACGGACCCCAGTAGTCCATCACCATCTCGACCGATGCGGCCCCACAGCCGAGCGCCTGTTGCTGCTGCCAGAGCGGCACGCCCTGGATGACGTAGCGCGACGGCAGGGTGCCGGCGCCGAGCGCCGGCGCTGCCGTCGCAAGAACGACCGCGAGCAGCAGGAGCACCGTGACGACGGCCAGGCTCGGCGTCGTGACGGGACGACGGAATAAGGAACGACGCATGGAACCCCCTTCGTTCGGCCCCACCGGGGCCAGTCGTCTTGCACCGCCTACGCTACGGCATCAACAGCCCCGGGGGGAAGAGCGCCGCGCCGCGCCGCCCCTCACTCCCAGCGATAGACCCGCAGCGACACCCAGCCGGCGGCCACCGCGATCGCCGCCAGCAGCAGCGACTCGCCGGCGTTGAACCCCAGACCGTTCCAGGCGTCCTGCATCGCCGCCAGCGAGTGGCTCAGCGGCAGGAAGTCGGCGATGTGCCCCATCGTCGGGCTCATGAATTCCACCGGCGGCCCCGCCCCCGACAGGAAGAGCATCACGAAGAAGAGCATCAGGCCGGCGCCCTCGGCGGCGCGCGTCGACGGCATCACGGCGCCGAGCAGCGCGCCGATGGCGCAGAAGGCCGCCGTGCCGAAAAGGAAGGCCACGACGACCAGCGGCAGCGAGGCTGGGAAGCGTACGGTGTAGGCCACGTCGGCGAACAACCAGACGAGCAGCGCGCCGACTGCCGCCAAGGCGAAGGCCGCCAGCATCTGCGAGCCGAGCACCGCCCAGACCGGCACATGGGCGGCGCGGAAGCGGCGCAGCACGCCGCCCGCGCGATACGACGTCAGGCGCATCGGCAGCATGATCACGCCCACCGACACGGCCACCAGCGAGCAGTAGGCCGGTACGTAGTAGTTGAGGGGGCCGAAATCGCGGAACATGTGCTCACCGGGATGCAGCTGGCGGTGCCCGAAGATCTCACCCATGACGAACAGCATCACGATGGGGAAGGCAAAGGTGAACACGAGCGTGGTCGGCTCGCGCAGGAACAGCTTGAGCTCGATCCAGGCCAGCTTGAACAGCGAGCGCATCGGCACTCACTCCTCCACGCCGTGACCGGTCAGCATGAGGAAGGCCTCCTCCAGGGAGGGCTCCTCGGCGCGCAAGTCGGCCGGCACGATGTCGTGCGCGACCAGTTCGGCGGCGACGAGCGCCAGCAGCGGACCCGACCCCTCCACGACGACCCTCAGGCCACGCCTGGTCAGGTCCCGGACCCCGGGCACCGCGCGCAGCCACTCGAGGTCCGTCTCGGCGCTCGAGAACGCCACGCGCATAGTCGGCGCGTGGCGCGCCACCAGACCGCGTGGCGTGTCGAGCGCGACGATGCGTCCCGCGTCGACGACCGCGACCCTGTCGCAGAGACGCTCCGCCTCGTCCATGAAGTGAGTGACCAGGACGACGGTCGTGCCGCGTTCGCAGATCGTCTCGATCAGCTCCCAAGCCACGTGCCGCGCCGCCGGATCGAGACCGGTCGTCATCTCATCCAGGAAGACGATCTCGGGCTCGCTGACGAACGCCAGGGCGATGAACAGGCGCTGCCGCTGGCCACCCGACAGGCTCGCGAACGACGCGCCGCGCTTGGCGGTCAGGCCCCACTGCTCCATCAGCAGCCGCCAGTCGGCGGCGCCGGGCGTGATTCCCGCGAAGAGGTCGAGCGCCTCCCACACCTTGATGTGGTCGGGCAGCCGCGACTCCTGAAGCTGGCAGCCGATGCGGCCGGCCAGGTCGCCGGCCTGCGCCTGCGGGTCGCAGCCCAGGACCCGCACGCTGCCGCCGCTCGGACGCCGCAATCCCTCGATGCACTCCACGGTCGTCGTCTTGCCGGCTCCGTTGGAGCCCAGCAGCCCGAAGATCTCGCCGCGTCCCACCGTGAACGACACGTCGTCGACGGCCACGGTACGACCGTAGACCTTGCGCAGATTCTCGACCTCGACGACCGCGTCCACGGGTCCGCCGAGTCTAGCGCGAGGCGGCGCCGCCGCCGGCGGCGTCGTCGTGTTCGGCGCGCAGCCCGGCGAGCGTGTGGTCAAGCTCGGCGCCGCGGCGCCGCGACTCGGCCTGTTCGGCAGACGCCGCCCCGCTCACGCCGTCCTCCTCCGGCGCCGCCCCTCGCCCACCACGGCCGACCCGGTCCATGACGTGGGCCACGAACGGACCCAGGACGCGCATGATGAACACCACACCAGCGAGCACGGTCCCGAACAGGGCTGCGAGGGCGAGGAAGATGGTCTGGGTCACGAGCTCGAAGACGACCAGGACCATGGTCACGGCGATGATCACCATGAGCATCCAGTCCGGGAGCCTGGCCACCGCCTTCTCGCTCAGGAACGTGACGACGCAGGCGGCGAGGATGAGCGCGAGGACGGCCAGCAGGCAGTAGGGCGCCACCCGCGCCAGGGCTTGCTTCTCGTCGCTCGCGAGCGGCGGGTCGGCCGCCGCGACCAGCATGGCGAGCCGCGCGGCCGCAGGCCGCGCGGCCTCAAGCACGATAGTCGGATGCGGTACTGGGATCAGCATGGTCTCGCCTCTCGCTCCATGCTACACCGCCCGCACGCGTCGTCCGGCCCATTGGCCGATCGCCTCCGCACAGCCGCCGGCCCCATCCTCAACGAGCGAGCCGCTCGGCCTCCCGCTCGGCCTCGGCGAGGATGCGGTCCAGCTCGGCCAGAACGTCGTCCGGCAGCGGTTCGGGGTGGTGCTCGGCGGCGAGGCGGGCGAACTCGTCGCGGGCCGCCGCGACGGCCGCGTCGCCGGTGCCCGCCTCGCCGCCTCCTCCCTCACTCGACGCCGCGCGAGGACGCGGACGCTGAGCGAGCGTGAGGCGAAAGTCGCGGAGGTGCTGCCGCGTGTGCTTGTGCGAGAGGAAGTGGCCCCGCGGGCCGACGTCGGCGACGACGGCGAGCACCCGCTCGCCGTCGTCGCCGACCTCGCCTCCACCGGCGAACGCGTCCCAGGCGGCCAGCGCGGCATCGTGCTGCAGCACCAGCACGTGCGGTTCGAGCACCGTCGCACCCTCCAGCAGACCACCCATGTCACCGGCGATCTCTGCCCCGCAGAAGGCCAGCATCGTCGCCGCGGCACCGGCGCGCGAGCCCGCCGACCACCCCGCCACGGAGGCATCGCTGCTGAGGCTGGCCCCGCCGAGGTTGGGCACACCCCAGGAGTGGGCCAGCTGAACGGGCATGGTCTCGATGGCCGCGTCGAGCTCAGCGAGGTAGCCGCCGCTGTGCGGGTCCATCAGAGAGATGAGGTTGCTATGGAAGACCGGCGCACCCGGGAACGCGAGCTGGACGAGCACCATCGCGCTCACGACCTCGGCCTCACCAACGGCCAGACCGCCGAGCACCGAGGCCGGCGCCGTCGAGCCCATGGTCGGCATGGCCATGAAACTGGTCGGGATACCGGCCTCGGCGTAGACCAGCGCCGCCTCGATACCGGTCTCGTCCTGGCCCAGCGGGCTGATCGTGCAGATGTTGGCGCAGACCGGCGGCCGCGCACGGCACGCCTCGTCCGATCCCGCCACCACGGTCGCCATCTCGACGATGCGTGATGCCAGACGCGGATGCACCGTCGTGCCCCCGCGCACGTGCTTAAGCGTGCTGACGAGGCCGGCGTGGCACTCGTGCAGCGGCGCGGTGAGCGGATGGTCCTGGGCGCTGACCGGCGCCCAGAAGAAGCCGATGAGCGGCAGCGCGTCGACGACCCGCGCCATGAGCTCCACGTCAGCTTTCCGCGAGGGCCGTTCCGCGCCCGTCTGAGGATCGCGTACGCGCACGCCGACGCCCTCGGTGCACAGGTAGGTGCACGAGCCGTCGAGCGTCAGGTCGAAGCGCGGCTCACGTCCGGCGAGCACGAACGAACGCGGCGCCGTGGCCAGCGCTCCCTCAACGAGGTCGGGCGCCAGGAGAACGACACCGGAAGCGTCGTCGACCTTCGCGCCGTGTTTGCGGAACACCTCGCGGGCGCCGGCGGAGGGGAACCGCACGCCGACCTGCTCGAGGATGTCGAACGTCGTCTGCCGCACCCGCTCCAGACCGGCGGCGTCGAGCGGGTCGCGACGCAGCGTCGTCGGGAACCAGAGGATGTCGGGGGTAGGGCTGCTCACCGGCGCGCAGGGCGACCCCGACACCCCACGTCACTCATCGCGGTCGGCTGACGCGTCGTCGACGGGCGTGACGCCACGCCTTTCGGCCTCTTTGTCCAGTGCCTGCTTGAGGGCCTCGCCGCGCTCGCGCTGCACTTCCTGAGACTCCTCGTCGGCCTCGTGTTCCTGCCACTTCTTCTCGCTCACCAGCCGCGCGACACCGTTAGCCACCTCCGGCACTTGCGGTGCCCCACGCAGGACGAACAGCAGGTAGCAGGCGCCCAGCAGGAGCCACCCCAGGACGACCAGGTACGGGAGGCCGGTCGCCAGCGCGACGACGAGCATCGCGGCACTCGCGGCGGCCAGTCCCCACATCGCCTTGTGGGGGCGGTCCGACTGTGCCGGCCGGCCCATGATGAGGGCCGCCACGAGCACGCCGAAGGCGCAGACGGTCGCGATCGCCATCGTCCACCCGAGGAGTGAGGACGGGCGGTACGAGATGTACCGGTCGCACTTCCACGGGTCGATCGGCGAGCCCCGTCCGGAGTCCGCGCCGACATAGAGGCCGCCGTCGGCCTTCGCCAGGGAGACGAGCACGCCGCTGGGGATCTCCAGCGCCGAGGCCACGGCAGTGTCCAGAGGAGTCGACGTCACCAGCGAGTGGCCGCTCAAGGTCGCGGGGACGGTCTGTGACACATCGCTGCCGCGGTCTTCGAAGCGGACCCGGTAGTCGCCGCCGTCTCGCTCGACCGTGAGGATCGTGTCGGGCACGCCGGTACGCTGCCACTGGCCGGCGAATCCCTCCGGATCTCTCCCTCGCAGCGTCACGGCCACCAGGCCCAGCACGATCGCGACGGCGAGGATGAGAAGACCGAGCCTTACCAGCCATCTGACCGATCGCCGCTTCATGGGCTGAAGCCCTCGCCGCCCCACACGCCCAGCTTGCGGAAGCGTTCGCGGCGCAGCAGCCGCCGCTCGTACGGCGGGATGACCTCGAGCTGCTCGAGCTCCTCCCGGATGACGTCGTGTACGCGCCGCGCGGCGAGTTCGATGTTGTGGTGCGCGCCGCCGCGCGGCTCTTCGACGACGCGGTCGATGACGCCCAGCGGCAGCAGCAGCGAGGCCGTCGGGCGCATCGCCTCGGCCGCCTGCGGGGCGAACTCGGCGTCGCGCCAGAGGATCGCGGCGCAGCCCTCGGGCGAGATCACCGAGTACGTGGCGTTCTCCTGCATGAGCACGCGGTCGGCCACCGCGAGGGCGAGCGCGCCACCCGAACCCCCCTCACCGATGAGCGTCGCGACCACTGGCACCGTGAGACGGGCCATGGCCAGCATGCTCTCGGCGATCGCCCGCGCCTGGCCGCCCTCTTCGGCGGCGACGCCCGGATGGGCCCCCGGCGTGTCGACGAAGGTCAGCACCGCCAGGCGGTGACGCTCGGCCAGGGCGAACAGGCGCTGCGCCTTGCGGTAGCCCTCGGGCTTGGCCATGCCGAAGCTGTGCTCGGTCTGCTCGTCGAGGGTGCGGCCCTTCTGGTGGCCGACCACCACGACCGCCCGTCCCTCGAACCAGCCCAGGCCGCCGACGATGGCGCGGTCGTCGGCCCGCAGGCGGTCGCCGCGAAGCTCCTCGAAGTCCTCGATCAGGTAGCCGAGATAGTCACGGGTGCGCGGACGCTCCTTGTGCCGCGCGATCTCGTACGTCAGCCAGGTGTCGCCGCGGCGGCGCTCACGCCGGCGGCTCCTGATGAGCCTCTGCAGACGGTCGATCTCCTCGCTGAACGACGCCCCGGACACGTGTGAGAACTTCGCCAGCTCGGCGAGCCGCTGCTTCAGCCAGCCCTCCCGCGCCTCGTGTTCCCTGTCCAGGTTCTCCTCCTCGGGCGGTGGATCTGTCACCCTGACCACCCCCCTTCAGCAGGCGAAGGTAGCCCGCCACGCGCTCCTTGAGCTCGTGTCGCGGGACCACCGCGTCGAGGTGACCGGTGGCCAGGTTGCGCTCGGCGGTGGCGAAATCAGGCGGCAGTTGCTCTTTCGTGGTCTGGGCGATCACGCGCGGGCCTGTGAAGTAGAGCTGCGCCCCGGGCTCGGCGATGCAGATGTCGGCCAGCGAGGCGAAGCTCGCCACCACGCCGCCGGTGCAAGGGTCGGCCATAACGGTGACGAACGGCGCCCGCGCCTCGTTCAGCAGGTCGACGGCGCACGTCGTCTTGGCCATCTGCATGAGGGAGATGGCGCCCTCCTGCATGCGCGCGCCGCCGGAGCTGGCTACGCAGACGAACGGCAGGTGCTCGCCGGCGGCCGCCTCGCACGCGCGCCAGAGCTTCTCGCCCACGACGCTGCCCATGCTGCCACCCATGAAGCTGAAGTCCATCGCGGCCAGGATGCAGGGGACCGAGGCGATCGTGGCCGTGCCGGTCACGATCGCCTCGGTCAACCCGCTCGTCCCCTGCGCGTCGCGGACACGCTCCGGGTAGGGCATCACGTCGGTGAAGTCGAGCGGATCGAGCGTCCGCAGGTGGTTCCAGCGTTCCTTGAACGACCCTGCGTCGGCGAGCTGTGCGATGCGCTCGCGGGCGCCGATGCGCAGATGGTGGCCGCAGTGCGGACAGACCGACAGGTTGTCCTTGACCTCGGTGGGGTCGGCCGTCGCGGCGCACTTCGGACACGTCCAGCGACGCGGCTCGGGCCCGGAGCCCCGCCGGGCGATCTCGATGGTGACGGCCATGTCAGTCCGCCAAGACGACTACGTCGTTGTCGCTCAGGTAGACCACTGCGTCGACCTAGTCCGCCAAGAAGAGTACGTCGTTGTCGCTCAGGTAGACCACCGCGTCGACCTAGTCCGCCAAGAAGAGTGCGTCGTTGTCGCTCAGGTAGACCACCGCGTCGACCTAGTCCTCGAAGCGCCGGAAGATCAGCGTGACGTTGTGGCCACCGAAGCCGAATGAGTTGGAGGCGGCCACCCGCACGTCGGTCTTGCGTGCCGTGAGCGGCACGAAGTCGAGGTCGCAGTCCGAGTCGCGGTCCGTGAGGTTGATCGTCGGGTGGATCACGCCGTTCAAGATGGTGAGCACCGTGATGACCGCCTCGATGCCACCCGAACCGCCCAGGCAGTGACCGATCATCGACTTGCTGGACGAGATCGCCACCGACCGGGCTTGCTCGCCGAAAGCGTGCTTGATCGCCTTGGTCTCAGCGACGTCGCCGGCCGGCGTCGCGGTGCCGTGGGCGTTGATGTAGCCGACCTCGGAGGGCTCGACGCCGGCCTGGGCCATGGCCGCCCGCATGGCGCGCGCCTGCGACTTGCCGCTCTCGTCGGGCGCCGTCATATGGAACGCGTCGGAGCTCATGCCGTAGCCCACTATCTCGGCGTAGATGTGAGCGTCGCGGGCGCGGGCGTGCTCGAGCTCTTCGAGCAGCAGCACGCCCGCGCCCTCGCCCATCACGAAGCCGTCGCGCTGCGAGTCGAAGGGCCGCGAGGCCTGGGTCGGCGCGTCGTTGCGGGTCGACAGCGCCCGCATGGCGGAGAATCCGGCGACGCCGATCGGCGAGATCGGCGCCTCGCTGCCGCCGGCGAACATGGCCACGGCGTCGCCGCGGCGCAGGATCTCGAACGCATCGCCGATGGCGTTGGAGCCCGCCGCGCAGGCCGTGCAGGTCGCGCTCAGCGGACCCCTGGTGCCCAGCGTGAGCGACACCTGGGCGGCGCCCATGTTGGGGATCATCATCGGGATCAGCAGCGGGTTGACGCGGTCGGGGCCCTTCTCGATGAGCCGTCGCGTCTCGTCTTCGAACGTCTGCAGGCCGCCGACGCCGCTGGCGATCATCGCCCCGATGTGCTCGCACTCGGGCTCGATCGCCAGGCCGGCATCGTCGCGGGCCAGCACCGCCGAGGCCGTGGCGTAGCGCGCGAAGAGGTCCATGCGGCGCACGGCGCGCTTGTTCATGTACTTCTCGGGCTCGAAGCCCTTGACCTCAGCGGCGATGTGGACCGACATCGCGCTGTGGTCGAAGCGGGTGATCTCGCGCACGCCGGACTCGCCGGCGACGAGCTTCCACCACATCTGCCGCACGTCGCAGCCAAGCGGCGTGATGCAGCCCAGGCCGGTGACGACCACGCGCTTCGGTTCCTGCATCGTCAACGAGTCTCCCTGTCTCGCCCGCCGCCGCCCGCGTCCCGCGCCTAGATCCCCAGGCCGCCGTCGACGGGCAGCACGCACCCGGTGACGAACTGTGCCTGGGGCGAGACGAGGAAGACGACCGCGTTGGCGACATCAGCCGGCCGGCCGATCGCTTTGAGCGGCGTGTTGTCGACGATCGCCTTCTTCGCGTCGTCCGGCAGCGCCTGCGTCATGGGGGTGTCGATGTACCCCGGCGCGATGGCATTGACGCGGATGTTGCGCCCCCCGAGTTCGCGGGCGAGCGACTTGGTCAAACCGATGATACCCGCTTTGGCGGCGGCGTAGTTAGCCTGGCCGGCATTGCCGCGGCGCCCCACCACGCTCGAGATATTGACGATCGAGCCGCTACGGCGACGCAGCATCTTGCGCGCCGCCGCCTTGCTGACCAGGAACGTGCCACGCAGGTGCGTGCGCACCACGGCGTCGAAGTCGTCGGGGCTCATCATGGCGATGAGGCCGTCGCGCGTGATGCCGGCGTTGTTGACCACCACGGTGATCGGGCCGAGCTCGTTCTCGACGCGCTCGACCATGAGGTTCACGGCCTCCTCGTCGCCGACGTCGCCCATGACGCACAGCCCGCGCACGCCCAGCTTCTCGATGTCGGTGACGTTCGTGAGGCAGGCGTCCTCGCTGGCGAAGTCGTTGACGGCCACGTCGGCGCCGGCCGCGGCCAGCGCCAGCGCGATCTCGCGGCCGATGCCGCGGCCGGCGCCGGTCACCAGCGCGACCGCCCCGGACAGGTCGATCGTCGTGCTCACGCCGTCCTCCCTTCGGTCTGTGGCCAGCCGGCCAGCACCCTCTGGACCGACTCCATGTCGCCCGCGCTGACTGTGGCGACGTCCTCGACCGTGCGCTTCACGAGACCCGACAGGACGGCCCCCGGGCCGATCTCGAGGAACGCGTCGAAGCCCTCGCCGGCGAGCCGGCGTGCCGCCTGCTCGAAACGCACCGGCGAGACCATCTGCCGCAACAGCAGCAGGTCGAAGTCCTCGACCTCATAGTCGACCGTGCAGGTCGAGAAGAACGGCGGGCTGGGCTCGGCGAAGTAGGCCTCAGCGAGCGCCGGTCGCAGATCGTCGACGGCCGACTCGACCAGCGGCGTGTGGAAGGCGCCGCTCACGTCGAGCGGCAGGCAGCGCTTGGCGCCGGCGGCGGTGCGCTCGCAGAGCTGCGCCACCGCCGCCGGCGCCCCGCTGACCACGATCTGACCCGGGCAGTTGTAGTTGGCCGGCCACACGTCGGCCACCTCGTCGCACAGAGCCTCGACCGCCTCTGTTTCGAGACCCAGCACGGCGGCCATGGCTCCCGGCTGCGCGGCACCCGCCGCGGTCATGGCCCGGCCACGCACCTGCACGAGCCGCACAGCGTCAGCGAAGCCGAGAGCATCGGTGGCCACCAGGGCTGCGTACTCGCCCAGGCTGTGGCCGAAGGCGACGTCGAAGTAGGCGTCGTTTTCCTGCAGGAGGCGCAGCGTCGCCACCTCGAGCGTGACGAGCGCCGGCTGGGTGAACTCGGTCCGACTCAGCTTCTCGTCGGGCCCCTCGAAACAGAGGGCGGCCACGTCGTAGCCGAGCTCGCGGCCGGCCTCGTCGAAGGTGACGCGTACCACGTCGTAGGCCTCGTAGAGGTCGCGGCCCATGCCGACGGCCTGCGACCCCTGCCCGGGAAACATGACGGCGATCACGATGTCGACCTCTCTCCGGCGGCGGCGCGACACCGTGCGGCGCCCGCCGCACACCAACGGACAGAGCAGCAGTCTATCGCGACCCCGGCGGGTCGCGGGAGGGTGACCTGCGTCAAAGCTCCCACTTGGTCAGGCAGGAGCCCCAGGTCAGTCCCGCCCCGAACCCGACCATGAGGAGGCTGTCGCCGGTCTTCAGGCGTCCGTTCTGCTCGGCTTCGTGCAGGCAGAGCGGGATCGACGCGCACGAGGTGTTGCCGTAGCGGTCCAGGTTGGCGAACACCTGCTCGTCGCGGAAGCCGAGCTTCTCGGAGACGTAGTCGATGATCCGGATGTTGGCCTGGTGGGGCACGAAGAGGTCGACGTCTGCCGGCGTCATCTCGGCGTCGGCCAGCGTCTTCTGACACGACTCCACCACCTTGCGGGTCGCGAAACGGTAGACCTCGCGCCCGTTCATCTTCAGGAAGTGCTGCCGGCCGGCGACCGTCTCGGGACTCGCCGGCAGCCGCGCACCGCCCGCCGGCAGGTTCAGCTTGTCGGCGCCCGAGCCGTCATTGCCGAGGTCGAACGAGAAGATGCTGCCGTTCTCGCTAGGCGTGACCAGTACGGCGCCGGCGCCGTCGCCGAACAACACGCACGTGCTGCGGTCGGTCCAGTCGAGGCTCTTGGAGAGCGCCTCGGCGCCGGTGACCAGCACCTTCTCGTAGATGTCCGAAGCGACGAAAGCGGTGGCGCAGGCCAGCCCGTAGATGAACCCGGTGCAGCCCGCCTGCACGTCGAAAGCGCCGGCGTTCTGGGCGCCGATGCGGTGGGCGATGATCGACGCGCTCGCCGGGAAGATCATGTCGGGAACCAGGGAGGTGCTGATCACGAGGTCGATGTCGCGGGCGTCGTCACCGTTGCGGGCCAGCAGGTCGGCGGCAGCCAGCACGGCGAGGTCGGACGTCGCCTGCTCGGGCGCGCAGACACGGCGCTCGCGGATGCCGGTCCGCGAGCGGATCCACTCGTCTGACGTGTCGAGCGTGCGCGACAGCTCCTCGTTGGTGATCACGCGCTCGGGGATGCTCACCCCGAGAGCCGAGATGCGAGCGCCCTTGATGAGCCCGTGGCGCAGCCCGATCATCGATCGTCACCAGAGGTGGGACTGAGCCGCGCCACTCCGTCAGCCACCTGGTCGGCGTCGGCCAGGGCGAACATGAACTCGCCGCGGCAGGCCAGCTCGCCGTCGATCGTGGCACGGGCCTGCCCCTTGCCGATAGCGCTGCGCGCCGCGATCAACTCGACCTCGAG
>Ga0315282_10015048_pt1 | contig 11459 bp, 11 predicted proteins | sample YL17G07_20_MG_FD_203693 | JGI IMG/M metagenome (GOLD analysis project Ga0315282, IMG submission 203693) | Sediment microbial communities from Yellowstone Lake, YNP, Wyoming, USA - YL17G07_20 | ecosystem: Environmental > Aquatic > Freshwater > Lake > Sediment | place: USA: Wyoming | collected...
CTTCATCCTGGAGGCCGAGCCGAGCCAGGACAGCCTGAAGGACTATGCCTCCAAGAAAGCCCAGGCCATCGAGAACCGGCAGTTCCTGAACGAGCAGAGCCTGGTCATCAACGGCCTGTCCTCCTACCACCAACTCTACGACATCCCTCAGAAGGACGCCGATACTCTCCGCCTCAGGCTGTCCTTTGTGCGCAAGGGGGGGATGATCTACTCTTTCACCGCCCTGAGCGGCGCCGCGAGCTTCAGCGCCTATGACCCAAGCTTCCAGAACATGGTCCGCTCCTTCCGCGACCTGAACGACCCGCGCTACCTCAACCGGCAGCCGGTGCGGCTGCGGCTGGTGAAGCCCAACGCGCGGCAGAACCTGCAGGCCATCTTTCAGACCGGCAACATCAAGAAAGATTTTTGGCCCAAGCTGGCCGTTCTCAACGGGATGGAGCTGGCCGAGGTTCCCCCTCCCGGCCGGCCGGTCAAGCTGATCCGCTGAGTCCGGGGCTGGGGGCGTCCCGGCGCTAGACCTCGGCTTCCTTCAGGACGGCGTGAGCCAGCTTAAGGGTTTCCAGAGCCTCCTGGCCAGTGACCTTGCCGCAACGCCCTTCAATCTGGCAGCGGAGAAAGCTCTGCAGCTCCTTCTTCAGGGGCTCCTCCTTCTGGATCTGGAGAGTCTTGATCTCCGCCGGCCCGCCGTGAAGGGGAAAAACCTTGACCTCCTGGTCGATATAATCGACGGAATAGTAAGAGGTCGGCTCGAAAATCCTCAACTTACGCACCTTGCCTTGATGGACGCGGCTGGCGGTCAGGGTGGCGATGCAGCCTGAGCGGAACTCCAGCCGGGCGTTGGCGATGTCGATCTTGTCCGAAAGAACATGGATGCCCGAGGAGCGGATGGTCTTCACTTCGTCCTTGATCATGGCCCGGATGATGTCCAGGTCGTGGATCATGAGGTCGAGCACGACGTCGATGTCGAGGGAGCGGGCGGAGAAGGACCCCAACCGCTGGACCTCGATGAATTTGGGGTCGGAGATCATGTTCTCCACGGCCTCCACGGCCGGGTTGAAACGCTCCAGATGGCCGACCTGGAAGACCAGGCCGTTCCGCTCGGCCACCTCGACCAACTCCTGGCCTTGCTCAACGGTCTCGGTGATGGGCTTCTCCACCAGGACGTGTTTCCCTTCCTTGAGCAGGTTGAGGGAAACGGCATAGTGCTCCGAGGTCGGGGTGGCCACGATGGCCGCGTCGATATCATCCAACATGTCCCGGTAGTCCTGAAAGTACTGCACGCCGTGGCGGTTGCCGATCTCCAGGGCCTTCTTGAACTGCACATCGGCTACACCCTTGAGCTCCGCCTCCTCCAGATAGGACAGGATCCGGGCATGCTGGGTGCCCAGGTAGCCGACACCGATGATGCCCACCCTGACCTTGACCATACTTTTTTCCCTATTCTCCGGCAAAAATGATGATTCCGCTGCGGCCGGCCAGCTCCAGCGCTTGTTCCTTCTGGAAAAAAGCCACCCGGCCCGCTTCCAGGCAAATGGCCGCGGCCCCGGCCTGGGCCAGGCTGCGGACCGTGTTCAGGCCGATGGCCGGCACGTCCGCCCGCAGGTCCTGCCGGCTGCGGCTCACTTTGACCGCCACCGTGCCCCGGCCGGCCAGCTCCCCGGCCCGGCGTATGACGGCGTCCGTCCCCTCGGACGCCTCCACGGCCACCACGGCTCTATCCTTGATGATGACGGTCTGGCCGACCTCCAAGTCGGCCAGGCGTCGGGCGATGCCCCAGCCGAACTCAGCGTCCTCGAGGATCGCGGCCGTGGGCGGCTCAGAGGAAAGCACACCGGCCGGGCAGAAAAACGGGGCTAGGAACGGCCCGGGGTCCAAGACCTTCAACCCCTCGGAGCTCAGATAGCGGATGAAGGCTTGAATGAGCCCCGTGGGGGTTCCGTCCGCGGCGGAGCGGAGCCACTCCCCCGCTCCCCGGCTCAGTTCCTCCCGCCGAAAATAGGCCCGGGGATCGACCTTGCCCGCCAGGAGGATATCGGACACGCCCTTCCCCCGGAAAAAACAAAGGGCCTCGGCCGGACGGCCGGCCTCGACCCAGGCGAAATCCGAAGCCCTGCCTTCCAGCTCCGCCGCCGCCTCCCCCCGGATGCCGGCCACTGCACAAGACCATCCTCTCCGCGAGGCTTCTTCCAGCGCCAGGAGGGGAAACGCGCCCGACCCGGCGATCATTCCGATTCGTCGTCCCATGGGTTGGTCACCTTGCGGGCAATTCCGCGTTTGGAGTCGCGGACAAAGGACAGCAGCTCGTCACGGTCCGGGCCGGCCGGAATCTCCGCACCGATGCGCTCCAGGGCCTGGCCGGTGTTGAGCTCGGAGTAGAACAGCAGCCTGAATATATCCTTGAGGGTCTGGATCCGCTCTTTGGAGAATCCCCGGCGCCGCAGGCCGACCAGGTTCAGCCCCAGGAGGCGCAAAGGCCGGCTGCCCACCATTTTGCTGAAGGGGACGACGTCCTGGGTGACGACGGAATAGCCGCCGATGAAGGCGTAGCGGCCTATGCGGCAGAACTGGTGCACGGCGGAGACGCCGCTGATCATGACGAAATCGCCCACCGTCACGTGGCCGCCCAGGGTGGCGCCGTTGATGAAGACCGTCTCATTGCCCACCCGGCAGTCATGGGCCACATGGGAGTAAGCCATGAAATAGTTCCCCTCCCCGATCTCGGTCAGGCCGCCCCCTTTGGGCGTGCCGCGGTGAACGGTGACGAACTCGCGGAAGACGTTCCGGCCGCCGATCTCCAGGCGCGTTTCCTCGCCGCGGTAGGAAACATCCTGGGGCTCCGTGCCGATGACCGAATAAGGGGAGAACCGGCAGTCGGGGCCGATGGAGGTCAAGCCGGTAATGAAGACGCTCGACTCGAGCCTGGTGTTGCGGCCTAGGGAAACCTTCTCCCCCACTTGGCAGAAGGGGCCGATCCAGACCCCCGGCTCCAATCGGGCCCCGGAATGGACGACGGCGGTGGGGTGGACGAACGGCTCAAGGCCGCTCATGCAGGTTCTCGAGATTGACCAGTGACCCCGAGGCCTCCGTTTCCGCCACCAGGGTTTCCCCGACATAGGCCCTGCCCGTGATTTGAAAGAAGCGCCTCTTCAGCTTAAGCATCTCCACCTCCAGGCGCAACTGGTCGCCCGGCACCACCGGCTTGCGGAACTTGGTCCGGTCGATTTTGCTCAAGAAGACCAGTTTGCCCTGAGGATCGGGAATGGAGTTGTAAACGAGAATGCCCGCCGTTTGGGCCAGGGCTTCCACGATCAGCACGCCGGGCATGACCCGCAGGTTGGGGAAATGGCCCTGGAAAAAAGGCTCATTGCAGGTAACGTTCTTCAGGCCGACGATGCGCTTGCCCTTCTCCATCTCCAGGACGCGGTCCACCATCAGAAACGGGTAGCGGTGGGGCAGGAAGTTGATGATCTGTTCGATGGAGAAGATCATGCCCAGGCTCATTTAGGGGCGGGTGCGGTGGCCTTACTGGCGTCGTACCTCTTGATGACCTCGGGGGTAATGTCGATGCCCGGGCTGAAAAAGACGGCCCCGCTCTTGGCCAGGTCGAGAATAATCTCGAAGCCTTTCTCCTTGCCCAGCTGCTCAATGATGGGCAGCAGCTCGCCCTGCAGTTTGGAGTACATCCGGAACTGAAGCTCCTGAAAGTCCCGGGCGGCGTCCTCGGCAAAGCGCTGGCGCTCTTTCCTCTTTTTATCCAGGTCGGAGTTGAGCTGGAGGGCCGCTTCCTCGCTCAAGGTCAGCCGCTGGGTGTTGAGACGGGTCTCCAGCTGGCTGATCTCCCCGTCCAGGCGGGCCAGGTCTGTCTGGTTTTTCTTATCCCGTTCCTGCAGCCGGGCGATGACCTTCTTGCCCTCAACAGATTTCTCCAGGACCGCCTGAGAGTTGATGACCGCGATTTTGTTCCCCTGGGCGAACCCGGCGCCGGCCAGGATGGCTGAGAGGAAAAAACCTAGGGCCAAAACGAGCATGATCTTCTTCATGGTCAATACCTCCTTGTCCCGTCTCGGACGATCGCGCTTTCTCTAGAACGTCGATCCGATCGCGAAGCGGAAGGCGAAATTGCTGTCGCTCTCATAAATTTTCCGATTATTATACGCAAAAATCAGCCGGAAGGGAATACGCAAGGCCGGGACGAAAATGCGGGCCTCCAGCCCGGCCGAGGAGTACATGCCCTTCCAAGATATTTTCTGCTCATTAAGCCAGGTGTTGCCCCGGTCGTAGAACAGGATCAAGTACAGCGGCCCGCCCACGGCGATGCTGTACTCGGCATTGAAGACGACCGTCTTTTCGCCTCCCATGTTGGTCCCTTCGGCGCTGCGCGGCCCGATGGTGTAGATCTCGTAGCCGCGAATGTTCCGCTCGCCGCCCAGGTAGGTCCGCTCCCAGAAGGGGACCTGGGCCTGGCCCAGGGGCCGGACGAACTCGTATTCGGCGTGAAAGCCCAGGCTTTGGCTTTTGAAGATGGGCTGCCAGTGAGTGAACTCCAGGCGCGGCCGGTACAGGTCGATCTCACCGCCCAGAAAGGTCCCGGCGTACTTCAAGGAGGCCAAAATCATCGTCCCCCGGCTGGGAGTCAGGGGGCTGTCCACCGTGGAATAATAAATGGTGGGAGAGATGCTGCTGATCTTGTAGTTGCCCAGGCCGTAGAGGGAATAGTAGATGGGGTCGATGGTCGTGGCCACCGCGCCCTCCTCGGTGGGCAGCTTGATTTCGACATCTTCATAGGTGTAGGTGACATTTGTCCGCCAGTAGCCGAAGAGCCGAGCCCCGAAGATGAGGTCCACGCCCTTGCCCTTGCGGTCGTAGAGATAGGGATAGATGATGTAGCGGTTGTAGATGTTGAAGCCCAGGCTGATGGGGTAATCGAAGACGTAGGGTTCCTGGAAGCCGAACATATAATTCTTGACCCGCTTTCCGTGCTGGAGAGTCAAGTTGAGGTTTTCGCCCGCTCCCAGGAAGTTGACCGTCTCGTAAGTCAGGGCGATGAAGGCCCCCTCATAGCCGCTGTAGCCGGCGGTGAACTGGATGTTGTTGCGCTGCAGCTCCTTGACCTTGACCGTCACGTCGAATTGGCTGGGGCTCTGGGCCGCGGGCTTAATGTCCGGTTCGCCTTCCAGATCCACCAGGCCGAGCTGCCTCATCCGCAGCAGGCTGTCCTTGAACAGGGCAAAGCTGAACCGGTCGCCCTCGCGGAGGAACATCTCCCGGCGGATTACCTTGTCTTTGGTGTAGATGTTTCCCTTAAACTCCAGGCGGTTGAGGTAACAGACCTCTCCCTCGAAGATGTTGAAGGTGACGTTGACCACTTTATTCTTGGGGTCGAGGCTCTCCACGGGCATGACCTGGCAGTAGAGAAAACCTCCGTTCCGGTACAGCTCGCCGATCTTCTCCACGGCCTTTTCCCTCATCTTGGTGGTGTAAATATCCCCAGCCTGGCAGGCGACCATGGCCCGCAGGTGCGGGACGGCGACGGCCTTGGACCCCTCGATGTTGATTTGGCCCACCCGGTAGATATAGCCCGGGTTGACCGGGATGATGAGCTTCATCATCTTCTGCTGCTTGAAGAAGGGAAAAATGGTCCGCCGGGTGTACTCCTCCAGCCGCGGCTGGCCGATGGTGGCCTCCATGTAGCCGAATTCCTGGAATTTCTTCTTGATGTTGGCCAGTTCTTCTTGGACCTTGTTCAGTTTATAAACATCGGCGCCCGAGATCCAGGACATGAGGCTGTGGCCCTGGTTGGTTTTCATGGCCTCTTCCAAGAGGCTGGCCGCTATCTTGGTCCGGCCTTCAAAAACCACCTGGCCGACCCGGATTTTGGGCCCCTCCTCGATCTTGAACTGGATCTCGACCTCATTTTTGCCCTTGGCCGTTTCGGACAGATCCACCTTGGCCGCCATCAGGCCTTTTTCGATCAACAGGTCCAGGATGGTCCCTTGGATGCGCTGCAGCTTGTAGGGGTTGTAGTAGGAATAGGGCAGGATGTATTCATCCTTCTCCTTGAGTTTGTTGGTGATGTCCTCTTCCTTGACCTTCTTGCCGGTTTTATAGACGACGGCCCGGACCACCGGGTTCTCCTTGACCGTAAGGCGGACGATGACACCCCCCGCCGCCGGCAGTCGTTCCAGCTTGAGATCCGAAAAAAAGCCCGTCGTCCACAGCACATGGAAATCCCCGCGGAGCTGATTTTCATCCAGGGGGTCGCCTTCCCGGGCGGAAATATAATAGAGGATGGTTTCCTGAGAGACCCGGTCGTTGCCTGCGATCTCGATCTTCTCGATGTTCTCCTGGCCGAAGAGAGGCAGGGCCAGGGCCAGCAGGCCGGCGCCCACGATACAGGCAAACTTATTCATGTCTTTTTCCTTATACCATAATGGATATGTTTTTTCCACCCGGCTTAGAGGAGCTGGCCGGTGAGCGGCCATTCAGCTTGGGTTTTGGCCTCGCTCGCCGGCCGGATTTTTCACGCCCTTCGGCCTTTTCCGGAGACGTCATCGAGCTCCCCCCTATTTCTCTAGGGGGGTCGGAGGGGTAAATAGATTTGAAATAAAGCTGCAAGGCGTCTCCGGCATATTCTCGGGGGCTGCGCAACTCGCCCTCCTTCGGAAGGCTCAAACATGCTCGCCAGCCGGCAAGAAGATTGCCGGAAATCCTCGAAGAGCGCTTCGGAAGGGCTAAATCCGGCCTGATGCTCGCTCCGGCCAATACCCAAGCCGTTCCTTCTTTGCTCATTTTTGTAGGGCCAATATGTGGGTTGGGGAAGCCGACAGAGCAGTACAGGCCGCTCCAGGTTGGGTCCGACACATTTCAGTAAACTCTAGCGGAGGGAAATTGGTTTCAGGCCGCCGGACTCCATCAGGTACAGCCGGTGACAGAAAGAAGCCACCTTTTCGCTGTGAGTGACTATAATCGAAGTCAGGCCGCGCCGGGTGTGGAGGTCCAGGATGAGCCGGATGATCCGCTCGCCCGTCTGCCAGTCGAGGTTGCCCGTCGGCTCGTCGGCCAGGAGGAGGCGGGGTCTGCTGACCAGGGCTCGGGCGATGGCCACCCGCTGCTGCTCGCCGCCGGAAAGCTGGCTTGGCCTTTTATCGGATTTATTCTCAGGCAAGACCTCTTCCAGGAGACGCCGGGCCCGGGGCCGCGCTTCGGCCCAGGAAAGGCCGCCGATAAGAAGCGGAAAACAGACGTTCTCCAGGGCCGAGAACTCGGGCAGGAGATGGAAGAACTGGAAGACGAAGCCGATCTTCAGGTTCCGGAGCCGGGCCCTGGCTGCCGGCGGCAAGGTGAACACATCCTGCCCGTCGAAAATGATCTGGCCTTCGGTCGGCCGGTCAACGGCGCCCAACAGGTTGAGCAAAGTGGATTTCCCTACGCCGGAGACGCCCATGATGCCCACCACCTCACCCTGTCCGACCTCGAAGCTGAGCCCGCGGAAAACCGGATAGACGCCCCGGGCCAAAGGATAGTCCTTGGCCAGGTCCCGAACGGTGAGAATATTATTCATATTTTAAGGCGGTCACCGGGTCCACTTTGGCTGCCCGCTGGGCGGGGAACAGGGTGGAAACAAAGCTGATCAGCAGCGAGACGCCGATGATCAAGGCTAGTTCGGCCGGCCGGAGGCGGAAGGGAACGAAGGAGATCTGGTAGATGTCCACCGGCAGGTGAATGAGTTGAAAGGTATTGGCCAGCCAGCACCAAGCCAGGCCGAGGGCCGTTCCGGCGGCCGTCCCGATCAGCCCGATCATGGCGCCCTGCAGAAAGAAGATTCGCCGGATGTGGCGCGGCGTGGCGCCCATGGCCAGCAGGACGCCGATGTCCCTGGTCTTCTCCATGACCATCAGGATCAGGGTGGCGATGATGTTCAGGGCGGCCACCACCACGATCAGGGTGATGGTCAGGAAGATGATGGTCTTTTCCAATTTCAGGGCGGAAAAAAGCGACTTGTTGAGGTCCATCCAGGTGGTGATGTAGGCCGAGGGGGGAATGAGCCGGCTGGCCTCCTCGGCCAGGCGGGGAGCCTGAAAAATATCGTCGATCATGACCTGGAGATAGCTCACCCGGCCTTCCAGGCCGAAGAACTTCTGGGCGGCGGCCAGGGAGATGAAAGCGGTCGTGGAATCGAACTCATAGAGCCCGGTGGCGAAGATGCCGGTGACGATGAACCGTTTGAGCTTGGGCACCTGGCCGATGGGAGTCAAGCGCGCGGCTGAAGTGTAAACGGTCAGAACATCCCCCGGGACGGCTCCGATCTGGAGGGCCAGTTCGCGGCCGAGAAGGATGCCTTCCCGGGCTGCGCCCGCCTCCGGCAGCCGGCCGCCGGCGAGCGTCCTGAGCCAGGGCGAGGTCTTTTTCTCTTGCTCGAAATCCAGGCCTTTGAGCACGCCCCCGGCGTTGCGGGAGAGGCCGGAGAAAAGGGCCATGTTGTAAACGACCGGGGTCACCGACTTCACGCCCGGGATTTTCTTCAGCTCGGCCGAGATCGCCTCGAAATCGGCTATTCCCTGGCCGGTGATGTCGGAGACCATAAGATGAGAGGTGGCGCCCAGGATCTTGCTCTGGACGTCGCCCTGAAAACCGGTGAGAAGGGCCAGGGCGATGATCAGGGCCGCCACCCCGATCATGATGCCCAGGACGGAGATGAAGGTGATGACGGAGATGAAGGCCTGCTTGCGCCTGGCGGTCAGGTAGCGGCGGGCGATGAACAGCTCGAAGCTCATGATGCTCAGGCCTTGGGACGCAGCAGGGGGAAAAGGATGACTTCGCGGATGGAGGTCCGGTTGGCGAAAAGCATGACCAGGCGGTCGATGCCTAGGCCCTCGCCGCCGGTGGGCGGCAGGCCGTACTCCAGGGCGGTGACGTAGTCGTTGTCCAGCCAGTGGGACTCCTCATCCCCCCGGGCCCGTTCGCCGGCCTGTTCGACGAAGCGCCGCTTCTGGTCGGCCGGGTCGGTCAGCTCGCTGAAGGCGTTGGCCACTTCCATCCCGCCCATGATCAACTCGAAGCGCTCGGCCTCCTCCGGGTTGTCCCGCGAGCTCTTGGCCAGGGGCGAGATTTCCCGGGGATAATTGATGATGAAGGTGGGCTGGATGAGCCGGGGCTTGACCAGCTTGTCGAACAGGACGTCCAGGGCTTTGCCCAAGGTGGCCGGCTTTTTTTCGGGAGCCAGGCCCATGGCCATTTCCACGACCGACCGAGGGTCGTCGAGCTTGCCCGGCGACAGGCCGCTCGAAGATCCGACGGCCTCCCGGAAATTCAGCCGTTTCCAGGGCCGCCGAAGGGAAATGAGGTTCTGGCCGAAGCGGAGCTCATCCCTTCCCAGCAGCTCCCGGGCCAGGCCGACGATGAGCTCCTCGGTCAGATCCATCAGCTCCAAGTAGTCGGTATAGGCCTGATAGAATTCCAGCATGGTGAACTCGGGGTTGTGCTCCGAGGAGATGCCCTCGTTCCGGAAATTGCGGTTGATCTCATAGACCCGCTCCAGGCCGCCCACCACCAGACGCTTGAGGTACAGCTCCGGAGCAATGCGCAGGTAGAGGTCCAGGCCCAGGGCCTTGTGGAACGTCTTGAACGGCTTGGCCAAGGCGCCCCCCGGGATGGGGTGCATCATGGGCGTCTCGACTTCGATATAGCCGCGCTCGTCGAAAAAGCGCCGCAGCCGGCTGATGATCGCGCTCCGCAGCCGGAAGACCTCGCCCACCTGGGGGCTCATGATCAGGTCCAGGTACCGTCGCCGGAAACGGAGCTCGACATCCTGCAGCCCGTGCCATTTCTCCGGCAGGGGGTGCAGGCACTTGGCCAGAAAGGTGAAGGATTCGGTCTGGACGGTCAGTTCGCCGGTCTTGGTTTTGAATAGACGCCCCTTGACCGAAAGGATATCGCCGATATCCAACAGGGAGAAACGCTGGTAAAGGTCGGGCCCCACGGACTCCTCCCGGATATAAGCCTGGAGCCGGGAGCGGCTGTCCGAAATGTGGAAAAAAGTGGCCCGGCCCATGCGCCGGATAGACAGGATCCGGCCGGGGACTTCAACCGCGACCGGGCTGGCCTCCAGTTCTTCCCTGCTCAGCGAAGAATAAGCGGAAACGATATCGTGCACGGAATGGGTTCGCTCCGCCCGGCGGGGGAAGATGTCAACCCCCTCCCCTCGAAGCTTCTCCAGCTTTTCGGCCCGAGCCGCTTCCTGGTCAGGGAGTCTTTCGCCTTCGGCCCCCTCCGGTTTCTTGGGAGCGGGTTTGTCTTTTTGCTTGTTCATCCTTCTTCTCATGGCCGGCCGGCGCGGACAGCCCGATCTTCCGGCTCAGCGCATCCAGGATTCCGTTGACAAAGGCCGCCGACTCGGCGCTGGAAAACTTGCGGGCAATCTCGATGGCCTCATCGATGACCACGGCCGGGGCCGTCTTTTCCTGGACGAGCTCCAGGGCGGCGATACGGAGCACATTGCGGTCCACCAGGGGCATTCGGTCCACCCGCCAGTTTTTAGACACGGACTGGATGAGCCCGTCGATCTCAGCCTGCCTGCCGAGCACCGAGCGGAAGAGATGGTCGGCGTATTCTCTCTCAGCCTCCGGCGCTCGTCTGGTCGCCCAGAATTTCCGGGGGGCCGCCTCCGGGTCAGAGGCCTTGAACTCAAGCTGATACAGAAGCTGTAGCGCGGCTTCCCGGGCTTTGCGGCGAAGGCCCATGGGCGGCCGTCTCTCTTATCCCAGGCCCGCAATCTTCAGCAGGTTGAGAGTCTCCACCAGGGAGAATGCGGCATCCCAGCCTTTGTTGCCCGCTTTGGTCCCCGCCCGCTCGATGCCCTGCTCGACGGTGTCCACGGTCAGGACGCCATAAGCGACCGGGATCATCTCCTCCATGGCCAGTTGGGCCAGTCCTTTGGTGACCTCGGCGCTGAGGTGGTCGAAATGCGGCGTGTCCCCCCGCACCAGCGCCCCCAGACAGACAATACCGCTCACCTTTTTGGATCTGGCCAGTTTCTTGGCCACCATCGGGATTTCAAACGAGCCGGGCACTTTAAAAACGGAGATGTCGGCCGGCTCCGCGCCCAGCTTGTCCAGGGCGTCCAGGGCCCCCTCCAGCAGCCGGTCGGTCAGGAAGCTGTTGAACCGGCTGACCACGATCCCGATTTTCAGCCCTTTAGCTTGCAGTTTTCCCTGATAGGTCTGCATGCGCATCCCTCCTCGTCGACCGCCTTATGAGTCCCTTCAGCGGCCTCGAAAGTTCGGCTTTCTTTTTTCCAGGAAAGCCTTGGTGCCCTCGGTGCTGTCCTCGCTGGCGCAGGCCTGGCCGAAGTATTTGGCCTCTATTTCCAGGGCTTCGGCCAGAGGCCGGTCCAGGCCGTCCTGGACGGCCCGGATGGCGTAGCCAAGGGCCAGGGGCGCGTTGGCCGCCATTTCCTTGGC
>Ga0315282_10015050_pt1 | contig 11458 bp, 8 predicted proteins | sample YL17G07_20_MG_FD_203693 | JGI IMG/M metagenome (GOLD analysis project Ga0315282, IMG submission 203693) | Sediment microbial communities from Yellowstone Lake, YNP, Wyoming, USA - YL17G07_20 | ecosystem: Environmental > Aquatic > Freshwater > Lake > Sediment | place: USA: Wyoming | collected...
TCAGATGCAGGTACTCGAAGCAGCGCGTGCGCTTGCCGCCGAACTCCATGCGCATGATGTCCTTGCGGATACGCTCGCCCTCGAAGGCCGAACCGTACGCCACGGGGATGGGCACCTTGGTGATCCTCACCTTCACGCCGCGCACCTCGATGCAGCGCTGGATGAGCTTCTCGGCGCGCTCCATGTCGTCGGCGCCGGGGATCTCGTCGAAGGGCATACTCACCACGTGCTCGTAGGTGGTCACGCCGGTGGGCAGGATCTGTGGGATGTGCGTGTCGGCGATCACCGGGAAGCCGTACGAGATGGCGCCTGCCGCGGTGGCGTACTTGAGGTCGTCGACTTCGCCCAACGCGAGCACGAAGGCAAAGACGCGGTACTTGTTGTAGAGCATGATCTCGCGCGCCTTGCCGGCGTCCATGCCGCCGAAGGTCAGTGCCGAGCGCGCCGCGAAGCCGAGGGCGTACACGGCCGAGATCGTGTCGATACCGAAGGGGACCGTGAAAGTGTCGTAGCCGAGTTGCACACCCTCTTCGAGCAGCTGGTGGATGATGCTGCGCCCATTGACGTTGCCCGAGAGGAAGATGAGGATGCCGCGGGATTGCAGTTCGCGCACGATCTTGACGGCGACTTCGTTGCTCTTAGCGCAGCCGACCACTGCGGCAAACCCCGGCATCCGTCCGTCAACTAGTTGGATGCCCCAGGCGCGCAACTGGATATCGTCGATCGGGCCATTGAGCATGGCCTTGTCGCCGTGCACCATGAAGTCGGTGCCGCGGAAGCGGTCCTTCGTGCCGTTCACCGAGACGGGCATTTTCTGCGGCTCCAAGCCCTCAGCGAAGCGCACGCCCTCGATGGTCTCCTCGGCCAGGAGCGTGGCGATACCCGAGTCGAGGGTCTCGCCGAGGTACGGCAGCCACATGTGCTGAGCCGGCTCGTCGTGCAAGAAGGACTTGGCGTGCTCGATCACGGCGGGCAAGTCGCCCAACGTTTGCACCTTGTGCCCAAGGAACGCGTAGACGACCGGCAGGTAGTAGGCCGTGTTAGTGAACTGCACGGGTGTGTCGGCATCCAACCGCTCGAGGGCGTCGTTGACGGCAGCCTCGGCTTCGCCGACGATGGAGCGGGCGCCGCGAATTGCTCTGGTGGCAATGAAGCGCGACATCGTCAGACCTCCGCCGTCTCGTCGGGTGTGGGATCGTCAGGGGGATCAGCGGGTCGCGCGCCGGCCATATTCTTCGGTAGCTCGACCGTGATAGGTTCGGCGTGCGCGAAGTCATGCGTGTGCGCTGCGCCTCCGCCGTCGCCCCCGTAGCCACCCAGCTGTGCCTTGATCGCGGCGAAGTAGGGGGAATCACCACTTGCTCCGAAGCGCGCGGGGTCGTAAGGCTGCAACTTGAGCGCCTCGCGCTTCGCGTCGATGTGGTTGAGCGACTTCTCGAGCATCGCGTCCCAGTCGGGTTCGAACTCCAGGGCGCCGCCGATGAGCTTCTCCCACCCTTCGGTCATGAGTTTCGTAACCACGCTGGAAGCCCCGACTGGGCTACTCACACCGAAGATCACGTGTGCTCCCGAGGCGGCGAAGTAGGTGCCGATGGAGATGGCCTTCTCCGCCATCCATTCGGGACAGAGGCCGACAGCGGGGATATCGTCGATGTCCTCGCCGACGCCGCCTTCGGTGGCCACCTGGGTGAGCACGGTGAGGATGCGCGAGTTGTCGACGCAGCTGCCCAAGTGCAAGACAGGCGGGATGCCGATGGCCTCCATGACTTCGCGCAAGCCCGGTCCCGCGGCCTCGAGGATCTCGGGACTCAGGTAGCCATACTTGCCGCTCGCCGTGGCGGCGCAGCCACTGACGACCACGAGCGCGTCGCGAGCAACGAGGTTCTTGATCAACTGGATAATGCCCTGGTCCTGGGGTACGCGGGCGTTGTTGCAGCCGACGACGCCGGCCAGACCGCGCACACGTCCGGCGATGATAGCGTCGTTCAAGGGCCGGAAGGAGGCGCGGTAGAAGCCGCCCTGCATGTAGTTCAGGTACTCGTGCGAGAAGCCGGCGACGAGGTTTTCGCGGTAGTCGGGGATGTGAATCGGTCCGCGGTTGGGGTAGTTGTCGATGGCCATGCGCACAATCTCTTTGGCTGTGTCGAGAGCCGTTGCCTCGTCGAACTCGAGGTGCTGCGCGCCCGGGATCTTCGCCTTGGTTGACGTGGTGACGAGCTTCGTGTGGAAGCGTTGCGAGAGAGGTGCCAGGGCCTGCATCACGCACTGCACGTCGACCACCATCACTTCGACTGCGCCCGTGAGGACGGCGAGCTCCTGGTGGAGGAAGTTGCCCGCCGGTGGAATGCCGTAGCGCATCAGGACCTCGGTCGCCGTGCAGCAGATGCCGGCGAGGTTGATGCCCTGTGCGCCTTTCGCGCGCGCTTCCTCAAGCAACTCCGGGTCGCGCACCGCTTCGACCATCATGGCCGAGAGCGTTGGCTCGTGGCCGTGCACGACGACGTTGACTTGGTCGGCCTTGAGCACGCCCAGGTTGACCTCGGAGAGGAGCGGCGACGGTGTGCCGAACAGGATGTCTGAGATGTCCGACGAGAGCAGTGAGCCGCCCCAGCCGTCGGCCAGGGAACAACGGAGGGCTGCCTTGAGGATGTGTTCGGGGTCGAGGTCGACGCCTTCGTGTGTGCGATGCATGACCTCGACGATCTCGCGGTCGATGGCGCGCGGGGTGAGGCCGAGCTTGCGCCACAGCGCCTGACGCTTCGGTGTGGCGCGGCGAGTAGTCAACACTTCGCCCTGCGCTTGACCGAACTGCTCCAGTGCTTTCTGAGCCACATCGATGGCGATCTCGTTGACTGAGCGACCGGCCGTCGGCACCTCGAGGTAACCGGCGACCATCGTGAGCTTCTGTTGATCCTTGATGGTGTAGTTACCGGCCTCGCCTTGAGCGGCAGCTAAGAGCGTGAGTGCCATGTCGCGCCCGTGGTCGGAGTGCGCCGCGGCGCCGCCGGCAACGAGGCGCGCGAAATTGCGCGCCGCGATCGTAGCCAAGTCGGCGCCGCAGATGCCTGTCTTACTCTCGGCGTCCTTGCCGGTCAGTCGACAGGGACCCATATTGCACAGGCGGCAACAGGCTCCCTCAGCGCCGATGGGGCAGGGTTTCATGTCGTCGACGCGTGTGAAGGCGGTGCCGATGCCGCAGGAGGCGGCGTACTCGAGCATTTCGATGGCGGCGGGATCGATGCTCTTAATGTGGTCCGTCACATGAACTCCTTGGCCACGAAGGTTCAGGCCGCGTAGGACCGGTCGCCAGCGAGGGGGACGGGCCACACGCGAACTTCGCGGGCTCGCCGCAGACGGGCCCGCAGACGAGTTAGTACTTGCGATAGTCGCCAGACATCGCCAGGTCGAGGGCATTGGTCGAGGTAACCCGCAGGCCGTTCGACATCCATTCGGGCTTGGCGCGTGGCGCCGTGCCTTCTTCAGAGATTTCGCTCACAGGGTAGCCGGCCGCGGCCAGGTGCTCGACGATGGCGTCGGCGTTCACTTGTGCCTGGTTGTAGGAGAGTGAGACCTCTCGGTTGAGGGCGCTCGCAGTGACCGCATCGACTCCCGCAAGGGCACCGAGAGCTTCGCGCACACGTAGCACGTGGTGGTCAGCCCACAGAGACGGGACAGTCAGGGTGAGGTGTTCCAACGCGTTCCTCCTTGCTATGCTCCCCGAGCCGTCACCTTGCTAGATAGTGACCCCGGGGAGGAACTACGACTATGACCCCAACCGTGTTGAGGTGTGTGCTCTAGGGCACTGTACCGAACTCACAGGTGCGTGGCAATCCTTTGTACCTCTTGTCACAAGTGCCCCACGATCGGCGTGGTCCTCGTCGCGGCTTGTGCAGTCGCCTTCGTGGTGGTCTTCGCAAAGCGAGCGCAGCGGCGGTGACCGTCCGATCGGGCGGAGCGCCTGAGGCGGCCCGTCCGCGCGCGCTTGCGAGTGGGGAGATCAAACGCGACGGCAACAAGGTCCTGCGCGGCCCGCCCGCGCGCGCTTGCGAGCCGGTATCATGAGCGCATGAGCACACCATCGTTCGAGCAGGGCCCGATACGTCCGCCCAGCGAGGCGCACAGCCTGCTGGTGCGCGTGACGCGCAACTGCGCCTGGAACCGCTGCACGTTCTGCCCGGTCTACAAGGGCGCCGAGTTCTCGCTGCGCAAGCCCGACGAGATCATGGTCGACGTCGAGGCGATGGCCGAGGCGGCCGCCGTCATCGCCGAGCGTGGTGCAACGGAGGCGGTCGCTGCCGGCCTCGTGCCGCCCGAGGCGTTCCAGGTCGCTCTCTTCCTGCGCGACGACGCCCGCACGGTCTTCCTTCAGGACGCCGACCCCTGCGCCCTGAAGTCGGAGCGGCTGGCCGACGTGATCGTGCGCGTGCGCGAGCGCTTCCCGAGCGTGCAGCGCGTGACCACGTACGGGCGAGCGGCCACGTTGGCGCGGCGTTCCGCGGAGCAGCTTCGCCTGGTCGCCGACGCGGGCCTCACGCGCGTGCACGTCGGCATGGAGTCGGGCGCCGACGAGGTGCTCGAGGCGGTGTGCAAGGGCTGCACGTCGGCGCAGCTGCTCGAGGCAGGCCGGCATGTGCTCGAAGCGGGGATGGAGCTCTGCTACTACTTCATGCCGGGGCTGGGCGGCCGCGCGCGGCAGCCGGCGCGTGCCCACGTGCGCGAGAGCGCGCGGGTCGTGCGCTCGGTCGCGGCATATGCCGCGACCGAGCGCCGGTTCACCGTGCGTCTGCGCACCGCGGCCGTCGTTCCCGGCTCGCCGCTGGCCGACCAGGCCCGCGACGGCTCGTTCTCGCTCCCCGACGACGTCGAGGTGGCGCGCGAGATCCGCGAGTTTATCGAGCTGCTCGGCGACGCGCGCCTGCGCCTGGTGTCGGACCATGCCCTCAACCTGCTCCCCGAGGTCGATGGTCTGCTGCCCGGCGACCGCGCCCGCTTGGTCGGCTACCTCGACGAGTTCCTGGGCATGGACCGCATCGAGCGCGCCCGGTTCGCCCTCGGTCGTCGCCTGGGCATCTTCTACTCGCTGGAAGCGCGGCACGAACCGGCACGGCAGCAGATGCTGCGCGACGCCTTGCCCACGGGCAGGCTGCTCGGTGAGCGCGAGATGCTCGACACCGCGACCGTGCTGCGTTCACGGTTCCTGTAGGGGGCGGGTACAGTCCCGGCATGTCTTTCTGGAAAGTATTCCTGGTACTCCTGGGCCTGCCCCTGGGGCTCGCCATCCTCGTGGTGCCGTATCTGTTGTACCTGGCCACCGGTAGCCGGCCGGCCTTCTACGTCGTCTGCGGACTGATCGCGCTCGTGTGCGTGGTGTGGTCGACCGAGGTGGCCGGCGGTCTCGGCGAATCGCACCTCATGCACGTCGGCTACCGCCGCGCGGACGACGCGCGATCGGGCGGCGCCGGCGAGCACAAGCAAGCCAACCCCTGGCTCGCTCTGTTCGTCGCGTTCAGCGGCGCGCCGTCGCTGGTGCTCGCGGCGAGCTACTTCCTCGGGCGCTGACCGACGCTGAGCGGCTGCACGGCGTGCCGCTCGCCGAGCCGCGCTTTGGCCTGTCGGTCTTGCCGGTATCGTCGGCCGCGAGCGCTCGCGCTACGCAGGCAGCTCGGCGACGATGAGGTCGAGGAGGCGCTCGATGTCGGCGCGCGGGCAGCTCGCCTCGCAGTAGCCGAGGCTCAACGTCAGCGTCCCGGCGAAGCTGCTCACGCCCAGGAGCACGCCGGGTGGGTACTCGACGGGTGTCGCGACGTAGGCGTGCTTGACCGCGACCCCGTCGAACGCGAGGCGGTCGGCGTCGATGATGCCGGTGTTCGAAAGGATGGGGTTGGCGAAGCCACTCCTCGGCAGCGCGAACATGCGGGTCAGTGCGCGTCGTCCGACCGCGAACCCGGCCCCGAACAGCACGGCGAGGCCGGCGGCGACGCCCACCGCCACGTCGCCCTGCTTGAGCCGGCCGGTCTCGGCTACCACGGCTGCGAGCGTGTCGTCGAAGCTCTCGCTGGGGTACGTAGGCACGGCAGGATACATCATCGCGCTCAGGTTGCAGACCGTGCCGGCGCGTTCCTGGGGGAGGTAGTGACGCAGGTCGACCGGGACCTGCACCGCCAGTGGTACGCCCGCCGGCTGGTCGGTCAGCGCGCTCAGGGCCCGGTGGTAGGCGGTCAGGAGCACGTCGTTGACGGTCGCGCGACGCGCGATGCCGAGCGCGCGCGCGGCCGTGAGACGGTCTACGGAGAGGGTACGCACGGCGAACCTGCGGCCGCCACGGTCGTCGCCTTTCCAGGGATAGAACCAGCGTGCCCGCGGAGCCGACGAGCGCCTCATGGCCGCTCGCTGCGACGCGAGACTGTACTGCTTCAGGATGCGCCGCAGTCCGCGGTTGGCGTTGACGTTGGGCGCCGGGATGAAGCCGTGGTTCGCGCCGAGACGCCGATAGGTGGTCGCCAGCAGATAGGCGTAGTCCTTGAGGCCGGCGGCGTCACCCACCGCGTGGTCGAGCCGGAGGCAGAGGGTATCGGCGCGGCCGCGCACGAGACGGTACTGCACCAGCGGATCGGTGCCCGGGTCGGACGGCGCCGTGAGGAAGTCGAGGACGAGCGGGCTGGGCTCGGTCTTGGAGCCGGCTGTGCCGGCCTTTTCGACCGAGCCCAGCCCGACCTCGTCCAAGTCGTCGCGCCGTTGCCAGAACGGCTTGAACGCACGCTCGACGAAGCGGCAGCCCAGCACCGGCTCGGCGTCGAGCGTCAGGCGCACGGCGCGCGCCAGCCGTTCCTCGTCGAGCCTGCCCGAGAACGACAGGACCATACGCACCTGCTGGTCGGCTACCTCACGCAGGACGTAGCTGGCCTGATCGCCGACGACGGCCGGGAAGCGCGACGGGATGGGCGAGGGAGCCGGCGTCACGCGAGGGGCGGTCGGACGGTACGGCGAAGGTCGCTCAGCCGCGGTCGCGAGCGTCGCGGCGCGAAACGCTCGAGCGCGAACGGGGCGAGGTCGATGGATGGCTCTTCGCCGGCGACGAGCTGCGCGGCGAGTTCGCCCGTGCCCGGGCCTTGGGTCATCCCCAGCATGCAGTTGCCGGTGGCGATGACGAGGTTCGCGTGGCGCGGGCTGCGCCCGATGACGGGCAGGGAGTCGGGCGTCATCGGGCGCAGCCCGCGCCAGATCTCGGCCCGCTGCATCGCCGCGGGGCTCGCCAGTGCGCCGAGGTACGACTGGGCGGCCCGGCGGATGCTCTTGACGCGGCGCCGGTCGACGGCGAAGTCGAGCCCGGCGAACTCCATCGTCCCGGCGAAGCGCAACCTGTCGCCCATGGGCGTGACGCACACGTGCTGCTCCGAGAGGTAGGTCGGGAGCTCGGGGTAGTCGACCGGTCGCTCGATTGTCACCGCGTAGCCCTTTCCCGGCACGACGGGCAAGCGCAGCCCGAGCTTGGCTGCCAGGGCCGTCGACCACACGCCGGCGGCCAGCACGAGCCGCTCCGGTGCGAACGTGCCGCGCGTGGTGGTCACCGACACGACGCGCCCGTCGCGCTCGTCGGCGTCGAGCACCTCGACGCCGGTGAGCAGTCGCGCGCCCTTGTCTTGGGCCGCAGCCGCGACGGCGCGCACGAACTCGTCGGGCGTCAGGTGGGCGTCGTCGGGGTAGAGCACCCCGCCGGCGACGCCCGACGCGATCCCGGGCACGTGCTCGCATGCCGCGCGCGCGTCGAGAACCTCGGCGCGAACACCGTACCGGGCGAGCGTCTTCGCGTCGGCGCTTCCCCCAGCCATCCCTTCCGGAGTGGAGTACAGCTGCAGCCAGCCGCGTCGCTCGTAGGTGAAGCGGAGGCCAGCCGCGGCCAGCTCATCGAAGCGCGCGGCGCTTTCACGTGCGAGCGCCAGCAGCGCCGGGATGGCGCGCTGCACCGACTCCTCGGTGCACGCGCTGCGGAACCGCCAGAGCCAGCGTGCCATGGCGGGGTCGGGCCGTGGCTTGACGTAGAGGGGACTGAGCGGGTCGGTGAGCCACCCTGCGCTCGAGCGGATCACGCCGGGCCCCGGGATGGGGAGACCGTCGCTGGGCACGACCATGCCGGCGTTGCCGAAGGAGCTGGCCCACAGCGGGCAGATCTCACGCTCGCGCTCCACGAGCGTCACCGGGATGCCCCGTTTGGCGAGCCGGTACGCCGTGCAGACGCCGATCACGCCGCCGCCGACGATCAGGACGCCACCGTCGCGTCCGCGGTTCGTGCTCACGCTCCCCCTCGCATCGCGTCTCTCCAGGACCTACCGGGAGTCTATCGCAGCCCAGCGCGTGGCGTCTCGTCGCATGTTGCCCAGCGGCCTGCGCGGCCTGCGCGGCCCGTAATCGGCTCGCCACCAGAACCTCTGAGTGTGCGCACAACAGGACATGGGCGCGGCCGGCATGTGGGCAGCTCTTCGGCGCTCAAGGAAGGCGGTCTTGTGCTTGGGGATTGCCGAGAAGCTGGCGGAGGGGGTGGGATTTGAACCCACGGTGCCCTCGCGGGCACGCCGGTTTTCAAGACCGGTGCGATCAGCCGCTCTGCCACCCCTCCGCAGCGCCATCAGTGTAGCAAAGGCTGCGCGCGCCGATCAGCGCTGCCGCTGCAGGCGCTCGCGACCAGATGGCGGTCTGACGAGCAGGCAGGGGTGCATTGCCGGTCAGCGCCTGTGGCGGCGACGCCGGCGGCACGTCGGGCGGCTCGTCATGCTCCCGCTCGGCCGAGCACATCCTTCCCCATGTAGGGTCGCAGGCGCTCGGGCACCTCGATGGTGCCGTCGGCGCGCTGGTAGTTCTCCATCACGGCGATGATGGTACGCCCCATGGCGATCGCCGTGCCGTTCAGGGTGTGCACGTAGCGCGGACTCTTGTCGGTGCGATACCGGCACTTGAGCCGGCGCGCCTGGTAATCGGTGCAGTTCGAGCAGCTCGTGAGCTCGCGGTACCGTCCCTGTCCCGGCAACCACGCCTCGATGTCGTACTTCTTGGCCGCCGGCGCGCCGAGGTCGCCGGCGGCGATGTTGACCACGCGGTAGGGGATGCCGAGGCCCCCGATGATCTCCTCCTCGATCTCGCGGATGAGTTCGTGCTCGCCCGGCGACTGCTCGGGCAGGCAGAACGAGAACATCTCGAGCTTGTCGAACTGATGCACGCGGAAGATGCCGCGCGTGTCTTTGCCGGCGGCGCCGGCCTCGCGCCGGAAGCAGGTCGAGAAGCCGGCGTAGCGCAGCGGCAGGCGCTCGGCGTCGAGGAACTCGTCCATGTGCATGGCCGCCAGCGGCACCTCGGAGGTGCCGACGAGGCAGTCGCCGTCGACGGTGCGGTAGATCTGTTGCTCGTCGGTGGGGAAGAAGCCGGTACCGTACATCGCCTCCTCGCGCACGAGCACCGGGGGAACGACCGGGATGAAACCCGACGCCGACACGATGTCGAGGCCGTAGCGCACCAGGGCGAACTCAAGCAGGACGAGGTCGCCCTTGAGATAGGCGAAACGGGACCCCGACGCCTTGGCGGCGCGTTCCATGTCGATCAGACCCAGCGGCACGGCCAGGTCGAGGTGGTCCCTTGGTGCGAAGTCGAACTGCCGCGGCCGGCCGATGTGGCGCAGCACGACCGAGTCCTCCTCGCCCCCGACCGGCACGTCGTCGAGCGGGATGTTGGGGATCTGCAGAAGCATCTCTTCGAGGCGCCGCTCGACGTCGGCGAGCTCCTTGTCGAGGCTCTTGATCTGGTCGCCCAGCGAGCGCATGGCGGCGATCCGCTCGTCGGCCGGCTTGCCGGCGCGCTTGACCTGGGCGATCTCCTCGCTGGCGGCGTTGCGCCGCGCGCGGCGCTGCTCGACCTCAGTGACCAGGCGGCGGCGCTCCTCCTCGACCACGAGGAACTCGTCGAGCGACGACGTGCTGCCCCGCCGCTGCAAGGCTTGGCGGACCTCATCGGGTTTGGCGCGCAACAGCTTGACGTCGAGCATCGTGTCTCCTCGTGATCGGCAGCCGGCCCAAGGCTCGGGCGGTCGTTGACCCATCTATGGTATCGCGACTCGCCCGGAGGACCGAGCGCGGCTGCCTCAGCTCTCGGCGAGAAGGACGCGTTCCGCCACGCGTAGGTAGTGCGCCCAGTATCCCTGCAGATTTCCGTAGTGATCGGCCAGGCGCTTCATCTCGTGCGCGTCGACCTCGTGCCCGGGCCGGTAGATCGCTGCCGCGAGGCGGGCCAGCGACTTCTCGCCGTAAGCGATGCGCTCCATGCGGCCGATGCCGCGGATCATGATGAACGCCGCCGACCAGGCGCCGATACCGCGGATCTCGCGCAGCCAGCCGAAGACGTCGTCGTAGGGACCCTCGCGCAAGAAACGTTCGTCGACGCCGGCGAACGCGCAGGCGGCGTCGTGGATGTAGTCGGCGCGGCGCCGGTTGCGCAGGATCTTCGTCAGCTCGGCGATGTCGGCCTCGGCGATGGCGGCCGCCTCGGGGAACGGCCAGTAGCGCGCGCCGTTCACGTCGATGCTGCCGCCCAGCTCGCGAGTGAGCGCGCGCTTCATGCGCAGCGCTACGACCGGAAGGTTGCGCTGCGAGAGGATGGCCCAGCAGGCGTTCTCGAACGGGGTGAAGAACTTCACCTGGTGGTAGCCGTAGAGCTCGCGCATGACCGGCGCGAAGGGCGGGTCTTCTTCGATGAGCGCGTAAAGGGGGCGCAGGTCGTCGTCGATACTCAGGTAGTTCGTGATGCGCTGCAGGAGCGCCTCTTCGAGGCGCTCCTGCAGCGCATCGCCAGCGGCGTAGAGCTCGTAGTGCAACAGGGGTTCTTCGACGGTGCCCATCGCCCAGACCCTGAAGGCGAAGGGCCTGCCCTCGATGCTGACGGCGCGCGTCAGGGAGCTCTCGGTGAGCGTCTGCTCGCCGCGCATCGGCGGGAACGTGACGAGGAAGTCGAGCGCTTTGTCGAAGTCGAACGGCGCGACGGGGCTGAGGGTGCCCGTTCGCAGGGCTACGGCCGTCGTTGCGTCTCGTGCGGCGTGCATCGCATCTCCATCGTGTCCGGTCGTCGGGACGGGTACATCGCGGCGCGCCTCACACGCTGCCGCACGCCTCACACGCCAGGCCGCGCGGCGTCTGCGCGACGGGTACACCATATCGCTCTTCGCGCCCGCCAGGTAGTGCTCTTCGGGAGTGGACCAGACGAGGTCAGCCGGCGAAGAGCACCTTCTCGAGAACGACGGTGTCGTGTGCGCCGGCGCCCGGCGAGCGCACGAACCCGTGCCGCTCGAAGAGGCTCAGCGAGCGCTGGTCGGCCGTCGCGACCGAGGTGGTCAAGCGGGCGAGCCTCCGGTTGAAGGCCAGCCCTTCGACCCAGTCGAGCAGCTGGTGCGCCACGGCTTGGGCCTCGTGCGCCGGGTTGA
>Ga0315282_10015051_pt1 | contig 11457 bp, 13 predicted proteins | sample YL17G07_20_MG_FD_203693 | JGI IMG/M metagenome (GOLD analysis project Ga0315282, IMG submission 203693) | Sediment microbial communities from Yellowstone Lake, YNP, Wyoming, USA - YL17G07_20 | ecosystem: Environmental > Aquatic > Freshwater > Lake > Sediment | place: USA: Wyoming | collected...
TAGATCCGAGAGCTCTCCCACAGAGCCTTGACGTTTTTCTCAAGCTGGATGGGGGAGTAATTCTCGTCCACTTGGCGCATAATGAATCTACCTTAGGCCATATTGATGGGAGGTATTAAAAGCATAGGGATATGGGCCGCAAAATATGCAAGAAGTTGGCCAGTAGGATGGCTCGCCCTCTCGCAAGTGGCGCTCGGACGAACTGAGAATACTTCCACGGGTGCGTATCCCGTTGGGGTCCACGGGTCATCCTTGCGTCTTCCAGTATCTTGCTGGGCGATAAGGGGATATCGCGTTAAATCGAATCTAATCGCGTCTGGGGCCTTTTCGTACACTTATGTGCATTAATGGTAGTTCATGGTATGAAGTAAGGGGAGGCCCCTTACTAACCTTCGACTCAGGGAGGCCAATTCTTCTTGAGTTCGAGTAGCGCCCTCTCGACCGCATGACTTCTTGTGGCGAAGACCCGCTCTTTCACGAGGTTGTCGATCCATATGCGTAGATTCTCGGGGATCGTCACGTCCATTCGAGTCCGTTTCTCATGCCGTTCCTTCTCCTTTCGTGCCATGTGCATCCCTCGTAGATATATGCCGTTCTCCCCTTATTGAAACCAATATGTGCAGGTATCCCATAGGAGCGTATAAGTACACATAACCCCATCTGAGGGCTCGTGCAGATAGACGGGATTGCGATGGACGATAGCGGGCCGACTGGACGGATAATTCCTTCCCCGAGCGAGATCCATGCGCTGGTGGCCTCAGGAACGCGTCTGGACCGTGCTCCGAGGATACGGGTTCGCCGCCTAAAGTGGATAACGATGACCGGGCTGGACGCAGAGGGCACGCAAGGGAATCACCCATCCAGAATAGCCTCTTCCCCTCGAGCGTCCAGCCTTCGAATCCCCGCCTGGTTCACAGACGATGAGGAGCCTTGACCATGAGGACGACACGCCAACTATCGGTCGAGGATTGTCTGAAGGTGATGGCCGGAGCGAACTTGGATCTATTCCGTGGCATCGGGCAAATCATCGAGCAGCAACAGAGGCGAACGGAACTGGAGGATGACGAGCCTCCGCCGCGGCTCCGGGACGACGAGGAGCGTTAGGCAATGATCGAGAACGCGATCTGCGACCACCGATGGGCGGGTAGATACGCCGGGTACTGTCCTCGTTGCGGAGCGTATGTGCTCGCTCCTGATGAACTCAGACTTGACAAGCAATTGATGGACGATATTGACTAGGTCCGGGGCACTATTCCCATCGTGTCCTCGGACATTTTTCTAAGTGCACAATAGTTGTTGTACACTTAGAAAACGCCCGAACCAGTATGTAGTATGCAGTATTTATCGAAAATCGAGAATATATTAAATAGTCGGAAGGAAATAGGGGGTTGACGGCGAGGATAATGAGAAAACCGATATTGGAAAAAGTCTCGGATTGGGCATGGCGCATGAAGTGGGCAGGAATCGAAATACAACTCAGCGACGCGAAAGACACGGGCGAGGTCGTCTGGATCGAATCGCTAGACGGGAGAACCGCTTTCAATACCCGGTCGAGATGAAATGTCATATACTGACAGTAGACTCCGGCGAGACATTGGATTCTACTTGCGACACATGGCTGAAGTCAATCTCTCGGTCGATTACATAGATACCTCAAGGCGGATTCTTGGTCACTTCAGGGAATTCTGCGAAGAGCAAGGAATCAAGTGCACTCGCAATATCACGGCTGAAGTCATGCAAATGTTTCACGAAAAGTACGCGAACAAGGCCATCGGGACTCGTCGGTATGCGTACGCCGTCAGCCATGCTTTCCTGCTCTTCTGTGAGAACTCCAACGCGCTCCGATTCAAGCTCCGATTGCGCGGATATTCGCGGCAACATGTGGATTGGCTAACGCCCCTGGAGACCGAAGCCATCCTGGGTACTCCTCAAACCGCCAGAGAAAGCGTGCTCCTTCGGGCCGGACTTTTGCAGGGAATGCGCCGAATCGAAATCCTGAGGATGACGGTCTACGACGCCGAGCAAGCCCTTAGGACCGGGGTTCTCAAGGTCAATGGGAAGGGGGGTAAGCTCCGTGAGATACCCACGCACCCAGGATTCGCGGAGGCCTTGAAGGCATACTTTGGCCAACGAAAGGATAGTGTGAGCAAGAATGACCACCTAGTCCCGATAGGCCGAGAGTACGCGGCCAAGCTCGTCGTCAACTTCAGCTTGAGATTCGGAAGACGGTTCAGCACCCACACCCTTCGGAGAACCTTTGGTCGCAATCTGTGGTTGCGTGGCATTCCAATAGAAACGATTTCTGAGTTGATGGGGCACGCCAGCACGGATATGACGAGACTCTACCTTGGACTCAACCTGAGCGATATGCGGAAGGCGATCAGCGAGTACGGTTGTAAGAGTGAATTGACGATCATCGATTCAATCCCTAAGAGGCGAATCGCTCCGGCGAGTACGTCCTCAGGAGAGTCGATGATGTGAGACGGATTGATCAGGGAAATCAACGGACAACTTGTGGCACCTGGCCGAGGAGCGGTACCTCGTCCAGTCTATTTTCCCCTCGAGGATCTCAGTATAGCTGTCACCTACCCCGCCACGCTATATCACGGTGTCGATATTGCGAGCTGGCTCAATTCTCTTCCTGCGTTGATTATAGCTCCTAGCTAGACCGATATAACAATATATAGTGAGGACTGACAGATTTTGCATATACTATTAATGAGGACGGACCGCGGGCATCATCGCGTAGTTGTCGTTACTTGCAAACCGAGGATATATCAGGATTGCAGGATACCACAGGTCTACCCGTGAGTCTGCCATAGTACACGCAACGGATAATTATATCAAAGCTGACGTCCTGCCAACAATACATATGAGAGAGTACAAAATGCAATCAAAGAGAGTAGTTGGACTAAGTCTGGACAAGGATGTCCTAAACCGGATTGACGAGGACCGCGGCCTCATCAAGAGGAGCACGTTCTTGAACGACCTGATCGCAAAGACCTATCCGAAAACGGTCTATGCCGACGACCGAACGAACCCGGATGGCACGGGAATCGAGCATCCGATGAGGATCCTCCCGGACAAGAGCACACCGAGTCCGAGTTACCCAGAGACCAAGGTTCCGTCGCCCTGGCCCGAAAAGACGATAACGGACACGCGGACGGCCAAAGACAAGGAAACTCCATAAATCCATCTCACGGAGCTCGTCTCCTGAGGGTCGCGGGGCGGTCGTATCTCCTAACCGTTCCAGCGACCTATTTCCAAACCATTTCGAGAATGAGGACATTGAGAATGAGTAGTAGCTTCGAAGAAATGCGAGCTGGAACGACGAACGAGATACTCGTGACCTGGGACGAGGCTGGGATGTACCACCGAGTCTGGGCACGAAAGCAGGACGAGGATGAGACTTTTCTAACACTGATTCTCCATGATGGGACAGTCCTCCGCGTGGCCAAGCGGACGATTCTCAAGATCGAGAGTCCTGCGGCAACGGAGGGCTGACATGTTCTCGACAAAACCAAATAAGTTGAGCGGATACGCTGGCTGCCAGGATATCGAGGGGGGATATGCCTGAGCAACCCGACGAACGCTCTGATTTCTTGAATGATGTCCGGCTTGAGGACCTCTATTTTCCAAAGGGACATCGTTCGGATGAGGTCAACCCCGAAGCCGTCGCCAAAATCGTGCGAGAGAAATACCGATTCCTGACCGTTCCAGACAGTCACGAGATGTATCGTTATGAGGACGGTGTCTATGTCGCAGACGCGCGGCCGCTTGTCCAGGAGTTCTGCGAGGCGCTCTTAGGCGAGAAGGCCACGAACCATCTCGTAAACGAGATACTGGGTCATCTGGAACGGGCGACTTTCTATGACCGGTCCGCCGCGCTCGACGGAACGCAGTATGTCAATGTGATGAATGGGATAGTCGATGTAACGACGGGCGACTGGAAGGCTCATTCGCCGGACTTAGTCTTTTTCAGGCAACTGCCCTTTGCTTTCGACCCAAAGGCGAGTTGCCCGCTCATCGACAAGTTCATCACGGAGGTCTTCTCACCAGATGATGTCGAGTTGGCTTATGAGCTGATGGCCTATACGCTCGTCCCGGGTTATCCGATCCAGAAGGCTTTTGCATTAGTCGGCGGAGGGTCGAATGGGAAGAGCACATTTCTCAATCTCATCAAGGCGTTCCTTGGGCCGGAAAGCGTCTCGAGTGTCTCACTTCAAGATCTCGACGGAGATCGTTTCGCCAGCTCCTCGCTCTACCAGAAGCGGGCGAACATCTGCGCGGACTTGCCATCGAGGGGCCTCACGAGGACGTCGATGTTCAAGGCTCTTACGGGCGGGGATAAGGTCCGAGCACAATTCAAGCACGCCAACGCTTTCAGCTTCGAGAACTCGGCAAAGTTATTCTTCTCAATGAACCAAGTGCCTCTGACAGACGACGACAGTGACGCTTTCTTTCGTCGGTGGGTCATGATCGATTTCCCCAACCGGTTCGAAGGGGAACGACTGAACCTGAACAAACTAGCGGAAATCACGCGACCTACGGAGTTGGCCGGACTATTCAACCGATGCCTGACAATGATTCCGGCGCTGCTTGAGCATAAGACCTTCTGCCATGCGGGATCCACCGAAGAGACTAGGACGAAGTATCAGAAGCTATCGGATAGCGCCCTGACCTTCCTGGAGGCGCAATGCGTGATAAAGAACGGGGCCTGGGACATAGACCGGCACCCGATCGAGGAACCGGGCCAGATTCGCAAGGCTACGCTCTACAAGGCCTATGCGGAGTGGTGTATGGCTCAAAGCACCCCGGCAGTTAAAGAAGGCAAGTTCCGCAAGCGGTTGCTCGAGTTCAATCCGGCCGTATCCGAGGTCCGCATCAACGAGGGTGGGCAAATGGTCCGAGCATGGAGAGGAATTGAGCTTAGAGAACTGACGGACGTCATAACGGATCGGACGCAGAGGACCTTGGAGGGAAGCCTATGAGAAAAGGCGGTAATGAGGGTGGTAAACTAGCTGGCTCTGATATTTTACCGGAAAAACCACCGTTTCTCTACTATCCTCTCTATATACTAATTTTGTGTACTTTTCCATCCAGGGAAAAAAGGGTGGTAAACCCGGTAATACGGACATCTGGCTCGTTTACCGGGTTTTCGGCGAGGCTGGTCGAACCGTCCGTCAGAATTCTGCAATAAGTGAAACACAGAGGAAAATATGGAACAAGAAGAAAGCCCGATATTCGGGCAAGCACTCGAGCTTGAGAAGAAATCGACCAAGATTCACGCCTGTGTCGTCCGTGGGTCGTATCAGGCGTTCAACCGGCTCCTAGGCAACTTGGACGAGCTCGGCATGGACCTCGTTTACAGGCGGTCGGTCAAAGGCGGGCAGCTCGTAATCAAGCGGATTTCGGCTACCGTTGGGGATTCCGAAGATGCCCATCCCGAAGGATTTGAGGTAACAGTTGGCCCGTAGTTCGAAGATAGATATCAAAAATCTGGGCTGGAAAGTCACGAGTCTGGCCCTGGGGGGGAAGAGCAACACCGAGATTGTCGAAACCCTGAATCGGGAAGACGCCGGGTGCGGCATCACTGGGGTGGACGTGAGCCGTTATCTGAAAACTAATCCCGTCATCAACCCCGTTCAGGTGGAGATTGTCGAGCGCGCTCAGAACGCGCTCGTCGGTGACACGTTATTGACCTTGGAGACCGCCAGGAAGATGCTCGGCGAGATCAGGGACGAGATCCAAAGGCAACTCGAGTCCAACCTTGATCCGAAGGCCGTTTCCGTATTCGTGACGCTCAAACTACAGGCATTCGACCGCGTATTAGCTGTCTTGAGGTTGGATCAGTTCGGCGGTCAGTTTGGTCCGTTCGCGATACCAAAGTCGCAAGATGATCCGCAATGTCAGACCTGCTGGTACTCCCGCCATTTAACAATCGCAAGAGTGCGCGAACTTCTCGACGAGGACGAAAATGGAGGAAGAACATGAGTCTGTTTAAGAAAAAACCCAGATACGGAGTGCAATTGCGTGGTGTGCCATCGGAACGAGAATTGTATTTCTGCACGTGGTTTGACCCATCGAAGGCCACGCCCCCTCGGAAGGAACAGGGGATCCCGCCGAATACTTATCTACGCGCACTCGGACGTGAAGGCGTTCTTGAGTTCCTGAACGAACTCGACGGGCAGAACACGCCCTTGTTCAAGCTGATATCCGAGAACGCCCGGTTTTGGGGAATCGACCCGATCTGGATTGTGATGGCCTCGAGTGAGCACGATCTCAGAGACATGGTTGCTGCAATCGAAGCCGACCTAGGACAGAAAGGGATCAGTATCCAGAATCTGCCGCCATCGTGGGGAGTCTGGCGACAAACCGATTTCATGATGGATTAGCCATGGATAAGCAAACTCGCGTGTTATGGCGACGAACACGTCGCCTTGAACGTGAACTGAAACGACTGAGGAAGAACAGGATAACGGTTGGAGAGGTACTTTGTGAGACAATCTAAGAAGACAGAGGAGATGAGCAAGCAATGTGAACCATTAAAGGTAATGGCGGCCGAGTCCGAGATAGCGCGTCTGAGGTCGGGAGTTGATCCCGAAACGCTCGAATGGCCAAAATGCATGCCAGAGCGTCATATCGAGATACGGAAACATCGCCACAATTGCGTCAGACACTTCAAGCGATTCCCCGAACTGATGTTGAATCCTAGAAGATCGGCGTGTCCTTGCTGCGGCCAGTTGGTACCCGTCGACCAACTAATCTGCGAAGCATACTATGATTCTGATAGTATGCGTCCGTGGGCCAGTTGGATAGCAGAAAAGGTATTCAAGTGCTCTCAGTGCGGCGACAAGCATCATGATCTTACCGGGCATGTAATCTGGCGTGAGAAGCCCCAAGAATGGGATACGCTCGTCTTCTCGAAGGATGCTGACCCGCACTCCGCACCACCTGTCGAGATCGCGTGCGTGGCCGAGGCCGACCCAGAGAGGGAATAGATGATGAGCGCGCAAAGACTAAGACTGAAGCAACGAGCCGAGCTGGATTGCGCGCCGTCGAAGTACAGGACTCCGAAGAAGCAGCCGAAGTATCGTTCTCAGATCGAGAATTCCGAGGTTGCTCAATGACCGACGACACAGACTACGAACTGATTCTATACCGCGCCGGGACGGCGGGTACTATCACCCTGAGCAAGAGCGGGGCGGATAGCACAGTCTCTGGCGGAGTGATGTCTCGGACCTGGATCCACGACGAAAACAACATCTCTCAACTGGTCGTCACGCTCGATAACGCATCGCTCGTCGTTACGGAAAATCTACTCCGGTCGTCTTGCGCCCTTTGGTCGAATAGCGTTACTGGTGCCCTTCAGATGGGGGACTATGTGCGATATTCGATCTATCCCACAAGTTCGCCATCAACGAAGACGCAGGTGTTCTACGGTAAGATTACAGAATTGAGGCCCGCCGCGGACGGCACGCTCCAGATCACCGCGCGCGACTACCTACAGAAGTTCTATCGCGAGTACAACAAGATCGTATTCAACAGCTACAACGACCTCGCGATCAAGCCACACACGGATTCGGGCGGACTGCGAACCATCACCGGGATCTCGGAAAGCAACATCGTCATTCCCGCGGTGTTCGTGGGCTTCGCGACCACCGATGCTCGAACAACACTGAATGGCACGGGCACGTACCTCGATCCTCTCTACGACGGAACCAACTTCTTCACAGATGCCCAATCGTTCGTGGCCCTGGGCGACGACCTGATTGGACTTCGCTACTACTATCAGAGTGGAGACATAACGACCGATGGCCACATACACTGCGCGATTCGGGCGGATGTCAACGGGCTCCCGAGCGGGACGGACATCGTCTACTCCGAGTATCTCGTGGGTCTCGGAAGCAATGTCAATACGCCGGTGCAGATCGATTTTTCGGCAGGGACATCCTCACCCGCCCAGTTGACCAAGGGTTCGAAGTATTGGGTCGTCTTTTCATGTGACGCCACGATCGTCGGGACTTTCGTTTCCATAATCTATCACACTGGAACCCCAACCACTGCGTTCGATGATACCTACTGGTGGAGACAACTTCCGAGTGGCACATGGACGCAATCCGTCGCGGGGGACAATCTGACCTTGCGCCTCGACTTTGCGGACTATGTGGAGGTCGCGCCCGCCGACTACATGGTGGACCTTCCGAACACGCGACTGATACTCAGGACTTCCAATGTGCCGGTCACGACGGTGGACAGTTACTACAGCATCTATCGCGGCAAGGTCTCATACTACTATGGCACGATCACGCATCGGGATATTTGTAATACCCTTACCTGTTTGATGGGTGGTGTTGCGCCGACGACGAGCGCGAATCAATCACAAACATTTAATCTCTACAATACTATCGGGAAGAAGCTCATCGACTGTTTCAAAGAGATAGTCGATGTCTGGGAACTCGGCGGTGCGTGGTCCGGGTTCCAGCATGCGTTCATGGCATACGAATCGGGCGGGGTGCAGTACATCGGCTGGGGAAAGAGATATACATTGAACCAGGCCGCGGCGTTCATTTTCTCATGGTCGGATGACGCGACGGACGACCATTTAAGGATACTCGATTACACCGGGTTAGTCAATCAAATAGATGTCCGGCCCGCCGGGATCCTCGTCATCGGAGGCAAGGATGTCAACGGCAACCCGATTGTTGCGAGTGTCTCGGACAAATCCCTCGCCACATCATTCGCTACACAGATGGAAGATTTCACGAATGTGGAGAAGATAAGCGACCAGAATATAGTCAGCCAGCCAGACGCATTCAGACGGGCATATGCCGCATTGGATTCGTATGCTCGGGGGCAATGGGAAGGAACGATCCGCGTCAGCGGAGTTTACCCCGACCTGTTCGTACTCGACCCTACGGACGGCTTCTTCGGCTCAGGCAAGATAATCACTCTCAATATCAGCCCGCTCGGGATTGTCAACCAACCCTTCAAGGTTCGGGGCATCGTCGTCCACGAGAACGAAACCGAGATCACTCTAACGAATGTCTGGTCAAGCATCGAGAACCGCACCAGTAAGACATTCCTTAAGACCGATCGCTCGGAGGCATTCCTGGCGCAAGTCGGCATGGAGGACAATGTTTACTTCCAATGCTTCAAGGACGTTGCGCTTTCATCAACCCCTCTCTATATGGTACTCGTAGACGCGATGAGTGTGGAGCTGGGCGCTCGTGTTCTGTGTTCATATCACCCCGCAACATCCTATTCGGCCGCAGGATCAGGATTGATAGTCTATCATGCCGAGTTCGAGGCAGGGAACGATACGACGACCAGTGGTTCATACCCGGTCAGCCACATCAACCTCTACGACGCAGTAACCGGCGGGACACTGAAGGCGACATACTATCTCTATGACAACGGCCCGCCGATCAGAAACGAGCAATTCTTCAAGTGGAAGACCCAACGGCTGATCGTGGACTTCGCTACCAAGGCGTGAACATCAGTTTCCAGCCAGCAATCGTCCTCATCTGGCGTCGCCTTCCAGATCCTATGTTGAAAAGCCACCAATGCAGCGACCAAGACCAGCGCCCCACCTACAGACACATAGGACGGGCCTTTCAGAGAATCTTGTCAAAGACGGGCTTGGGTATCCGCGCTAGGGCTTGCCATGATGTGGATTCATGTTCGGAAATGCCGAGTTCTTCTCTTACCGCCGCCCTTGGTCCTGGTCCCTTCTTTTCACTACCTGCGAGGCTACCGAACTTCCCCCTTAGGGGTTTGTTCACGGGATATGCTTCATTCGCTTCGACAATCTCCCCAGCTCTTCTCCGAGCCTTCAAACTCCACGCGTCGGCTTGACCTATCGTATCAACCCATTTGTGGCCCACTGCCATCCGCTTCGGGCTGAGGAATAACTCGTGGGTCCGGTGAAGACGTGCCACTCTCGATACTGGCATCATTAAGTTTTCGGTCTGGATGAGGCGTTTCGTCTAGGCTTTTTGTCTCGTTCGACCAGTTAGAGACCGACTTCGATTCGTCACCCAGCGTTCTCGTTAGTTTGAGACTGCTTAGGCTGCTGTCCGAGCGTCTGAATGAGTTTGACCAGGGTCCGCACCTCTTCCGTCCGATCATCCATGAATCGCTTGAAATCCGCTTCGCGCCCAGGCTCCGCAATCCAGCCTTTGCCCTCAAGCCCTCCCTCTGCCGCACGTTTCAACTCAGCGGGAGAGTTTGAGAACAGATGGCTAGCCAATAGTTGAACCGCCGCTTCTTCGTCAAACTTTGCCCCTTGGGTCAAGCTGGCCGCGCATTTCTGACAGAAGGAATAGGTCGGGTCGTTCTCCAGTCCGCAGGTAGGGCACTTGACGGTCTTTAGGGCGCGTTCGCCTAGTTTCTCGTCATCGATTTCGATGCCGTTAGCTCGGAGGATCTCGCGGTCAACATCTGCACCGCTCAAATGGACATACCGGGAGACGATATTCGACCCTTGAACCCAACCGAAGTGTTCCCTGAGCGCGGCTTCTCCCACTCGGCGTTTTGTGTACTCCGTTGCCTTCGAGTGTCTCAAGAGATGAGGATGGATTTTTTTCCCGAGGCTTCGTTCGCCTGCTTGAGAGACGATTCTCCATGCCGTCGTGTGCGAAATAGGGAATACTAGCGCGTCCCTGACTGCAGGCGTTTGATTGATCCAATCGGTTAGGATGGGGGCGGAACTGACCAACCGTATTGACCTCGGGCCCGTCTTTCCAGTCACGGAGATAACTTTCCCCGGTCCGGCCTTGGGAGGTTGGACATTGTTGCGTCGCAGACTCAGAAGTTCGCCAATCCTGCAACCTGAATCATAGAGCACGTGGATAAGCGTCTTTTCGAGCAGACCCGGCGCCTCTGCCACCATCTTCCGAACCTCATCCTCACTCAGGATCTGATCACTATTGACCGAAAATCGCTGGGTCTTCGCACGCCACCACCGGATATTATCGGGGGCCGTCTCCGTGCCAGCTAGCCACCGGAGGAACAACTTAAGGCAGATTCCGAACGAATTCTGGGTGTTGCCTGAATAATCCTTCAAGAAGGCCGACAGGTCATCCCTAGTGAGCTTATCGAAAGGCTTTGGGTGCTTCCGAGCCAGGATACTCAACGTGCTTATGTAGGATCGAATCGTACTGGCCGATCGGTTGGTGGCCTGCAGTTCATTCGCCCAGCGCCTAGCGGCATTCCGCTGGGCTTCTAAGGGCATCTTCCTCAATTTCACCTCTATGTCTCCTCGAGTCATTCAATCGCCAGTACCGTATTGGTGGGGTGGATAATATAGTTTGCATAGTGTGAGTTAATAAAAGCATAGTGTCCAGAGAATCAGAATGGTCCGTCCGCTCCGCCTATCTGGACGGGCCGTCGAGGCGGGGAAAAACCACGCTACCACGAGTCTAGGCTGACCTGCGTTCGCGCCTTGTCGGTCGC
>Ga0315282_10015052_pt1 | contig 11456 bp, 10 predicted proteins | sample YL17G07_20_MG_FD_203693 | JGI IMG/M metagenome (GOLD analysis project Ga0315282, IMG submission 203693) | Sediment microbial communities from Yellowstone Lake, YNP, Wyoming, USA - YL17G07_20 | ecosystem: Environmental > Aquatic > Freshwater > Lake > Sediment | place: USA: Wyoming | collected...
AGGAGCCAGAATAGGTTGAACGAGAAGAACCCAATTTTAAACCACGATCTGAACAGTAGATTTGTGTAGGGCTTCACGATTTTGTTGATTGCTGGAGGAACCCATGAAGGCCCACCGCCTCCACCTCCCGCTTCTTGAACAATGATTGTTGTGGTATCTTGCACAGAGTTTTCGTACCCGTCATTCACAATCAGCGTCACGGTTTTGCTTCCTGAACTACTGTAAGCATGTGTCGGATTTGCTTGGTCAGAGGTTGAACTGTCTCCGAAATCCCATGCGTAAGTAAGATTATCGTTATCAGGATCGGACGCATTGGAGTAAAACTGAACGCTGTCCCCCGTTTGCGGGGTTCCATTGCTGGCGGTTATGGAGCATAATGGGAGCTGATTTGTGAAGAAACTCTCGGCAGCCCACTCAGTACCAACCACATAACCATTCCAATCGCCCCAATCGGTGCTTGATGTGCCATCGGAATTATCCGTCGTGCGAACATGCCAGTAATACCATGTACCGCGCCCAAGAGCGATAGGGCCAGTCAGATTGATGCCATTGGCGTTGCTTTCGCCATAGTTAATCGAAACAATGCCACCGTTTTCAGCGATTCTATTCTCTTCATAATCCCACATATTGTTAATAGAATCAGTAATCACGTTGTCAGTTCCGATTTGAATCTGGAATGCCGTCATGTTGTCTCCGTCGTTGTCCGTGTACCTGAATGCAAAGGTCGGCGTGAGCGATTTAGCCCGCGCTGGAGATGCTTGATTGTCGAGCTTCAACTGATTGGGCTGGTTTGGCGGATAATTTGGAATTGGGGGAGCTTCCGAAGGCACAAAAGTAATAAATTTCACATCGTGTGGAGAGGTCGTACCAGCACTCCAAACCAATCCAACCGAGTTATTTTGACTCTGATAAAATGTAGAATAGTAAGCATCTGATGGTATTCCCTCATTCTCGGTCCAGACATCTACAGGATTGCCCCGATTACCTCCTACAGTAGAGTACATCACATATCGAAAAGTATTGTCATTGTCCCACATGCAAAGTAAATTCTCTCCAATAATCGTCAAAGAGGGTGCAGCCATAAAAGGCGAAGAAACAATAAGGCCTTTATTCTCCCACCCCCCCCCGAAAGTTCGTTTGTAAAGATAGATACCATTTTCCCCATCGCCCCAATAATAATTAGCATAATAAGCAAGGTAAACATCGTTTTCAACAGCAACGACACTATGGCGCACATCTGGATATTCGGGTGCTATATCGCCTTCGTTGTGCCAAGAACCATCGTAGAGGAAACCTTGTATGTGCCAATTAGCGCTAAGGCTACACACGATGTAAACTGAGCCATATTCTGCTAAAGGCGCAGCACTAACAATCCAGTAGTTGTGACTTTCGATTAAAGGATACGGGAAGCCCGATGCAGTACTCCATGTTCCATCCGTGTTGTTGTTTTTAATTGCATACGCGTAATATCCAAAATTCTTTCTCCCCACTATCCATACACGATTATCGCTGGCTACGGTTATCATCGGCATGTCCCAATCTGTATCAACAATTTGTTCGCCAGCACTCCATGTTATTGTTCCATTGCTTTCTGGATTGCCTCTTCTGTAATACAAAGTCTCGTGATAGACCCGAGCATAATGGACATAAGTGCCATCGAACCAAATTGATGCCTCAAAGCCTTCATTAGAATATGTCTCATTCATGTGGTCGTATTGGTCAGCAGGTCCGATTGCGGTGAACGACAACCATGTTCCCGAAGCATAAGAACTGTAACCGAAGTTATCCCCGTCGTGGTAGAATACCCAATAACGATTATCCGAATAGAAATCCTTTCTTTGGAATTGATAGGCCACCGTATCACTGAGAGTGGATGTTCCAACCACACTTGCATTTTCCTCGCCATCGCTCCAGCTAATTGTCACTGGATCGATTGGCATCGTGGATTTGACCATGCTGACCAACGCTGCAACATAAAAGAGGACAATGGAAATTACCAAGATGGCGGTGGCTAATTTAAGTAGTTGGCGCATTTCGGTTCCGTTCCTTTTCTAAATTGAACTTCATGTAATTTATAAGTTTCATAGGCTGATCAGCCCCATACTTTGTAGAGCGAGTAGGAGGAGGATAAACGACACCGTCGCTAAGAGATAGAACTTTGACATCGGCAGTTTTCTTTTCATGGTTACTGCTCCTCCAATCAATACAAAGGTGAGCCATACTGCGATATATATTTCTGGCCCCTGTCTCGGTAACCCCATATTGTTCATCGCAAGTAGAAGGAGGGCGAATGAGACCCCAGCCAAGATATAAAACTTTGATATTTGTATTTTTCTATTCACGGCCACGACCCCCCCTATTACCATGAAAACAAACCATATTCCGATGTATACTTCTGGACCCATTTTTAGTGGTGCTGTCGGCGGTGTAGGCACATTCTCAGGTAGTGGTCCTCCACTTGGCCCACCGCTCTCGGTGTAAATCTCAAATTTGTACGATCCAGAATACGAGCCAATGTTACTGGCCGCGTCCTTGGCGGATACCCTCCAGTAATAGTTCTCATCAGACAAATTGCTTGTTGGCGTATAGGATGTTTCATCAATCCAGTCAGTGTCTATCGTAGGAGTAGCAAAGGAATTATCAGTATCAACTTGTAGCTTGTAAGTCACGCCGTTGTCAGTCACACTATTCCAACTGAAAGTCGGCTCTTTGCTTGTCGTTCTCGAGCCGTTATCTGGGTACAGAAGTGATGGCGCGGATGGCGGAGAGTTATCGTATGCACACCAAGCATCTGCCGTGCCAAAGCTCTCTTCATTCCCGCCATTATCTCGGGCCGTGCTTGCGAACTGGTAGTATTTGGTTCCGCTCGGGAAGTTGAAGCTCCATAACCAAGGAGACGCATTATCGTTCTCGAATATGGCCCAATTATCCCAAGCTGAGTTATCGGAGCTGCTTCGATACCATAGCGCCACCCTACTAACATACCCGCCGCCAGTATCGCTTGCAGTGGCGGTTATCGTGATCGGGCTGGAGTTTTCCCAATAAGGCGAAATCGTGTTCACGCTTGATGTTGGAGGAGTTGTGTCAGGCCCCCCGCCTCCTGGAACATTCGCTGCACCACCAAGCCCATCTTCGGAGCTAGCGTAAGCAAGAGGTACTATAAACATTAGTAAAATTATGAGGATTGCCAATGGGATTTTCATCGATGATTTGTACTTTAATCCAGTTCTGATACCAAATGCGATTAGACAAGTGAGGCCAGCACCCGCTAAAATCAACGTAACCATCGGATTTTGCTGATTATGCGGTTCATTTCCACTAGTAACAGTCACCTTTATTGGCATCGACATCGTGTTTCCTATTCTTATTCCCGTTCCGGGTTCGACAGGTATTGCCCCTATGTCACCAGCAAAAACTCCAGTCTTCGTCGGTGCCAAGGTGCATGTTATCTGTTCTATAGTCGGCGTACCCTCGGTTCCCGGGCTCATGATTAAGCTCATCGGTTCGACCGATATTATCCCTTCCAAGTTCTCGCACATTATTTCACTGTTATTCTCCAGAACCATCCTGATCTCCACCGAGTTATCGCCGTAGTTGTAGAGCGCAATTTTGAACACGATATTCTCGCCCACTCGCATCCTGACATCATTTTCCCGCGGGTGGGAGATCGCCACGCTGGTGACGGCGTGTGCGGAAGGAGACAGGATTAGCGCTAACGCTAAAGCTACGGCTAATCCTGCTACTACCGCTGGAGGCACTGCTCGCCTGCGCATTTTCGCACCATCTAATTCTAGTTCGTGACCTTGACCCAGATCTTGTTCGTGTAGTTGCCCGATGCCTGCCCGCCCGGAATTGAGAGCCAGAAGTACATGTTCTCCGAAGTGCCAGTTTCAGCTGTGTAGCTCTGCGAGGTGTACAAACTTTGGTATGCCGTGGTGAAAGTCGTGGCACCGCTCACATTGCTATCAAGGTCGAACTTGCCGTTGCTCACTGCGAAGCTGTTTGCCCCAGAGATCCAAGTCGCGTTCTCCATCTTCAGCTGGAGGCTCCACGTGTCGTTGGCTATCACGGTCGTCGTGGCTGGGAAAGTGTTGCACGCCTGATCAGTGGCCCCAGGATTGATGGGATCCCACGAAACGCTATTCTGTCCGAGCGTCTGGCTGATGTACTGGTTCACAGTGAACTTGTTTGCGAACGTCTTGTTGTCTACTGTACCACCGTCCTTCGCTTCGGCAACGATCGTCCACGCCACCGTCGGGTTTGCCGTCTTCGCAAGGCGTATGTTGAACCTGTAGTTGTCCCACGTCGATGAAGGACTGCCTGCCGCGGACCCTGCTGCATTTAAGTGACCGCCGCCTGGCCCGTTTTCGTTCCAGTTGTCTCCCGTCGTGGTGTATGTGAACGTGTAGTGGCTCCTGTTTGCGTCAGTCGCGCCGTACGTGCTGTCGTTCTCGTAGACCGTTATCCTGACCCAACTGATCGTCGCGAGCGTGTTGTTTTCCTGGACTTCGACTAGGATGTTTTCATAGCTCCAAGGGTCCCATGCAGAGGGCTGGACGTAGACGTTGGTCACGGTCGGCGCAACGGATCCGACGTTGGCATTCGTACTTATAGACTGCTCATCGGATGCCGCGCTTGCCAGACCGGGCATTGCCATCGTTGCCAAGAACAATACCGTCAAGGTCGCTGCGATTGCTCTTTTTTCCATTTTTATCTCCTCCTTTTTTCATCCAAATCACGGTTGGATGATCTTGATTTTCACCCCATTCGTGAAGTTATTGTAAGTTCCATTCGGGATCACGAGGAACCAATAAGCGTTCCTCACCAGCCCCTCGCCCCAATTATCCCAATCGTAAAGAGTCTGATACGAAGTTGAAAGCGTCAGATCGTACGGGGCCGAGCCGTCCTTGTCCGCCCTGCCGTTCTCCGCGTAGATGTTTCCGTATCCGCTTGCTGTCCAGATCTCGTTGTCCATTTTCACATCGATGCGGAAGCTATCGTTGGAGGTTATAGGTGCTATTATTGGATTCTGGCTGGCTCCAACAGTTTGGTTAGGAAGTCCGCTAAATGATAACATAGTGTAGTTATAAGAAACCGAAAGATATTGGTTGACGCTGAACTTATTCACAAACACCTCATTGTCCTGTGCATTGCTGTTGTCCACGACTTGCGCCCAGACATTCCAATTGGTCGGGCTTGCCACCTTGCCGAGTTTAATCACGAATGTCCAGTTGTCAGTTGTAAGAGTATTATCTCCTATAGTTGAATTTTCTAATAGAAGATAATAAAATCCGTTTATCATTCCTCCTCCGAAGGTAGTGTTAGTTCCTTCGTCTTTGATTTCTGAAACTGTTCCCGAATTTTCAATGTCATTATTTAAAACCGAAGTATTTTCAGCCAAATTAGTAATCCAAATTCCACTTTTCTGGTTTCCAATTCCCTTTCTAACAGTATTTCCTTCAACAATAGTACCAATGCTATCTCCAATCCATATTCCATAATAGGAATATACTGATACTTCACCGTTATTTATCACATAGTTACCCAAAATTGTACAGTTATCTCCATTTTGAATAGCAATTCCATCTCCCCGACAATTTTCTACCACGTTATTCTCTATTTTCACCGATCCAGCTCCAGTTATGTCTATACCTATATCTGTTGCATTATCTACTAAATTACCTGCAATAATAGTATTAGGTAAATTATCTATCCACAGTCCAGTATTCATTGAATTACGCACAATATTACCTTCAATGTAAACGTAACTTGTAAAGTAAGCACCGACGCCATCATTTCCTGAATTTTCTATCCAGTTATTTAGAATATATACATTTTCGCAGGAGTCAAACTGTATGGGTGCAGCATAATCGTTATGAATATCATTGGATACAATAAAAAGATTGTCTGTGTACATGGAATAAACAGAGTTGGAACAATTGTCGAAAATATTCCCATAAATTGTGACGTTTATTGAATTTGTATAATAGTCTCTTACTTTTACACCATTATAGTAATGACCTTTGAATCTAAAACCTGTTACTAACATATTTTCTACCTGATACATCTCTATCGCATTAGAACTAGTAGCTTCCAATACTGTAGTTTTAACATTCTCGCCAATAAAAGATATGTTATTATCGAAATCACATTCTATATTGCTTGTTAAAGTGTAAGTCCCAGACTTGAAAAATATCACACCACCGTTACTCCGATTTTCTATTGCTGAATTAATAACAACCGTCGCATCCGAACCACTATATCCTATCGAACCTCCGTCTCCTAATCTTGCATAATAAACACTATCCTCTTTGGAAATTACATAATCCGCTTCTTCGATAGTTGGAATGTCTACATTAAATAACTGTACTTGTGGAGATTTCAAAAACGTTCTTGTTTCCACGAATCCCTGATTCCAATCCTTAGTCCATTTAAAAGTATAGTGATTTCTTGTATTATCAGGAGAATTATAATTCAAGGTGTTCTCGTAGAGCTTCAGCTGGACTTCCTTGACATCGCTTAGATTATTGTTGTCTCGCATCTCTACTTTGAACTTATACCAAGTGTCCACATCGAGGGTGTTGTCGGGGGTGTTGTCAGGGGTTTGGATGTAAATATTGAGGACTTCTGGAGCGATATTCACGGGAGCATTTTCCTCGTTCCCCAAAGTCAGGGTTGGCTCTGGGGAAACATACTTACGAACCAGAATCCAGTCTACATATACATGCTCAGTATTGTAAGATGATATAACCACGCAAACGTCTGCAGCAGGAATCGTATCTGTCGTCGGAGAGTTATCTAACTCCACCTCGTTCTCGAACCATCTCAAACTTGTTCCTTTGAGAAGCCTTAGGTCGATTGTTTTCCATGCGTTGTAAGTCCAGTTCGTGATTATTTCGGTTGTCGTTCCAGCATTGCGTGTTATTGTTTCTACATTCGCACCTTGGTTGTAGATGTTTTGTTCGGCACGCAGGGTATAATCATTGTATCCCTTCCAAAACCCCAATATTCCTTGGCAGGTGGATTTAGTACCTCCCCCAATCTTACTGTACGCCCTGAGTGCAATATCTCCAGAAATTGTAGATGATACAATATTTAGGTTTGCTGCGGACGTGTATTGAAAATCCAAGATTCCGTCACTTATCGTCGCATACTGAGAGTCTCCACTCCATTTCCATTTGGCCGCAGAATAAGTTACACTTAAATATCCGCCGTATGTGTCTGCATCGGATGAAGATGTTTCGAAAGACCATATAACATAATAATTTTCGGAGTCTCTCTTGGCGATGCTTGGGTACGCCACATCATTTGTGCCACCGGAGTACAATATTCTGTCATTTTCCCACGATGTTGGGTTGCTAAATACTGTGGCTGGAACGCCCTGTGCAATGTGTATCGTTTTGTCGCTTCTGTCTCCAAAAATCACTATCAATTTGTCATTGTCGGAAAGAATCCAAGACATATTAGACAAGGTTCCTTTTGCCAAATTCGTTTTCACTGGAGCAGACCACGTATTTCCATAGTCGGAACTTGTTGATTGTTTCACATTATCGTAACTGTCAAGCCTCATCAACGCAATTAGTTTACCATTCCCAAGATATTCCACGAATGTCTCCGAGTAGGAATCTGCACCAGAATATATCGTCGGTCCCACTGCCCAAGTTGCACCATTGTCGGTGGATTTAAACATTTTTACGTAATGTGTGGCGCCGTTCTCCCCGTAGAATGGCTGATAGTAATTATCGCCCATTTTGAAAGTGCCACCATATGGGCCTCCCCACTCAAGCGGGGATATATCAATCGTCGTATAGCCGCTCCAACTGTTCCCGTTGTCCGTGGATTTAATGTACCCAGTATCAAAAAACGACTCTCCAGTAACAACGTGCCTAGTAAAAAACACGAATATTTTGTTGTCTACAGCCCCACCACCCTGCCCCCTACCATCGTCGTATGTGCTATCGTAAATGGTGGAGAATGAACTCCATGTATTCGTACTGATGGTATATGTAGCTTTAACCATTTTTCCGTTGCCCGTAGCATGTGCCGTTGATTGCCTACAAATATAAAGCAAGTTGTCATTCGATGATTTGAGCAAAAAACCAAAAGCGTCGTATGTTGTGGTGTTTATCAAAACCGAATACGATGGGGATATACTTCTACTGGAGAAATCATCAAAGAACGGGAATGTGTTGTCCCCAGAACTTGTATTCGGCGCGTTTGGATTGCCGTAATAGACATAAATCTGGTTGTCATCATTCTCCACCCGCCGTACCCATACAACGGCATTGTCCCCAGAGATGTAGTTCTCAATCCAATAGCTCAACTCTGGACCGTTGTCGTTCTCCGTGAACCTCAAATCCTGAAAGTTGTCAAGACAGTGCGAGTTGAGGTTATCCACTTTGTCCAGCACAATTTTTATCTGGTAGTTGTCTGGATGAACAGTTAGCGTTATCAGCTTTCTATATTGCCAATTCCCGTTCCACCAGTCTGGGTCTGGAGATGCCGAGACGACCTTGGTAAAAGGAGAGGTACGTCCTGCCATAATGTCCAGTTCGGTCAGACCAAAACCACTTGGCGTAAGTCGTCTAAGTGCATCATCACTGCTCGCATTTACTTGGAAGTTCTCTGGCGAACTCGCCTCGACCACTCTCGGTTGGGACACGGTGACAACGATGAATGACAGCAAGAAAGCTAGAACGAGGGCGATTCCCCTAGCCGAAATCCGTAAGTTTCTCATCTTTTCACCTATCGTTGTTTTTCAAAACCATAATCAGCGAACTCCCCTTGAACTTATGGTATCCGAAGATTTTCATGAGGCAGAGATACAGTTTTCCCTTCAGACTTTTTGGCTTCGCTACCGAGCCATAATAGGTTTTGACGACACGAAATCCGTGACGTTCAACAATTGCTCTTAATGTACTCTCGGAATGCCATAGGGTGTGGTATGGTCCGACATTCTCGCACCTTCTGGTCAGATAATGTAACATAAATCCTGGGTAATACATATTTATTGTAGTGATAATCAACATTCCATCATCCTTCAAGTGCGTTTTCATGTTCTCAAGAAAAAGTCCTTGATTATCGAGGTGTTCGATGATGTCTCCCGCCACAATCACATCAAATTTTTTGTGCAACTCTATCGTTTCGGCGTTTTCACAAATTATATCGAGTCCATGTAATTTTTGAACCCTTTCAATCATTTCTTCGGAAATGTCCACCCCCGTGCAACTGGTGGCAACTTTACATATTTTACCATGAAGCCAGTACTCAGAAGTTGGAGATGTCCCACTGATTTCTTCGCCTGTACAACCCACATCGAGAACATCCTTATCCATACACAACGGTAGTATTATCGACTCACGTTCTATGAATCCGTGCCTTGGTGTTTTGGGAGCTATTCGCCTTTCCAACAATATGAGGGAATTTTTTAATTTTCTCATTTTATCTCCAACCAAGAACCTATATCGATTATGTCCACCCTCCGTTTTGTCCAGCTCGAATTCCACCAGTCTGGAGATGCCGAGACGACCTTCACACTTGGCGGGGCGATCGAGACGAAGGCGAGGGACGCTAAGATCACCAGAATCAATATTGAGATTGAAAAAATAGATGCTGTGCGCTTTGCTTTTGCCATTTTCGGTTCCGTCCCCTCCAGTATCTCTAATCTAGCAAATTCACGATTTAAACTTAACTAATCAGATTTCGTGGGCATGCTCGGCTCACTGAGGGTAGGGCAAGCAGAGCGAACATGACATCTATACCTCTATACCTCTATACCTTTAGTAACCCTTAATTAATCTCGATGCCAGCGATTTCTTTCGTGGTCGTCCCTGATTACGATGACCTGTAGATGTTTCAACGCGATGACTTGAAACACCTGTAAAGGGATTGCGATCTACGACTTTAGAACGAACATTCAACTCCTGCATTTTTGGGTTATCATTCAGTTTATCTTTGACCTGATTTGCCTCGTCCTTTGATTGATAAGGTCCAATCACTACGGACTTCTTTTCGCCTTCTGGTTCTTCTGGCCTTGATTTCACATAATATGCCATTTTCTACCTCCTCATTTTTTCTCTCTCTCAATAGCCGCTAATCAATCGTGCGCCGAGAGATCTCCTTTTGCGTGCCCGAGCTCCTCCAAGGCTACGAATCTCGCGCCGTCCGCGTGGAGTTTTTGGATAGAGTTTGCCGTTGCGGACTCCAACATCGCGCCTGTCAAGCTCGAACTTCTGGACTTCCGTGGTCCCGCCTCTGGGTCCTTTGCCGCGTCTGACCCCGATCACGGCCTTCATGCCCCCGGGTCGCCCGATGTCCTTAGTTCGCATACGGATGTACTTATCAGGCGGATTCACCCGAACATGCACATACTTTTTCCTTTCCTCAATTCCTGGCATTCGGTTCCGTCCTCCCTTTTTGTTTCTCGCTCCTGAGCTTAAATTTTCTCATAGTCCCGCCCACGCGAGCAGTATGTAGACTAGCGCGATCACGAATATGATAACCCAAAACCTGCGCGTCCATCCTGCAACGGCGATTCCTGCCGCTAATCCTAAGAAGAAAGGCGAGTTTGCGGCGATGAATGTGATGAATCCCGGTGCAGTAGCCCAAGCCCTACTGATGAGTTTGAAAACTGTCACGATTAGAGCCCATATCCCGCCGATTTTGGTGAAGGGATTATAGAGTGTCATGCCATCGCCTCAAAAGAAGTGCGGTATGTACCTCGACAGCCTGTTGCTCTTGAGCTCGAGCATGAGTAGCCCAAGCAATGAAAGTGGGGTAACAAGGTAAATTAGCCACCAAATAGCTGCGTATGATAAGCCAAAACTACTGTAAACTTGGTAAAGGAAGACATCGCTACTAAGCGATTGCTCTGGCGTAAGGCCGACCGGAGGGTGATTCATAGGTAACATGATAGGCAAGACCCACAGATCTCCAATAAGAAACACAAGGAGGAAAAGGACTAATGCCTTGGGACCTTTGCCGACAATCGCCCCAGCAAGATAAGCGAACACGGCATAGAATATCAAGAAGAGCGAGTATGCTATAACTACTCCGTTTGTCACTGCAAGGTTTGACAGATAGGGCACCCCGACCTTGAGATAGACAATCAGAAATAGCGCAAGCAACCCAATAATGTAATAGCGGTTCATCTCACGGCCTCCAAGTGCAGGGGGGCTCTCGTTGGAGGTGAATCATCCTCGAGGGGACTGGTCAAAACCCGATACCCGTCCCTCTCAGCTTTCTTTTTCGTCATTGCCCCCCTCATCGTGGGAAAACCCCCGTCATGCTGAAAATTCTGAACACATTGAGGACCGTGAGATTGTAGCCGGCGTGGACGCCCATGGCCGTGTAGATGTTTTTCGTGACTCTGCTAATCCCATAGAAGATGAATCCAGCAACAATCGCAATAATAATTGCTTGAATGTTTCCAGAATATGCGGCCCAGTGAAAGACAC
>Ga0315282_10015053_pt1 | contig 11456 bp, 20 predicted proteins | sample YL17G07_20_MG_FD_203693 | JGI IMG/M metagenome (GOLD analysis project Ga0315282, IMG submission 203693) | Sediment microbial communities from Yellowstone Lake, YNP, Wyoming, USA - YL17G07_20 | ecosystem: Environmental > Aquatic > Freshwater > Lake > Sediment | place: USA: Wyoming | collected...
CAACACTAGGCATTACTACTGGAAAACTAATCTCTTTACTCTCATTAGCGTTAAGATGGAAAGGGACTCTGGATACTTCCGTGAGACCGGTACCCATCAATATTACTCCATCATAGTCAAACGCCTTTCCTGTGGGATTCTGCATTACTGCTTTGGCTATTTTACTTACGCCAGCATCAAACTGAGGCATATTACCCCCTCCTATTACTATTATGCTCAACCTTCTTATACTAAGTAAAATTACCAGGTAATTGGGCCAACAATAATTGCCGGACTAATTACAATAGTGACATTTTCAGCAGCCTGATAATGAGCAAGCAATGTTCCTGCCTCTATTACATCAAGAAATACCGGGTAGGCTGCTTCAACTACAGGCATTACTATTGTAAAATTAACATCTTGAAAACCACCCGCAGGAATTGTTACACTCCCTACTCCCGAAGTCGCTGCTTTTGTTACCCCCAAATACAGTTCAACCGAATAAGTAAACTGTTTAGTCGTAGGATTGGTTAACCTGGTGTGAGCAGTTTTACTCACTCCACTCTCAAATGTTGGGTCATCCATCTCCAATGACTCTACTATGACTTTTCGTTCCATTTTCCTCTCCTTTATTAGTTCCTATTTAAAATTACTATTCCCAAATTATGTCAATTGGTGTCGAAGGATGTGCGGTGATAAAGTGTTGGTATAGTTCATCATATGTGCCAAATACTACTCCACAAATAGGGCAAGTATATGTAGTCGGTGCAGGTTGCGCTGGAATCATTTGAAGTACAAATCCAATCATGACTAGGGTAAATACCATTGTCATTACTACCGATAAAGACTTATCTTCTGCTTCCATAATTATTAACCTCCTTTTTCCGGTTTAACCATACTACCCATCAACATTGCAAGAATAGCAATGGAAAATATTGGTGAAATACTCGCAAGAACAGTAGAAATATCAGTTGCTACTGGTGCTGCGGCAAAAAGCTTCAAGGCTGATGGACCGTATGGCAGACCATTACCATAATCATAATCTTTATTCATAGATATTCCCTTTGGTTTTAAACAAATAAGCGGTAAATATTCATCTATCATTCTATCAGGAGGAACATAATAAATGGCACCCATTGGTACTCCTAAATATACTTGTTTCCACATTGCTTGACGTAATGCTCCCTCTAAGTATATTGCCGCTATCGCTGAGCCAAAAGGTGCGGCAAATGAGGTTCCTGATTTGGCAATGGTAGCGGAATCACTACTACTACTCGCTACTTGGATATCCTCACCAAAGAGGACCACGTCAGGTTTTATTAGACCACCCAATGTTGGACCCCTGCTGGAAAAATTGCTAACAATAAAGGATGATTCATTAGGTAAATACTTGGCAGCTCCGCAAGCAAACACATATTTCTCCACAGCCGGAATAGTTATCGAGTATGGACTAGGTCCATCATTCCCGGCAGAAGCAAAGATAAAAATCCCCTTAGCTATTGCTGCACGACAAGCCACTCGAAGAATGTTATTAACATTATTATCATCCGGAGCACCGAGCGACAAGTTTATTACCGTTGGAGCAATAGCAGGATTAGTGTCTTGCATGCTAATACAATCATCAATTGCAAGTACAACGGACTCTTCTGTACCTTCACCCTTAGAATCCAATACTTTCATATTAAGGATGTTACATAATGGAACCATTGTAACGATTATATCACAGGTGCCCGTATCATGATTTAGGCCATCAGAAAGAAGAGGATCCGAAGAATAGTTCTTTCTAAAGACCACTCTTCCCTGTATCCGGTCATGTGTTTCACGGATTCCCGTTCCTATCACTGCAATATTAACACCATTGCCCAATAAAGGTGGGTCCGTTAATGCTCGAACATCTTCCAATTTTGCTGCCCAAATTAGTTCCTCCGGCGAGTAAGTTGGAATCGCTGCAATAATAGGAGGAGAAATAATAGGTGACATTACTACCGCCTTAACGCTTCCTATTGGCGTAAGTGTTGCACCTTGATTTTTAAGCTGGTTAACTTGCTCTGGGGTAAGCTCGGCAAAAATAATACCAATACTGGTAATTTTTATATCTTTACCACCAATAACCTTAACTTTTTCAATGGTAGAATTTTGAATTGAGAATCTCATTATTAATTTCCTCTCATGAATTTACCCCAAACAACCCCGCCGACTGCTATTAGGCAACTGCCGGTGGTTATTACAATCAAGTAGATAGTTCCGCCCTGTGCAAGTTCCATGCCAATACCGGCACCTACAGTTGAGATACCCACTAATTCTATAATAATCGGTATTAATTTCTTTTTCATCAATTACTCCTTTATATTATTATTATTAGACAATCGCCTTTACTCCTGATATTACTATTGGCACTACTTCCTTAACCGTTTCCTTTACCTTCTCTCTTCCTTCAGGTGTTGTTAAAGTTGTTATTAAATTCATCGCTAACATCATTATTATTAATGGTATTAAATCACCTAACATACTCCAAATGTTAGGTATAGCGGTTATCTCTAAGCAGTTATCAATATGAACCTCATGGTCGGCATCAAAAGGATAATCTGGTAACTCAAGAAGTAATCCAAATTTGCCCGCTGAAATATTACCAACAACAATATCTATTTCTCCATTATATAGCATGGGCACCGTTGTTGCCGTTAGGTCGATAGTCTTTTTGGTTTGCGCTCCACCCAATCTATTTAGTTGACCTAGAGCATTATAAACGTAAAGCGATGCCCAAATTCTAATACTGGTATTTTTGGTCAATGAATATTTAAAGGAATAATTTACCTTTAGAGTATCCCCAACAGCAATTAAGAGAGGTTGCTCTGCTACTAAAGGATAGATAAAATTCCCTACCTGAACATTACTTACCTGCATATTACGCCTTTACAAAATCAAGTATTTTAAATTCAGTTATTACTGGAGTAAGACCAGCAATAACCAGGGCGTCTATATATCCAAAGATATATGGAGTTGTTGTTTGACCAGCTATACTAGGACTTCCTCCAAAAATCTTAACATAGATGTCATTCCAGCTAGGTTCAATACTAGATGGTATTGTAAATGTATAAGAATTGGTAACATTAGGTATTGCTGGTGGCGTAGAAGTTAAAGGTAGATTAAATGTTGTCTGTCCGACTATCATTTCATCAAAACCTACGCCATACACACCAATACAGTAATAACCAGTAACTCCGGTAACCGCTGGTCCGGAATACTTAAACGATATTGTTACCAGGAGTTTATTACCAGGAACAAGACTAATCTGTTTTGGTGCCGGGGACATATAAGTAGTTAGCGCCACAAATAATCCTGACGCTGTAACAGAGTACCATTTATCAAGATTAACATCATAATAGTACTTATTGCCAGTTAATGGGTCGTAATAGTACCCTGATGCTGCAAGTTTTTCGCCGACTATTGGGTCTGTTCCTGCAATATTAAACCCCCTCACTTCTCCTAGTGATACCTCTAATGTTTTAATCATTTTTATCCCCCCTACTACTATACCTTAACAAAATCCTGAATTAAAAACTCACTAATGGTAGGAACCAAAGTAGCGAGTGAAATGTCAACGTAATTAGTGGCATCATGAACCCAGGATGTTCCATTCCAGTACCAGCTCCATATTGTAAGTCTAACATTATCATTAGGCATTATAAACCAACCACGAAATACCACTACCTGTGATGGTGATAATATTAGGTCATTAAACTGTTCGGTAATGTTAGACGAGTCAAAAACACCAGTAATGGCTATGTCCTTATCACTACCACTGATGTTCTTAACAGTAACATCAACAATGGCATAATCACCAGGCAAAACACTTACCGGTGCATCAACCTTAACAATATCAGCTACTAATGCCATTTCCCCTCCACTAGCAAAAGGGGCTGAGCCATTTTAAATATTTAAGCATGACTCAGCCCCTACTATTCGGCTGCCACTTCTCTGGTAGCTTTAGGACAATAACCCACTTAATGCGAAGTGCTATTTAAACACTATCGTACTTATTGCTACTACTACTACTGCCACTCTTTAACACCTCGCATAATCAGGTCTCCTTTGTTCGGGCCGCCATGCAAGGTTACGGGTCAAGCTGGAGCATCACGTATGACTCATCGCCACCAGGGGCAAGTATTGTACCAGGTACTAAGAAGCCCATACGCTGTGTTGCGGAGAAGAGTGTTTCTTTACCAGACATTGTTGTGCCATCAGCCCAGTTGAAGTAGATTTCACGGTCACCGGCAACGATACCTTGAGCAGCATAAGACACCACCGACTGGACCAGACCCCATGTCTGCACCCAGACGAAATGACCCGCAGCAACTGGTATCCATGAGAAGCCGGCTATTGAGTGTTCGCCTGTACCTAAACCAGGAAGACCGGAGTTGACAGCCTCACACACCTCTGCATACAGGCTCGGGCAGCAATATACACCAACGCCAGCGGCAACATTGACATCAATCGGGGAGTAAAGGGTAAGGGTTACGCTGGTACCATTAGATGCCGTACTACTCTTAATCATACGGGGGTTATGATTCGCAGTAGCTCCCTGTATTGATGCCTCACCATTTTCCCAGTAATTAACACCGTGTACGGCATCATCTATAACCAGAGTCTTACTACCAATTATCTGTGCACCTATGGTCAAGTAGTTTATAGCATGGATTACACTCGCAAGAGCACGTCTCCTATAGGTAGCCGTGACACCGTATGTTGCGTGTGTTTTTGCATAGTGCCAAATAAGACCATCAGGTGTCCGTTTCCGAGAACCTATCTTGTAGTTCTGGATAGCACTCTCGATATAAGGTTCCTGTGCTGGTCTACCCGGGATACGCTCACCAGTGAAACTATTTAGGATTGTCTTAAACTCTTCTTTTGTTGGATGCGGCATTGATTTCCTCCATAATTCTTATTTCCCCTGGAGAACTTATCCTTATATGTCCTCCAGCATCCGGAGACCACCATCAATATTTAGTGGTCTCCGGGAATCCGTCGTAACTAGGAGGTTACGATTTTTAGACCACCAATTGCTTGCCGACATAGCCGAATACCCATAAGGTAGCAACCACGGCGGCTACTGCGGCAAGGGTGTTTATGGTAACCAGAGTTAATTTTGTTCCGCCTGGTAGCCTCAAAGCAATTTGCTTATTCGTAGGCTCCCAGAGCGGAGCAATGACGTTGAACTCGGCTTCTACGTCATCAGCAGGACCAATGGCAACAGGGTAGAACGCTTGACCGTAGCCAAGGGCGCCAAGCCTATCAGGCCATAGGTCGCAATACCAGTTGGCACTAACACCCACAGGAGTTACAACTTCAATCTTATTAACAAACCATACTTCTCCATCCGGGACTGTTAGTTGGCCCACACGGGAAGTACCGGCAGCATCAGCGGGAGCAGGACCGTGGGTTATAGCTAGACCGTCATATCCTGTTTCACGACCATCAAGCAGGCCTAAGATATGCTGTTGCTCTGCCCAGACCAATGGCTGGATTACCTGCTTGTCAATATCGTAGAGGGCCGCTATCCCCTTATTGTCACCAATGGGGATGACCCCATTATACATTGCCTGAGCTTGGGCGATAGTAATGCTTCCACTCTGCAACGCTTTAACAAGCTCGGCAGGAGTGAGAACCTTTGAAACAACTTTCTGCTTCCCCATTATTCTATTCTCCACGAAATACCTTCCTTTTTTATTAATTTTATTCTACTACTTACCGGGAACGCTCCTTATTAATTAACCAGCAGCGGACTTCATTAGAGGCTTAATCAGTTGCATTACCATTATAAGCATAATGAGTGGCATAATGCTGGTCAAAAGGGTAGAAATGTCAAACGTCTGAGCACCACTTACTGCGGCACCACTGACCAGTTGACCTGGCTGAACATATTGAACCTGTTGCGGTGAATACATTATGTTACCTCCTTTTTAGAATATTAACCACTACCTCTCAAATTGAGGTACACTCGGCGTTATCCCCCTTCGGCGACACCCTTCATCATGGGCTTAATCAGTTGCATTACCATTATTAACATGATAAGCGGCATGATTGAAGTCAAAAGGGTACTGATGTCAAAGGTTTGAGCTGCCGTTGTGGTATATGGAGTTACGGCAATCTGGCCAGGCCTAACTGCGGTCTGACCCGGTGAAACTGATACCTGTAGTGCTTTAACCATTTTTATTCCTTCTCCTTTTTATTAAATTTTTTGTTACTTATTAAGATTGCATTACTACTCTCTTATCAAACTTACTAATGTAACCGAGAACGGGTGACCATTTAATTGGTCACCCGTTCTTACCGAACTATTTACTTGGAAACGCCACGTTCAAAGCCCCTGCCCCATCTCTCAATGTCGGGAACTCTATATACCCCGGCGTCAACCCCGGCATTATAGGCAGCTTTGGTTCTGGGACCGAAAGGTAATGCTCCGTACTCAGTTTTCATGGAAGGCTTTGCGCCATCGTAATTCGTCTTCATTGTCGGTGCCTTTGCTTGGAGTTTTCTCTTTCCTTTGCTAACCATTTCTGCAATCGTCAGTGCCATTGTTTTACTCCTCCTCTTATTATTTTCCTTATTATTTTCCTCAGTCTTAATTAGGCAGAGTAGCACCTAATCTTAACTACTTGAGGTTTAGCAACCGGACTAAAAAGAAACGAGGGGTAGCCCCGTAACTTATCAGTCCAGGTTGCTACCCCTCGTTTTTTGTAACGGTAAAAATTCCGTTACTCACACCATAATTATTGCACAGATTAATTAGTTTGTCAAGGGCTACTAATCATTTATTTTTTATCCTGCTATTTTAGCTTCAATAGGAACCACAAAAGGGTCTTTTAGACCCTTTTTGGTATTGTTGATTATTGCGAATAGCTGAATAATACTATTTCTTAAACTACACAATGACCTACCTATTAACAGACTCCAAATATTTTCTCCACTTTTTTTCCAATGATGCCTTATACCTTCTGGTTTCCTTCTCCATCAGTTTTTTTATTCGTTCTGGTGGAAACATGGCCCGAAGTTTAGGATTTATCTCAGTGTTAGTTTCATTATTACTATTATCCTCCTGAGGAGACTCCTGAGGCACATCCTTAGGTTTATCAAAAATCCGCCGTCTAATTCGCTCTCTTTCGTTATCCATATTATTCTACCACCTCTAACAATACCTTATTAGTCTCAGGTTCAACTATCCTCTGCTTTAGTTCGGAATATTTCTTAGGTAATGAACTACCGTTATCTAACTTATCAACTGCTTCGGCTAAGTGGTGACACTTATTCTTGCTCCAGATGCTACAAATCCATATTCCCTTGCTTCTATTATTATCATCCCAGTGGTGGTAATCAAGTTTCGCTTTCCCCCTACAAAGTTCGCATAAATTTGGTTTTGGTCTTTTATGCAACCTACCGAACCTTCCATCGCAACAACCTATAGAAGAAATTCTCATACATCCCTTGCACCAAGACGCTAAGCCATCCAAGGTCCAATGGGTTGTATAAAAATCCTCTACGGACTTCATATAACCACAATGAGGACACCACTTATAAGTCTGTTTATCATTTAAGAATAATCTATGAACACCATTAGGTGGTGAGAAAGGACCAGAATAAGTATAGGTCTTTTCTGACTCTTCTATCTCCTTCTTTAATTTACAATAAATTTCAACCTTCCAGGAATTCCTATCAATCTCATCCAATCCCTCAACAAGGGAATCGCAACTAACACACACCCAAACGCCTAGATTAGGCTTACTATCATCCCAATGGTGATAACAATATTTGATAAGTTTTTTATTACATACCTCACATTTACCATCTATTACAAATGGTCTTTTATGTAAGCCATAATAATGTTTCCCTCCCCCAGTACCAAGCTTATATCCTTGCCAACATTCCTTACAGCAAAAAAGTAAACCATTATGGGTATTTGCATTTTTGTGGAAATCCTTAACTGGTTTTACCTCACAACATCTTGGGCAAAACTTGTGAGTTTTATTTTTAATCCCTAAAATTAATGTTCTTCTTTCCTCCAAAGCTAACATTGGTTCTAATAACCTATCTATCCTATTGGTATTAAATAAAGTATGAGCATTAACTAACGAACGCCTAGGTATATTATTCTTCCGCATGATACGACCAATACACCTTCTATCCACCCCAAACCTCTTTGCTATCCAGCCCTGAGATAATTCTTCTTCCCAATAAAGCCTCCTCACTTCCTCAGAATCTATTATACCTAAAGATTGTGATGGCATAGAAGTTATTACCGGGCTATCCCAATTCATTAGTATTCAACCCTTCCAGTTATACCAAAGAAGGTCCATAAAGTAGTTGCCAAAGAACTAATTAAAGACCCCCTTATTTGCGATAGGTACGGTTCCGCTTGAGGATTATTAGTGCTAAGGATAACAGTAAGACCATTATTCCCTTCTCGTTTAATAATAGCCTTAATATCCTTGGTGTATTTCTGAACCTCCGTTAATAATCGTTGCTGCTCCGGAGTCATCATCGTCATAGGATTCATTACCATTATTTTACTCCTTTAGCTTTATTTTGGATTAACAGTTATGCGTAGCGTGACTACTCCTGAGAGCTGCGCAAAAGGTTTCCACTCAGGCTTATCTGCATAATAGCCACGCAAAGAAAAACAATACTGACCCGAAACCGGTGCTACAAAGGTAAACATCTTGTATCCCTCAATGTTCTCTAAGTCCAGAACATCTGACCCGGCAACATTTACAATCGTGCCGCTATCCGTCTTCACCATATAACATATGGAAAGGTCAACATCATATTGACCCTCAACAACCAACTCTCCAATAATCATATCCCCTTGCTTAAAGTCAAAATATTCTAAATGAACCCCTGTCATCGGCACATCTATACGCCTCTCAACAGTTTCAGATTGCGGAACTACCTGCGGTGCAACTACTGACGGTGAAGCTACCGACGAATTGGTTTTAGTGCAGCTACCAAGCCCCACTACCAAGACCAAAATTAGACTCACAATAATAGGTGTGAGTTTAATGTTCTTCATCTTCGACCTCCTTTATTACTCTTCCTCTTTATCCGATTCCTTTTTACCCATAGACCACCCCGAGGGTAAATTAATACCTTTTTGTTGCACCTGTTCACCTGTTTGAGATTGTATGGGTTGTCCACCCAAACCAAACGCAGAAAAAGCCTTACCAAGAGCTTGGGTCATAGCTGGTTCAAGAGCACGGGCGAAAATTCCCGCCATAGGGTCCCGAACGGTCGCTATATCCACTTTCCCTGGTTTTTGTTGCGCTAAATATTCCATCGCCCCTGCCAAAGCGTTTTCGGCAGCCACTTGACCAGCTTCCCTAGCTGATTCACCGGCACCTGCTCTTAACTCCTGGGCCATACGAATTACGGGCGAAGCTTGTGATATTCCCATTTGAGAAAGCTCCTGTGCCAGCCTTACTCCTGCTACCAAGGCTTTCATTCCGTAAGTTACTCCAGCATCAAAGATTTCCTTACCACCATTCACTAGAATAGTCCGAGGTAGCTTCATATCTCTAATAATCGTTTCAACCGCTAATGGTTTAACTCCATCACCATATTGAGTAACCGCAGTTGTAAAGATTAATTTACCATCCTTTTTTAATCTCGAAACGAATGAATCAATGGAACCCTGTGGCACACCCTCCATTCTAAGCGTTTTCTTAATTATGGCTAATTGCGCATCAGAATCCGCCTCAAGAAGTCTTTCCTTAATTTCATCGCCATTCATTCCTGCGCCTCTTATTATTACTGGCTTCTTTTCTGCTACCCCACCATTATCATTTGGTATATCAATATTACCATTAACAACTACTTTTTTCTTCGCCATATTCCACCTCATTAAACATTATGATTGGAGTATATCATAAGAAGAATAAACTGTCAAGTTGTATGTAAGTTTTTTGAAAGATTAAGCGCAAGTTTCTTACTAATAAGTCTTAAAGCTTGTGTTGGAAGCCGGGTGGTCACCGTGACTATTTCACTATCAGAACATTTTTTGCTGACCAGTGTTTATTTTCCTTTTGCTAATGACATTTTTTTGCTTAACTGAGATTGGTTTGGCTTTTGGTATTGGGCTTGTTTTTACTACCCCCACCTTTTCCTTTAAGGATTTTTGAACCACTTTTGGTTCAGGTTTATATAATTTTCCAGTACCAGGAGTATAACTACAACCAATACCACTCTCAGGATGCTTTGTTATTCCACACCAAGCACTACCATCTGGCATTTGTAATCCGAAGCTACATCTGTAGCACCGCTTAGTTATCAATCCTGGTAAACTTACCATTAATAATCTCCAGATGAAAAGTTGGTACTTTTGATTTTATTTCTTCAAAAACAACATCGCCTTTACTTTTATAAGCAAGAATAGGTACCGCCTTATGTTTTTCAGCCAACACAACTAATTCTTCTCGTTCTTTACCAGATAAATTGCCTGCGGTTCTACACTGGATAAACCAAATTTGACCATATTTAACCGCTATTAAATCAAGAATAGTATGGCTGCCAGCAGAACGAATTGCCATCCAATCGTCCTCGTCTAATATATCCTTGACCAGGTTCTCGAAATTGGCACCCTTTCTATACCCCGTCATAAACTATTCCGTCTCCTTTTTAGCCTCCTCTCTCGTCTCTATTTCACTTTCCCTATCTAGTAAAATACTCTTTATAACCGATTCCATTAAATTAACCTCCTCACTTTGCATCCTTTCGCCAAAACGTTTGTATAACTCTCCCCAGGCAACTCCAAAAATGTAAGGAGGAATCTCTTCTATTAAATTGCCTTCCCCATCACACGGTATTAAATGATGAAGGAACAATCCTTGGGGCATACTCATAGGTCGAATCTCTAAGCTCATTGGTATTGCATTGTCGGGTAGCTCGATTACTATTGAATCCGAGGGATTCATTGGTAAGGTAACCATTAATGTTCTAACGGAATAGTTCTTCATTATCTCTCCTTAAATTATTAATTACTTTTTATCAAAAATACTATCCGCAGCATCAGTCTCCCAGTATGATTTATTACTAGGGCATGCCAAACAAAAGAATCCGTCAGCGTTCCCAATACATTTTTTACTCCTTTTCTTATTATTATCAATATTAATATATAAACAATCTTCATAACCTTTACTTTTAAGATTGTCAGACAAGTCCAACAATCTTCTACTTGCCTGATGCCATTCTTCAAATGCATCCCGCCATTCTTGACTCTCATGGTCCATTCCGCATATTCGCTGCCAAGCATCAAATAATTTCTGATTGCCCTTTATAGCTCTATCACGAAGTGCCAATGCCTCTTCCGAATATTGCTTTGGTTCTAATGGTTTCCGCTCGATGGTTTCCTTCTCCACTTTTTTCTCACTAACAACCTCCTCCATAACAAATTTACCATCAACCAATTTCATATTTTGCTGTGGCATTTT
>Ga0315282_10015054_pt1 | contig 11454 bp, 9 predicted proteins | sample YL17G07_20_MG_FD_203693 | JGI IMG/M metagenome (GOLD analysis project Ga0315282, IMG submission 203693) | Sediment microbial communities from Yellowstone Lake, YNP, Wyoming, USA - YL17G07_20 | ecosystem: Environmental > Aquatic > Freshwater > Lake > Sediment | place: USA: Wyoming | collected...
GTCCGCTGAACGCCAGGTACTCGGCCGCATACTGTTTGACGCTGCCTTGCTTATCCACCGGATAGCTGTCGATTTGCGATTCCAGGGCAATCGGGCCAACCCTGACATCTCGATATCCCCATCTGCCACTGCCGGCGCTGGGATCGTCCAGGTAATTGGCAACCACCCAATCCGCGAAGATGTCGTCGAAGCGCTCGGGTTGGCCGGTCGCCTTCAGGGCCGCGTTGAAGCCGCCGGCGCCGTTAGCCGGCTCGGCCACCACCTGGCGCATCGCCGCCTCGCCGAAGTGCTCCAGGAAGTATTCCATGAACAGGAAACTCGCTCCGTAATGAGCAATCGAGTCATCCGGCCGGTCTCCCCAGGTGTCGAGCTGGGTATCGGGGGCTGCGGTGAAGGAATAGATGCCGCCGCTGGTGCCGTACCCATTGATTTTCATCGCCAGCTCCGACAGTCCCTCGTTGACCCACGCGTCTTCATTGGCGTCGTTGTGCCAGTGGATCATGTGCTGGAATTCGTGAGCCAACGTGGCATTCAGCGCGTCCGTGCCGGGCCGCACGGCCTGCGCATTGATGTAGAACATCTCCTTTTCGTTGCTGTATGGATTGATCAGCCTGGAATACTCGTCGGCACTGTAAAAGTAGCCGCTCACGCCGGGCACGTTGCCGATGAAGATGTGGATACATGGGTCGTCGTCGACACCCGGCGACCATTCCTGGCCGAAGAATGCCCGGTCCGTCGGGTAGATCTTGGACTCAAACGCCTGAGCCGAAGCGGCGACCTCCGCGTCTGAGACGTCAAAGCCATCTTGCACCCACCAATAGCTGTGGGCGCCCACGTAGCGCAACACTGCCTCAGCCTGAAAGTGCGTCTGGGCATCGTTGTCGCCCACCCAGAAGGTCTGCCGATCGCCGACCGAGTAGGTGGGGCGGGCCGGATTAACCACGGCGGGAATGGGATGATCCGACACCTGCAGACGGCGCGTCAGATCCAGCCGGTCGCGCACCGGGATCTGGATGGCGGCCAGCATCTCCTCAGTGCTGGTGGCCGGCCGCGCCGCCTGGATTCGTGCCGCGCCAGGAGCGGGGGCCGGCAGCAACGCATCGGCGAGAGAGAGAAAGCGGGGTGACGGCGCCGCCAGGCTGAGGTACCCCGGCGCGCTGGCTTGAGCGACCACCGCGCCGGAGCCGCGCCCGGCCTGCGCCCATAAATAGATCACCAATCCACTGACACCACATGCCAGGCACACGAGCAGCCCGGCCATCAGGCCCAGTGTGTACCTGGTCCTTCGATCGTCCACTCAATCCTCCCTCGCCACCAACGGGCTACCAATTCTTCCTCCACTCTGCAAAGCAGATGGACATTTCGTTCCAGGTGAGGTCACAGTATCCAACGTCGGAAAGGGCGGGTGCGCCGGGATCTTTGGCGGCTTGGTAGTTATCCGCCTGCACCACCCGCACCTCCCATTTACACATGGAATTGGGATCCAATGGGCTGCTGAGGATAATGTCGTAGGCTCCGGGTTCGTAAGATTCGGACGGAGCATACAGGTTGGTGCCCGAGGGATTGGATGCCAGCGTCGTGCCACCGCACCTGGCCTGAACGAAAAACCCTTTCACCGGATTGCCCCCCGCATCCTTAATGTGGCCCCGGATCTGACCCAGACCACCATTCCACTGGCCCTGCCAGGCCAGCGGTGTAAACTGAAACGCCGGCTTCTGGGTGGCCTCCGGGGCAGGCGGCGCGGTCGGCTTGGGCTTGGGCGCAGGCTTGCGGGTAGCGGTGGCTTCCGGCGTATTGGTGACCGGCGGCGTCGGCGTAGAGGTAGAGGTCGGCGTGCCCGTAGGAGTAGGTGTACGGGTAAAGGTGGGCAGCGGCGTGGGAGTGGCCACCGGCGTGAAAGTGAAGGTTGGCCAGGGAGTGCGGGTTGGCAAGCCACCCACGACCGCTGGCGGCGGGTTAGTAGGGCGCCCAAACAGCCCACCGGTGAGACTGCACCCCAGCCCAAGCCCGGCTGCCACTACCAATGCGCACAGTCTAATCGACTTCCGAGTCATGGTTCCCTGTCTCCCTCCAGTCCTACACTCCCACAGCCGTTGGATCATTGGTGCTGCTTAAAGAAGTCCAGATGGACATACTGGTTCGGCTGAGACGCCATATCAAACTCAATCGCCGGCGACTGCTGTGTGCCATCCTTCACCAGCCAGGCCTTATAGTGGCCAGACATATAGGGAGAAATCTTGGCTTCTGCGTTGAACCAGCGGTCGTCTCCCAGCCCCTCACCCGTGGTGTGATTGCGCCCACCTGACGTATTGCTGAGATGCTGGTTTCCTTGCGGATCGACCAACACAAACTGGTACCCTTCCAGATCCTGGAACTGGCCGGTGCTGGCATCATAGACCTCGATCACATAACCGGTCACCCGAGTTTCCACCGCCGAACCGGTGTTGAACGTATACGGCGTCACCGAAAATGGGTATTGCGCCGTTGGCGTTGCCGTGGGCTCGGCGGTTGGCTTGGGTTTTGCCGGTCGCGGGGTGGGCGAGTCCTCTTCTTCTGCCGCGGGTGGCTCCGTCGGGGTCGCCTTGGCACGCTTGGCGGGTGTGACCGTGGGCGGCGGTGTGGGCGTGATCGTCGGCGGCAGCGGGGTCGGCGTGACCGTCGCGGTCGGCATCCGGGTGGGCGTCCAGTTGGGTGTGAAGGTGAACGTCGGGCGCGGCGTTTTGGTTGGCTGGCGGGTCGGAGTCGGCGCCCGCACCAGCAAGGTACCCAGCGAACAGGCCAGGCTGCTTGCGACCAGTGCCCCAGCCACCAGGCACAGGGAAAGCTTGAGCCTTATCATCCAGCGGCGCTTACTTATGTTTCAATATCAGGAAGTCCCAAGTCCACTGGTTGGGATCTGAGCTGTAGGGCAGCGGTATCACCGCCGACACCTGCGTCCCGCCACCGTCTACCAGATAGATGTTCCATGTGCCGTCGATGAACGCCCCCGGTTCAAACTTCACATTGGCGGCCTTGACGTACCCGCTCGTGCCCGTGGTGGTGCACCAGTCGTAGCATGATGGCGGCGATACCACGTGGTTGTTGAACTCAACATTCGGACTGTCGCCCACCACCTTATACCCACCCAGGGGCGTATTGTTCGCATCCACAATCGCCACAAACACAACGATCCAGTTATTGGTGCTCTTCGTAAACATACGGTCGCTGCGCTCAGCCACCACAAAGGGATAATCCGGGGTCGGCGTTGCCGTGGGCGGTCCGGGCGTAGGGGTCTCGGTCGGGGGCCGGGGTTTTCGGGTGTTGGTCGGCAGCGGCGTATCCGTCGGGACTGGCGTGCGGGTGACGCTCGGCACCGGTGTGGCGCTCGGAATGGGGGTGTTCGTGGAAGTGGGCGTCACCGTCGAGGTGGCGGTCCAGGCGGGAGTGGACGTGAACGTCGGACGCGGTGTCTTCTTCGGCACAGGCGTGCTCGTTGGCTCTCCACCCAGGCGCCGGGCTATTGATTGTGGCAGCGCGCAGCTGAGCGCGCTGCTCAACAGCGTCAACCCTACCAACAGTGCAGCAAGCGATCGGTGTTTCATGCTCCCTCCGGGCCCCTCCTGTCTCCGGTTAAGACCCGGCTATTATACCACCGAGCCGGAGTACTACAAAACCGGAGACCTGCCCGCCCAGGCTTGCCAGTTCGGGTGGCGTGGTGTAACATGGGCGCTGCACACCGCACTCTGGGCGAAAGAGAGGCAAGCAAGGAATGAAAGTCTTGTTGCTGGAAGACGTGCATAACCTGGGCCTGGCCGGTAAGGTCGTGTCCGTCACCGATGGGTACGCCCGCAATTTTCTGGTCCCTCGCAAGCTGGCCAAGGCCGTCGACGAAGGCTCGGTGCATGAGATCGAGCAGGTGCGCCAGGCGGGTGAGCGCAAACGGGCCCGGCAGATGTCGGCGGCCCAGGAGTTAGCGCAGCGCATCGAGGCGACCACGCTCAAGTTCCAGGCACGCGCCGGCGAGACCGGCAAACTCTATGGATCCATCACGCCGGCCGAGATCGCCGAATCTCTCGAACAGGCGCTTGGCCAGTCGATCGACCGGCGGAAGATCGAATGCGACCCACTCCGCCAGCTGGGCGAACACCGTGTCACCGTCCGCCTGCTGACGGATGTGTCGGCACAGGTCAACGTCCTCATCGAGCCTGAAGCGCCCGCGCCTCCCCCCGCCGGCTAGCGGCTTGCCAGCCAACGCACATCGCCGCGCACTTCACCCAGCCGGGTGGCCCATATGGACCGCCCGGTTTGCTTTCATCAGCATACAGAATCACCCTGGCCCGCAGCCCAGGGCGGGCTGAGCCACTGACTTCATTGATAACACTGAGCGAATCTCGGCGCGGTCAGTGCTATCATGAACTCAGTGGTTCAGTGATTCTGGCGCGCTTTTCTCACCATGGGATATCCCTGGTCTCTGAGTCAGTACTCATCAACATGTCACCGGGAATCAGTATATATATGTAGTCGCAGTACTAGGGCGGTGGAGATGTGGATAATGGCACCGCATCCCCCACTGCTTGTGGATAGCGTGGGGCACATCCCCCAAATGTGGGGGCCGGTGGGCGAGAGAGGTGTGAATGGAGTGGAGGAAAGCCACCGCCGCGTGGGGTGAGGGACACCGGCCAGCGCAGCCTGCGGGGAGAGTTATCCCCAGAACTCGCCGGTTATCCACAGATAAAGGCGACTTATCCACAGCCCCGGTGAATAACGCAGTTAAGCTGGCTCGCGGTAGAGGTCCTGGCGGATGGCCACCAGGTCGCGGCGCAGGGCATCGTTTCTTTCGATCTCGGTTGCCATCTTCTGGCTGCCGTGGAGCACGGTGGTGTGGTCGCGGCCGCCCAGTGCCTGGCCAATCACAGGCAGCGAGGCGTTGGCTTCCGCGCGGGCCAGGTACATGACCATCTGGCGTGGGACGACAAATTCCTTCTGGCGGCTGGCCCCGGTGAGGTCAGCCTGGGTGATGCCGTAGTGGTGCGCGACCACCTCGATGATGTCCGAGAGAGCAATCCGCTCGCGGCGATCGACCAGGTTGCTGAGCGTGTGGCGCGCCAGCTCGAGCGTAATCGGCTCGCGGGTGAGGGAGGCGTGGGCCAACACCCGGTTCAAGCCCCCCTCCAATTCGCGGATGTTGCTCTGCATCTGGCGGGCGATGAAATCGGTGACTTCGGTGGGCAGGCGGGCGCCGCGCGCGTCGGCTTTGACACGCAGGATCGCAATGCGCGTTTCCAGGTCGGGTGGCTGGATGTCGGCGATCAGACCCCACTGGAACCGGGACGCCAGGCGCTCTTCCAGGGTGGGGATCGCCTGGGGGGGGCGATCACTGGTCAGGACCACCTGGCGCTCGGATGAGTGCAGCGCGTTGAAGGTGTGGAAGAATTCCTCCTGGGTGCTTTCCTTGCCGGCGATGAATTGGATGTCGTCTACCAGCAGAAAGTCGGCATTGCGGTAGCAGTCCCGGAACGTTTCGGTGGACTTGGTGCGGATGGCGTTGATCAGGTCGTTGGTGAAGGTCTCGGACGAGAGGTACAGCACCTTGAAGCCCTGGCTCACGGCGTGGTGGCCGATCGCCTGCATCAGGTGAGTCTTACCCAGGCCGACGCCGCCATACAGGAACAGCGGGTTATAGGCGCGGGCCGGGTTTTCGGCCACGGCCAGCGAGGCGGCATGAGCCAGGCGATTTGAGCCGCCGACCACGAAGTTGTCGAACGTGTACTGGGGAATCATGGCGAACTTGGACGGGCCGGTGGCCGGCTTGGGCGCCGCTGAAACCGCTGCCTCACCGCTGGCCGCCGGCTCGGGGCTGGCCTGGAACAGCTCCGCTGCATCGACGACCGGGCCGGGGGCCTGCGGCTGCACGACGAACTTAACCTCCACCGATCGGTGGAGGATGCCGGACAGGGTGCGTTTGATCGTCCCCAACAGCCGGTTCTCGAGCCAATCCTTGGCGTAGCCGTTTTGCACGCCCACGATGAAGGCACCATCCTCGTAGGCCAGCACGCGGGTTTGTTTCACCCAGGTGTCGAAGGTGGCCTTCGTCATCTGCAGCTGCAGTTCGCCCAAGGCGGCTTGCCACACGGTGTTTGAGTTCGGCATACACTTCCTAATCCCCAGCAACACACGCGCGCGCCGCATCGGGGCGGCGGGGAAAGGCGTTTCCGGTTGTCCGGATTGAGCCAACACGATACCGTCAGAGCAACAGGCTGGTTGATTGATGCTCTGTTAAGAGTTCTATCACTCTGGCGCTTGGCCGAACACACGAAAGCGAAGGCGGAGGTTCGGCGCACCATGCCGACCTACCGGTGAGGGACCGTCCACGGCCAGGCGTCTGAGGATAACCCTGCCGCATAACCTTCGCTTGAATTGGGGCGCTAGACAAAGATCAACCCACCATCGCGCCTATTCTACCACGGATTGAAGCGGCCAGTCAATGAGAATTTGGTGGAAATCTGTTGGCGTGGCGGGACTTTAAGATTTCCGGGAAGGGCCGCCGAGTCGCTACGATAGGTTGTGGTTGTGAAATGTGCCATATACCAGAACTGCGGTAGCACCGGTTCCCCCGCCGGAATTGAACATAACTGCATGGGCCGGCCGGCCGAATTTTAAGGTAAGGGCCACTCTCGTCGTGAGCTTTCCTAATATATGGGTTGCGTCGTATAATACAACGCATCTCATTTCATACTGTGCGAACCAGATGGAGGGTGCCAGGCTTGGTTGGAGGGGTAGATCGCAAAACCGAGAGAATATTGGTGGTCGAAGACGAAGCGAGAGTCGCCAGTCTCGTCAGCCGCGGCTTGCGCCAGGAAGGGTATCAGGTTGAGGTCGCACCGGATGGTGAGACCGCGCTGGACAAAGCCCTCAGTGACCCGCCGGACCTGGTCATACTGGACGTGATGCTCCCCGACATCGACGGGCTTCAGGTGTGCCGCCAGCTGCGCAGCGCCGGGGCCAGCGGGCCGGTGTTGATGCTGACTGCCAAAGACGCCATCCCCGACCGGGTAGCCGGCCTCGACGCGGGTGCCGACGACTATCTGGTCAAGCCGTTCGCCTTCGACGAGCTCAGCGCCCGAGTGCGTGCGCTGTTGCGCCGTTTCGCACCGGCTGAGCCCACGGTGCCGCTGCGGTTTGCCGACCTGGAGCTGGATCCCGATACTCGCCTGGCGCGCCGGATCAACCGTGAAATCAGCCTGACGGCCAAAGAATACGACATGTTAGAGCTGTTTATGCGACACCCGCGCCAGGTGCTCACCCGCGATATCATCTATGACCGTATCTGGGGGTACGATTTTGGAGGCGAGTCGAATATCATCGAGGTCTATATCCGCTACTTGCGGGCGAAACTCGAAAGCGAGGGAGAATCTCGCCTGATTCACACCGTGCGCGGCGTGGGCTACGTACTCAGAGAGGAATGAAGGGGAGCACCGCCGGCGGTAATGGCTATCCGGATTCGGTTAACGCTGTGGTACGTCGGGGTGCTGGCGGCCATCCTGGTCAGCTTCAGCGCGGTCGTCTACACGTTCCTGAGCTGGAATATGCTCGAGGAGGTCGACAGCGGACTGGCAGACCGGGCCAACCAGGTGGGTGCCAGCATCGTGGCTCAAAACAACCCACAGATCGTGATCACCACAGGCCTGATCCACCTGCCCGAGCTGGATGTCTTTGCGAACTCCGCGACGTACATCCAGGTGGTGCGAGCCGATGGCAGTGTGGCCGCCCGGTCACCCAATCTGAGCAGCCAGCGGCTGCCCCTGGATGCGGACCTGATGGCGCTCAACATGCAAGGCCGGCCGGCCTTGAAGACCGTTGTGCTCGACAGCGGGGTGCGGCTGCGCATGTACAGCCTGCCGATTTCGGTCGGCGGCCGGGTGGTGGGCGCGGTGCAGGTTGCCCAATCGCTGACCGACGTGGACCAGACCCTGCACCAGGTTCTCACCTTGCTGATCGCCGGCACCTTGGGCGGAGTAGTCGCCGCGGGCGGGGTCGGCCTGCTCCTGGCCTGGCTGGCCTTGCGGCCGATCAATCGCATCACGCTGGCCGCAGCGCGGATCGCGCGTGCCCACGACCTGGATCAGCGCCTGCCCGCGCCGAAGACTGACGACGAGATTGGGCGGCTGGTCAACACGTTCAATGCGATGCTCGAGCGGCTGGACCAGTTGTTCCAGGCGCAGCAGCGGCTGGGAGCGGATGTCTCGCACGAGCTGCGCACGCCGCTGACGACGATCCGGGGCAACGTGGATTGGCTGCGCAAGGGCGGCGCCGACGACCCGGCCGGCCGGGCCGCTGCGCTGGATGCGATCGACGGCGACGCTGACCGCATGAACCGGCTGGTGGCTGACCTGCTGTTGATGGCCCAGGCCGACGCCGGCATGCAGTTGGAAAAAGAGCCGCTGGAACTCGACACGCTGGTATTGCAGGTCTATCGCCAGGCGCGCGCCATGGCAGCCGCCCGATTCCCCGGCGCGACCGACGGGGAACGGGTGACGATCCGGCTGGGACACGAGGATCAGGCCATGGTCGAGGGTGACCCTGACCGGCTGCGGCAGCTGCTGCTGAACCTGGTGGATAATGCGCTCAAGTATACGCCGCCGGGCGGCAGCATCACCCTCTCGCTGTTCCGTGATGGGAGCAGGGTGCGGGTATCGGTCGAAGACACCGGGCCGGGCATCCCTCCTGACGTGCTCCCCCACATTTTCGAGCGGTTTTATCGCGCGCCGCGCCAGGGCCGCAAAGGGGTGGGGCTGGGCCTGGCCATTGCCCGCTGGATTGCCGAGGCTCACGACGGCCAGCTGGCCGCGGAGAGCACGCTGGGCCAGGGCACGACCTTCACCCTATGGCTGCCGGCCATTCAAGATGCCACCCCGCTGGCGCTGCCGCCCGATTGAGCCAGGACTCGCTTAACCCGCCAAAGCCTGGATAACCTGTTCCAGGCGCGTGCGCGCCTCCTTGCCGACCGGCTCCAGCCCGGGGCTGTCGAGCACCCCCAGCATCGAGATGGGATCCATGATGGAAACCACGCTGCCCTCGCCGGCTTCGTACACGATCACGTTGCACGGCAAGAACAGGCCGATTTCCAGCTCGCTCTGGAAAGCCCGGTGAGCCAGGGGGGGATTGCAGGCACCCAGGATGACGTACTTGCGAAAGTCGACGTCCAGCCTCTTCTTGAGGGTGGCTTTCACGTCAATCTCGGTCAGGACGCCGAAACCCTGTGCCTTGAGAGCGGCCGTGACCCGCTCGACGGCCTGCTCATAAGGCAGGTTCAGCGGAACGCGCAACGCATAATCCGCAGGTGTCTTGGGCATTTGACGCACGCCTTTGCCTCTCGCTCAGAGGGTGTCACGATTTCAGGTACGCGATGGCCATCTCGCGTTCTGCATTCATCACGATCTCCATGAACCGTCCCTGGGAAACGGAGGGCACGTCGATCACTTTGACAGTGCCTGTATAGGCGGCATCGCCGGGCAGGAGTCCGGCGAGCATGTTGGGCGCGCGGTCCAGGAAGGCCCGGTTGAAGATCACCCCCGGCTCGTTGGGGTAGAGCGGCAGGGGGTAGATGCCCGACTCAACCAGATCTTGAAAGAAATGGGTGCCGTAGGATACCTCGGGGGTTTCGCCGCCCTTTTCCATAGCGATTTCCGCCAAAACGCGCGTGTTATAGATGTCGGCGTAGGTCACCTTCACCCCCAGATCGATGTTCGAGCTGCCCCACCGCCCCGGGCCTAACAGGATGAAGTTCTGGCCCTCCAGCTGCTTGTTCAGCCGGCCCACGACGCGGGCAATCTCACGCTTGGTCGAATAGTCGGGGACGCGGCTGTACACCTCGGGGTCGATGTAGACCACGTAGCGGATGCCCGTCACCACGCCCTGGGGCACCAGTTTATGGGCGGTGAAGATCTTGTCCGGTTCGGGTATGTTGGCCGGCAGCGGCGGCCCTTCCCGCCACTCGCGGCTGGTCAACGGCCGGCACTGGAGCAGATGGATGCGGTATTCCGGGCGGGCACGGCAGCTCAGGATGTCGGCCGCGAACTCCACGTCTACCGGCACCTGGTAGTCGCGCTCCAACGTTTTCAGGATCGCCTTCATCTCCGACATGAACAGCTTATCCTGCACCAATCCGTCGAAGGTCAGCACCAGTGATTTGGGATCCAGGTCGCCGCCCAGCGAAACGATGTTCTGGATGTAGTCCCCTCGGTCCAGCGCGGCCAGCAGGCGGAGGCCCGGATAGTCGCTGGAAATGATTTCCTCGACGGGCAGGGAAACGAATCGATTGTTCACCAGATCCACGGCATCGACGAGGTGCTGCGAGTACTTCTTGATTTCGTGGGCCGTCTTTTCCGGGCGCAGCTGGGGATGGCTGAGGGCAACCATGCGCGGATAATCGTTGGCCATGCGCTCCACGGCGCGCGTGCCCATCCCGCATACCAGGCGCAGGAAACCATCCTCCCGGCGAATCTTGCGGTTCCAGCGGAATGGATTCCGGCTGAAGGCCACCCCCGCCACGGTCGGAAAGAAATATTGGTCGGTGGGTTTGCCCACCACTTTCTGAATCAGGATGGCCATGCGTTCGTCGTAATCGATCAGCCCTTTGTGCTGCCGGTAAAGAAGCGCATTCGGGTTGTAAACGCTGGCATACACCCGTTTGATGGCGTCAGATAGGGCGGCCAGGTTTTCCGCCGGGGTGGCCTGGTTGGGGCAGAAGAAGCTCTCGTATTTGCCCGCGAAGGCGCTGCCGAAGCTGTCTTCCAACAGGCTGGAAGAGCGCACGATCACCGGCGAGGGGCCAATTTCGGCCAGAATCTCGCGCAGGCGGGCGGTCACTTCTTCGGGAAAATGGGAGGCCACCAATGCCTGGACCACCTGGGGATATTCGACAGCGATCTCCTCGCGCGTTTTGTATTTCTGGTTGTGGAAATTGTGCAGGTTGTTGAGATCGTGATACTCGTAGAAGACGTCGGCGCCGATGAAATACGAGTCTGGCACGATCAGCGGGATCTTCAGTTCCAGCTCCTGCCGGTCCTGGGCATATTGCAGGATCTTGTGAGCCAGCAACAGGCCGGCAGCCTTGCCGCCGATCTTTCCGCGCCCGATCCGCCGCCGGCGAATCTCTTTCAGGTCCGCAATGGTAAAGAAGCTCTTGGCAATCCCCACGAAGCTGAGCTGGTCGCTAATCATGCCCTTAATCAGTACCACCAGAATCTCTTCCAGGTGATGCTTGACCCTGGCTTTTTGTTGCAGGGGATAGGCTTCGTACTCCTCACCCTTGGCAAAGAGGAGGTCCCAGGGTGCCAGTTCGGGGTTGAAGGTGAGCATGATTTCCTGGTTGGGCCTCCGCTGGCAGAGCAGGGATTGGACAATCTCCGCGAAGCGCGAGTGCGGCAAGTTGTATGCGAAGTAAAAGTCGGTGAGGTGGTCACGGATGTGCTG
>Ga0315282_10015055_pt1 | contig 11453 bp, 13 predicted proteins | sample YL17G07_20_MG_FD_203693 | JGI IMG/M metagenome (GOLD analysis project Ga0315282, IMG submission 203693) | Sediment microbial communities from Yellowstone Lake, YNP, Wyoming, USA - YL17G07_20 | ecosystem: Environmental > Aquatic > Freshwater > Lake > Sediment | place: USA: Wyoming | collected...
TCGTATGCCAAGTTTGTAATGGGATTCAGAGAGTATGTTGTTCTCCCAAGATAGGTGGCTCAGCGATGTGATTCCGCCCAAACAAGCGGGTGAACTCACGGCGTTTAGGGAGATCAAAGTAACCAGAGTTCCCTCTAGCTCCATTTGTCTGCTCTGCAAGGGTGGGCGGATGCTGTGCGGCAAGCTTCATTGCCCGGTTATCGTCAAGGCCCAATCGCTTGCTCGCTCCAGCCTGCGTATCACCTCACCCCGCATTCAGGGCTCCACGCCTCCAGGGGTGTTTGTGGGCCGCATAGGTTACCCAAAGGTGTATATCGGGCCAATGGTGCCACCCTTCCGCGGGGATACAGAAATCCTCGACACCCCTGAATTGTGGGCTGGAAAAGACATCCAAGATATCATTGACTATAGATTCGCTCTTATCCGAGGAAAGGCACGAGCAAGCGTGTCGGATGCTAGAACTGGCGGGAGATTGCTCGACTCGCTTCAGGAACTAGCGATGGGGAAACGACCCGTTGACGCCGAAATCGTGCTAACGCGAGTGCCAAATAAAGTGATAACCCTGAGCGGGGAAACCCAGCCCTTTGGCCCATCCGCCCCCCTCAGGAGCTTCACGGCGTCGGAGGTGAGCGTCGACCACCGCATAGAAGACGCATTTTATGACCGCGACTTGAAATCCATCGATGCAGTAGTTGGACTATACGATGACGATGTTTTGGTAACAAGGATTCAGCGGGCCTTCAGCTTGGGGATGTTTGGCACAGCCAAGTGGAGAAAGCTTGTTCCGACTCGGTGGAGCATAACGGCCGTGGACTCCATTTTGTCTCAGGAACTCATCGACCGAATAAAGGAACATGACACGATCGATGGATATAGCGTCTACTCCTTTGAAAACATGGACAATCGGTTCGTTGCGGTTCTGATGCCCGAGAGATGGAGCTTTGAGTGGGTGGAGTGCTGGTTCCCAGGTACCGCTTGGAATCCAGAGGAGCGAGCTGCCGCGCCAGCGATGATGGGTGACTGGGAGTCCTACTGGGGAAGGAAAACTTATCCCGACATCGGCGGCTGCTATTATGCCTGCAGGCTGGCCGTGGCTGAAAAATTGAATCAGGAGGGAAAGCAGGCCTCGGCGCTCGTGATGCGCGAAATCCACCCCGGCTATATCCTGCCGGTGGGAGTCTGGTTTACCCGTGAAGGTGTCCGAAAAGCACTGCAAGGTGAGCCGCAGAAATTCGACAATCTACAAGCGGCATTGAACTACGCGCAGACCAAACTCACAGTCCCGCTCCGCAAGTGGATTGGTACGAGCGAAATTCTGAAGCGCGCCCTCTTCCAGAAAAAGATAACGGAGTTTGCAGCATGAGTGTCAAATACTCGTCGATAGAATGCAAAACCGCCCTTTCCCCAAGCAGGCTTCCTGGGCTGAATTACTCGCTGAACCCTTACCTGGGCTGCGAGCATGCTTGCAGGTACTGTTACTCTCCCTCGACGTTTCGTGACGAATGGATGGGGCTGAACTGGGGAAAGTTCGTTAGGGCAAAGTCCAACATCGTTGAAGTGCTGGAGCATGAAGTGCGGCGAAAACCCAAGGGTACCGTAGGCTTGAGCACGGTGACCGACCCCTACCAACCGCTTGAGGCAAAGCTCGAACTCACCCGAAAGTGTATCGAGATATTATCCAAGTACGATTTTCCGGTCTCGATTCAGACAAAGTCAAGTCTTGTTTTACGAGACGCTGATCTGATTGTTCCCGAAAAATTCGATGTTGGCGTGACGATAACCACGATGGATCGAGGGCTTGCGAGTAAAATTGAGCCAAAGGCATCGCCACCGGACTCCAGAGCTCAAGTTTTGGGTGAGTTTTCGTCCCGTGGTGTCAAAACATGGATTTTCCTTGGCCCGATCATCCCGGAAGTGAACGATAGTGAGGATAGTTTGAAACAAATTATTGGGGTTGCCGAGCGAACTAAAAGCAGGCTGTTGTACGACAAGCTCAACATGAAGCGTTGGGTGCTCGGTAGAGTGGCTCCTTTGGTCGAACAGGAGAGACCGGGATTGGCGGGGCGATTGCCGGATCTTGTCAGTATAAATTCAGAGTGGTGGCAGAAGACGTGCTCGACAGTTGAATCAATCTGTGAGGAACTGGGAGTTCAGTACGAGCCAGCTTTTCCAAAGTAGTCAACAGTTGAAAAAGTGGAGCCGCCGGTGGGGATTGAACCCACGACCTACGGTTTACGAAACCGTCGCTCTGCCAGCTGAGCCACGGCGGCCCAAATAAAAATTGGACGCCACCTACAAAAATCTATTTCATTGCGCCGAACGAACGTTTTTAATATCATTCTCAGGATTGGTAAATGGTGAAACTGTGGTAACTCCTCTAAAAGATGAACACCCTTTGTCGATCGAAAACAAGCTAAACTCGCTGGCTGTTCGCCTTGCGGATTTGGAGCGCAGGTTGACTGCCTTGGAACAGGCAAACAGGGTCTCGAAACCAACGGACCATGCACCGCAACCCGTCGCCGCCACGAATGTAAATTATAACTATCTTCACCGCTCGATAGACAGGGCAAAGCGCGACTACGAGCACAAATATTGGTGACGGCGCCCCGGTGGGGACATGCGCGGGGAATATTGGCATTACGCATTCTGGCTGCTAGTAATCGGAAGCTGGGTTCTCGGCGTGGTCTATGGGAGATGGGGCGGGGGCGGCTCCGGGATCTTCGCCGATCTGGGTAAAGCTGTCAGCGTGCCATCGCCGGACAGGCTGAGCTGGTGGCAACCTATCCTCTACTTCACCTTCACGGTCATCGCGGCCTTCGTGCTCTCCCAGATATTTTTCGGCGCGGGGGCGGTAGTGTTCATTTTCTCAAGGGGCGTAAACGATGCTCTACTCTTCAACAAAATTGAGTTGATGGTGGGGAATTGGAACCTAGGGAACTCGACCTCCATCACGTCCGGCGGGCTCTGGTCGGTTTTCTTCATCATACTGGTTCTCACGGTGAATCTTCCCCTCTGCCTTTGGGCCGCGCACTTGGGCACCAAGTGACGAAAAAACCACACACTATACAGATTCAACTTTCTCCTTTTTCCAGCGCCTCTATCTCCCTGTCCAGACCCGTCTCCTGTACCAGCTGCTGCAATAACTCGGGTGCCTTGTCTATCATCGCCTGCACGAGCCTCGCCATTATCTCGTCCTTCTTCGCAGAGTCGAACGCCGTCTGACACCGCCAGCAGAACTTCGCCGAAACCGAGTTCTCGACGCTGCACCGCGGGCACACTTTCTTCTTCAGGGAGTCCTCGCCCGCTTCTGATCTCGGCTTTATCCCGTAGTGCTCGAACAACGTCTCGTCAAGGTCCCGGCCCGACAGGTGGATGTAAACGCTCGGCATCCTGCTGTCCCTGCTCCACCCGAAGAACTCGCGCATCTGCATCTCCTTCAGTACCAGCGCCAGGTGCGTCGCCCTCGAGTGCCTCAGCGTGTGCGGCGATATCTTCCGCTTTATCCCTGCTCTCTCCGCGTATTTCCGGACGATGTCCCCGAGGGTCCTGCGGTGGATGGGCCCCCCTTCCCTGCTGGGCCAGAGCGGAGCGTCCGGGTTGTCTTTGTCCGGGTGCATGGAGAGCCACAGCTGGACGTCCGGGGTGGATTCAAAGATGCGGACCCGCCTTTCACCCGTCTTGGCGTTGGGACCCCTCCCGAGGCGGACTATCCCGCCGTAGGAGTCGAACTGCAGGTCGCGGATCTTCAGGTTCACCAGCTCGCTCGCCCGAGGTCCGGCCTCGTATCCCGCGAACAGCAGGGCCCTGTCCCTCTGGCTGCCCACCGAGCCTATCAAGGTGCGGACCTCGGCCTGCGATAGTATTTCCATTCCATAGTCGCACTTCGGCCGCTTGGTGCTGATCCACGACACGCACCTCGGGTATCCGCCGCCGTTGAGATCGCCGGTGTGAACCCATTTGAGGAACTTCTTGATGCCGCACTTCCGGAGCCACGTCGTTCCTTGGTTGTACCGGGCCTCTGTCCGTCTCGCCCACTCCCGCACATCTTCTTCGGTCAGCTCAGTGTAAGGTTTCCCTCCGTTGAACGTCCGGAGCATCGACACGTAGTTCGCCAAGGTCGAATCGCTCGCCCCCCCGTCGCGCAGCGCCTGGAGGAACCTCAACGCGGTTTCTTTGCGGTCCAGCGGCAGTGCTTCTATGTTCTTTCTCGCCCACGGTTCAAGTCTTTCAATAATTTCAGAGGCAGCCCACGGTGGAAAATTGTCCGCCACGAAGTCGCTGATGCTGATTTTATCTGGAACAGTTGGAATCGCTTTCAAGCCTTCTCACCTCCCTTTACCTTTTCTCCCCGTGATTGAGGAGCGCATGATACAACGCCGTTCCAGCTTGGAAAGAGCACCTCTAGATAGGTCTCCTGCGCGTACAAAAACGAAGCAGTTAAGAAGGAAGGTGCTCCTTCGCGCTCGCGCCCGCCGGTCTTGAAAACGAAGGGTTGAAGCCAGTCGAGCAGCCGGACGAGTTTTTTCATGACTTTGTGCTCCTTCGCGACCGCCAGCGCCGGAAAAGTACGGGGGTCGCTGCGGTGAGTTCTGATGAAGTCGAATAGAGAATCGAGATTATCCGAGAACAACCCCCCCAGTCGCTCCTGTGTGTGCGACATGACACCGCATTCGTGGACAGCAAGCCACTCGAGTTCGACCCGGGCAAGGGCGGCAACAAGCACGAAGCTGTCGAGTCCTTTCCACCGCTTTTCGTGCGTGAACTCTCTTTTCTTGTCGTCCCACCGGAGTGATGCGATTCCAAGTATTGCCTCAACAACCTCTTTGTCGTTTAGTATTTCCCTTGCCGTGCCGGTGGGGAAGGGTTTCACAACCGCGTGCTGAAGGTGCATCAGCGCCTGTTCAACAGGCGTGAGCATGTGATTTGACAACTTTATGGCGACTCTATAGTGCCTTCCCCGTCCTTTCGCCTCCAAACGCTCGTACCTGCGCTTGATCTCGCCTTCTTGATCAAGTTCGCCGAGAAGCTGAAACAGCCTCACCTTTTTCAATCCGGTAGCGGTCTGGAGTTCTTCGATTGTTTTTTCTCCTTCGCTGAGAATTTCCCTGATCAATTTATGCCAGTCTTGCTTTCCTCGCCTCTTGTTTAAGCTTTTGAACATAACATCATTTATTTGTTGTTTTACAATCATTTAAAGATTTCTAAAGGTTGAATTAAATTCAAAAAAGTATATTCATCTTGAGAAGAATAGAAGTTAGGAAGACCAGATGGAAAAAATTCAGAAAACTTCCCCGAGTAAGGGGAGGGAAACAAGAATGAGTGGAACTGACCCTACAGCGTTCGAAACTTTGCTAAAGTGGGCGAGGGAGCGGGGGATCGTCGAGGCGAAAGAAAAAGAGGGTGGAAAAGCGTGAGCAATGCTAAAAACGACGAGATCCCACTCGTGAAGATCACGGGCTTCCTTTATGAGTTCAGGCTGGAAGATGAGCTAGATTCCGAGTTCGTCGCCAGCATCGAGGAACACGGGGTAAAGGTTCCAATCTTAGTCCGCCCTCACGACGGAGCTTACCAAGGGATTGACGGGCGGCGGCGGTTCCTGGCGTGCAAGAAGCTGGAGAAGCAGACAATCCCAGCCACGATCGAGGAAATGGACGACCAAACCGCCTTCGAGCTTGCCCTGATCACCAACATCCAGCGCAAGAGCTTGAGCCCTTATGAGGAGGGACGTGCCTATCACGAATACCAGAAGCGCGGCTGGAGCCTGCGGAGGCTGGCTGAGAAGGTTGAAGTGCCCAAGTCAAAAATTGATTATCGGATAAAACTTTTCACAACTTTGCAACGGGTGGGTGTCCACATTGTGGACAGCAAGAAAGCCGAATCAGCTATCGCCCGCGAGATCTCCCAGATCGAAGATCCCAAGGCGGCTCGAGAACTAATCGAGGAAATCAAGGAGCACGACATAGGCTACGAAGAAACCAAGCAGACGCGCGAGCTCATCCAGGAAGAAGAAAAGCTGGTCGAGGAAGCGGTGCAGGAGATCATCCGAGAACAACCCCCCAGTCGCTCCTGTGTGTGCGCCCGCAACGCCAGCCGTATATTTCTGGAACCATCGAAGACAGCGCAAAAAAGGTGATGAAAAATGTCAGTTTCCAAGGCACAGTTGAACAAGTGGCGGAGGCAGGCTGTTGGACGAAACTCGGGTAGAAAAAGAGCTTGAAAAGGTTGAGGCTGAACTCCGGGGACTGGACGAATCCGAAAGGGTGCTGAACGAGGCCGTCAAGGGCAAGCGCTACGTCGTGAAACTCGGCGAAAAAAGGGACGTGATCAAGCGCGATCGCAAAAAGCTGGAGGCGAGGCGGAAGGGGCTGGAAGCGGAGCTTCTGCGCGAACGAGCGATCGCACGGTACGCGGAAGGCCCTCTTAGACTGACCGAAAAGCTCGCGCTCAAAACGCTGGAGCGGCACGGGCGCTACAACCGGAGAGTGCTGGAATTTCTTGTTGTCGAGAAGCTGTGGAACTTCCCAAGCGAGCAGGAGCGGGAGCTTGACGGCGATCTCGTGATGGAAGGGCTTGTGCGCCGCGGTCTCGTCGAAAAATACGACAACTCCTCCCTATGCCTGACGAAACGCGGAAGGCTCATGTCGGCGCGGTTTGAACTGGAACCTGCGCTTAAACAGATCAGCGCGATGCCCGACTACAGGTTCGCCTGCGAGCTTGAATCCGTACCCGAGTGGATCCTCCTCCTGCAAATCAGGGACACGATCGACTTCACACCCGTCACCGGACTTCCAGAAAATATGCCCGAGCAGGAATTCGCCAGCATCCTCACGGACGGAAGCGCTGGTGCCGTGGAGGATCTGATCGAAAAAGGGCTGGTCTGGGCAAGTCCGGACGATTTGATCATCGCCGCAGAGGATGTCGCCAGGAAACGGTTCATGTATTTCCGTCTCAAACATCCCCTGTGACCCACGCAGAAGGCGCTCGACAAGCTCTCTCCGGAAATCTTCGGGCCGCGGGCCGGAGGCGAGGAACACAAAGCTGAAGTTGCCTGGTTGACGAAGCAATTCCAAGACAGAGGCAGGCGTTTCCATACCTGGGTCGGTTTCGGCACGCTCGCGGGTTCGCACCCAGATCTTCTTTTGACGCCGCCCCCTTACCTTAAAGGGCAGTCGGCGTGGGACCAGACCAAGCAGATCGCCGGAGAGGTGGAAATGGATCCGTACAATCACCCGGACAAAGCCAGAAGCAATTACATCCGGAACGTCGCCTGCGGGCTCCCGACGTTTTTCTCGGTTTCCGACGAGCGGCAGGGCAAGGCAGTCGTAAGTGCGATCAGAAAGCTCCGAAATCCCAAGGTGCTCGCCGCCGCGGTTCAAAGGGCAAAATTGCTTTCCGGCGAGCAGAAGAAGACCGCAACCGAGCAGATCAAGAGACACCGGCCCAAGATGGTGGCTATGAGCTGCCTGTTCGGATCCGTCGTTGACAAGTTGCTCGGACAGAAACCAACGGCGTTCGGGGTCTTTGTCAGGCTCCCCCCGAGGGACATCCCCCCGCCGTTTCGCTCGTGGGTCCGCAAAGACCTCAAGGCAGCGATAAAGCACACGATGAAGCACGGGGCGAAATTCGAGATCGAACACCGGAAAGAGAGTTATTATTTAAGGCAGAGGATCGGGAGAAAAAGACTTGGCGAAGAAAAAATCCCCCGTTGGCTCGCGCTGTGGCTCGTCCAGCAAGGCGTAAAAATGTGGGAAAAAGCCTGAAATGTTGCCGAAAAACACCACACCAAGGTAAATACCATTAGCAGGGCGATTTGACGGGGTTTATGAAGGGGTGTTTCCCCCCTTTTTACCCTGTTTTGATTAAAAGTTGCAGCATTCAGGCCATTTTTCGTCCGATCACCCCAGCCCCGTTCAGCAAGGTAACGGCAACAGAGGATCTACTTTCTTTCCTTTCTTGGCTCGGCTTCACTCGGCTCCCGCCTTCGTTCGCCTTCGCCATCCCACCACTGTTCTTTCCTTTTTCAAATCTCTTCTTTTTCCACACCCCGCTCCTGCCGCCATTCCAGCCAAATGTTTTTCAACTACACGGAGTCCTTCAGGCAACGGCAACAGTATCGGTAGGTCTTGTCCCGCCTCAAGGTTCCCACACCTTAAAGACTGGACCTTTCGTTTGCTTCGTTTGTTATACGTTATCTTCTTTTCGGCAACGGCGACGGTACAATTCCCGCCCGCCCCGGCTCGCGTCCCCCAAGAATTTTTTGAAGGGGCCGCGAGCCTTTTCCCCCCTCCCGGCCCGCCCACGGACGACGGACAACGGTTGGAGTTGTTCATTCCTCGGGAATCTTATTTTCATACCAACCCTCTCGTATGTAGCACAAGTCCTTATGTGGGTTTGTAGCACAAGTCCTTATATGGATGTAACTGAGTTTACATCCTTGTCGTACGCAAGTATTAGTTTTGCATGACACTTTAACGCACGGGACGGGTCGGGCCAGGACGTAAACGTTTTGAAGGATTTGCAGATACATTGTTTTTAAGCGGTGTTTACATTTCGGGTCGTGCTGGGCAAAACCCTCGCTTCGGGGTTGGGGCCCCTCCTCCAACAGGACCCGCTGCGGCGGTTCCTCCCCAATCCCTGCAGGGACTTCGGCGCCCCTCGCTCGGGTTCAATCATGCCATCTCTCAGATTTCCCTTCACTTCACCGGTACATTATGTTATCTTGAGAGTTCGGTCCCTCTTGCCTCCATAGATCCTGTTCTCGCATTGCGGTTCTGCCCCTGTCCATTTGGTCGCGTTCGCGCATGATCTCGGCGCGCTTTCTCGTGTAATCGTCAAGGAAGCCATCGAGTTCTCTGGTGACGGCCCCGATGATTTTTTCGTAGCGGGCACTTTTGCTCGGACCCCCATTTAGGCCTCGTTCGAGAAGGTTCACGATCGTGTCGGCGACGAAACACATGTCGACATGGCGAGAGCATACAAGCCCCATGGTGTTGAGCAGCGCCTCACCTCTGCCGGCGAGCCGCTGTGTGTCTTTTTCGCCCACTTCGCCGCGAATGGCCCTCACATGGATCAGCCGGCTCACGCGGTCCGCAACGAAGCGCACCTCGTCCGCGTCGTGCTCAGGGTCGACCGGGCACCGTTTGCATGCGTCAGCAATCGCCCTCGCGACCACGTACGCCTCCGCCCCGTTTTTCGTCATGCAGATAAGGTCGGCCGTCATTATGTACACAACGTGCTCGGGGTTGAAGTACAGCTCTATAACATTTGCTGGAGCTCCTCGATTCCCGTACACCTCGGGCTCGTCCCCCTCGTCCACGGCACTTTTCAACATTTTCTCCCTTTCGGTCATTTTTCCCCCACCTCCTCTTTTTTCGCCCTGATCCTCGCCTTCACCCTCTTGGCCTTGGCGAACAGCTCCGGCATCTCTTTACGGAGGTCGCCGTAGCACTTCCTGCATATTACGATTTCCGTTCCCCACGCCTCGATGTGGTCGTGCAGGAGGAAGACCGTCTCGTAGATGCCAACCTTGCGTTGATCGAGCTCGTGGCAGGCGACGCAGCGGTGCGCGCCCTTCGCCTCCTTCAGCGCCGAGTCGCCCTTCTCCCAGTCGCCTTTTAGCTTCGGTCCTCTCATCTCCGCGATCGTCACCGTTTCGCCGAACCTGAGGCTGTTGTCGCAGTCCCTGCACATCGCCTGTTCGGTCTCCCAGTACTGGCCGCTCTCTCCGAGGGTGAGTCTCGTCAGGCGCACGCCGAGTTGCTCAGGATCCTCCTCGCCACACACCTCGCACGTCTTGGCAATTTTCGCCCCAAGCCTAGACGCCCAGCCCCTGCTCGGATCGGCTGTCTGTCCTGTCCGCGGGAAGTAACGCTTGCACTTTGGGCATAGCATCGCCTTCACCTTCTCGACCCTCCCACCGCAGATTTTGCAGACTGGCTCCTCGAACTTCACCCCGAAAGCCCCGCAGCTCGGGCACGATGTGTCGCCGTCTTCTGGATAGTAGAACTCTTGGCAAACCGGGTACTCACAGACCTCGGCTGGCTCTGTGCCCGTGTAATCGCAGCAGTCGCACCAGAAGGCCCTCGTTGGCTCAAGGGCTGCCCCACACCTAGGGCAATTCTCTTTCCGAGTTTCGCTCGCCTTCATCGCCTTATACGTCTTCTTTTCCCTCATCACCTCACCTCCGCATCCACCTCCACATTTTTGCAAGGGCCCGTGTGGAGGTTTGTTTGGGGCCCCGGACTTTCCCTCATTTTCCCACTTATACACTTATACACCCAAATATATAAGCTTTGTGGTTAAGGGGAAAACCATATAAGTGTAATGATACCACAGTACATGTGGTGGTGAGCATGGGCAGGATAGACGTAATCCTCGGTGACGACCTCGAGAAGGAGTTCAGGATGGCGGTCGCGAAGGAGCTGGGGATGAAGAAGGGGAACCTGACGGTGGCGATCGAGGAGGCCATCAAGCAGTGGATCGAGGCCAAGCGCAAGCGGGAGAAGGTCACGGCCGGAAAGGGGCCGTGAACCTGGCATCGAAACCGCTCTCGAGGGGCTGCGGTACTCTGCTTATCCTCATCTGCATTTCCTTTTCTCTTACAGCCGCAGGACGCTCAGGTCAATGAAGACGGGACGGCGCCCCCGAATCCCGAGCGGCACCCCCACCCTGAGCGATGCATCAAGCGCAAACCAAGAGGGAGGAATCGTTCTTGAACGAACGCCCCAAAGGACCATTCATTCCAAGAAGGCGACTGAGACCAGCCCTCGGCCAGGGCAGCCTCTGGAGCCGGAGAGTGACCCCGACCTTCCAAGCTTCGATGCCGCTCACGAGCTTTTATCACATCTGGCGGGGTTTGACCGAGTGTTCATCAGGATCGCGGTTCTTCCTCCCTCAAGTCTTTTAACCGCTTGATCCTCTTGGCTCCATAGTACCGTGAATAGGCCTGGAGGATGTCTTCCATATCGCGATCTTTCCAGGGATGCTCTGCTAGGTACGGTCTCCCCCGGCGGCGGAAGAGAAGCCGCTGAAAGAGCGTAAGGCGCTTTTTTAGCTCGGCGCGCCGCTCTTCATCTTGGGGCACGCGCTCTGGGAAGGTTGCACATAGGGCATCTGTAAGCAGATCAAGTTCTTCATCAGTAAGCCTTACACGATATACCTTGCTTTTACTAACATCTTCTGCGCTCTCCACTTGTGGTCCCGATGATAGTATCAACGCCACCCTTAAAATGGTACCATTGTCCCAAATGCGCACAATGGTACCTTTGTTTGGCCCTCGTCGGAGGTTTAAAAGCCTAAGTTTGCCAAAGACGGCATGAAGGCCTAATTCTGAATACCTCCGAAAAGCCATAGAATATTCGGAGGTAAAAAACATGCCCGATGTGGTCGTGGGGCTAGATCTGCACCTGAAGAAGACGCAGGGGACGGTGATGGCAATGGGTGGAGAGGTTCTG
>Ga0315282_10015056_pt1 | contig 11452 bp, 14 predicted proteins | sample YL17G07_20_MG_FD_203693 | JGI IMG/M metagenome (GOLD analysis project Ga0315282, IMG submission 203693) | Sediment microbial communities from Yellowstone Lake, YNP, Wyoming, USA - YL17G07_20 | ecosystem: Environmental > Aquatic > Freshwater > Lake > Sediment | place: USA: Wyoming | collected...
CAAGCTTGGAGTAGTACTTTTTCACTTCGCCGGCTCCATACTTTGATCGGAGTTTCTCAACCACCTCGGCGACTTTGCTCGAATCGGCCACCGGGGCGGCCTTGACTGCCACTTTTCTTCCACTAGTGGAGATCTGCATTGTGGGTTCGGCGAGGACGTTCTTGTACCAGTTAGAGTCGGTTCCCATGACGGGAACCAGATACAGCTTCTGGCCTTCGTGAAGGAACCATACAGGAGTTGAGATACTTCGTCGCGACTTTCGGCCGGTGACCGTGATCTCAACCTCTTTGACGAGCGCCAATTTCTTCAGAAACTCAGGATCGGTCATGATGGATCCCGGGAGATTTCATTCGCGCTTGTCTCTTATCTCTTTAGATCCCGGATGGTTGCAAGGACAGGGCTGGCCAGCAGCTGTGTCATATGAAATCTCTTCTGCCGCCGTCGACTAGCAGAGTTTTTCCTGTGATGAATCGCGAGTCGTCGCTCGCGAAGAAGAGAACCGCGTTGGCGACGTCTTCGGGCTTGCCGATGGCACCGAGAGACGATATCTTCTTTCTGCCTTCAATCAATTCCGCGTACTTCTGATCAGTCAGCTCTCCTCTAAGCATCTCCGTGTCGATGGCACCAGGCGCTACGCAGTTCACGTTGATCCCGTATTGGCCGAGCTCAAGGGCCGCACTTCTTGTTATCTGGATAACGCCGGCTTTGGACGCCGCGTAGGCTGTCTCGCCCCAACACGCTATGCCGAACCCTGAATTCGATGAGATGTTCACTATCTTCCCATACTTCCGCTGCATCATGTGCCTGGCAGCCACCTGTGTGCATAGGAATACGCTCTTCAGGTTCGTGTTCAGAGTCCTATCCCAGACATCGTCGGTTGTCTCCAATATGGGCGCCATAACAGCAATGCCCGCATTGTTCACGAGAATATCCACTTTTCCAAACTCGTCCACGGTAGTCTTGAACATAGCCTCAACCTCATTCCTGATTGAGACATCGCATCTGACGGCGATGGCTCGCGATTCTGCAGCCTTGATCGCCTCAACAACATCGCGGGCCTTCTCCTCACTCCTGCTGTAGTTCACAACGACTGTGCAACCTTCCCTAGCCAGGGCTAGAGCGGTTGCCTTACCTATTCCGCGCGAAGCCCCCGTGACCACAGCTACCTTGCCATCGAAACGCATCTTGATTCACCCTTCCCTCCTATTCCGCGGCATCCCATTCTAGAGCTATGTCTTCGAGGATAGAAAGCTCGCTGGCTCGATCACAGGGGGACCATGCATAGGAACCGCAGGTGGCTGGATCCGGCGCTTCGAAACTGGTGCAGTTGGTTCGGAGGAACAAAGATAGCGTCTCCGGGTCGAATCGGGTACTCTTGGTCCTGATGTCTCACGAAGCCTTCGCCTTCGAGGACGTACACCTCGTGCTCCCAATCGTGCTTGTGGAGCGGGGTGTGTCCTCCCGGCTGAACTGTGAAATGTCTCATGGCAAAAGTCGGGGCCCCCACGGACTTGTCAATCAGCCACTTGACCTTGACACCTTCAGCCCCCTCTTCCTTGACCGGTGCATCATCCTTCTTTTCGACGTTCACTCTGTAGAAGCTCATTGAAACCATCACGGGAACATTGCCGCGTAACCTCTCTGATAATCCTGATGGAACGATCTCGTGAGCTGAGGACTCCCCCCCTGGGAGAGGGGGGTAGGTCGGCTCGTGCCCGAACTTGAGCAATCATCACCCGACAACCTAGACTAGTCCTGAAGGCCGGGAGCTTCTCCTTGCTTTTTCAGGAATGAATCTATCAACTTGCGGGCGATGCTGATCTTGTCGGGCAGGGAGGGTAAGTTGTCAGCCGTGAACCAGCCAGCATCTACGTTTTCCTCATCGCTTAGTGTGATTTGGCCGCCGGCGTAACTGGCCGTAAACCCGATCATGAGCGAATGGGGAAAAGGCCAAGGCTGGCTCCCGAAGTAACGGATCTCCTTGACAGTAATACCGGTCTCCTCCTGTACCTCGCGGACGACGGCCTCTTCCAGTGTCTCGCCAGGCTCGACGAAACCGGCTAGGGTGCTGTACATGGCTGTTGGAAAACGGCGAGCTCTGGCCAGCAGCATTTCCCGACCACGTTCGACGAGTACGATTATCGCGGGGGCAAGACGGGGAAAATGAAGGGTGCCACATTTCGGGCACTCTTTGGCTCGTTCGGTCGGGTGGGTTTTCGTTCTGGTTCCGCAACGGCCACAGAACTGATGCGTCCTATCCCAGTCGATGATTTGCACGGCCCGACCGGCCACCGAGAATAGATCTTCATCGATCCGACCATATGTCCGACGGAGATCTTCAAAGGTCATCCCTTGCGGAGGAGCGATTCCTTCCGGCAGCTCGACCGCATAGCAGTGGCGGCCATCAAGGCAGCCAATGTAGTTCTGGTGCAAGACCGGCAATCCTAGCTCAGCGAAGTCCACAAGACATGGGATCGTTACATGAGATGGTTCTGGCTGAACGAGAAGCTTGCTTCCTTGATAGGCGAACCACCAAGCTGCCTCCAACCTCTCCTTAGGAGCAACAACACCGTGAATGAATCTCCTATTTTCCGCCACAGAATTCACTCAACGTACTTCATTGCCCGCTGTGTCTACTCTGAGGCTGGAGTGTCGGGCGCCACTACTGCTCGTGCGTCCACCGCTGCTGCTCCGTGTTCAAGAACCAGTAGCGGGTTGATGTCCAGCTCGGTGATGCGGGGGTTCTCAACGAGCATGCGGGAAAGTGACAAGATTGCCTTGATGAGTGCTTCCCGATCCATGTGGGGCTTGCCGCGCGCTCCCTCAAGCAAGCGCTTCCCGCGAACTTCTTCAATCATCTCTTCAGCATCGACGCGGCTTAGTGGAGCAACTCGAAATGCCACATCGCTGAAGACTTCGACATAGATGCCGCCTAACCCGAACATCACAACTGGGCCAAAGCTGCGATCTCGCTTGCCTCCAAGGATGACCTCCAAGCCGCCGTTAACCATTCGCTGGACCAGTAACCTGGCGGGTGACGCAATCCGTGCCAGCATCGCTGTTGCTTCACGCTTGACTGCTGCCGCATCCGTCAACCCCAGTGTGACGCCGCCCATGTCCGTCTTGTGGACAAGTTGTGTCGCAAGCGCCTTGAGAGCTACAGGATAGCCAAGCCGATTCGCAGCTCGCACGGCTTCCTCTGGGTTGTTGGCGACCTCCGAGGGGGCAACAGGGATGTCGTAGGCTTCGCACAGGGCAAGGGCCTGATCCGCCGTGAGCACTCCTGATGTCGCCAACACCCGTTGTGCTTCTTCGCGGGATGTGTGCACAGTGCCACCTGCTGTTTCGGTGAGGCGTGCTTGCCGGAGGTTCCAATCTCGGGACGCAGCTAGCCCACGTATCGCGTCTTCGATCTCAGCAAAGACGGGCAGGCTGGTATGTTGTTGGACCACTTGGCTCTCGTTGCCTTGAGAATAGACGCAAAACGCAATCGGTCGCCCCGACTCTCGCACGATCTCTTCGACCCGTCGTGCCAACCGGTGCGCCCCCTCAGCTTCAGCCAGAGTGTAAGTGTTGATGAGGAGGACCGCATCCGGCGAAAGCATCTTGAGGCATTCCTCCACGATCCCCGCGTACATGTCAAAGTCAAAGATGACGCCGAGATCGATCGGGTTCGTCACCGCAATGACATCGGCGGGAAAAAGCCCGCGTACGTGTTCGGTGAACTCGTCGGGCAGCGGAGCCAATTGGAAACCGTATCGCTCAGCCGCGTCCGCCGCGATTACGGCGTGACCGCCGGAACGTGAGATAACAACTAATCTCTTCCCTCGGACGGGCGGGAGAGTCAGTCCCTGAGCGATTGCCACGGACTCTCGAAAATCTTCAGCCCGGATAATGCCCACTTGACAAAGAGCCGCACTTACGATTTGATCGTCATCGGCCAGTGCCGCTGTGTGTGAGAGAGCGACGCGGTGGCTGGCCTCACCTCGATTGACCTTGTGGACGATGATGGGTTTCCTGGAAGCGCGAGCCAGATCCATCAGTCTCCGGCCGTCACCAATCGACTCGAGATACAAGCAGACGATCCTCGTGCCAGGATCCTGCAGCAGATACTCCAAGTAGTCGTTCTCGTTCAGGTCTGTCTTGTTGCCGATACTGACCGCCTTGTCTACTCCCACCCCGGCCACGCAGAGCCGATCCACGTACGTCAACGAGACTCCGCCGCTCTGAGACACCACCGATGCTGGGCCTAGACGTGCATTACCAGAAGACATATCCCCGAAAGGCAGGCACACCCCATTCTCAAGATTCATAACGCTGATACAGTTGGGACCGACGAACCGCATGTCCCATCTGCGGGCAATCTCCACAAGCCGCTGCTCCAATCGACGCCCTTCCTGAGAGAACTCACTGAAGCCGCCTGACTCGATGACCACGCGACGGATGCCCTTCCGACCACACGCTTCCATAAGATCTGGCACCGTGGCCGCGGGAGTGAGGATCACTGCCAAGTCGAGCCCATCAGGAACCTGATCCAGCGAAGTGGCGATCGGAATTCCTTCGACCATTCCTGCCCTACGACCAACCGCGAACAGTCTACCCTTGTAACCAAAAGAGCAAAGGTTCGCGACGATGGTGCGAGCCAAGTTATCTGGTCGTTCCGAGACCCCGATGACGACAATGCTGTCGGGATAAAAGATACGCTGCATCGATTCAATGAGCTCCCTATGCATTCTTCTGGCGTTAATGAGTGGTCATGCAAAAGCCCGACAGTCGTTACATAAGCCTATCCAGAATAGTAATAGGAGCCACTAATCGGAGAACTTCGATTTTGGACTCACGGAAACAATGAGGATCTTCTCAAAATCTAATCTGGTGTTTCGCCGTCCTGATCGATCGCGGAATGCGGGAGGTTGCGCTCTGGTGCGCGAAGGGAAACTCGAACCTTCGGGGGAGTACGCTATAGGGGCTCCGAGATCTCTTGCAGGTTGCGTGAGAAGAGAAATCTTCGCTTCCTCGGGAAAGCGACATCAAGTACATTTCATGTGATCCAAGGCTTTTCAGGCCATTCAAGAATCTTCAGGCAGCACCGTAGCGCCATAGCTCGTTTGTGGCGACATTCAGTGATCGCAAGTTACGAAACGAAGCCCGCTGTTCAAGCTTTCGTAGACACCGACCAAGTTGTGGTAACGGGTGAGTTTTCGTCTGGCAAGTCTGCGACCCATACGGGCATCCGATGGGCTAGAATGAAGCGCTTGGCGGTACGATCAAAGCTAGGGTGTGTGACACCCTGATTTTCTCGCTCCAGTAGGCTCAAATGGGCCACCGAAACCGCCCGCACGTGTCCGGAGAGCGCCACATGCGCCCGAATTGCCCGCCTTTCCAACGCAAACGGGTACACTTTCGAGAGTCTCGCCTCGATTATCGACCACTCTTTCCACATCTATGCCTCGTGAGCGAGCGCAGAGGGTCGGAGATATCCCCCTCCAGAAGGGAGCGTTCAATGCCTGTGACCATCAATACCATCCTCCTTTCCAGGTAAGGATGATTCTCATCGAATTCGTGCATGGGTGTCATACAGCCAGAAAAGGGTGTCATACACCCCCCAGCCGCGTCAAGACTCTCTTGGAAACTCCGGAGATCCAAACGCGTGCGTTGCCTTCGCTGGTGAGAATAAGGATTTCCTAAACGAGAGCATAGCCCCCGAGGCTAAGTCCTTACAGCAACCATGCTTGATGGCGAGCAGTTCTCTAGGCTCGCCGCGTACAAGATCGTGGAACCGTTCCAATCGTACGTACGGTTCGTTTGAATTGTCACACAGTTCATTTCTAGTGTCAGACAATTGAAGCACATGCCCCTCAAGGATCCCGTGAGCCTGTTCGGAGTGATTTGTGCCGCGAGTCTGGGTCAGGCAAAGGCAGCGCGTGCCTGGTAGAGGTCAGACCTGTGGAAGGTGACGAGGGAGCGTCTGAGCTTGCCTGACTTGATTCTACATATTGAGCTGGGGGTACCCCCCCTGGGGGTGTAGGTCGACCTGTGACGGTTCCGTTGCGTGGTTGCGGCATCTGGGAGGGGTGTTGCATCAGCGCGGCATGGGTAGGATCGATTAACTTGGGGTAGCCAGACAGTTAGGTTACGGTGAAGAGTATCGACCAGTTCTGGCTTGGAGCCATGCTTTTAGATCGAAACCCGATGTGATGCTTCGCAAGAAATCGTAGGAATCGTTTCCAGTCGTTATAGTCCAACCACCAGTCCGACAAGCTGTAATGGCGGCTCGAAGATTGTCGTGCCTCAGGAACAGCATAACAGGTTCTAGTCCCATCTTTCTCAAGGCTCCACCATACTGCTTGAACTTCTTCAGTGTGCCAGAGTTACCAGAACCAATGCGATATTTCGTGTCTATAGCATATTTGGCAACGACTAGATCACACATTTCGTCTGCCCCCTTCTTGATGGGAGAACCCCAGCCGAAGCTGCTGGCTTGCCAAGCCTCGGAGACGGTAACAAGTGGAAGACGCTCATTCAGAATAGCGTTGAAGCGAAGGAACGAAAGGAGACACCTGCTCAGACATGGAGAAGAAGAATGATAGAGGGCACGATCAAAAGGTACTTGGAAGGCGAAGCCAACGGCGTTAACTCGAAATGGGTACTCAAACAGACCGAATACCTCAAGAAGAGCGGAATGACCGAGGAAGAATTGCGAAAAATACTGAACAGGTTCAACAATCCAACTTTGCTGTTTTTCTTGCGTCCGTAGTCAGACGGTCATGCTATGTCTGAGGAACTTGGCGGCTTAAGCAACCACGGAATCCACAAGTGGCATTTGAGCCTTAATTGCCTGCATCTCATCGAAGAGTTCCGTCACACCGAAGTAGTGAGTTCCGTCATGATCCATTGCACCAGCTCTCACCAGCTCCTTGAGAACGGGTCGAAGTCGCAAAGGAGACTTGAATCCGTATAAGGCATTGTACCTCGAAAAGAGCGAGTTTTCGCTTTGGTGTAGAAGTTTCTGTGCTTCCAATGAAGCTTCATAGTAGCTATTGTCAGCGTGCACGTAGGTTTGCATCCGTGAGATACGAAATACCTCACGTATTGTGTCATACCGCTTGGAGAGAATGTAGGCAATTAACAGTTCTTCGAACAGTTGCTCCTGTTCGGCGCGTGTTCCTCCTTCATTGATTGCTTGTCTTTCTAGTTCAGAGAAGGCGGGTCCCTGAACGAATACGTCTTCCTTTCTCTCTACAAGCGCGATTTCTTCAAGTAGGCTTAGGTACTGTCTGAACTTCTTCGGTCTTGCTAACCCACGCAGTTCCTCAGAGGTAATGCTGGGATGATCTAGCAGGTGGTCGGTCATGACGTAGATGGGATTCAATGCTTCTCTAACAATCGCAACTTTAGCCAGTCTCTTTGCAGAAGCCTGTACGACGATTCTTTCGCTCCTTCGAACTAGCTTGTCCAGATTTGATGTGATTCGTCTTCCGCACACTTCCCGTGAGGTGGACTTCTTCACTCTAAAATCAGAGTCGCAGAGCAAGGAACCAACTTGCCCGATTGGGAGAAAACGAATCGTCCTCTCTTGGGTCTTGTCATCAGTGAATACGCGCGGATAATCAACTTTCAGTCTGACTGCCCAACCCTCGTCGCTACGCGTGATTTCTCCTGAGGTAACCAAATTTCCGTAATGGAGCCTAACGTATCTCTCAATCGCTCTATTCTCGTACAGTCTACATCGCCCCCCCGACTTCTGGTTGTTCGAAATACTCTGTTATCCTTCGCTGTAGCCTATCTCCCAGTCTCACCCTAATCAGCATTTGCTCAGTTCTCTGCCATTCCGTCATGAACTCACCCACAAGCATGGAGATCTGACCACGAAGGGGGTCGTTTAGCATGATTCTTTGATTCACCTCGTCGTAGCCAATGACGACCGCAGCATGGTAACACCCTCCCTCAGCATCGCTGATGTACAGCCACGCTATGGCAGGGCGCTGATGCACAAGTTCATCTTCAATCTCCCTAAATTGATACGACCTATCATCAACTTCGAACTCAAGTGAGGGAACAATTTTCTCCAGTCTCTCATTGATTTCTTCAACATCGGGGAAATCAGTTCCGCCAGATTTTGTGCGGACAATCTTCGAGATCTGCCGAACAGAAAATGATGGGATCTTTGGATCACCAGTTGCTTCTTTCAGATAGTCTATGACCATTTTCAAGCACACTGGAACACAGAGATTAGCTGAATCACCTTGGGAGAGATAGGGCACCGGTAGTTTCAACAAGGATGCGGCCTAGGCGTACCCACACAAAATCTTCCCATTGATTGCTTTTCAGGCTTTGCACACAATCGGTCAGAAATACGCTGTCTTGTCCTATGCCGCGCTTGTGCAACACCCCTCCCAGATGCCGCAACCACGCAACAGAACCCTGTGACCAAGCATGAGGAACCATCAACCCAGAAGCTAGCAGGAGCAGGATGCTGGCCAGTGTCCCCCACTCATCCACGTACGATGAAATCCGCGGCAACTACGGATGATACGGAGGGAAGATCGTGGTGCGGGAGGGGGGATTCGAACCCCCAAGGCACAACAGCCGGCGCTATGGATCTGAGTGATTGAGACGTGAAGCTTGATATGAAGACGCGCACGCACTGGTGGGACCGGAGGAGACGCCTGTGCCAAAGCTTCTTGATCCCCTGAGTATTGGCGGGTTATCGCTGAAGAATCGTATTGTTATGCCTCCGATGGCAAACGATTTGGCAACGACGAAAGGCGAAGTAACGCAAGCCCTGATCGCGCACTATACACGGCGGGCCGCAGGAGTGGGACTTGTGATCGTGGAGCACTCGTACATCGCCAAAGATGGCAAACTCTCCTCAAGACAGCTTGGAATCTATGACGACGCATTGATCAAAGGGCTCTCTAATCTAGCTGAGTCGATCCGCGCAAAAGGCACGCCGGTTTGCATACAGATCACCCACGCAGGCCGGAGGGCTAACAGTTCGATTTGCGGCAGTCAGCCTGTTGCTCCGTCGGCGATACCAGAAAGCGAGTCAGGCGAAGTGCCGAGAGAACTGGAGAAGCATGAGATTGAGGGTCTGGTGAGGCTATTCGGTGAAGCCGCTCGACGAGCATGCAAGGCAGGATTCGACGCGGTTGAGATTCATGGCGCACATGGCTTCCTATTGAACCAGTTTGCATCTCCTTTGAGCAACAGACGAACTGACGATTATGGCGGGCCATTTGAGAACAGAATCAGATTCCCGCTAGAAGTCGTTGAGGAAGTCAGAAAGGTGGTGGGATCACACACTCCGCTGCTCTATCGTCTCGGCGCCTATGATGGACAGGAAGGCGGAGTCACCACTAGTGAGTGTCAAGGTTTCGCTCGGAAACTTGTAGAAGCGGGTATCAACTTGGTCGACGTGTCCGGTGGGCTCGTAGGGTCTAGGCCCGAGGGCTCAACGTCTCAGGGTTACTTCTTGCCTCTAGCCGAAATGATCAGGCAGGCAGTTGAGGTTCCAGTCATAGGCGTGGGCGGCATCAAGGATCCCGAGTTTGCCGATGAGGCGATCAGGCAGAAGAGAGTGGACCTGGTTGCCGTGGGCAGAGCTATCCTCTCAGATCCGGATTGGCCACTAAAGGCAGCCAAGACACTGAGTCAGAAGATCTAGGTCCGTACGCGGCTCTTATTGTAGACGCCAGCTTTTCCCGCGTATCGGTACATCTCAACGATCGATGCTGGATTCATGCCCTTGAAGATGCTATTGCAGCTTGAGAGCATGTAGCCCCCGCCGGAGGCCCCTTGCTCTATACAGCGCGTGACCTCGCCACGTACCGTGTTGACGTCAGAACCGCAGAGAACGGCGACATCCACGTTTCCCACTAGGACGAGGTTGTCTCCGAATGCTCGCTTGACCTTCCCAAGATCGATTCCCGCGGCGGGTTCCAACCCGTGAACTCCCCTAAACCCCGCCTCGATGGCCATTGGCAGCAGGGACTCGATGGCGCCGTCGGTGTGCCATATCACCGGGATGTCCAGTTCCTCGACAATCGAGCGATGGCACGGTAGCACGAGTTCACGCCACATCTTCGGAGGGATCATCGGTCCGCCACGGTGACCTGCGTCATCGCCAAGAACTATCAGATCTACCCCCAGGCTAGCTGCCTTCTGGCACATGGCAATGCACCACACAGTGCGAGCCTTGAGCAGCTCGCGCACAAACATTGACCTTTCATGAAGAGCTCGAAAGAAGCGGGCAAACCCCATTGCCATGTAAGCCATCATGAAAGGTCCAATGTGAGACCCGTAGATGAGACAGTGGTCAGCGTATCGTCGCATCGACTCCTTAGTCCTACCAGTGTCGAAGAATTCGTCGACGTAGTCCAACGGCGGGCTGTATTTTTCGAGATCCGTATCCGTGTCGATCACGCCGTTCACGTAGACGCCATTCTTCCAGATTTGGCCCCACTCGTCCAGTCCGTTTCGCCAATAGTTGCTCCGTTTGGGTATGCGTGTAGGTATCATCACGCAATCTAGTCCAAGTCCGACATGCGCGCTTTGCAGGTCTTCGTATCCAAGTTCAGCAACCATGTCATCATTGATCCAGACCTCAAACCTCGGCACTCTGTCTGGTTCCTCATGCTCGAGAGATGTGAGAACGCGTTCTCGAGGCTTCATTTCTGAACAGTCACTCTTTTCTCAGTAGTGCATCGTTCTAATTAGCCTGGGACGCCTGCCGAGCTATCCAACGCTCGCGGACCGTTTCGGATGGGAGAAACATATTGTCTGGAACACTAACGAGCATGGGTGAAGAGATCAAGTATCAGATTGATGATCTTCCAGCTTATAGTCGATACCTCCGAAGTCTGGACGCTCCTCCGGATCTTGAGAGAACGGGAAACAACTGCATCTTAGTGGGAGCCGGAGATTCATTTGCCGCCGCCAAAGCCGCCGAGTACCTATCCGGGTTCCGCGCAAGGGCGCTCGACCCATACGACCTCTTGCTTAAGCCCACAACCGTCGAGGGCAAGCACCTCTTCGTAATCTCAGTCTCAGGCAGAACGAGAACGAATATTGAGGCAGCGAAAGCTGCCCATGGAATTGCCAAGCGAGTAACTGCAATCACATCAGACGTTCACAGCGCCCTCGCTGAGGCCTGTGATGATGTGATCGAGTTGAGCTTCAGAAAGACAGGCGCAGTTACGCCAGGAACTGTCAGCTTCACCACGACTCTACTCGCCTGCTATTCGAGAGTGAGAGAACTGCCTGTGATGCCGGACCTAGGATGGGCATTCGACAGCTCGGTCAAATGGTCTGATACAATAGAAGTACCAACAGCAGGAACGGTCTTCATAGTAGGGACAGGCCTCAGCTACTGCATGGCAATCTATGGAGCTGCAAAGATATTCGAGGTTCTTGGATCGAAATCACAGTATCAGGCTACCGAACAGTTCAG
>Ga0315282_10015057_pt1 | contig 11452 bp, 12 predicted proteins | sample YL17G07_20_MG_FD_203693 | JGI IMG/M metagenome (GOLD analysis project Ga0315282, IMG submission 203693) | Sediment microbial communities from Yellowstone Lake, YNP, Wyoming, USA - YL17G07_20 | ecosystem: Environmental > Aquatic > Freshwater > Lake > Sediment | place: USA: Wyoming | collected...
CACCCAGCGTCTTGAAGCCCGCCACCGGCACCACCGAGACCGTCCCCACCTTCACCCGCAGGCCCACTCCCGCCTGCGCCTGATACATCGAGACGTTCCCTTGCCCCAGCAGCACCGTCACCTCGCCGGCTTCCCGCAAGAACGACGCCACCGTCTCGCGGCCAAAGACCAGGCGGCTTCCCTGCCCGATCGCCACCACCGCCGCGCCGTCCTTCACCTGCAAACTATCCCCGCTGAACACCGTGGTGTTCGGCAACAGGGCCTGCCCACCCAGCGTCGCGTTCAGGCTCCCCGCCACCGAGCCCACTACCGCTGACCCGGCGAACACGGGAACCGCCGCCACCAGAGCCGCCGCCAGCACTATGAGAGCCGCCCGCAATCTTGATTTGTTGCTCAACATGACCGCTTCTCCTGTCCGAGTTTGGCCGGATTCTTCAGGTAACCGGATAGCTAATCGGTAAATACTTCGTTACACCTCGTGAACAGTGGCGAAATCCTATAAAACGCGAAGGTCAATGTCAAGCGCATTTTGCGATATTTCTTCCGCCCGGACCCTGCCCCCTCTCCCCGGCGAAAGAGGACGGAAAGTCCCACTTTCAAAAAGGGAAAACACCTGGGCCGATGCGCGCCCAGCACGCTCCCCCGCGAGTTTGGAGTCGGAGCAACGGCTACGCAACTAGCCTATCGGATAGGACGATGGTTCTTTCTCCGTTGTGCCAGACCCGCGCCATGCGTGGATGCCCTGCAACCAAACGGGCTCCCAATCCATCTATTTGTAGGGCAGGGTGAAAAGAGACAGAAGGGGTGGAAACTGCCATCCCTCAAGCGCCCTCAGGATGAGTAACGAGCTTTTCAACCGAAGGGTCTTTCTGGGGGGCGCAGTTTCCGCCGTCGGGGTGCTGATCGGGCGCAACGGAGCTGGCGACCCCGCGGCAAAACAGAACTCGAAAAAGGCTAAGTTCGTATCCCTCGTGGAGTCCACAAATTCCAGCCAGAGGAAAGGGCCCGTGATGGCAGAGAAAGTCGTCAAGAGCGATGAGGAATGGAAGAAGCAGCTCACCCCACTGCAGTATGAAGTCACTCGCAAAAAGGGCACGGAGCGTGCCTTTACGGGCCAGTACTGGAACAATCACGAAAGAGGCATCTACCGTTGCATCTGCTGTCGCAACGCCCTGTTCAGTTCGGAAACCAAATACGACTCAGGAACCGGCTGGCCGAGCTTCTGGGCTCCGATCGCTGAGGAGAATATCCGCACGGAGACTGACCTCGGCTACGGGATGATCCGCTCCGAGATTCTGTGCCGGAAGTGCGACGCCCACCTCGGACACGTCTTCGAAGACGGGCCGAAACCCAGCTACCTCCGTTATTGCATGAACTCCGCCGCGCTCGACTTCGTCAAAGACGAAGGGGCCTAGAAAGAGACTGCTCATGCGTCCACTCGAGCAGTAACGCCCCCATGATCTGCAGTGTGCCCCGCCCCATCACGGACGTCGCCAAGCCGGAGTGCGTCGTCTTCCTGGCTAGTGATCTCGCCTCCTTCGTGACGGGTGAGGCCGTGGCGGTGGACGGCGGCGTGCTCATCGCCATCGGCGGAACCTCCTTCCAGGAGTCCGGCACAGGATCGAGCAAACGATAGCCCCGGTCAATCCTGGAGCACGCCGTCAGGGGTTGCCGCCGTGTGACATTGCTCGGAAAACTGCCCCCCGACCGGGTGGGGTCTCCCTCCAAGACCCAAAGAAATTATCTTGACACTTTTGTATAGATTTCGTAGACTGTGCGTGGAGCGCAAAGCCCGGGGTTACTTACCGCAAGCCCTTAACGGGCCCAGGGTTTTGTGCTGCTGCCAGGAGGATCGTAAATGCCGACGCCCCAGACCGAAATCGAAATCCTCGCCAACCGCGAATACAAATACGGCTTCGTCACCGAGCTTGAAACCGACACGGTCCCGGCCGGTCTAAATGAGGACATCATCCGGACGATTTCCGCGAAGAAGCAGGAGCCCGAGTGGCTGCTCGAATGGCGGCTCAAGTCCTACCGGCACTGGCTCACCATGAAAGAACCCGCCTGGGCAAACATCCATTACCCGCCGATTGACTATCAAGCGATCACCTATTACTCGGCTCCCAAGAAGGTGAAGCCCGGAGCGAAGGGCCTAGAAGACGTCGATCCGGAGTTGCTGAAGACCTACGAGAAACTCGGCATCCCATTGAAAGAGCGGGAGTTGCTGGCGGGCGTGGCGGTTGATGCGGTCTTCGACAGCGTTTCGGTGGCCACCACGTTCAAGGAGAAGCTGGGGGAACTGGGCATCATCTTCGGTTCGTTCTCGGAGGCTGTACGCGAGCACCCCGACCTGGTCCGCAAGTATCTCGGCTCCGTCGTTCCTTACACCGACAACTTCTTTGCCACGCTCAACTCGTCCGTCTTCAGCGACGGCTCTTTCTGCTACGTCCCCAAGGGCGTGCGCTGTCCGATGGAGCTTTCCACTTATTTCCGCATCAATGCCAAGGACACCGGCCAGTTTGAGCGGACGCTGATCGTCGCCGACGAAGGTGCTTACATGAGCTACCTCGAGGGCTGCACGGCGCCCATGCGGGACACCAACCAGCTCCATGCCGCGGTCGTGGAACTCGTGGCGCTCGACAACGCGCAGATCAAGTACTCGACCGTCCAGAACTGGTATCCGGGCGACAAGCAAGGCAAGGGCGGGATCTATAACTTCGTCACCAAGCGCGGCAAGTGCCTTGGCGTGAACTCGAAGATTTCCTGGACACAGGTTGAGACCGGCTCGGCCATCACCTGGAAGTATCCGAGCTGCATCCTGCAGGGCGAGAACTCCATCGGCGAATTCTACTCCGTTGCCCTGACCAACAATTATCAGCAGGCTGACACCGGCACCAAGATGATTCACATCGGGAAGAACACACGCAGCACCATCGTCTCCAAGGGCATCTCCGCCGGCCACGGCCAGAACACCTATCGCGGCGCGGTGAAAATCCTGAAGGGCGCCGAGGGAGCGCGGAACTACTCGAACTGTGATTCGCTGCTTCTCGGCGACCAGTGCGGCGCGCACACCTTCCCCTACCTCGAGGTGAAGACCGCCAAGGCGACCGTGGAGCACGAAGCCTCGACCTCCAAGATCGGCGAGGACCAGATCTTCTATTGCCGCCAGCGCGGCCTTTCCACCGAGGATGCGGTTTCCATGATCGTCAACGGCTTCTGCAAGCAGGTGTTCCGCGAGCTGCCCATGGAGTTCGCCGTGGAGGCGCAGAAACTGCTGGGGGTGAGCCTAGAAGGCAGCGTGGGCTAATCAATCCGCAGATGACGCAGATTGCGCCGATAAGGGGCCTGGGAAATCTGCCCAATCCGCGGATGAAGTTTTGAACTAAGGGAGCATTGATGCTAAAGATCAAGAACCTGCAAGCAAGCGCTGGTCACAAAGAGATCCTGCGCGGGATCGATCTCGAAGTAAACCTCGGCGAAGTGCACGCCATCATGGGGCCGAATGGCTCGGGCAAATCGACGCTCGCCCAGGTGCTCGCTGGGCGCGACCTTTACGAGGTGACCGGCGGCGAGGTCACCTACGACGGCCAGAACCTTCTCAACATGTCCCCGGAGGACCGCGCGCGGGCGGGAATCTTCCTGGCCTTCCAGTATCCGGTGGAGATTCCCGGCGTCAGCACTATGTATTTCCTGCGCTCGGCCCTGAACACCCTCCGCAGGAACCGCGGCCAGGAAGAACTGGACGCCATGGATTTCCTCACCGTGGCGCGTGAGAAGATGAAGCTCCTCGACATGGAGGAGGGTCTGATGGTCCGCCCCGTCAACGAAGGTTTTTCGGGCGGCGAGAAGAAGCGGAACGAGATCTTTCAGATGTCGATCCTGGAGCCTCGCCTGGCGATTCTGGACGAGACGGATTCCGGCCTCGACATCGACGCGCTGAAGATTGTCGCGAATGGCGTCAACGCGCTGCGCAGCCCCGAGCGCGCCATCGTCGTAGTGACGCACTACCAGCGGCTGCTGAACTACATCGTTCCTGACTTCGTCCACGTCCTTTCGGGTGGGCGCATCGTGAAGTCGGGCGGCAAGGAACTGGCGCTCGAACTCGAGCACAAGGGCTACGGATGGCTGGAAGATGCCGTGGAGGCAGGGCAAACGGCGTAGCGCCGGGCTTCAGCCCGGCATCGGTGGCAGGCGGAGCGCCACGACAACTGCCGCCCTGAAGGGCGGCGCTACAAAGGACACATTGCTTAATGACCGCGGTTAAAGAACAGCAGGACATCTACCTTTCCACTTTTCAGGCGCGTGAGAAAAGCTTCCCGGGCCCCTCGTGGCTCGGCGAAATCCGCCGCGCGGCGATTCACCGCTTTGCGGAACTCGGCTTCCCGACAACGCGCCAGGAAGAATGGCGATTCACCAACGTCGCGCCGATCGCAAGGGGTTCCTTCGAACTTCCCCAGACCCGGAAGGATGGCGCAGCTCTCGCCAAATTGCGGTCGCTGCCGATGGCGGATCTCGGCTGCGACCGGCTGGTATTTGTCGATGGGCAGTTCAGCCGTGAACTTTCTTCTCTCACCGGCCTCGCGAAGAGCATCAAAATCTGTGGCCTTGCGGAAGCTCTGGCCGCCGGCACGCCTTTCCTCGAGCAGCATCTCGCTCGCCACGCGCATTACGAAGACCACGCTTTTGTCGCTCTCAACACGGCATTCATTCACGACGGGGCCTACGTCGAGATCCCAAAAGGCCTGGTCGTTGAAAAGCCCGTGTATCTGCTCTTTGTCACTACCGCGAACGGCAAGCCGAGCGTCACGCACCCTCGCAACCTCGTCATCGCCGGCCCGGAAAGTCAGGCCACCATCATCGAGGGGTACGTGGGACTCGGCGAAGGAAGTTATCTGACCAATGCAGTGAGCGAGGTCGTGGTAGGCGACAACGCCGTAACTCATTATTGCCGCCTCCAACAGGAATCGGAGCAGGCCTACCATTTCGGCGCGCTGCATGTGCGGCTCGGTCGCGACGCGCGCGCTACAACCTATTCGCTAGGCCTGGGCGCGGCCCTGGCCCGCCAGGAGGTCGCCGCGGTGTTCGATGGGGAGGGTTCCGAGTGCCAACTCAACGGCCTCTATGTGGTGAACGGCCGCCAACACATCGACAATTACACAACGCTCGACCACGCCAAGCCCCACACCGCGAGCCGGGAATTCTACAAGGGCGTCCTGGACGGAAAATCTTCCGGCGTCTTCCACGGGCGCATCATCGTCCGTCCCGGAGCGCAGAAAACCGACGCCAAGCAGAGCAACAAGAACCTCTTGCTCTCCGACGACGCCACGATCAACACTAAGCCACAACTCGAGATTTACGCTGACGACGTCAAGTGCACGCACGGCGCCACCATCGGCCAGATCGACCCGGAAGCGGTGTTCTACATGCGTTCGCGAGGCCTTGCACAGGATGAAGCTCGGCAGATTCTGACTTACGCTTTCGCCAACGAAATAATCGGCCGGATCAAGTACGGGCCCCTCGCCAGCCGGCTTGAGGACGCGCTCTTTACTCGGCTGGGGGTCGGCCCAAGGAGGGAGGGCGTCTGATGGCTACCACGCCCGAGGTCGCCAAGGCCCGCACCGGCACCTCGACCCGCCCTGCATTCGACGTCGCGAGAGTGCGCGAAGACTTCCCGATCCTGAAGGAAAAAGTCCACGGCAAGCCGCTCGTCTACTTCGACAACGCCGCCACCGCCCAGAAACCCCATCAGGTGCTCGAGGCCGAGCAGCAGTTCTATCTCAGCCTCTGCTCGAACGTTCACCGCGGCGTGCACTGGTTGAGCGAAAGAGCCACGCAAGCTTACGAGGAAACCCGCGTCAAAGCGCAGCGCTTTCTGAACGCCGCGGAGTCGCGGGAGATCATTTTCGTGCGCGGCACCACTGAGGCCATCAACCTCGTGGCCGCGACCTACGGCCGCAAGAACGTCCAGGCCGGCAACGAGGTCGTCATCTCCGCCATGGAGCACCACTCGAACATCGTGCCCTGGCAGATGCTTTGCGAGGAGAAAGGTGCGCGATTGTGTGTGGCGCCCATCAACGATTGCGGCGAGCTGATCCTCGAGGAGTTCGAAAAGCTGCTGGGCCCGCGCACGCGACTGGTGGCGGTGACGCACGTCTCGAACGTCCTCGGCACCATCAATCCGGTGCGGGAAATCATCGCCAGGGCGCACCAGCGGAGCATTCCGGTGCTTCTGGACGGCGCACAGGCGGCCATGCACCTGAAGGTCGATGTCCGCGCGCTCGATTGCGACTTCTACACAATCTCCGGCCACAAGCTCTACGGGCCCACGGGCATCGGAGTGCTTTACGGTAAGGCCCGGCTGCTCGAAGCCATGCCGCCCTATCACGGTGGCGGCGACATGATCAGCTCGGTCAGCTTCGAGAAGACCGTTTACAACGTCATCCCCTGCAAGTTCGAAGCGGGTACGCCCAACATTGCGGGCACGCTCGGTTTGGGCGCAGCCATTGATTATCTCGAAGCACTGGGACTCGAGAACGTCGCCCCCTACGAGCACAAGCTGCTGGCGTATGCCACCGATGCGCTCACGCGGATTCCGGGACTGCGCATTATTGGCACAGCGAAGGAGAAGGCCTCGGTCATCTCGTTTGTCATGGACGGCCTGCACCCGCACGACGTGGGAACAGTACTCGACCAGGAAGGCATTGCGGTGCGCACTGGCCACCACTGCGCGCAGCCACTCATGGACCGCTTTGGCGTGCCGGCCACCACGCGCGCCTCGCTGGCGTTCTACAATACGTTTGAAGAGATCGACACGCTGGTGAACGGACTGCACAAGGTCAGGGAGATTTTGGGCTGATGTCCGACCTGCACGCGCTCTATCAGGAAGTTATCCTCGACCATAGCAAGCGGCCGCACAATTTTCGGCCGATGTCGGACCCGAGCCGCACGGCGCAGGGCTACAATCCGCTCTGCGGCGACAAGGTGATGTTGTTCGTCAAGCTCGACGGCGACCGCATCGCCGACGTCAGCTTTCAGGGTTCCGGCTGCGCCATTTCCACGGCTTCGGCGTCGCTGCTGACCGAAACCGTGAAGGGCAAGACGCTTGCGGAAGTCGAGGCGATCTTCGCGGGGTTCCATGCATTGGTGACCGGAAAGGCCAAGCCTGATGCCAAAGGCCCGGCGCTGGGAAAGCTGGCTGTTTTTTCCGGTGTCTCGGAATTTCCGGTACGCGTCAAGTGCGCCACGCTCGTCTGGCACACCTTGCGGAACGCCCTCCAGGGCGGCGCGGACGTTGCCACGACGGAATGACGATGCAACCAGGAGCGGTTCGATGAACGCTGTCGAAGCCATTCAATTCCAGGACAAGATCATCAACGAAGTTCTGCGCAACACCTACGACCCGGAGATTCCGGTCAACATCTACGAGCTAGGTTTGATCTACGACGTCAGGGTGGACCCGACGGAGGGCCTGGCGCATGTGAAGATGACCCTGACAGCGCCCGGCTGCCCCGCGGCGATTTCCCTGCCGGGCGAAGTGGAAGACAAGATCCGGCGGCTCAACAATCCCGAGATCAAGGACATCAAGGTCGAGGTGGTCTGGGAACCGCCCTGGGATCCGAGCAAGATGTCGGAGGCGGCAAGGCTGCAGCTTGGTATGTTTTGACGTAGAGACGGCCCGCTGGGCCGTCTAAAGGAACGAGACGTTCCACCGGAACGTCTCTACGAATCATGAAATTCAGTTCGCAAGAAGAATACGGACTTCGTTGCCTGCTGCGCATCGCGCGCGACGGTGGGCGCACGGGTCTGACCATTCCCGAAATCAGCAAGGCGGAAGGTATTTCCAGCTTCTACGTCGCCAAGCTACTGCGGGTATTGCGCCGCGCGGGCCTTCTGAAGAGCTCGCGCGGCAAGATCGGCGGGTACACACTTTCCAGGCCGCCGCGTCAGATTACCGTCGGTGAGGCCCTGGCGGTGCTCGGCGGCCGCCTCTTCGAATCCGATTTCTGCACGGACCACGCGGGCGTGGCAAAAATCTGCACGAGTTCCGTGGACTGCTCGATCCGCTCGCTCTGGCAGGCCGTACAGCACATGGTGGACCGTGTACTGAGCAAGACAACGCTCGCCGATCTGCAGGGCAGCGAACACGAGACGACAACCCTCGTGACCCCGCTCGTGCAGATCTCGGACAGCCCCCTCTCGGACGCCCTCCAGGCTCGCGCACCAGAGAAGCACGAGTGACCGCCACCGCCACACGCCGGCGCTCATTCTCCCTCCAATTGACAGAATAACTCCATGGCTCAAAAGCTCTCTCGGACGAGTCTTGTTTCCTCCCACCTTTTGGTTGCAACAATTCCCTATTGGAGTAATCTATCGCCCCACGACGACACCACGGAGTGCTTCTGGCACGCTAGACGAAATACCGGGTGTGGGGTTCGCCACCGAGATCATGGCTGACGGACAGTATCTGGGCGAAATCGCCGAAGGCGCCGTGGACATTACGGTCTAATGCCGATGCACAGGACGGGTCTGCGGTTCGTTAGGATCAACTCTTTTGGAGTTTACCGATGCACACCACCAGGACCATTCATCTTCTCTTCGTCGTAATCCTCGCCGGGGCCCAACTCGGTCGTGGGGAGGCGAAAAAAGCCGGCAACCCCGAAGAGGAGCTCCCCCCGAATATCATGCAGCTCACCGGCTTCGGTGAGCGCGCCGCCTGGTCACCCGACGGTAAGCGCATCGCTTTTATGAGCAAGAGCTTTGGCGACGCGTTCGAGATCGATCTCGAGACGAAGAACGTTCGTCTCCTCACCGGCCATTTCCAGCACAGTGGATTCCTGCGCGTGCAGTACCTGCCGAACGGCGACTTCTTTCTCATCGGCGCGCGCACGTTCAAGGACATCCGGTCGACGCGCGAGCACGACCAGGAAATATGGGTGATGAAGACCGACGCGAAATCGCCGCCGGTCGCGCTGAACCAGAAAATCTCCGAAGGCGTCGCCATCTCCAGGAAGCGGATGAAGATCTCCTGGGCCAACACGCACGGGCAATATCCGGAACTTCTCGCGCCGGGCGAATCAGCAATGTACACGGCGGACATCGAGTACAAGGAAGGCGTCCCAACCCTCGTCAACAAACGGGAGATCCTGCGCGCCCATGCGCCGCAGTGCACGCTCGAGGCCCAGGACTTCCGCCGCGACGACGCAGAGCTGATCTACCCCTGCTACACTCACCCGCTCGCCGACGTGATGGGCGTGGACCTCGAATCGCGTAAGACCACCGTCTACCGCAGCGTTCCCAGCGAGTACAACGAGGTGGAAGGCATTTCGCCGGACGGCGAGTGGACGCTCGTCGAGTCGAGCCGTGGGCAGAACGTGCCGGACTCGGGAAAATGGGCGAACATCGACATCTGGAAGCTGCGACTGGTCCCCAACAGTACGGACTTCGTTCGCCTGACACACTGGGCGGATTACGAGGGCTACAAGGCTTCGAATCCTGTGGTCAGTCCGGACGGAAAATGGGTCGCTTTCCAATCTGCGCGCAACGACGAGCCGGCAGGCATGGGCCACGGCATTTTCCTCCTCAAACTCGAATAGGCCTTGCGGTGACTGTCCGCAAGGCACCGGGCGAGTCCGCTAGCCCTGTCCGCGCTTCGGTAATACGGGATCAGGTATAGTTGGACACACTAGGGTGAGATATCCTTCGCGCCGTCTGCTGCGAAGGCTTCCGAGTATGCCTGGACAAATGATTATGCCGAGAAGCCATTTCAAAACCGGGTAGAATGAATTGATTTTGCAGTAGTTGTTTTACCTTTGGAGGGGGGGGCACGGTAGTGAGCAGCGCCAGGGGGAGGGCGGATGGCGCGAGACGGTCGGCTATTGACCGACGCCCAGTGGGAAAAGATCCGGCCCTTGCTCCCCCAACGGCTCAAACGCCCGCGCGGCGGGCGGCCTCGGGCCGACGACCGCAAAGTGCTCGAAGGCATTTTGTGGATACTGCGCAGCGGCGCTCGCTGGCGGGATTTGCCCGAGGAGTTTCCCTCGCCATCGACCTGCTGGCGACGACTGCGGGCCTGGGAGGAGCGAGAGGTTTGGCTCGAGATCTGGCGGGCGTTTCTGGCCGAGTTGAATGAACACCAGCAGTTGAAATGGAGCGAAGTGTTTCTGGACGGGAGTTTCGCTCCGGCGAAAAAAGGGCGCGGGAGTCGGCAAAACCAAGCGGGGCAAGGGGACGAAGTGGATGGCGGGGGTCGACGGCGCGGGTGTTCCTGTGGGAGGCCACCTTCACGCTGCTTCCCCGTCGGAAGTCCGGCTCGCGGCGGCGACGCTGGCGACGATCCGCGTAGGGCGGCGATGGACCGTGGAACGCACCATCGCCTGGCTTGGCAACTTCCGCCGGCTGGTGGTGCGCTATGACCGCTCGCTGACCATTTATCAAGGGTTCTTTCATATCGCCTGCTTCATGATCGTCTTACGGAGGGTTTTGAATTAGCTTCTAGCCTCAGAATTTTGTTGTGAGAGGTGGGCTCAGATATAGGACTTTTATCACGACAGAGAGTAGACAAATGCCTAAGCGCCACGAAACCACGAGCGTGGGATGAAAGAACGTGTTGAGGCGAGTTGCTAGAGCGAGGTGCGGAGTCTTGGCGAAGTCGGCCTGCCTCTTCGAGCGCTAAATGAGGCCCCGGCGAATTGCGTGCATGACAGCTTCGAGTCGGTTGCGCGTTCGCAGTTTACGGTTGGCGTGATGAATGTGATTGCGCAGGGTACGCGGCGTGATCCCGAGCTCGCGCGCCACTTCACCCGGGCTCTTCCCCTTGGCAAGAAGCCTCAGCACCTTTCTTTCCTGTTCCGAGAGAGGCGAGATCGGCGCGGGATGAGCGGGGTCATTCTCAAGCGAAGCAAGTTGTCTTGCAGCCTGCAAAACTTGCTGGGTCAGATCTTCGCTCTTCTTGCGGTCGGTAATGTCCCGGGCGAGATGTACAATCAGGCGGCGCCGGGTACGGTCAGCCTGAAATACGATGATGGAGATGTTCACCCAGATTCGCCGCCCTGAACGAGCTTTGACTTCGAGGTCGTAGTTGGGAACCTCGCGGCGCGCGGCCACGCACTCCTGCACTTCGCACTAGTCCCTGCAGACCAGCGTGCCCAGCGCGCCCCGGCCCTGAAACAATTCCGCGCAAGATTTCTGCAGGACGTCTGCGGAGGGGTAGCCGAAAAGCCTTTCGGCCCCGCGGTTCCATGAGCAGATAATCCCCTGCTGGTCGGCGGTGAAAGCCGCATCGCCCGTGCCATCGAGCAGGGTGAACAATTCACGTTCGAGCACGAAACGTCTCCGACACAGAGGGCGCCTGTAGAAAGGGGCATATGTAGAGAAGCACTCAGGATGGTGACTCTATGCCCGAAATGAGAATAGAAAAGTCGGGAAGGAGAGTCAACTCGCCGGACCCCGAGCC
>Ga0315282_10015058_pt1 | contig 11452 bp, 6 predicted proteins | sample YL17G07_20_MG_FD_203693 | JGI IMG/M metagenome (GOLD analysis project Ga0315282, IMG submission 203693) | Sediment microbial communities from Yellowstone Lake, YNP, Wyoming, USA - YL17G07_20 | ecosystem: Environmental > Aquatic > Freshwater > Lake > Sediment | place: USA: Wyoming | collected...
GTTCGGCCGGGGAATCCAGCAGCCGCCGCTGGGGGCCATCTGCAACTGGGAGTGCGTCTTCGACGAGCTCGGCGTCGAGCAGGACTGGCCGCGCTACGAGAACGACCCGGACTGGGCCGTCGGGCTGAACATCCGCTACAACGACATTTCCGAGAAGATTGTCGGCCGGCGCCTGCTGACGGAAACCAAGGCCGAGCCGCTTCTCCGCTGGCCGGCGGTCAAGGGCCTGCACGACGTCTTCGAGGGCAAGAACGTCTGGCACGGCGGCAAGGCGGGGTCGTGGTGGCTGATGCAGGCCGCCAACACGCCCGATGAGCTTCGGGCGCTGCTGGACCGCGTGGACCGGCGGGACATACGCTCGTGCATCCTGCCGGAAAACTGGGAGCCCGAGAAGGCCCGCCTGCGAGTGCTGGGCGTAAAGCCGCCGCTGTACCGCCACCAGCGCGGGCCATGCACCTTCGCGTGCAGCATCTACGGCGCGGAGAACATGATCTTCCTTTGCATGGACGAGCCGGACCTGGCCGCGCGGCTCAGTCGGACCATCCTCCGGGTTATGCTGGAGATTGCCCGCGTGCTGGACGAGGAGGCCCTCTACACGCCGCAGTCGGCCCCGCGCGGATTCAGCTTCGCCGACGACAACTGCTGCCTGTTCAACCGGGAAATGTACGAGCTATTCGGCCTGCCCGTTTTGCAGGGCATGTTCGCCCGCTACAGCCCGAGCCCGGCCGACAGGCGCTTTCAGCATTCGGACTCGGCCATGGGACATTTACTGCCCCTGCTGGCCCGAGTGGACTTGACGGGCACGAACTTCGGTCCTACGCTCACTGTGGCGGAGATTCGCAGGCGCCTGCCGCGCGCGGTAATCGACGGCCAACTCGCGCCATTCACCTTCTGCCGCAACGAGGAGGCGAACATGGTGGCGGAGTTCCTGCGGGACTTCGACCAGGCGCGCGAGTCCCGCGGCCTGTGCTTCGCCACGGCAGGTTCTATAAACAACGGCTCTCGCCTGACCGGCATGAGGCTGCTGATGGCGGCGATCCAGCGATACGGCAGGTATTAGAGAGAAGCAGAAAGAAACCGTTCAACGCAGAGCACGCAGAGAGTGCAGAGGAAGATAGAGAAAGAAGAAACAGAAACTGGAAGGGGATTAGAGGAATACATGGATAGATGCATATATATATATTTCTTAATCCATGTAATCCCCTTTGAAAAGCTTCTTTTGTTTCTTTTTCTCTCCGCGTCTTGGCGATCTTGGCATCGAGACTCTTGGGATAAAGGAAAGAGGCAAATGAGCGAGAAGAAGACAGTTCGTTGCGGCATCGTCGGGGCGGGTTTCGCGGCGTCGTTTCATTTCGAGGCCGTCGGCAAGGTTTACGGCACGAGCGTGGAGGTCGTGGGCGTCCACGCGCTGCAAGGGGCCGAGAAGTACGCCGCCCAGCGGGGCATTGAGCTTTTCGACAGCCTCGAGGCGCTGCTGGACAGGGTGGACGTCGTGCACGTGTGCACCACTGCCTCGTCGCACGAGGAGGTGGCCGTGGCGGCGCTGAGGCGCGACAAGTTCGCCATCGTGGAAAAGCCGCTCACCGGCTACTTCGGCGACGGCAGCGAGGGTTTCCGCGGCGACAACTTTCCCAAGCAGCAGGCGCTGGACCACGCCCTTGGCAGCGTCCGGCGGATGCTCGACGCCGAAGCCGCCAGCAAGGGCAGAATCCTCTACGCCGAGAACTGGGTGTACGCCCCGTCGATCCAGAAGGAGCGGGAGATCATCGAGAAGACCGGCGCGCAGGTGCTGTTCATGCACGGCGAGGAGGCCCACAGCGGCTCCCACGCCAAGACGTACGCCTACTGGAAGTTCTCCGGCGGCGGGACGATGATCGGCAAGGGCTGCCATCCTCTCTCGGGCGCGCTGTACCTGAAGATGGTCGAGGGCAGGGCCCGCGACGGCAAGCCGATTCTCCCGGCCGCGGTGTCGGCCAGGACTCACGCGATAACCCGTTTGCCGGCTTTCCGCGACGAGGGCCACATCCGCTGCGACTATTTCGACATCGACGACGTGTCCCTGATGCACGTGGTGTTCACCGACGGCACGGTGGCGGACATATTCGCCTCGGACGTGGTGCTGGGCGGCGTCCACAACTGGCTGGAGGTTGCGGCCAACAACCACCGGACGGTCTGCAACATCAACCCCAGCACCGCCATGCAGACGTACAACGCCCTGGAGGCGAACTTCAAGGACGTCTACGTGGTGGAGAAGATCGGCACCAAGCAGGGCTGGTCGAACCCCTCGCCGGACGAGGACTGGTTCACGGGCTATCCGCAGGAGATCGAGGCGTTTTACAGATCGGCCGCCTACGGCGAGCCGGTCGAGAGCGACAGCCGGCTGGCGGCCAACGCGATCTCGACGATTTACAGCGCCTACGTCTCGGCCGAGAGGGCCGGGGCGGAAGTGGCAATAAAGACATTCTGAACAGGAGCGCATGACTTTCGGGTCGCACGAAAACATGAAAGGACAGGGCTTCGGTCCCGGGGACCCCTTAGGGGCAGGTTGCCATCCCTGGGCTTGCGATTCTTTTCCCTATTCCCTATTACCTATTACCTATTACCTATTACCTACTACCTTCTTTTAGGAACAGGAGCCCGACATGAGCGAGAACCAAGACTCCGCCGCAACTCTGGACCCAAACAAGGGCCTTGCGTGGTATCGCGGCCTGACGGGCTACCACTGGTTCATCCTGATCGTCTGCTGGATGGCGTGGGTGTTCGACACGTTCGACCAGCAGATTTTCGTCATCACCCGCGGTCCGGCGATGAAGGCCCTGCTGGGCACCGCCGACGTGAAGTTCATCAGCGGCATCGTGACAATGATCATGATGTTCGGGTGGGCAACCGGGGGGATCGTCTTCGGCATCCTGGGCGACAAGTGGGGTCGCGCCAGGACCATGATTCTGGCGATCATGTTCTACTCGATCTTCACGGGCCTGTCGTCCTTTTCGGTTTCGTGGATCGATTTTACCCTCTATCGCTTCCTGACGGGCCTGGGCGTCGGCGGGACGTTCGGCGCGGCAGTCTCATTTGTCGCGGAAGTCTTGCCCGCGCGGTCCAGGCCCTTTGCGCTCGGGGCGCTTCAGGCGCTGGCGGCGGCGGGCAACATGACGGCCGCGTTCATCAGTCAGTACCTTCAGCCCAGCGGCAAGATGTTCGGCTTCGACGGCTGGCGGGTCCTGTTCATGGTGGGCATACTCCCGGCGATCCTGGCCCTGATGGTTATGCGTAAGATCAAGGAGCCCGAAAGCTGGGTCCAGGCCAAGGAGGCGGAGAGGCGTGGCGAGGCGCATCACAAGGGCAAGGGCATGGGCTCCATGAAGGAGCTCTTCGGCGATCCGCGATGGCGGAAGAACGTCATCGTCGGGATCATCATCGGCCTGGCGGGCATAATCGGCCTGTGGAGCATCGGCTTCTGGCTGCCCGAGCTTGTCCGCGAGGTCGTAAAGGGCGGAACGGCGGAGCAGAACGCCAACCAGGACTACTACGTCAGCATGGCCATGGTGCTGTTCAACGGCGCCGCCGCGGTGGGCACCTACCTCTTCGCGGGCCTGATGAGCAAGGTCGGCCGCAAACCGGCGTTCGCGTTCATGTTCCTGTTCGCAATCGTCGCGGTGCTGGGCGTGTTCGGCTTCATGAGGACCCCGTCGCAGATCTGGTGGATGGCGCCGATACTGGGGCTCGGCACGCTGACCATATTCGGCGGCTACAGCATCTACTTCCCCGAGCTGTTCCCCACTCGCCTGCGGGCCACCGGCGTGGGCTTCTGCTACAACACCGCCCGATACCTCGCCGCTCTTGCCCCCCTGACCCTGGGCGCCCTTTCCAATTGGTACGGCGGAAAGAACATGAAGCTCCTCAGCTCCCTGGGCGGCGTGGACAGCGGCTTCCGATATGCCGCCTTTACCGTGGCGGTGGTCTTCGTCGTCGGACTGGTGGCCCTGCTGTTCGCGCCGGAAACCAAGGACAAACCACTGCCCGAGTAGGACGCGGCGCGGGCAGGCCGAAACCAAAAGAAACGGATTACCGCAGTCGAACACGAGCCTTCGGCTCACCCGATAATATGAAAAGAGTCATAGGTTTTGCCAGATCGGCCCCGGCGGGGCCGGGGATTGTAGCCACGGGTGGAGCGCCGCGAAACCCGTGGAACGGGAATCCCCATTATCTTGTCGCCCCGGCAGGGGCGAAGGAGCGATTCAGCCGCCCCTGCCGGGGCGGGTATGTTATATTATCGTTTACCATGGGTTTCGCTTTGCTCCACCCGTGGCTACAGTCCGCCGCCCCATCCGGGGCGACATGTCCCGCGGCCACCCTAAGACCTGGGAGCTAAGACCCTCTTTTCAGAGCAGAGGCACAGAGTTCGAAAAGGAAAACCGATTGCTGCGAAAAGAAGCCGCCGCCACGGCGGCAAGGAGTCTGACATGTTGAAGTTAGTTGCCCCCCTGGCCGCCATGGCGGTAGTGCTCGCGTGTTCGCTTATGCCCTGCCCGGCCGAAGAGTCCACGCCCGCCGGCGGAAAGATCAAGCTGCTCATCCTCAGCGGCGCCAACAACCACAACTGGAAGGCCACCACGCCCGCGCTCAAAAAGATGTACGAGGACAGCGGGCTATTCCACGTGGACGTAACCGACGACGTCCCGCACCTGACGGGCGCCGACTTCGCAAAGTACGACTGCCTCGTCAGCAACTACACGACCTACCCCGTCGTCGCGGGCAAGCGCTGGCCGGCCCAGACGGAGAAGGCCTTCCTGGATTACATCGCGGCCGGGCACGGCTTCGTGCTCTTCCACGCCGCCAGCACCGCATGGAGCGACTGGCCGGAGTTCGGCGACCTCATCGGCCTGACCTGGCAGAAGGACAGCGGCGGCAAGAACATCTCCGGCCACGGGGCGAAGCACGCCTTCAAAATCCACATCACCGACCCCAACCACCCGATCATGGCGGGCATGAAGGACTTCACGCACGTGACGGACGAACTATACCACCGCCAGTTGCTGCACAAGGGCGCCAAGGTTCTCGCCACGGCGTTTTCCGCCAAGGACAAGGGCGGCAGCGGGCAGGATGAGCCCATGATCGTCGTGACCGAACTCGGCAAGGGCCGGTGCTTCCACAACGCCATGGGCCACGACGCCAAGGCGATGGAAGGGCCGGGCTTCCAGGCCCTCATGCTCCGCGGCACCCAATGGGCCGCCACCGGCAAAGTCACCATCCCCCCGCTCGCGGAAAAGTGAAAAGAAGGTCATAGGTCCTAGCTCTTAGCTCCCAGGGCGCCGGCGGAAAACGCTGGCTGATGGCGAGAGCCGGATAAAGGCTCTGCCACCCTGAGACCTGAGAGCTATGAGCCAAGACCTTCTTCGCCCCCGGCCGCCTGGCGCAGCGAATCCTTGGCTGCTCTCAACAGCTTCCTCGCGGCAGGCAGGCCCACCTTGCGGGCGTGCATGACGATCGCGGGCTTGAGCTGGCCCTTGGCGGCGGCAAGGAGCTTGCGGGCGGCTGGGCGGGCCAGGCCGGTAAGCTCCATCAGGATCCGCTGGGACCTCTCGCGGAGCTTGGCGTTGGCGGCCCGCAGGTCGACCATCAGGTTGCCGTGGACCTTTCCCATACGGATCATCGTTGCCGTCGTGAGCGTGTTGAGGGCCAGCTTGGTTGCGGTGCCGGCCTTCATGCGGGTCGAGCCGGCGACCACTTCCGGCCCGACGACGGGGCAGATCACCACGTCGGCGTCGATGGCGTCGCGGACCTCCGGCGAGCACGTCACGAAGAGCGTCGCGGCGCCGGCCTGGCGCGCCCGCGTCACGGCCCCGCGGACAAACGGCGTCAGCCCGCAGGCGGCTATGCCGCAGACGACGTCGGCGGCGCTTACGCGGCGTTTGTCTAGCTGGGCCGCGCCGGCGGCGGGGTCGTCCTCGGCGCCCTCGACGGACCGCACCAGCGCCCTTCTGCCGCCGGCGATGATGCCCTGGACAAGCGTGCGTGGCACGCCGTAGGTGGGAGGACATTCCGAGGCGTCCAGCACGCCGAGCCGCCCGCTCGTGCCGGCGCCCACGTAGAACAGTCTGCCCCCGCGGCTCAGGCGCTCGACGACGATGTCAACCGCGGCGGCGATTTGGCGGCGCTGCCTGGCCACGGCCGGGGCGACGACGGCGTCCTCGGCGGCGATGATATCGACGATGCCCAGGCTGTTCATCGCGTCGATGGCGGCGCTGCGGGGGTTGCGTTTCTCGGTTGTCAGGCGGGACCGGTCTTTCATATCTGCCTCACAAAATGGAGACTCGATGCGCCGCAGGGGACTGGCTCCGGAGTCCCGATCCCGATGGACATCGGGATCGGGACGCAGGTGCCTGTCCCCGTTGTTCACGAACAGCCGGGACAGGCACCGTAGCGGCGGAAGAACGTGCCGCTACGGAGCCAGTCCCCTGCGCCGGCCCGGCACGACCTTGCCAAGCACGACCGCCCCCCTGGCGCCCGTGGCGGCCGGGGCGTTGTTGCACCGGCCATGGGCCGCCTCGACGGCCAGGATCGCGAACGCCAGGGCCTCCTTGGCGCTTGGGTCCAGGCCGATCTCGGCCGAACTGAACACCCGCGCGGGCGCCAAGCGCTCGGCGAGCATGGCCATGAGAGTCGGGTTCAGCGCCCCGCCGCCGGAGACGATCACCTCGTCCAGGCTGCCCGGCAGGTGCCGCCGGAAGGCGTCGGCGACGCTCTCGGCCGTAAGGGCGGCGGCGGTGGCGAGGATGTCCTCGTTGCCAAGTTTGCGGGCGCGGGCGGCGCTGAGGAATCGCCCGGCGAAGTCCCGGCCGAAGGACTCCCGACCGGTGCTCTTGGGTGGCTTGCGTTTGAAGTAATCGTGCCGCATGTACTCGCCCAGCAGTTGCCGGTCGACGGTGCCCGCGGCGGCCAGGGCGCCGTCGAGGTCGTACTTGAGCTCGCCGCCGCTGACGATCTCCGCGAGGCGGTCGATAATCATGTTTCCGGGTCCGGTGTCGAAGGCGACGATATCTTCCGGCCGGCCCGCGGGTCGGAGGTAGGTGACGTTGGCGATTCCGCCGATGTTGAGCATGCCCCGGGCGACGCGCGGGTCGGTGAACAGGCGGTAATCCACGTACGGCACGAGCGGCGCGCCCTGCCCGCCGGCGGCTATGTCCCGCGGGCGGAAGTCCGCCACGGTCATAATGCCCGTCCGCTCGGCGATGACGCACGGCTCGCCGATCTGGAGCGTCGAACGGATATTCCGCCGCCCGAAGCGCCGGCCCCGCGGGATGTGCCAGACCGTGTGCCCGTGCGAACCGATGACGTCGATGGACTCCAGGCTCACCTTGGCGACCTTGGCAACCTTGATTGCGGCCGCGGCAAGAAGCTCGCCCAGCGCGAAGTTGAGGTGGCACAGGTCGTCGACGCGGCAGGTCTCGGGCGAGCAGAGCCTCAGCAGGGCCTCGCGCATTTCCCGCGTGTAGGGGAAGCACTCGAAGGCCGGCATCTTGACGCCGCTGTCGGTGACGTCGACCAGGGCCGCGTCGATGCCGTCGCACGACGTGCCGGACATCAGCCCGACCGCGCGAACGTGCCCGCCGGCAAGCGTTTTCCCATCTGCCATCCGGATCATGGAAGCAAGACTACCGCGGCGCGGGCTTGGCCCGCAAATGTCAAATGCGCAAATGCCGGACCGGCACGGTCTGGAAGCATCACGCTCCGCACCTGATGTCCCAAGGGTGTCCGATAATTGTTTCAGCAGGGATTCAGGGGATGCAGGGGAAGAAAAGACGGGGAAGGAAGCCACAGATTAACGCAGATAAACGCGGATATAAGCCGTTGGGCAGCGTTGGTTGGACCTTTCGGTGGATCGTGCCGTTCTCTAAGGGCTGAAAGCATCGCTTTTGAGGAAACAGGAGACTTGCCTGTGCGTTGAATGGCTGCCTGCACACAGACCGTTACTGGACCGCTGTTTCCTCAAAAGCGATGCACTCTTACCGCCGGGCGGGATCGTGGCAAATCCGGCAAGCTCCGAAACCTATCCGCGTTTATCTGTGTACATCTGTGGCTATACTTGCCTTCTCTTTATCCCATGCACCCTCCTTCGCCACGGCTACGGAGGGCAGGTCTCCTGCATCCCTGCAAGAATGAATTATCGGACAGCCCCGATATCCCGGGGGCGCTTGGCGGAGCGCCTCAGCGCCGCGGCGCCGTTGCCGGCGACTTGCGGAGGCTTTCGAGAAGGGCGGTCAGTTCGGCGACGACCCGCGGTTTCTCGTTGTAGAGGTTCTTCTGTTCGGCCGGGTCGGCGGAGATGTCGTAGAGTTGGCCTTTCGGCGTGTCCGGGCCCGGCTTGGTCTTCGGGCTGAAGCCGCCGGAGTTTGTGCCGAGGATGAGCTTCCATTTCCCGCGTCGGATGGCGAACATGCCGTTGGCGGCTTGGAGGATGGTCGCGTCGTGCAGGGGCGCGTCGAGTTTCTTTCCCAGAAGGATCGGCACTATGCTGAAGCTGTCCTCGCCGGCCTGGCCCAGCTTCGCGCCGGCAAGCTCGGCGAACGTGGCCATCATGTCGGTGAAGCAGATGGTCTCGCCGCTGGCGGCGCCGGCCTGGACGTGCCCTGGCCAGCGGGCGATGAACGGCATGCGGTTGCCGCCCTCCCACACGTCGGCCTTCATGCCGCGCAGCGGCCCGACGCTGCGATGGCCGTACCTGGCGACGTCCTCGGGATACCATACGGGCCCGTTATCGCTGGTGAATATCACCATCGTCCGGTCCGTCATGCCGAGTGAGTCAAGCTTGTCCAGCACGTCGCCGACGACGCCGTCCACCTGCGCGGCGTAGTCGCCGTAGTCGCCGCACTTGCTCGTGCCCTTGTACTTCGGCGACGGCACCCAGGGCGTGTGCGGGGCCGGAAGGGCGAGGTACATCATCAGCGGCCTGGCGGCGTGGCTCTTGTGGTGCTCGTCCAGCAGGTCCAGAGCCTTTCGGGCAAGAGTGGGCAGCGTCTCTTCGTGCTTGAAGCCCGGCGCGATCCCGCCGGCCCGCCAGAACTCGCCCTGAATGTCCCGCACGCCGGGCGAGTGATGCTCGTCGATGTGGCCGGTCGGCGGGGCCACGGCGCGGTCGTTCTCGATGTAATAATACGGCGGGATGTCCAGCGAGGCCGGGATGCCGAAATAGTAGTCGAATCCGTGGTCGACGGGCCCGCCGCGCAAGGCCTGGCCCTCGGCAGGGCCCGACTTGCCGACGTTGCCCGCGCCGGCCGCGACGCCGCCTGCCGGGCCTTGCGGGCGGAAGCCAAGGTGCCACTTGCCCACCATCACCGTGCGATACCCGGCCGACTTGACCACCGTCGCGATCGTGGCGTCGTCATCGAGAAGGCGGTACTTGTCGGAGCGGAACGGGTACCGGCCAGTGATAAGCCCGTAGCGGCTCGGCACGCAAACGCCGACGGGGGCGTGGGCGTCGGTGAACTTCATCCCGCCGGCCGCGAGGCGGTCGATGTTGGGCGTGGGGCACTTGGAGTCCGGGTTGAAGCATCGCGGGTCGCCGTAGCCCATGTCGTCGGCGAAGATGAACACTATGTTGGGCCTGGCCGCGGTCGCCGACAAGGGCGCGCCCTGTGCCGGCTCGCCCGCCGCAAGGCGCCGGGCAGACGCCATCGCGACCGCCCCGGCCGCCGCGCCTGCCGCCAACTTCAGAAAACCGCGCCTTGTGAACTTCATCTTCCAATTCCTTCCGCCATCCGCGGCATCAAGAAGACCCGTTGTTCCCGCGGCCGCAAACGACCTCATTATACATGAATTGCGGTCCTCCTTCGGGAAATACGGGTTGATATGCGCAGGCGAAGGGTCCTGAGCCCGTGTTCGCCGATCCAATTGGTCAGTAGATGCCAGAGGAGAAGCAATGAGCAAGGTAAGCCGTCGCGATTTCCTGAAGTTCGCCGCCGCGGGCGCAGCCGCGGCCGCCATCATGCCACGAGCGCTCATGGGCGCAGCCGCCGGTGCATCGGGCCCGAGGCCCAACATCGTGTACATAATGTCCGACGACCATGCCGCCCACGCCATCAGCGCCTACGGCAGCAAGATCAACAAGACCCCCAACATCGACCGGCTTGCCGTCGAGGGCATGAAGCTCAACAACTGCTTCTGCACCAACAGCCTTTGCGGGCCAAGCAGGGCCGTGCTGATAACCGGCAAGTACAGCCATCACAACGGCTTCTACGAGAACGAGTCCGGCGACCGCTTCGACGGCTCCCAGCCGACGATCGCCAAGATGCTCCAGGCGGCAGGCTACCAGACGGGCATGATCGGCAAGTGGCACCTGGTCAGCGACCCCACGGGCTTCGACTACTGGCACATCCTGCCGGGCCAGGGCGTCTACCACAACCCGCCGATGATCGAGATGGGAAATAAAGTCCAGCACACCGGCTATGTGACGGACATTATCACCGACCTGTCCATCGACTGGCTCAAGAAGCGCGACAAGACCCGCCCGTTCTTCCTGCTTTGTCACAACAAGGCCCCGCACCGCAACTGGCAGCCGGATGAGAAGCACGCCCACATGTACGAGAACGAGGACATCCCGCTGCCCGATACGTTCTGGGACGACTACACCAACCGCTGCGAGGCCGCCGCCGACGCCAAGATGCGGATGAGCCACCTGACGCCATCGGACCTCAAGAAGCCCATCCCCCCGGGGCTGGACAAGAAGCAGGAAACCGTCTGGCGATACCAGCAGTACATCAAGGACTACCTCCGCTGCATCGCCTCGGTGGACGACAACGTGGGGCGGCTGCTGAAGTTCCTCGACGATGAGAAACTCGCCGAGAACACCATAGTCATCTACACCTCCGACCAGGGCTTCTACCTCGGCGACCACAACTGGTTCGACAAGCGGTTCATGTACGAGCCGTCGCTGCGGATGCCCTTCCTCGTCCGCTATCCCAGCCACATCAAGCCCGGCAGCACCTGTGACGACATCTGCGTGAACATCGACTTCGCCCCGACGTTCAGAGACTACGCCACCCTTCCGCCCGACAAGGATATGGACGGCGTGTCGTTCCGCCCGGTGCTCGAAGGCCACACCCCGGCCGACTGGCGGACCTCGATGTACTACCACTACTACGAGTATCCCGGCTCGCACTCGGTCAAGCGGCACTTCGGGGTTCGGACGAAGCGATACAAGCTAATTCATTACTATTACAACATCGACGCGTGGGAGCTTTTCGACCTTCAGAAGGACCCCAACGAACTCAAGAGCGTCTACGGCGATCCGGCATACGCGAAGGTCCAGGCCGACATGACAGCCGAGCTGGCCCGCCTCCAGGCCAAGTACGGCGACTCGCTGGAAAAGGCCCTCGAGCGGGTCAAGAGCCGCCCCGTCCGTCCGGCAAAGGCGGGCAAAGCCAAAGAAGCGAAGAAGGCCGCCGTCGGACCG
>Ga0315282_10015060_pt1 | contig 11451 bp, 9 predicted proteins | sample YL17G07_20_MG_FD_203693 | JGI IMG/M metagenome (GOLD analysis project Ga0315282, IMG submission 203693) | Sediment microbial communities from Yellowstone Lake, YNP, Wyoming, USA - YL17G07_20 | ecosystem: Environmental > Aquatic > Freshwater > Lake > Sediment | place: USA: Wyoming | collected...
CTGATCGAGGTTCTGCATCCAGTTTTCGCTGGGCAGGGTGTACGTCAGGGCGAGGGTCTTGCGGAGGCGGATGACCTTGTCGGCGTCGGGCTTCACTTCCTCGGGTTTGCCGGCGGCGGCCTGCGGGGGAGCGACCGGGTTGGGACGTTCGATGAACTCGCCCGACAGCCCCTCGATGAAGATCGTGAACTTGGTGGTCTTGAAGGAGAGCGGCGGGAAGATGGCGACGCCCGTGCGGGCGTTGTCTTCGCCGACGAGCAACTTGCCCATCATCTGCACGGCGTTCTCGAGGAACTTCGGCTTACGGAGTTTCTTGACGGCGTCGAAGACGCTCGGGTAAATGCCCGCGCGGCTGAGGGCGCCGGTGTCGGCAAAGAGCGTGAACACCGGCACGAACGTGCGGTCCTGGCCGGTCTTGTTGGTCACGGTGTAAAGAACGTACCAGTAGATTTGCTTCTCGCCGGTCGGGCCGGTGACGACGATCGGCTCGGGGCGGTCGAACTGGAAGTCGAGATTCCACTTCTCGCCCTTGATGAGGTTCGGGTCGACCGCATCCGGGTCGGCGTTGTCGATGGCCTTTTCGGCCGCCTTGGCCGACAGGTCCTGCGCCCATCCGGACGCCGCCGCCACGCCCAGCACCAGCACTATCGCCGCACTCATCCAGAAGCCGTTTCGCGCCATCGCAGGTCTCCGTGAACGAGACGTTCCCACCGAATCAATGTATAACCCCGGCGCGGCGAGTCTCTCCTCCCGCCGTGCCCCCAAGGGAGGCACCATACCGTCCAGGCGGGAGAATCTCAACGATATTCTTGGGCCAGTGCGCGCTTGCAAACGGGCAGGGGGGGCACTAGACTACTTGTGGAGGCGCCTCCCATGACCCCGATACAGACGATTCTTGGTCGTTGCCGGGCGCTCCTGGCCCAACACTACGGGCCGCGTCTCAAGAAGGTCATTTTGTTCGGCTCTATGGCACGGGGCGATGCGACCCCGGAAAGCGACATCGATCTGCTGGTGGTGCTGGACGGCCCGGTGGACGTGGTAGCCGAGACGCTACGACTGGTGGAGGTCCTCTACCCCCTTCAGTTGGAGAGCGACCACTACATCTCCGCCAAAGTCGCCCAAGCCGAAGAATATGAGGCCGGACGCCTGCAACTCTACCGCAACATTCGGCGGGAGGGGAGCGTCGTATGACAAGCGACGATCGCGCAGAGGAGATTCGCGCGAACTGGCAACGGGCGGTCGAATCTTTGGATGCGGCCAGGCTCCTCTTGGGGAATGATCACTGGGACATCGCCGCTTCTCGCGCCTACTACGCCGCGTTCTATGCGGTGTGCGCCGTTCTTCTTGCCGACGGTAAGGAATACGCGAAGCACAGCAGTGTGCTTTCAGCCCTGCATCGGGATTATGTGCACACGGGCCAACTGGGCGTCGAGGACGGGCAAGCCTTCAGTCGCCTGTTTGAACTCCGTGGCATCGGTGATTACGGCGAAACACGCCACGTATCGGAAGAACAAGCCCGCACAGCCGTCGATGCCGCGGCGCAGATTCTTGAATCATGCGGCAGGCTGCTACGGGCCAGAGGCATCAGTTACTTCGGATGATACTCTTTGCTTCTGACCGCCTTACTCGGTCCCCGCAATCGCACGCTGTGAATTCGGATCGTCAGCATCTGGATGCCGGGCTCTTCGCGGAAATCGGAGGCTGAGCCATGATGACCCTGCGCCTGTTCGCCGCCAAGCCGGAGCAGGTTCCGGCGGCCACGTCGTGGTATATGGCCGACCTGGGCGAGGCGCGCGGCAAACAGGAACTCTTCACCCGCCAGTCGCCACAGCGCCTGAAGGTCCTCCGCGAGCACGCCCTTATCGAAAGCGCCGTTTCTTCCAACCGCATTGAGGGCGTTACGGTGGACCAGGCCCGCATCGGCACCCTGGTCTTTGGCAAGCCGCTCTTGCGGGACCGCGACGAGGAGGAAGTGCGGGGCTATCGCGACGCGCTGAAGTGGATTCACGAGCGGGGCGCAGCGATTCCGATCTCCCAAGAAACCATCCTCCGGTTGCACCGCATGGCGCGCGGACGCATCTGGGATGCCGGGCGCTACAAGGAGAAGGACGGCGACATCATCGAGCGGTTCGCCGACGGCCGCGAGCGGGTCCGTTTCAAAACGGTTCCGGCGGTGCGAACGGCGAAGTTCATGAGCGAGGCCCTCGCCCTCTGGGACGACTGCCTCAGGGACCGTTGGGTGCATCCCCTCATCGCCCTGGCCGGCTTCAACCTCGATTTCCTCTGCATCCACCCGTTTCGCGACGGGAACGGCCGCGTATCGCGCCTGCTCCTTCTCCTGGGTTGCTATCACCTGGGTTACGAGGTGGGCCGATACGTCAGTCTGGAGCGCCTCATCGAGGAGAACAAGGAACGGTACTACGAGACGCTTCAGGCCAGTTCGCAGCGCTGGCACGAAGGCAAGCACGACCCCTGGTCCTACATCAACTATGTGCTCTACATTCTGAAGACCGCCTACGCGGAGTTCGAATCGCGCTTTGGGCAAGTAGTTGCGCCGAGGGGCGCCAAGGCGGAGTTGGTGGGCGAGGTAATCCGCAGGCAGCGAACCGATTTTCGTCTCGCGGACATTGAAAGAGCCTGCCCGGGCGTGGGTCGCGAGTGGATTCGCGTCATCCTGGCGCGCCTCAAGAAGGAAGGTCAGGTCACCTGCCAAGGCAAGGGACCTGCCGCAAGGTGGCGCTACGAGGGCAAGTAAGGGTACTACGCCCAAGTAAGGGTATTAGAAAGGGTAGTGTGGCGGCCGGGCAAAAGGTGAATAGGGTACTACCCAATGAACTGGGTAGTGAAATGGGTACTGTAGGTCTCGCGGAACGCGGTCGTCTGCCCCCAAACGGTGTCTTCAATCCGCAATTCTTTATTCGGTCCCCGCAATCTGCACGTCATGAATCCGGACGGTCGGCATGCGGATGCCGGGCTCTTCGCGGAAGTCGCTTGAAACGGCGTCGAGGCGCGGCAGCAACTCCAGGATCGTGCCCCCCAGCATCGCGCTTTCGACCGGGAACTGGATCCGGCCGTCCTTGATGTAGAACCCGAAATCGATGCTGGCCGAGACGTCGCCCGAGGCGGCGTCGGGCCGGATCTCGCCGCTCTCCAGGTAAATGCCTTCCTTGACGTCGCGGATAATCTCGGCGGCGGGCTTCGGGCCGAGGGCGGGCACGAGGTTGGTCGGGCTGATGCTGCCGCCCTGCGTTCCGTGGCCGGTGCTCTCGGCGCCGGCCTTGCCGGCGGTGTAGGAATTGTGGAGGAGGCTCGCGAGGCGTCCGTGGTCGACGACCGTCAGGGGCCGCCGGCGCGTGCCTTCGCCGTCGTGGGCGCCCGACCGCGCGCCGCGCGGGATGAGGCCGTCATCGACGATCGTGACGTGCTCGCCGGCGATCTGCTCGCCGAGTTTGTTGCACAGGTAACTTCGGCCGCGCTGGATGCTCTCGGCGTTGGCGGCCCCGACGATGCCGCCCAGGAACCCGTACGCCGCCAGGGGGCCCAGGACGAGCGTCATGCGTCCGGAGTGGATGCGTTTGGCGCCCAGGAACCGCCGCGCGCCGAGGATCGCGCTCTCGGCGACTTTTTCGAGCGCGGTGTCGGCCAGGTTGCGGCCGAAATCGAAATCGTAGAAGTAGCCCTTGTCGTCGCCGCGCTTCAGCAGGGCCTCGATGTCGGCGTCGATCTCCGTGCCTTGCACTTCCAGGGCCACGCCCGTTGAGGAGGCCAGGGCGCCTTCGCCCACGGCCAAACTGACGTGGCCGGAGAGGTTCACCTCGGGCTCCATCGCCTTGGCGGCCTCGATGTTGGCGACGGCGATGCGGACGACTTCCGCGACGCTCATGCCGGCGATCCGGTCGTCAAAGAGGCCCTCGACCTGCGGCGCGGGCTGCGGCGGGGGGAGGCTCCGGAAGTCCGGGTCGGGCGTGGCTTCCTTGGCGAGGGCCACGGCCCGCTCGACGGCCTCGTCGATGTCGTGGCGGTCGGAGCCGCTGACCGAGGCGTAGCCCATGCCGCCGCGAACGAAGACGCGGATGCTCAAGTCCTCGCCCTGGCCGGCGTCGGCGGTCTTGATGCCCGTTTTCTCGATGGCGACGGAGATATCGCGGGCCGTGCCGGCCGAGACGTCGCACCACTCGGCCCCGAACTTGAGGGCCTTCTTGACGCATCGCCGGCAGAGGTCGAGGTACGATTTTTTGGCTTTCGCGGTCATGTGGCTGCTTGGCCCTTCATGTTTGATGATGCGGGTGCCACGGTTGCGCCGTTCAGCAACCGTGCCGCCGCTCGACGCTGCACACGGCTGCAAACTGCGCAGCCGTGGCACCCGCGTATGAATGCGTCGCCGTATGCGGCGACGGCTAAACGTTGACGGCTCTTATTCGCCGTGCTGGCCGCCGACGACCACGTCGGCGACGCGAACGTGCGGGCCGCCGGCGTCGGTCGGCGCCGACTGGCCTTCTTTGCCGCACATCCCCGGCATCTTCATTTCGAAATCGTCGCCGATGGCGCCGATGTTCTTCAGGGTGTCCAGCGTCATGCTCGAGACCGAGACGTCGCGCAGCGCCTCGCCCAGTTTCCCGTTCTCGATCATGCGGGCCTGGCCCGCGTGGCAGATGAACTGGCCCTTCTGGACGAAGACGTAGCCCCAGTGCCCGTCCATCAGGTAAAGGCCGCGATCGACGCTGCGGAGCATCTCTTCAAACGGCACCGTGCCGCGCGCCATGAAGGTGTTCGACATGCGGACGATGGGCCGCGACTCGTAACTGTCGGCCCGGGCGCTGCCGGTGGGCTCGGCGCCGAACTTGGCGGCGGTCTCCAGGCTGTGGAGGAATCCCACCAGTTTCCCGTTCTCGATAATGGTGCGCCTGCGGCTGGGCGTTCCCTCGGAATCGTAGGCGTAGGAGCCGAACTCGCCGGGCAGCGTGGAATCGTCGTAGATGGAGACGCCCGGCGCGGCCAGCATCTCGCCCAGCCGCCCCTCGAGCAGGCTCTGGCCGGCCCAGACGGCGTCGGCCTCGGCGTTGTGGCCGAGCGCTTCGTGCACCAGCAGGCCCGTGATCGAGGGGTGAAAAATGACCGTGAACCGCCCCGCCGGGGCCGGCCGCGCCTTCAGCAGGGCCAGGGCCTTGTGCGTGGCGCGGGCGCCAAGTTCCTCGGCGCTGGTGCGCCTGAGGAGTTCCGCCCCGCCGACGATGCCGCGATGCTCCATGCCGCGCTGAAGCAACTTGCCGTCGCTGGCCACCATAAGGCACGTGAGGACCGCCCGTGCGACGCTGGTCTTGACGAGCGCCCCGGCGGTGTTGGCGAGGACCTCCTCGCGATCGCCGTCGGAGTAACTGACGATGGAGTTGACGATGGCGCCGTTGCCGGCCGTGCGCCCGGCCCGCTCGTACTCCAGCAGCCGCGCGATCTTCTCGTGAACGGGCATGGCCGACGACGGGATCTCGGCCGTGCGGCGGTCGTCGCCCTGAACGCCCTGGGCGGCGGCGATCATCGCCGGGTCGCTCACGAACTCCTGCGAGGCTTTCGCCAGGGCGAGGGCGTCGGAGAGACACCCCTGGGCCCGGCGCTTCTGGAGGCTGTCGGCCGAGGCGAAGCCCCAGCACCGGCCCACCAGCACGCGCACGCCGATGCCCCGGTCGGAGTAGGTCGAGAGTTTATCCGCGCGGCCGTCCTGCACCAGGACGCTCTCGCTGCGGCGGTGCATGATCCGGACGTCGGCAAAGGCCGCCCCGCGGCGCTTCGCCAGATCGCAAATGTATTGCGCGAGCGATTCCATGGTTATTCCAGCCTCAAGAAGGCGGCAGCTTGGCCGGAGGCGTTGCCGGCGCGGTCGGGGTGACCGTCGCGGGCTTCGGCGCCGCAGGCGGCGCCGGGCGCGGCGCGGCTGCGCCCGCGGGCTCCGGATGCACGCTCAGACGGAACCTGTCGTTCGACCGGTTCTTCGGCACGACGAAGACGAAGGTCCGCTGCTCCTGCTGATCGGCATCCGTAAACGCAAACGACGCCCCGGACGCCAGGTAGAATCCCTCTGCCGCGGCGGACGGGATGTTGAAACGCAGGCCCCGGGCCGTCATGGCCGCCGGCTTTGCGTACTCGGGAATGATGCTGGGCTGCGGCTGGCCGGCCTTGGCCCGCCCCAGCACCATCGGGCTTTCGAATCGCGAGCCGCCCGTCTCCAAGAGGAAGAACCTCGTGGAATCGATGGCGTGAGGCAGACGCCCCGCCGGCTTGAAGTTGACTGTGAGCAACAGGAACTCGCAATTCGCGGGCGCCTTTTCCTGCGGGAATGTCTCGATGGCGGGTATACGCTGCTCCACAAGGGTGAGGCGCACCAGGACGTCCGCCACCGTCTCGGTCTGGCCCTGGGCGATCCTCAGGCCGGGTATTTCCCGCGCGGCGGTCGGGCGCGGGGCTTCTTTGATCGGACTCACGGAGGACGGCCCGAAGAATTCCCAGCGGCGGTACCAGTAGAAGTAGAGGATGTCGTCGGCGTCCATGGCCGGCTCGTAGCCCTCGCCTCGCAGGTCGGCGGGCGGGTACACGTCGCCGAAGCGATGGTAGAAACTCGCCTGGTCGGAGCCCAGCGGGTGCGACGTAAGGTAGCCGAAGAACGCCAGCGCGCCGCGGTCCCACGAGAGCCACAGCGGCCGGCTCGGCGCGAGCGTGTCGGGCGCGCCGTCTTTGCCGCGATCGAACTTGAAGGCCTCGTAGCCCAGCAACTCGGGGCTGGTCGGGAGCATCTGGGTCAGCAGGACGCAGAAGCCCGCGACGAGGTATCCGGTGCCGGCGCCGAAAAGGAACCCGCCCGCCTGGTTCAGGAGGGGCGGAAAATCCGGCTCGTTCGGAAGCAGTTTTGCGGCCAACGTCCGTAGCAGGAGGAAGGCCAGGCAAAACAGCGCCCACAGGCAGAATGGATCGGCGGCGTAGTACCAGGTGGTGCGGGGGCTGCTGCTTGCGATGAGCCCCGACACCGGCCCGAGGAGCCCGAAGGCGATCGCCCCCGACAGCGCACAGATCACCAGGGCCTGGGCCGCGCGATAGAGGCCATGGAGCAGCCCCATGTAAGCGATGGCCGCCATGGCCCCCACGGCGATAATGCTCATCAGCACGGTTGTCACCTTCGTTCAGTTGCGGCACCTGACCAGCGTAGGGGCGAGGCATGCCTCGCCCGAGAAAGTCCGACGAGCCCGCGGGCGAGGCATGCCTCGCCCCTACGTTCGCGGGGCGCCTGACCAGGAAACAGCCTTACGTCGCCTGCTTGACGGCCCGCAGCACTTCTTCGATGCTGGTGCGGCCTTCGATGACCATCTGGAGCCCCTCTTCCTGGAGGTTCCGCAGGCCGCTCTTGCGGATGTAGGCGCGGACGTCGGCGGCACTGTCGCCGCGGCCGATCATCTCGCGGGCGACCGCGTCGATCGGCATGACCTCGAAGAGGCCCGTCCGGCCGATGTACCGCTCGTCATTACACTTCGGGCAGACCTGGGGCTTGCCTTCGTTGCTCGTGAGCCGCGTGGGCGGCCGGTACAACGTGTCAACCCTGGCGGCGCCGAGGTTCGCCTTCCGGAGGAAGTCGGGGTTCGGCCGGTACGCCTCCTTGCAGTCGGGGCAGAGGAGCCTTACGACCCGCTGGTTCACCACGGCTTGAAGCCGGTCGGCCAGCGCCTGAGCCGAGCCCAGCAGCGTCGTCAGGCGCGTCATCGCCTGGACGGCGTCGGCGGCCCGGATGCCCACCAGGACGGTGTGTTCCTTGGATGCCTCGGCCAGCAGGGCCGCGATCTCGGGCAGGGCCACCGCGTCGAACGCGACGACGTCGGGCTCCATCCGGATGCGGCTGCGGACCTCGGCCGTTGCGGCCGGGCCGTCTTCCTGGTTGACCACCACGTGCTGGACGTTCTCGACCTCGACGTCGGCGTGGGGCTCGAAAACGACGACGTTGTTGACGTACCGGTCGAAGTGCCGCAGGCAGGCGTGGATCGTCGTCGTGAGGCCCGAGTCCTGCGGCCCGGAGAGGATCACGAGGCCCGGGCGCACGGCCAGGGCCTCCTGAAGGGCCGCCAGCGCGCCCTCGGAGAAGCCCAACTCGTCCAGTTTGAGTTGGCTCGTCGCCACGTCGATGATGCGCACGGCAACCTGCTCGCCCTTGACGGTGCCGGCGGTCTTGATACGAAGTTCGAACGGCTGCGTGGCGACGATCGCCCTTACGCGGCCTTCCTGGGGCTTTCGCGTCTCGGCCGGGTCCAGGCCGGCGATGCGTTTGACGAGGGTGCAGAAGTGGTCGGCGGCAGGCCGGTCGACGTCCTCGGCGGCGCGCGTCTCGCCGCTGATGCGGTACTTGACCTCGCCCTTGGCGGGCTTCGCGATGTAGGCGACCAGGGAGGCCCGCCGCACGATCCCGTCGTGCAGGACCCGTTCGACCTCGCTTAGCGCCTGCCGCTCGGCGGGGGAACCGGCTTGCACGTTGATCGGCAGGTCATCGAGGCCCATGAAAAGGATCTGGCGGCCGACGCCGGTCATCGGCCCCGTCTCGGCTTCCTCGGCCGGCGTGCTTCCGAAGAAGCGCCGCCGGAGGCGCACGAGGTGCGCCCCCGTCAGGACCCTCAGGGGCGGCGTGACGAGCGTGTTGCGGTGCACGGCGTACGCCACAGAGGCGCCGCCGAAAAGAATCATGCCCAGCGGCAGGCCGGCGTAAATGACCGGCACGAGGAGCGCCGACGCCAGGCCCGCGAGGCCCCCGCCCAGCACCAGCAGACCCCACTTCAGGCGGTCGGTGCTGACGAACCGTGCGTCAAGAAACGTCCAGTTACAGATGTAGAACACGAGCGCAGCAAACAGGAGGACGGCCACCAGTTTGGGGATGCTGACGGCGAGCAGTCGTGACGCGGCCAGGGTGGGCTTCTCGCTGCCTTTGGCGGCGGGCGCCTCCGCCGCTGCCGCAGGAACGGTCGGAGCCTTTGCGGCGGGCGCGGGCGCGGCCGGCGCCGGCGGCGCCTGAAGGCCCCAGGCGCTCTCGGCGCCGGCCAGCACGAAGGCCGCCAGCGCCAGGCCCAGAAAAAGGGTCCTGGACCCTTTTAGCGTGGAGCGCCGGGTGGCATGGTCACGCTTTTGCGTGACCATGTTATCCTGACGGGTTGAGCAACGTTCGGCGCGCCCGCCGGGGCGGGCCACCCGGCTGGGGGGCGTGCCCAGAAAAAGGGTCCTGGACCCTTTTTTACAATGGGCGGTGTTACGCGATGACGCCATGACGTGCTTCATTGGAGCGTTCCCTGCTTGACATCGATGCCGCGGATGGCCATCTTGAGGGCCTCGGGGTTCGGCGCCATTTCGTACGCCGTCTTCGGGTCCACCCATTCTTCCCGCACGAGCCGGGCCAGGTCGCGGGTGAAGTCGTGCATACCGTAGTCCTTGTCGGCCGCAATCAGGGTCGCCAGGCCGGCGTCGTCGCCGTCGCGGATCATCTTGCGGACGGCCGGTGTCGGCACGAGGATCTCGGTGGCCGGCACGCGCGCGACGTTCGGGTCGGCCGAGGCCAGCAGCATCTGGCAGACGATGACGACGAGGTTCGTGGCGAGGATCTCGCGCACCAGCCGCCGGTCTTCCGACGGGAACATCTCCAGCATCCGCGTGACGACCGACGGGGCGCCGGTGGCGTGGATCGTCGTGAAGACCACCCGGCTTGCCTCCGCGGCCCGCAGGACGCTCTCGCAGGTGTTCCTGTCGCGGACTTCGCCCACCAGGACCACGTCGGGGTCCTCGCGGGCCAGGCCCCGGAGGGCGTCGGCGAACGTCGGCACGTCGGTGCCGATCTCGCGCTGGTTGACGAACGCCATCTTGTCCTCGAAGACATACTCGATGGGGTCTTCCATCGTCAGGATGTGGCAGCGGCGGGTCCGGTTGATCTGCTCCAGGCATGAGGCGATGGTCGTCGATTTGCCCGTGCCGCGGATGCCCGCGAAGATCACGAGGCCCTGGTTGGCCTCGCAGATCTGCTGCAACAACTTCTCCGGCAGATGGAGTTGCTGGAAGGTCGGGATGTGGCGGCTCACCTGCCGCGCCGCCAGGCTTACGTCGCCGCGCTGCCGGTAAACGTTGACGCGGAAGCGGTCGCCGGATTCCAGCATGTACGCGAAGTCGGCGCTGCCGGTTTCCTCGAAACGGCGGCGGACCCGCTCTTCCATGAGGCCCAGGGCACAGGCCAGGACCGCTCCGGCCGCCACCGGCGGCTGCTCGGTGGGCTGGATCTTTCCGGCGATCCGCAGGAGCGGCGGCTGGCCGGCCTTCAGATGAAGGTCCGACGCCCCGCGCGCCAGCGCCAGGGCGAACAACGCCTTCGCATTCAGAGGGTCACTGCCTGCCATAGACAACCTCTAATCTCCGAGTTCAAAGTTCAAGGTTCAAGGTTCAAAGTTCAAAACGGCTCGCCGCAGGGCGCGGCAGCCCCAAAGCACCCTAGGGCTGCCGTTCACTTTGAACTTTGAACTTTGAACTTTGAACTCTCCGCACCGGCACGCCGGCCCGCTCCATCGCCTGTTTGGCTTCCTGGATCGAGAACTTCCGGTAATGGAAGATGCTGGCCGCCAGGGCCGCATCGGCCTTGCCTGCGGTCAGGACCTCGACCATGTGCTCCGGGGCGCCGCAGCCGCCGCTGGCGATGATCGGAATCGTGACGGCCTCGGCCACCGCGCGGGTCATCGGGATATCGTAGCCGTCCTGTGTGCCGTCGGCATCCATGCTGGTCAGGAGGATTTCGCCCGCCCCGAGTTGCTCGGCCCGGCGCGCCCACGAGACGGCCTCGAGGTCGGTCGGCACGCGTCCGCCGTTGATGTGGACGCGCCAGACCTCGCGCCCGTTCTCGGCCACCCGCTTCGGGTCGATCGCCACGACGATGCACTGGCTGCCGAAGCGGTCGGAGGCGCGGCGGACGAAATCGGGGTCCCGCACGGCGGCGGAGTTGATGGAAACCTTGTCGGCCCCCGCCGAGAGCAGGGCCCGGATGTCCTCGATCGTGCGGATGCCGCCGCCGACGGTCAGGGGCATGAAGATCTGCTCTGCCGTGCGGCGGACGATATCGATGAGGATGTCGCGCTCTTCGTGGCTGGCGGTGATGTCGAGGAACACCAGTTCGTCGGCGCCCTCGGCATCGTAGCGCGCCGCCACCTCGACCGGATCGCCGGCATCGCGCAGGTCCAGGAACCGGGTTCCCTTGACGACGCGACCGCCCTCCACGTCCAGACACGGAATGACACGTTTAGCCAGCACTTCGGGAGCCTCCAGAATGCGCCGATTATACGGGCCGCCCCGCCGGTCCCGCAAGGGAAAGGCTGCCGGCGCTGTAATGCGTCAGTTACGGTGACAAGCCCTTTGCCCGGGTGGCATGGTCACGCGCTGTTGCGTGACCATGTGGCCCGAACG
>Ga0315282_10015061_pt1 | contig 11450 bp, 4 predicted proteins | sample YL17G07_20_MG_FD_203693 | JGI IMG/M metagenome (GOLD analysis project Ga0315282, IMG submission 203693) | Sediment microbial communities from Yellowstone Lake, YNP, Wyoming, USA - YL17G07_20 | ecosystem: Environmental > Aquatic > Freshwater > Lake > Sediment | place: USA: Wyoming | collected...
TCGCCCTGCGTATCAACGTTCCAGTAATCGAAGTTCGTCCTACCGAGATCATAGAGTGCTGTTCTGTAATAGTTCTCGTATGAGGCGCCGTTGTCGTCATCTACGAGAAGGAGGGCCGGCGGTCTCATATCGACCGTGAAAGTCGCGCTTGTTGAGTTATGATTTTCTATGGCGTCATTACACCAGAATGTCACGTTATGCACTCCTTCGGAGACTCCAGTCATCAAGTCGTTAAAGTTTCCTGTCGTGTTTGACATCGAAACGTTTTCTCCGCTGTCCAAGCTTCGGTCGCATGTTCCACCATCAACGTTGAGGGTGATGTTCGCCCAGATTCCTGTCGTGTCGTAGGACCGGTTGAGCGGGGATTGAATCGTGACGATTAATGGAGTGGTGTCAACGCTGAAGTACGCTGTGGTGCTGTTCTTAATTCCGTGGGAGTCCTGGCAATAAAACGTGACGTTATGCAATCCGTCCGAACGCCCTGCCATAAAGTAATTGAAGGCGTTCCCTGAATTCGGCATCGAGACATTGACATTTGTGTTTAAGCTAAAGCCGGCACCAAGTGAAGTGAGATTGAAATCATCGTAATAAATCCCAGAGACGATCGGGTCATCGTCGTCTCCTCCGCCATTTGTAAAGAATGAACGTGCGGCATCGAAACCGGCTCCTCCGATAAACTGGACATCCTCCACTTTCAGTACACCATCAATATAGATATCGTAAGTTTTTGCAGTCAGGTCATAGACGCATTTGACATGATACCACGTATCGGATGATGCGGTTTGAATGAATGTGTTAACATTTCCGTCACTGTACTCAATCTGAGGAGAACCTGAATTGGATGAGAAATAAATGTCCGATGCGTATATCACGGACGCGGGCGGTTCCCCCCAAAAGGCGTGGCTGCCCCGTCCATTAGTTAATGCAACATGAAAGTACCTGTTTTGTTGGCTGAACGTTGGCCTTGCGTAAAATTCGAAAATGAAATCTGAAGTCACGTCGACGCCGAAATCGTGACCGTCAATCCTGTGGTCTCCGTTCACGGTCGGAGCGAATTTGAGGGAGTTCGGAGTGCTGTTGTATTGTTCGCTGCTTACTTCGAAAATATTGCTTTCCGGATTGTATGAGTTCCACCAGCCGTCGGGTGCGTTTCCAACTGTTTCGTCATCAAAATTCTGGAAATAAATCGTGGTTGTGTTGCTTGCATTGTCGAAATTGGCGATGCAGCTTCCTTTTTTATCGAGAGTGACGTTGGCCCAGATACTTGCGGTGTTATACGTCTTGTTGATGGGCGATTGAATCGTGATGCGGGGTGGCGTCATGTCGAGCCAGGAAATCACGTCGTTCATGACGCTCTTCCTCTGGGCGCGGTCGTTTATGGATTCGAACGGGAACGTGGAATAGACTAGGCGGTAAGTCCCGTTGTATCTTATCGCAGAGATGTTGTCAAGCCCTGTGAAATTGGCTATGGCAACCGAGGAATTTATTGGCGTGACGATGTCATGCCAGGTGCAGTCATCAGCGCCATCGCCTCCGGAAAGATCGAGCAGCCAGCCGTCTGAAACAGGATCGCTAGGATAACCTGAAACTGAATGACTAACACAGTCGCCTAGGTTCACGTAATTGGCGCGCAGGTAATTCTCGAAGAACTCCCGCCCATTATCATGGTAGACTAAGTCGTATCCTATTGACTGTCCCGTTATGAAAAGCGAGCCGTTATTGTCAAGGTAATCTGTTAGTGCGGATTGCTCCCCTGCCGTGAGCGAGTCCAACGGCGTGGGCCCGGTTTCCCAAATCACCATGTCATATACCGATAAATCGGATGCGGATGGCTCGCCCTGCGTATCAACGTTCCAGTAATCGAAGTTCGTCCTACCGAGATCATAGAGTGCTGTTCTGTAATAGTTCTCGTATGAGGCGCCGTTGTCGTCATCTACGAGAAGGATGGAATGATCCAGATCAAGTGTTGCGGCTGCGCCAAGCCGTGCAACAACGAACAGAACCGTTGAAATCGATGCCGCGGCCATCAATAATATGCAGAATGCCGAGACGAATAATCGGAATACACCAATTTTAGAAAAGGCGGCGGTTATTCGTCGGGTACGCATAAGATAGGGGCTTAGTAATTGTTGTTTTTATAAGTAACGCCTCCATTCGGACGATGACATTCGCCGACTTCGCTCGCATCTTGCTGTAAGATGTGCGGAAACTTTTTCATTATTTTTTGCGGTTTTCCTGCATTTCATTCCGTCTTGTAGTAGTCCTTGGGTATCGGGAGCACTGCGATGTTTCCGCCCACTACTTTCATTGAGTTGCCGTCGGATGAGACGAATTCTATCTCCTCCTTGCCCCTGTTGTAGACTGTTATCGTTCTTGCCTTGTTGTCGAATGAGAGGTCGATGAAGTTTCCTGTGCTTACCGAGACGTTGTTAAGCTGGGCTCTCGGCCAGTCTGACGGGAAGTGCGGGTCGAGGAATACTCTCTTCTCGTTGGCGAGCACTTTTATGCCGAATAGGTGGTGTATGACTGCGCGGATGAATGTCCCGACCGAGAACGCCTGAAGCACTGTTGATGCGTTGGCTTTTGGCGCATTTCCCAGGTATAGTTCCGCGTACATGCCGTTCTCCTCAAGCAGGCGCTCCGCCATTATCGATATGGTCTTGAATCCCTCGTCATTCCTTCCCCTCGAAAGCTGTGCCATCGCGAGCCATCCCGTCGTAAGGCCCCAGACGCTTCCGTCGTGATAGCCGTAAGGCGTGTATGCGGGGTCCTTGCTCGAGAGGGAGCGCACTCCGTGCGGGGCGAGGAGACCATCCGAGTTGTTTTCTATCCGCGCAAGCTCCAAGTCTGCTTTTTCTGCGTCAGCGATCCCTAAAAGTATTGGCACGAGGAAATTGGGTCTCCTCTTGGGGGCTGCATCTTCTTTTGACGGCGACGATGGCGGGAGGACGTCCTTGAATGATTTTTCCTTCTCGTCCCAGAATCTGGTATTGAGTATTTTCTTGAGCCGTTCCGCCTCAGCGTCCCAGCGTTCTGCGTCCTTTCCCGGGGCGTTCAGTGTGCGTGCGATCGCCGCGGCAGAGCGGAATGCCTCGCACTCGAGCGCCGCTATCTCTATCGCGGTGCCGGCTCGCGGTGAGTGGTCCATCCATGTCCCGTACTCGCCGTTCACTGGCAGGTCCTTCCCGCCTCTTCGCTCCAGCACGAACGACATCATAGATTTCAGTTTTGGATAATTCTTCTTGAGCCACTCGGAGTCCCCGCAGACCTCAAGATACCGCTTGAGTAGTATCGGGACGTAGAGTGTTGCGTCGCTTGAGCCGTACTTCAATCGCTCGTGAAAGTAGTCCTTTCCTGAGACAAGAAGTGGTGCCTCGCCTCGTGATGGCGTCTTTGCGCAGATGAATTCCACGCTCTTCCTGAAGAAGTCGGAATCGTTCGTCATGAGCACTGCCTCGAGTGATTCACCAGCATCACGTACCCAGACGTTCGGGAATCGCGGGAGTCCTGCGACCAGGCCGGTCAGGCCTTCCGCGGGCTTGTCGAATTTGAGGGCATCGAGCGCCACGAGCGCCTTTTTGTAGGCTTCGTCAAGCGTGGGGTCCGGAGTAGAGACTGACGGGGCATTGATGAATATGTTCCTGTAGTGCGTCTTTACCGCATTCAGGACTGTGGGATACTGGTTTGCATTTATTAACTGCTTGAGGACTGCTCCATTGCCGACGCTTGCCGCAGTGATTATGGTCGTGGGTTGTGCCGGGCTTATGGAAAGATCGAATGCCACGTACACTTTCGGCTCATCGAGTACTTTCTGGTTTCCTGGCGTGATTCTCGCGCCATTTGCAGCGTATGCCTTGAATGGCAGAGTTGATGTGAATCTCGCTTCCATGCCGGTCTTCTTTGAGTAAAACTTGAGCGACCTTCCCTTGTCCTCTATGCTTGCCTTAATCTCGTCACGAAGAACTGCCGAGATGTTCCCGTAAGGAAGGAGGGCTGCTGTGACTTCGAGAACGTATGATGCTTTTTTCTTCTTCTTCGGAGCTGATTTCTGCGGGATCGCCGAAACGGTGTGATGGATGATCAGTGCTTCCCCTGCGTCCGGGAAATCCTTGTTTGGCATTGGTAGGAAAGTCTGTTTCTGGACTGTGAACCCTCCCGGCTGTTGGTGCGTGCTGGAGACTATTCCGTGCTCGATGAGCAGGTCCTTGGAGTTTGGCGCGGTCCATGCTAGCTTTTCTGTTTTTTTCGGAGAGAACTGGCCGTCGTTTATGGTTGCAGTCCTTATGGTTCTTATGCCCCATGCCGGTGCCTTGAAGTGGCCGCTTGTTATGTGGTACACGCCTCCCCAGAGTGTTTCGGCGTAGACATCGTTGCTCTCGCTGTCAATGACGAGGAATCCCTGCCCGTTTGAAAGAACGTATGGTTTTGTCGGTTTTTTCCCGGACGCATTTAGCGTTATGGGCGTGAATCTTTTTAGTGACTTGAGTGCCTGTTCTGTTCTCTTCTTCTGTATTGCTGAAGTCTTCTTGCTGAACGAGAAGTACGAGAATGGGAAGTCTCCTATTCCTTTCAGCTTGGCGTAAATCTTGAATTCAATCATTCCTGCTTTTCCCTTGTTTGGGAGATGGAGGAGTTCTTTTGCGTTGCTTATGCTTATCAGGAGGCCTCCTCCCTGATGGATTTCTAATGGTGTCTTCTTCGATATTTTCAGCGTTGTCGTTATTTTTGGGGCGCAATTCGCGGTTATTCTTGAGTTATCAAGCAATTTATCGTTAATCCAGAGACTGAAGTGCTCAATGATGCCTCCAATAGGTATTGGAGGATTAGAAAATGACAATAACAGCCTGTTTTTCCTTGAATCGTTGAATATTTCTGGCATCACGACTCCAAGTTCCTGGCTTATCGCGTGCTTAACATGAGATTCGTTAAAAGAGCGCAAAAATTCGCTTTCATCGTCAACCATAAAAATACACGTCATATAAGAAGGAGATACTACTTATTAAAAGTTGTGTTGGACACGATATACACGCAATGAACCACCACTATGCAAGGGAAGAAAACTGCACAAAGGTCGCGGTCATAGGAGCAGGACCTGTGGGAAGCTGGGCCGCGCTTAATGCACTAAAGGCCATAAAAGCCCATGATTGCACTGTGTTCGAGATGGAGGCGCACAAGACTGGGAGAAGACCGTCCCATTGCGCCGGCTTGGTCTCGAAAAGGCTTTCGACCATCGTACAGGTTCCGGAACGCTGCATAGTTAACCGCGTTCGCGGTGCTGTATTCTCCTGCGGCAAGAATCAGACAACAATTTTGGGCCACGACAAGTTTGAAGCATTCGTCCTCGACAGGCCGGCATTCGACGAACACATTCTTAATCTTGCAACTGATGCAGGGGCAAAACTCATTCTTGGAAGAAAGATAACGCATCCAGTTGAAGAATTGAAGGAATTCGACACCATAATCGCGGCTGACGGAGCGGCATCCGCGAGCCGAACATCACTCGGCATCAAGCCGCCCAGGATGATCCCGGCATTCCAGAAGGTGATCCGCCTAAAGAAGAAGGGATCAATTGAAGACCCTTCCCTCGTCGAACTGCACTTCGAGAATGGATCAGAATTCTTCGCATGGATCATACCTGAAGACGATAGGACAGTGCGTGCAGGGATTGCTGCAAGCTCCGATCTTTTGCGCGCTCACGCCGCATTCATCAGAAAAAGAAAAATAGATTCCGGCCGTGTCATGGAAAAATCCGCAGGACTCATAGTGACTGGTGGACCTCTCAAGAAGACCGTTTTTGGCAACAATAACAACAGGGTGCTGCTTGCGGGAGACGCTGCAGGACAAGTCAAGGCGACAACGGGTGGAGGTGTCGTGACCGGAATGATTTGCGGAAGTATCGCGGGAAAGTGCGCAAATAATCCTGTCTTGTACGAGAATGCGTGGCGGAAGGAGGTGGGAAAAGAGCTCGAAACGGCATTATTGGTCCGAAACTTCCTTGCACTCAAGCAGGGACGTCCGGATTTCTACGAGAAAGCCGTAAGATTCCTTGAACAAAACAAGAAGCTTGTCGAAACCTGCGGGGACATGGATTTCCATTCAAGACTGGTTCTTGAAATACTGCTTCGCCCGGGAAACTGGCCAGGCATTGCGGGAATGCTTTTGGCCTGACTGCCGTAAGAACAATGAAGACTATGAGAAATTTATATAAAAAAACAAAACACCTCAATGGAAGAAGCGGGCACTTTAAGATGGAAAAAATAAAGCACAAGAAGTCAGGCATACGAAAGCCATCCCGAAAAAATCCTATAAGACCTGACATACTGCTCACGAACGATGATGGAATAAACAGCGAAGGACTGGAAGCCCTGCGCCGGGAATTGAAAAAGTACGGCAACCTGTTGGTGGTTGCCCCCTCAAGGGAGATGAGCGCTTCAAGCCATTCCCTGACCGTGCACCAGCCTATACTCTTCCACCCGCATAAGTTCCAGGACGGAACGGCAGGGGTTGCGGTTGACGGGACTCCTGCCGACTGCATACTCCTCGCAATACATCACATCATGCGCGGGAAAAAGCCTGACATAATCTTCTCAGGGATAAACCGTGGCGAAAACCTCGGTGACGATGTGACTTATTCCGGAACGGTTTCGGGAGCGATGGAAGGAACCATATATGGGATTCCGTCGGTTGCGGTATCTCTTGCCGGAAGACGCGACTTGGACTTCGGTTATGCAGCCAAATTCGCGGCAAGCCTCACTCAACAAGTGCTGGACAAGGGACTGCCACCTGGTGTGTTTCTCAACGTAAACGTGCCCAACACAAAAAAGGACAAAATCACGGGAGTCGAGGTGACCTGCCAAGGAAAAAGGATATACGTCAACCGCGTCGAGATGAGGACGTCTCCACACGGAGGCAGTTACTGCTGGGTTGCTGGGGACGTATCATTCGTTGACGAGAACGGTACCGACTTCGAGGCCGTAAAGCGCGGGAAGATCTCCATAACGCCGATGCACTTGGACATGACTTGCCACACCTACCTGGCAGAATTCAGGAAGAAATGGAAGTGGGAGCTTTAAGGCGCACACCACCGCGCGCATAAATATAATAACAAAAACGGGAACGACCCTCGAGTCATTCCCCGTTCGATCTTACCTGGGTTTGTACCCGCCCTTCTTCTTCGCTATCAGGAACCACCAGACTGGAATCACGAGCACAGTCGCGATGACCGCTGCGAGAACCGCCCACAACCAAGGATTTTCCCTGACGTACTTCTCTGTCTCGCAGGAACCGCAATCAGAAGGACAGTTATAGCATTTTTCTCCAGACTCGCACACCCTGTTGCCGCAAATCGAAACAGGAATTTTTGATACGGTTGTTGTTACTGCGAAATCATTCAAACCGACAGCACTCTTTGGGACTGTCGCATCGAAATAATAATAGTCCTCATCAGAACTCCTAAGCGTTGCAGGAATATCGACCCAAGTTCCGGTCGCCGGATTGTACACTGAAAGCACAATCGCGTCAGAAGTAACACCGTGCTCCTCCATCCACGCTTTGCTCACCTTGAAACTCACATTCAAGTCGGATGCCGCGAAATCCCCGTCAAGAATGAAATACGTGTAAACGTCTCCTCCTGCCGCTATTTGCGCATCAGCCGGAACGTCACTGCTTTCGGAAATCGAAACGGACGGGTCCTGCGTTGATTCGTCTGCGACACAGAAACTAACGCCGTCAATGACTGTCACGTGGAATCCCAGTGAATCGCACTCTCCCTGCGTGTAATTGCCATTAGCGGTCTGCGTTTCTTCAGTCAATGGTGGACACTCCCAACAGTCGGAAGGACAAGTGCTACAGCTCTCGCCTGAATCGCATACCGCATTGCCGCAGTGAGCTTCATAGCAGGAATTGGTGTTGGCGTTGCAGCCGTACTGGCACTCGCCCATCAGTTGGTCGCTCCCGCCGCATACTGAAACATCATGCAGTATCAAGCGAGTTCCTGAGCATACCTTGGTATAATTCCAGTAGCAGGTAGTGCACCAGCCGCAAACGCCTTGCGGACAGTAAGACAGATTGCAGATTTCGTTATCATGAGTGCAATCGGCGTTTGAATCGCACGTGGTGTGTTGGGGCGTTCCAATTGCGCCACCAGTTCCCCCAGTTCCCTCTGCCCCTCCAGGAGGCTGTGGCGGGGCACACTCGCCGCAGTCAAAAGGACAGCTAGCGCACGTGTCGCCGCTCACGAAATCGCAGATTCCATTTCCGCAGGTCGAGCCTGAAGCGCAATCATCATCATAAGCAGGCTCGGCACCGCTTCCAGTACAACCAGGATAACACATTCCGTCACCGCTTATGCAGCAATCAGTAGGCTCGGTGACACCCGAGTGACAGTCACAAAAACCATCACCATCCCAGTACTGCGTGCCGCTGCACTCCGCATTCGGCCTGCAGACTTTGTGAACGCAGGCAGCTGACTCGCAAGAATCGTCCAAACAGGTCTCGTTTCCGTCCCTGCAACCTGTGCATGATGTAAGCCCGCTTATTGCGCTGTCATCCAAAAAGTACGAATAAGGCACGCTAACCGGACTGCAGCTTGTTGAATTGCAGTACGGGTTCGTCAGAATGCTATTGCACGACGACGGGATGCACATGTAAGTGTCGGGAAGCCTCGTCGTGTTAATGTGGGGTGACGGGCCTACTGAATTGTTGAGGTCATCGGCAAAAGCCGGGAACAACAACAGCAACAAACAAACCGAAACCGCAAGAATAAAAGAAAAAAGGCAGAGAGGCCTTCCGCCATCCCTGCCCTCCTTTCGTTTCGTCGTCATCTATTCCTGACCTCCTTTATCGCGTACTCGCTCGCAAGTCTTTCCGGCTTACTGAACCGTGTCGTAATAGAACTCGGCGTTGTAGACGCCGAATGCAGTCCTAGGAACAATCTGCCTCACGATGAGCTGGGCCTCTATCTCCGGAGTCGTGACGTTTGCATCACCAAGCTCTATCGCCGCAGTGGCATTGAAGGCATTCTCGACGAGATAGACGTGCACGTCCGAAACGTTGGTGGTGTTAATCCACATGACTGACGTGTGATTCACATCAACCGGGATTGACAACCAACTGTCAAAGTTGTGCCAGTCATCCATGCGCAGCATGAAGTTGTCGCCCGCGGCGGTGCCGAGAGTCACGTTAATCTTGAACTCCCAGTAGTCAACGCCGTTCGGGATGGCTGTCCTCTTCGTCCACTCAAGGGCGTCAATCCTTACGAAGTCATCCTGGTCTAGCACCGTGAAGTTGTTGTTATCTTCGTCGGCGCTCGTGATTGCGTTTCCGATCGCGTCCTCCACGTCAAAGCTCGGATAGACGTTAGTAGTGTTCTCAGCTCCTATGTCTGCAGACCAGGTGGCGCAATACCTCGTGCCTCCTGCGATATCGCTTCCGATAACCAAACCGTCATAGTCGCTGCCGCACTCAGTGTCCATAGACACCACGCCGTACGAGTAGTCGTTGGACTTGTTGAGTATTGACATATTGACCTCCGACTTCGGGAAACTGTTCGGAGCGGCGCTCACGACGTACATGGAGAACAGTATGTCACTTCCATTCGTGACTTCGGAAGCGGACATCTCCAGTTCCGCGACAGACAACTCATTCTGGACGTTCACGAACACAGACGTAACGCCTACATTTCCTGCCCCGTCGAATGCATTGAATGTCAGGTTGTACCAGCCGTTGGTCAATGCCTCCTCGAATGTGTCGATATACCTCTCGCAGCGCTCTCCTGTCGCGTTTTCTGGAGGTTGACGGTTGAATAGGCAATTAGCTATTCCCCAGTCCGATCCATTTACCAGCAATTTCACGTTATGGGTGTGGCCGAAGTCGTAGTGGACAGTGTCGTTTGCCTCAAGCCAGATTAGGAAGTTTCCTGAGACGTTCATTCCGTTTTCTGGCCAGAAAACCGTAATCGCTGGAGCTGTATTGTCAACAGTCACTGAGAAGTTGAAAGTGTTCGCATTACCAACGCTGTCATTAGTCCAGATGCTCACTGTCTTTGCTCCCGCAGTGTTATCCCATGTGGCGGTCGAGAGAGTGTACGCGCCAGAGTATACGCCGTTTCCGAGAACGTCGGAAAGTACCACTGACTCCCCGCTTATTGTCGCAATCACTGTGTGAACTCCTGCGGAAACTCCTGCATGTGAGTCGTCCTCAACGCGACAGCTCGTAATGTTGAATGTTCCGACATTGGACATCAGGTAGTCGCTCGAGAAGTCGCACCAGGAAACGCCCGGAGCGTGCTTGTCAACCATGAAAAAGCCGACTGTGTCGACTGCGCCACTGTAATCGAGTTCGTCCTTCGCCTTCACGAACACCTGGTGGTATCCCTCTGAAAGCGCGGATCCGTTCAATTGCAAGGTGAACGTCTTCTCTGTGGTGCTGTATGTTCCGGCAAGAGCTGTCCACTCGCCAGAGTCAACGCGGTACTTCACCTCAGACAAGTTGCCGTTGCTTCCTGAAACTGATGCGGTAATGTTTACAGTCACGTTCTGCACGCCGCTTACAAGCATCGGAGTAACGAAGCCTGAAATGCGCGGTGAAGACGTATCAACAATCCAGGTAACACTCTTAGATGTAGTGTGGCCGACCACGTCAGTACAGTTGACGAGTATCGTGTGCTGACCGCCAGTCACAAGCGAGACTGTCTGCTCGTGCGAGGATCCGCCAGTAGTTGACATTACGCCGACATAAGTCCCGTCAAGGCTGTAGCCACAAGTGGCCGCGACCTCGTTCGCGGTTACGACCTGAAGTCTCGGATTGACTCCAGTCGCTTCGCTCGTCTGTGGCCAAGTGATTGCCACATCCGGAACCGAGTTGTCGATCCTCACTGAAACGTTCTGTGAAACCATCCAGTTGCCCGCAAAGTCCTGAGCCCAAGCAGAAAGCAGGTAAGCGCCGTCAAGATACTTGGTAGTGTCAAGAGTGTAATTGAACGGTGCTGAGTAATCGATTCCGAGCGGAACGCCGTTCAAGTCGAACTCGACACCATTAACTCCGCTTCCTCCAACATCGGATGCGGTTGCACCAAGAGTAATTGTGCCATTCACAACACTGCCCATTGCAGGAGAGTCAAACGTTACAGTAGGATCGGTTGAATCAACACGAACCGTGCTCGGGGAAGTCGCGGCAGTGGACTTAGCAACCTTGTCATAAACAGTCACCTTCACGTCATACACTCCGTCAGCTGCATGAGAATCAATGATTACAGTATCATTGCGCTCGACAGTTCCTGATACAAGCGATGAAACAGTAAGAGAACCGACAACAGTGCCGCCACTCAAAACCTCAATAACGGCATGGTCAGCATTCGCCTCGGTGTACTCGTAATCGACATTCAGTTCCTCATCAACAGAAAGATTCTGCACTACAGAAGGCCTGAAAATATTGACAGTCGGGGCAAGATT
>Ga0315282_10015062_pt1 | contig 11449 bp, 7 predicted proteins | sample YL17G07_20_MG_FD_203693 | JGI IMG/M metagenome (GOLD analysis project Ga0315282, IMG submission 203693) | Sediment microbial communities from Yellowstone Lake, YNP, Wyoming, USA - YL17G07_20 | ecosystem: Environmental > Aquatic > Freshwater > Lake > Sediment | place: USA: Wyoming | collected...
AAAGCAAATTCGGATCAGTCGCCTCAGACAAGAGGGTAGTTTCATAATAAGGCTCGAACGCCACCTGGATCTCGTCGGCTTCATTGGCAAAATCCAGGACCAAGGTTCCGCGCTTTTCCGGGTGAATCCGGTTCAGCCGCGATAGAGTCTGCACGGCGTTTACCCCGCCGAGCTTTTTGTCCACATACATCGTGTGCAACAGAGGCTGGTCGAATCCTGTCTGAAATTTATTGGCGCAGATGAGGAACCTGCACTCAGGCCAGTCAAAAACCTTGGCCGTCTGCTTCTCCGAGAAGCCATTCATCCCTGCCTCGGTGTAGGATTGGTCTCCATCCGGCACACTTCCCGAGAAAGCGACGAGCGCCTTGAAAGGGTATCCCTTATCTTGAAGATACCGGTCCAGCGCCAGCTTATAGCGCACGGCGTGCAGCCGAGACCGTGTCACGATCATGGCCTTGGCTTTCCCCTCGATCTCATTCTTGACCTGGGCGGCGAAGTGCTCGGCCATGATCAGCACCTTCTCGCCGATGGCGTGCGGATGAAGCTCCACGAAAGACTTAAGGAGGTATTCCGCTTTGTTCTTGTCGTAGCGGGGATCGTCCTCGATCTTCTTCAGAAGCCGCCAGTAAGCCTTATAGGTCGTATAGTTCCTGAGGACGTCGAGGATGAATCCCTCCTCGATCGCCTGGCACATGCTGTAGAGATGGAACGGCTCGAACTTCCCGTCGGCGCGCTTTGTCCCGAAAAGCTCCAGGGTCTTGGCTTTAGGCGTCGCCGTGAAGGCGAACATCGAGAGGTTCGGAAGGCGGCCCCGCTTCTCTATCTCGGCCAGGATCGCGCTTTCGAGCTCCTCCTCGGGTGTCGCCGCCCCCGCCTCCTCATGCTCAGCCTCTTCGAGGCTTCCAGCGGCAAGAACCGACTTGAGACTCTTCGAGCTTTCGCCCGACTGCGAGGAATGAGCTTCGTCCACGATGACGGCGAAGCGATGACCCGGAAGTTCGCCGATCTCGTTCACGATCACCGGGAATTTCTGCAGGGTGGTTACAATGATCGTTTTCCCCGACTCGAGGGCCTGTTTGAGCTGGCGGGAGGTCTTTTCAATATTCTCTACGACACCCAGCGTCTGCTCGAACTGGCGCATGGTCGTCTGAAGCTGCCGGTCGAGGATGCGCCGATCGGTGACGACGACGATCGAGTCAAAAACCCGTTTATCCTCGTTATCATGAAGCGTCGAAAGCCGGTGGGCAAGCCAGCCGATGGTGAAACTCTTGCCGCTTCCGGCTGAATGCTGGATGAGATAGCGCTGGCCCGCTCCATATTGACGGGCGTGGCTTACGAGTCGCCGTACGGCATCAAGCTGCTGGTAGCGAGGGAAGACGAGAGTTCGTTTCCCTGTCTTCCTGCCTTTCTCATCTTCTTCCTCGACCTCCTGGATAAATTGGCGGACGAGGTCGAGCACGCTGTCACGGGCCCAGATCTTCTCCCAGAGGTAGGCCGTGGCGTAGCCTTTTTGCGTGGGCGGGACAGGAGGATTCCCAGCGCCACCGAACTTCCCTTGGTTGAAGGGCAGGAAGCGCGTTTTCGCCCCGGCGATCTGGGTCGTCACATAAACGAGTTCCGGGTCAACGGCGAAATGGGCGAGACAGCGGCCGTGGGCGAAAAGCGGCTCTCGCTGGTCACGATCAGTCTTGTACTGCCGGATGGCGTCCTCGACCGTCTGGTTTGTAAGGGGATTCTTGAGCTCGGCGGTGAAGATCGGTATGCCGTTAAGGAAAAGGGTCATGTCGAGGCTTTGGGCGCTTTTCTCGCTGTACGCGAGCTGGCGCACAACAGAGAAGAGGTTCGCCGCGTGCAGCCGCTTGATTTCCTCGTTGAGCCCGCTCGAAGGCCGGAAATAGGCCAGCCGGAATTTGCAGCCGGAGTCTTTAAGACCGTTGCGCAAAACATCGAGTGTGCCGCGCCGCGCGATCTCACGCGACAGGCGCTTCAGGAATTGCTCTTTTACCGCCTGACCGTAGTGTTGTTTGAGCCTTTCCCATTCCTTGGGCTGGGTCGCAATAATGAAGTCAATGGCGTCACGCGAGACGAGGCAAAGTGAACGATCATATTCTTCCGTCTGCCGCTTCCGAAAGCCGCCCGGCGGAAATTCGCCATAAGGCGCAGCCATGTCCCGGATTCCAGTCCCTTCACCGGCACAGGCATCCGGCCCATACCGGAGCAGCCCGCATTCGATCGTTTTTTCAAAGCTGCGTTCGGAGATTTCCATCGCCTTCCCCCTTATTCACCCAGTCACAATATCTATCCGCGCTTTTCCAGCAGCCACTTCCATAGGGGCACGAATCGAATTCCGTTCTCCGTCTTATCTATATCTTTGGAGATGATTGTCAATCCTGAAATCCGCTCTCCATAGGTCTTCTTAAATTCTTCGAGCGCCTCTTTTTCTCTCTTCGTGATTTCTTCGCCGAAGGTTACGTTGATCCCTTCAGGGCCTTTAGGACGGCGGACGATGAAATCGACCTCTCTTTTCCCCTTCCAATAGAAACAATCCACCCCGTCCCTTTGGAGGTCGCAGAACACGAGATTTTCGGCCAGGCGGCCCTCGTCCGGCGAGAAGCGGAAGGCGACCGCATTTCTCAACCCGTTGTCCATGACCTGAATTTTTCGTGGGTTGACTTGCTGGATTTTCAGGGAAGGAGAAAAGACAGGGAGGAGAGAGAGGAGCCCGATTTCTTCAAGATGTCCCACGTATTCCATAAGAGTATCCCTCGAAATGGGCATCTCTTTCCGAATCGTCTGATAATAGTTGTGGGCGGAAAACACATTGGAGACGTTCGTGATCAGATATTTCATGAGCATTCTTAAAAAGACGATATTGCGAATGCCGAAACGCTCGACGAGGTCTCGATAAATCAATAGATCCAAATATTCCTGGAGGATTTGTTTTCTGACGTTTTCATCTGCCAGGGCGATTTCGGGAAATCCTCCCATGAAGAGATATTCCATCAGGAGCTTCTTGACGAGAAAGCGCTCCTTGGCATATTCGATATCGGATTCCGGCTCCAGGCCCCGAAATCTCAGATATTCCCGGAAACTCAGCGGATGGAGGGCATACGATATTGTCCGGCCGCGCATCGCCGTGGACAGCTCCCGGGCCAGGAGCTTCGCCGATGATCCCGTAATATATATCCGGACATTTTCTTTATCCAGAATTCGGCGAACGTAGGTTTCCCATCCGAAGACGTTTTGAATTTCATCGAAAAAGAGAAATATTTGATGTTCTTTATTGCCGGGATAAAGTTCGAAGTAAGCTTCCAAGAGATCGTCCATATCTTTCAGCGAGAGGGGGGTGATCCGGTCGTCCTCAAAATTGACCAAAAGTATCCTCTGGCGGCCGATCGTCTTTTCCAGACCTTGAATGATCTGATAAAAAAGGAATGTTTTTCCGCTCCTTCTCGGTCCCGTGATGGTGATGACCTTGCGAGGGGGAATCGCCTCCACTCCGGGAACTTGAAGATCTCTCTTCAAAGCTTCGGGAAGATCGGATTCGTGAAATTCCTTGATGAGAAGCTTGAATACCGCTTTTTTCCCTTCCATGTCGATTATTATATATTGTCTTTTATAAAAGTCAATAATGGACAGATATTTGTCTTTTATATAAGACTATATGATTCTTGCCGCAAACATTTATCCTGCCCGTACCGGAGCAGCCCGCACTCGATGGTTTTTTCAAAGCTGCGTTCGGAGACTTCGACCATCTTAGGACTCAGTTCCTTGGTTCATCAGGTCCAGATATTTTTTGTAAGCATAAAGACGTTTTCTCTTTCTACCCGTAACCTCTCGAATGATTTTCGCCTTCTGCAAGGCCTCAAGGGCCGCGGCAACGGTCGGCTGCGACATCTTCGTCTTTTTGGAGAGAAAAGGGATGCTTGCGATCGGCCGGCTTTGGAAGACCTGGTGAATGCGGAGAGCGGAGCTGGCCTTGCGGCCCAGATCCCGGATGACTTGCCGGTCCTCGTTAGAGATATCGTTCAGCCTGCGTGCCGTGGCCACGGCTCCCTCGGCCATTTCCCTGACTCCGAGGGCAAAGAAACGGAGCCATGCCTCCCAATCCCCCTCGGTTCGAACTTTCATGAGCAAGTCGAAATACTGAGACCTGTGTTGCTTGAAGTAGAGGCTCAGATAGAGAAGCGGATGGTGAAGAACTCCCTCGTAACACAGAAGGAGCGTAATCAAGAGCCGACCGATCCTCCCGTTGCCGTCGAGGAAGGGATGGATCGTCTCGAATTGGACGTGCATGAGAGCGCCCTTGATAAGGACTGGTGTTTTTTCCGGAATATCATGCAGGAACTTCTCCAATTCTCCCATTGTGTCGGCAACGCGTTCCAGAGGCGGGGGCACATAAAGCGCGTTCCCGGGACGCGTCCCCTGAATCCAGTTCTGGGAGCGCCTGAACTCGCCCGGGTCTTTATCACGGCCGCGCCCTTTTGAGAGCAGGATCTTATGGACTTCCCGGATCAGTCGGTTCGACAGCGGGAAGTTCTCCTTAAGTCTCTCGAGGCCATGGTTTATCGCCGCGACGTAGTTGGAGACTTCGATAACATCATCGATCGGCACACCCGGGGCCTCTTCCAACTCGAACAAGAGTAGGTCGGAAAGAGAAGACTTCGTCCCCTCGATTTGCGAAGATAGCACCGCCTCTTTTCTGACATACATGTAGAGGAAAAGACCGATGTCCGGGAGCAGGGTCGCAACGCTGTCCAATCGCCCGAGGGAGATGAGCGCCTGATCGAGTTCTTCTCGGAGAGCGGAGTCGATCGAAAGCGCAGGACTCGGCGGGAGTGGAGAAGGCACAAAAGACCGGACTTCCTCGTCCCCGTACTTTTGAACGATGTATTCCCCTGTCAGACCGCGGTTCATGGCGTTCTCTCGCAGCATCCGGCTAATTAAAGAAACTTTAATTAGCCGGATGCTAATTAAAGGATAATGCCTTTCCCTTTAATAAACAAGCAGAAATTTTCATTGTAGAGCCTCAAGGTAGGGCCTCATAACGTTCGCCAAACGACAAGTCTTGGCATAATCCCATAGCTCATCGCGGGTTGCCTTGTGCGACCGAAGGCAATCCCTTAGCGCCTCAATCGCCACGTCCAGCCCGATTTTATTGCGGAACTTGAACGTATCGACAACCGTCTTGGCGGGATTGTAGACGCGGATTCTGCCTCCCGGAAAATCATGGACTTCGATACCTTCAGAGAAGGCCCTTCCCGATGGGTAGACAAATCGCAGGCGTAGAGATTTAATTCTCGGCCGCCAAGCGCTATTGGGAAGCGCCATCCAGACATCGTATGGCTCCTGCGTGCCGATTTCATGAAAACGAAGGGCGGAAAGAAGGCAGACAACGCCCTTGGGTACAAGGTTGGAAGCTTCGATTAGCGTCCGGTGTTCCTCCATCTGCCCGCCGAGTCTATAGAGCCCGCGGCCCGCCCGTTCGATTAGCCCTCTCTTATATAGATAACGCAGCATTTCGCGGGAAACTCCCATTTCTGAAATATCTCGGGCGCGTAGACTCCCGTGGCTCTCAAGAAGACTAAGAGTCTTCTTCGTTACTTCGCCCGAAAAGCGGCTTTTCCCCATGTTTGACAATTCCTATGTAATTATAAACATTTACCTAGGAAATGCAAGCAATTTTCTAAAGAAACTTTAATAAGTCCCCCGCTTATTAAAGGATAACGGCTTATCCTTTAATAACGATTCTGGATAGGAATGCCATCATGTATGCGCAAGTGTAGTCATTCTTATCCGGAAGCGTTCGAAAAATCTTCTCGTCCAAAAATCGAAAATCGCCGGTTAGATTTTCATGATGTTAAGCGCGTGTCGCGTACGTCGATTTTGCCGGTGACTGCAGCGGAAATGAGGGCAGTACGGTATTCTTTGAGGCGGTCGATGGCTTCGTGAATCTTCGCCACAAGCGCGTCGATCTTCGCCGTCTCATGGTCGAGGAAGGCCGCAATTTCTTGCTGTTCTTCAATGTCAGGGGTGGCCATAACGAAACATGACATCTTGGAAGTGTCGATTGCTGGATAGCTAACGCCAGCAGAATTAGCTACAATGCTTTCAACGAAATTTGAAGCTCGCAAAGCATAAGGAGCGAAGTTACAGTCTAAGGCTGACGATGGACGAATAACGGCGAAACCGGTTGAAACGATAAGGTTCGATTCTGGATGCTTAATCGGAGCGATAGCGCGCAGGTATGTTCTCACTGTAGAAATAATCACATCACCCTCTCTTACGATTCGCCTCGCTCGGGATGGTGCCGTTTCAAAGACGAGTTCTTCAGTCGAAACAATTCCCTGGTACTGGTCAACGCCTCCGATGTCTACATAGATTAATTCAAAACGAGGCTCAGTCTTTTCATTGAGAACCTCATCATTAATTGAGGAAAGATATTTAAGCCGTAATAAATCCCAATGAGCAGGGATTTTGCCCAGCCATTCGACGCCGGAGTCCTTCATAGGGGCCTTCGGGTCGAGGCCTTTGGTGACGGCTTGTGATATGAGGGCCGTGCGCTTTTCCTGAAGTAGCTCGATCAGCTGCTCTTTCTTTGCTATGAGCGCATCGATCTTAGCCGTCTCGCGGTCGAGGAAGGCGGCGATAGCGCGTTGTTCGGTCTCGGGAGGTTCGGCGATACGCATCTCTTCCAGCTTGCTCCTGGCTAGCTCCTTGAAGGTGCTGCCCTGCCCCCAGGATTCGAGTTCAGATCGCGCAGCCAGAAGTTGGAAATGGAAGAATTTTCGGTTCAACTCGCGCCGAAACACCATGGACCGACACCCCTGATTCGTGCATAGCTCTAGGCCGCCGATGGCGAGATAGCCAATGGGAGCTCGAGTCGATAAGACGAGTGAGCCAGCAGGAACGAGGGTCGTGCCACAGCTACGGTACCCGGCCTTGGTTATGCGACGCCGCGTGGTTTGGATAACTGACCCTTGCAGCTCACCAAGGTCCTCGGGCGTTACCCAGGGGATATCGCCATTCCAGTAATCTACGACTCCACTCTGTGGCGTTGAGCCATTCACGACCAAGAATAGGCGCTTGAGACGCTTCACCTCCCAATGCACTGGAATCTCCCCCAGCCACTCGACGCCTGAGTCCTTGTATTTCGGGTAGGGTCGAAACCGCCGGCGTTCCGTCTCAGAAAATAATTGTCGTTCGCTCATCCTATATGAATTCCCTCTCGATCGCTCCCTTCGCCAAATCTATGACGTTTGAGCAGAAGTGCACGCGAAAAAACTTCTTGAACGCCTTAAACGAGCGATCAGTCGGCCAGAGAGATGGGTCCGTGCACCAGCCGTCAAGCTCGATTTCGAAAATTGTCTTGAAGTTTCGCCTGAGCCACGCCTCCGCGTCCGCATCTTGTTCAGGAATCAGATAGGTTGTTAAATCGGCAGTCAATTCTTTCATAGTCAATGCACCGTCTTCGTCGGGGTATCTTTTCGCCCATTCCAGAAAAACCTCCGTCGGCTGGACCACGAGAAGGTTGCGATTGATCGTCGGAAGCTTTTCGTAATAAATATCATGCTGAGAGTTCATTCTATCCTTCGTTTTGTCGCGTGATCTCTGCCAAGATCCGAACAATATCCTTTTCAATGGCACGAATATCTGCTTCAATCTCCTCGAGTGGACGGGGCGGGGCGTATTTGTAGAAATAGCGATTAAAATTGATCTCGTAGCCGACGACTCCCACCCGGCCGTCCTTGGCGTCGCGCCTGGACATGTCGATCCAGGCGTCTGGGACATGAGGTTTCACCTCCCGCTCGAAGAAGGCGCGAACACTGGCTGGCGCGCCCTCTTCGTCGGCAGGGTCGACGCCGTCCTCAAGGGGCACGCTCTCGGTATCGCGAAGATCGGGATCGGGTTCAGGATTTCCCTCCTTGTCAAGGCAGACCACGGCGGTTTCGTCGCGCTCTGACAGCGCTGAAAGAATCGCCTTTATGACTGGAGCAGGAAATTTGAGGCCTGCCTTCCTGACAGCTTTATTTAGCACATCCTCAAACTCATCTCTATCCTTGAAGATTGTGGCCGGGAGCGACCTCAGCAAGTTCCGAATCGCCTCCTGATATGCCCTTCCCTCGGCTTGTTCCTTGGCTGCGGCGTCGCCTTTCTTTTTAGACTGCGCCAGGCTCTGGAAAGCCTTTTCCTCCTCGAGCCGGGCAATGCGCTCAGGACTCGCCTGAAAGTTAAGCTTGAGCGGTCGCTCCACTGTGATTTTCCGGAAGCCGAAACGGGTCGTCGGAAAAATCTTGACGAACTCGCCTTCCTCGAACGAGCGCAGATGCCGTAGTATCTCTTCGGCCTTCTCCGGGGGGATCTCGCGTCGCTTGTCGCCGAGGCTTTTCCGCATGGGCACCCAGAAGGAGGTCGCGTCGATGAGCTGGACCTTGCCCTTACGTTTCGGGGCTTTGCGGTTGGTGAGCACCCAGACGTAGGTGGCAATGCCTGTATTGTAGAAAAGCTGTTCTGGAAGGGCGATCAGGGCTTCGAGCCAATCATTCTCCATGATCCAGCGCCGGATTTCGCTCTCGCCGCTCCCTGCATCACCTGTAAAGAGGGGGGAACCGTTCATGATGATGGCCACTCGCGAACCGCCGTCCTTGGGTTCTTTCATGTGGGCTAGCATGTGGAGGAGAAATAGGAGCTGGCCGTCGCTGATGCGCGGCAGTCCAGGTCCGAACCGTCCCGACGGGCCGCGTTCGTGCTCGGTCACGACAGCTTCTTCGTCCCGCTTCCAGTCCTTGCCGTAGGGAGGATTCGCGATCAGATAATCAAAACAGCGGCCGGCATGCCGATCGTTTGAGAGAGTGCTTCCGAAAGCGATATTCTCGGCGTCCCGGCCGTCGGCTGATTTCATAAAGAGGTCGGACTTGCAGACGGCGAATGTCTCAGGATTCACTTCTTGGCCGAAAAGATAGATGTCGGCTTCGGGATTTATCGGCTCGCGGATGACGGTGCCGTTCTTCTTTCTCCCAGACACGATATGGTCCTTAGAGATCGTAAGCATGCCGCCTGAGCCGCAGCAAGGGTCATAAATAGTTGCCACCACCCCTTTTCGGCGGATTCGGTCCCCGTCGCCAGAGAGAAGCAGGTCTGCCATGAGGTGGACGACGTCGCGCGGGGTGAAGTGCTCGCCGGGATTCTCGTTCAGGGCTTCGTTGAACTTCCGGATGAGTTCTTCGAAGATCATTCCCATGGTGGGATTATCGACCTTGTCTGGGTGAAGATCGACGTTCTTGAAGCGCTCGAGCACCTGAAAGAGGAGCCCGGCCTCGTCGAGCTTGGAGATGGTGTTATCAAAATCGAACTTTTCGAGGACTTCGCGCATATTCGGGCTGAAATTTGCGATGTAGTTTCTAAGGTTCAAGGCCAGGTGAGGGGCGTCGGCCAGGAGCTTGTCGAAATCGTAGCGAGAGGTGTTGCAGAAGGCGAAGCCAGCGGCCTTTTCTAGCTGGCGGTCTGGGTTTTCGAGCTTTCGTTCCTTGAGCTTGGCCTGCGTTGAGAGTACTCGCTTTTTGGTGGGAGCGAGGACGCAGTCCAGCCGGCGCAGCACCGTCAACGGCAGGATCACATCCTGATATTTGCCGCGCTTAAAAGTGTCGCGGATCAAATCCGCGACACCCCAAATGAAGCTCACGATTTCGCTATGATTCAAGAATTATTCTCCCGATTTTGTTATTCGAAGTATATCGCTTCAGAATGAAGACAGTCAATGGGCGGACCAGGTGGGCGCGAGGGGGAAGCAAAAAACAGATTGAACTTCCCCGGGGCTGTTTTTATAATAGGTGCGACAAAATGAGCCTTTTTGGCGCCATCCCATAAAGGGGGGAATGATATGAAAAAAGCTACTCTTCTTACAGCCGCACTTCTGGGTCTTTTTCTGATCTCGGGCTTGATTTCGTGCCGGGAAAGACAAAGTGCCGCAGCCCAAGAAAAAAGGACTCCAGCCACGCCCCGAGCCGCGTTCGAAGAAAAGGATGAAGCTATCTATAAAACTCAAATAAGGAACGGGAAAGAGGAGACCGAGCTTTCGTTGGACTTTTCCGGAGTCAAAAGGCCCGCCTCGCCCGAGGAATTCACCAAATCCTTTTATTGGCCACCCATCCAACAAAACAAAACCGACGCCTGCTGGTGCTTTGCCACAATTTCGCTCTTTGAAGCGGAGAGGCACCGGCTGGGCAAGCCAGACGTCAAACTCTCGGAGATGCACACGGTTTACTGGGAGTTTGTCGAGAAAGCCAGGCAATTCGTCAAAGACAGGGGCTCTTCCGATGTCAGGCGCGGCTCCGAGCCGAACGCCGTCATCGCCCGGATGAAACAATACGGCGCGGTGCGCGAATCCGATTACACCGGACTTCTTCTGGGAAAGAGGGAGCACGACCACAACCCGCTTTACCAAGAGCTCTTCAACTATCTCCAGTCCTGCAAGAAAAAAAATTTCTGGAATGAGAAGAAAATCCTGGCCAGGGTGATGCTCATCCTGGACAAACACCTGGGCAAACCGCCCACCAAGATCAATGTCGATGGCACGATGATGACGCCGAAAGAATACCTGGACAAAATCCTGCAAATCCCGTTAGACGACTATGTCTGCTTTATCAGTTTTAAGTATCTCCCCTTCTTCGCTAAAGGTGATTACCGCGTGCCGGACAATTGGTTCCACGGCCGTGACTATTTCAATGTGCCGCTGGATGAGTTTTATGGAGCCATTTTGGGAGCGGTCAAGAGAGGTTTCACGGTGGCCGTGGCGGGCGATATTTCCGAGCCGGGAAACTCCGGCGAAAACAACCTGGCCATCATTCCGTCATTTGATATCCCCTACGCACATGTCGACCAGGACAGCCGGGAATTCAGGTTTGACAACAAGACCTCGACAGATGATCACACCCTGCACCTCGTAGGCTACAAGGAGACGCCGGGGGAGCCGACCTGGTTCCTGATCAAGGATTCCTGGGAGACGGCCTACCGCGGACAATTCAAGGGATTCTTCTTCTATCGTGAGGATTATATCAAGCTAAAAACGCTGGCGTTCCTGGTCCACAAAGACGCGGTCCCGGAACTTCTCGGAAAATTCTCTCAAAAATAATAGGAGGGCTACGGAGACAGCGCTCTCTCTCACCCCGACCCGATGAGTGTATATATCCCGCCGCTGGCTGAATACATAGGGATTAGAGTCGTAAAAAACATAAAAAAGTGAGCTGTGAGCAGTGAACTGCAGAGCTGAAATTTGTCGGGCACGAGGTATTCGAATTTGGATTGACTAATGCAAACGCGATAAGTAACTTGAATGGTCAAGGTTGCGCCGGAGGCCACCCTTGGGACCCCGTAGCGGAGGGGGGCCCGTCGGCTTGTCCGACGGGGGAACCGACGGGACTGGTTCCTCGGGGTCCGGGGGCCAGAGGGT
>Ga0315282_10015063_pt1 | contig 11449 bp, 11 predicted proteins | sample YL17G07_20_MG_FD_203693 | JGI IMG/M metagenome (GOLD analysis project Ga0315282, IMG submission 203693) | Sediment microbial communities from Yellowstone Lake, YNP, Wyoming, USA - YL17G07_20 | ecosystem: Environmental > Aquatic > Freshwater > Lake > Sediment | place: USA: Wyoming | collected...
GGCAGATAAAGTCGGCCGTTCCTTACAAAGTTAAGACTGAAAAGGCAGAAGGGGATTATCTTGCCTTTGACGGTAAGGCCGACTCCTTGAGGTTTGTCTCTGCTCTGGCTATGAAGCCAAAACGACCGGAGGGGTTCGTTTATGTGGTTTATCAATTCAAAGATAAGGGAGAAAAAAAGGGGCGTCTGATCCTTTATGAACAACGGGCTCTGAATAGAAATTTCTTCGAAGATGACCTGAAGGAAGACTCAGCCCTGACCCTTTTTGAGGGGGTCTCTCAGGTCCGCTTTGAATATTACAGGGAAGCCGATGAAGAGAAGAACCGGAAAGAAGAGTGGGTTGAGGAGTGGAATGTTAAAGAAGAGAAGGAACTGCCGAAGGCCCTCAGAATGACGGTCACGTATTGGAACGAAAGAGGCAAGGAGGAAGCTTCTCCGATTACCCTCCTTGCCCCGATTTCAGCTTACCAATTCGAAGAGGTGAGAAGAGGTCCACTCGGATTGGGACGGCGGACCATTCTGGGGGGGCCTCAGCCCCGGGGTTATTAGATGAAATTGAAATTCCGAAATGTGAGGGGAGTTGCCCTCATCATGGTGTTGTGGGTCATTACCGTTCTCACCGTGGTGGTATTGGAATTCTCCTTTGCCATGAGAACGGAAGTCAATATCACTAAAAACTTTAAGGACGAGCTACAACTCTATGCCATCGCACAAGGAGGAGTTCAGCGGGCCGTTGCAGAGATGATTTTTAAGCATGACACACGGCTTCAACAATTGAGGAAGACCATGAAGACCGAGGAAATCGCTCCGGAAAAGAAAGAGTGGGTGCCGGACGGGAGACCCTACACTTTCCACTCTGATCGGGGGGAATCCGAGCTCCGGATCATGAGCGAGGCGGGTAAGATCAATATCAATACGATTTCTGAGATGACCCTTCGAAAGATCATCGGGAATTTGGGTTTGGAGGCCGAAGCGAGGGACATCGTCGTCGATTCCATATTGGACTGGATAGATCCGGATGATTTTCGCCGGATCAACGGAGCGGAGAATGATTATTATCAATCCCTGAAAGAGCCGTATAATTGCAAGAATGGCAATTTGGACTCCATTGAGGAACTTCTCCTTGTTCGCGGAGTCACCCCCGAGTTGTTTTATGGGAGGAAGGGGAGGGAGACGGGAGAAGAGCGAGCGAAGGCATACGATGCAGGATTAAAAGACATCTTTTCTGTTTACGCACCCGGGGAACAGATTGATATCAACAGTGCCTCCTCCGTTGTATTGAGGTTTGCTTTGGGGATCCCCGATAAAGTGGCTCGACTTATTGTAAAGGCCAGGGAGGAGAAAGCCTTCGAAAGCCTACAGGATCTCCGCCTGAGGGTGCCCGAGCTTGTCTCTTTGCCCTCGATCGGAGATGTTGAAAAGCTAATGGTGACTCAATCCATAACGCCTTACTACACGATCGAATCAAGGGCAAGGAATAAGGCCGAAGGATCGGTCCGGGGGGTCAAGGCGATCGTCAAGATTGACCGGATGGACAAGAAGGGATATAAGATCATTCAATGGGTGGATACCCTCATTTGATCTTGAACAAAGCGCCGTAGGCACTCGATGAAAAAGTTAAAGAATTTGGCAAAAGAGACGTTGAAGAATTTGGCAAAGGAATGGAGGGAACTCGTTCCCATCATGATTTCTGAAAAAAGTCTTGGTATCGATCTCAAACAGGATCATCTTGTCCTCACCCTTCTCAGGAAATCCATCGGCAGGATGGATCTGGTGGATTACGGGGTCTATCCCATTTCCCCTGAAACTCAGAAAGAAGATCGAGAGGCTCAGGTCATCAGTCTGGTCAATACCTTCATTTCCAAACACCAGATTGACAAGGAGAGGGTCTCCGTGGCGATGCCGAGGGAAAAAGTGATTGCCCGTTTCATCAGGCTTCCCGTCGCCGCCAAAGAAAACCTGACAAAAGTGCTCGAGTATGAAATGCCCAAATACACCCCTTTTGAAAGGGGAGAAATCTATTTTGATTATTGCCTTCTCAAGGAGGTGAAGGATTGGCTTCATCTTTTTGCAGTGTTTGTAAGGAAGACAGAAGTAGATTCTTATGTGTCCCTATTGAAGAAAATGGGGATCCAACCTATCTCAATCCAGATTCCTTCTGTCGCAGCCCTCAATCTTTTCTTTTACAACAAAGGGGGCGGCGAGAACGAGACCTCGGTCTTGATCGATGTCGCAGAGCCATTTTTTGAGATGAATCTCGTCCAGGGAAAGAATTGGAGGGAAAGCTTCCATCTCCCCCTTCCCAAGGAAGGAAAAGAAGCAAAGATGATCAGCACTTTCAAGCGTTCGGGGGACGTTGACCCTCCTGCAAACTCCACGTTCTTTGTTTACGGGTTAAGTGCCGATGAGACCATTCTGACAAACCTTAAAGAGGCCAACGAACTCAAAGGCGTTTTGCTTCCTCCAATGGATCGGATTCAAGGAGAGAGGCAAGGATCGAAACCGTACGGAATTTATGCTTCTATCGGGGTCCCCCTCAGGGGATTAATCACCCCTCGGGTCGATCTGAACCTCCTCCCGCCCGAAATGAGAAAAAAGGTGCGGCAGATTGGAAAACCCCTGTTGATCCTCTTAACTTCCCTGGCCCTGTTTTTTGGCCTGACATGGGGAGCGGGAATGGTCATCCACTATAAGAAGGAATGGAATACGGTCAACGCGGAAATAAGAAATAGAAGGCCCGAAGTGGAGGCCCTTGAAAAGTTGCAAAAGCAGAAAGACGACCGTCGCAAAGAGATGGCAGAGCTCGATCAGATCAGATTAGGGGAGGTCAGTAAAGTGGAGGTCTTGGAAGAGTTGACCAGGCTTCTACCCGAGACGACCTGGATCTGGAATCTAAAATATAATGGCAAGGAAATAGAACTGAGCGGATTTGCGGATTCGGCTTCCGATTTGATTCCTCTTCTTGACAAATCTCCTCTCTTCGAGAAGGTGGAATTCATGGCCCCTGTGACAAAGGAAATGCAGATGAGAGGCGACGGGAATAAGGAAAAAGAGAGATTTAAGATCAAGGCGAGGATTGAGGGGAGGAAATGACATATTGAAAAAGTGGTCTTTTCCCAAGAATTTTACGTTTTTAAAGAACGTTAAATTTTCTCAGAGAAGAATTCTTTTTGTCTTGGCTGGAATCGTGATGGTCATCCTGTTCATTTTTTTCGGCCTTCTTCCCCTCATCGAGGCGAAGAAGAGGGCGGAGGAAGAGATCGCCCTGAAGAAAAGAGCTTTATTGAAATATGAACAGTTTCTCCAGAATCGGAAGACGATCGAGGAGGAACTTGGCCGGACGGTTAAACAGTACGACGGGATTCAGCAAAAGCTGCTTTCCGGAGAGACGCCCCAGCTCGGGGCAGCCAATCTTCAGGAGATCGTGAAGCGGCTTTCCGAGAAGAATGGGATTGGTATACGGAGTTTCCGGATGTTGGAGCCCAAGGAAACGAATGTCTACCTGAAGATTTCCCTTCATATTGACTTCAATCCGATCAACAGCATGTTGAGCCTGGGGCAATTTATCTATGATATCGAACATCATGAAAAAGAGTTGATGATCTCTGAAATGGATTTCCTCGTCTTCAACCCAAGAATTCCCAATAATATCCAGGGAAGTCTAATTATCACTGGGTTGATGAAAAAGGGCAAAGCCGAAGAAAAAGGGAGGCATGGGTAATGTCATCCAAGTATGGATTCTTATGTTTCCTGGTTCTTGGCGTGGTTCTCCTCCTGATCTTTAAGAATTATGGGGTATGGACCCAACCGATCGAATTGATACCCGAAAAGAACGTGGGGAAGAAATCACAGAGCAAACCACAAAACAAGCCGGAGGTTCCCTCAACAATAGGAGCTCAGAAGGATCCTGCCTCGATCAAGTCCTATATTTCGATTGCTGCAAAGAATATCTTCAGTCCGGAAAGGAAGGATTTTCCGATCCCCATCGGCGACGGGAAAAAAGAGCTTGTGCGTCCTCAAATTGTTTTGTACGGAGTGACGATCGTTGGAGAATACCGAGCGGCCTCCATCGCCAACCCGGGAAGACCCCTCCGAAAAGGCGAGAGAGAGACGTTCACTGTAAGAGCGGGGGAGCGGATCGGTGACTATAAGCTGGCAAAGATATTATCTGACCGGATCACATTAGAAGCGCAGGGAGATACTTTCGAAGTCCTTCTTTATGATTCGAAGTTGCCAAAGAGAAGGACGGATGTCAAAACAGAGGGTAGGCCGGCCACCGTCACAAGTACTCAGCCTGTTCCTGCAAGTCCACGCCCGGCTACGCCCGTACCTGCCTCACCTCCGGCACCCGCCGGAACGACCCTGCCCACCCCTCCTGCAGTTCAGGGAAGGGTAACAACACCACCACCACCTGGACCTCTAAGTCCATCCGCTCCTATTCCGCCAGGAAGAAGGGGGAGAATCCCTTATTATCCGCCTTCTTATTCGCCGCCTTCCGGAAATCCAGCATTACCAGGGGTACCACCCGGTTCCCCGCTGCAAGAAACAGGGGGAAATTAAAGAGAGGGGTATAGTAAGGATGAGAGAAATGAGACATTTTCGGATAAACATTCTTATGCTGTGCTTCGTTGTTGGTATTTTAGGTTGCGCTGGAAAGAAAGCGCAACTGAAGGCGGGGCCGGAAGGAGCTTCAACTCAACAGGTTAACAATTCCAAAGGAGAGACAGCGGTTCCGGCGACATCTCAACCTGCACCTGCGGCCCCAGCAGGAGCCCAGCCTCCAGAGCCATCACAGCCTCCAAAAATGGTAGAAGCCCAGGTGTTGACATCGCCGCCAGCACCCTCGGCAGAGCCATCTGTTCCGGCTACACAACAACCACCTTCCCCGGTGGCAGTTGGACCTCTATCAGTGCAGCCTTCAAAATCAGCCGGAGCCCAACCCTCGACGCCGCCTCCTGCCCTCTCGGCGGTACCATCACTGGCAGCTCAAGGGGGAAATCAACCTGCACCACTATCGCAACCTCCAAAACCAGGGGAAGCCCAAGTGGCGACACCGCCTGCAAGCCCCTCGCCGCATCCACCCGCTCCATCTGCAGCACGACCTCCAGCTCCAGCGGGAGTCCAGCCTCCAACGCCATTACAGCCATCCGCTGCTCCAATGACAAGGCCCGCGATGTCTGCCGCAGGTCCTGGAGTCATCTTCAATTTTGACAATGCGGACATCTATGAAGTGATTCGTGTGATGGCAGAAATAATGAAGATTAACTATCTCGTCGATCCAAGGGTGAAAGGGACTGTCAATATTCACACCACGGGTCAGCTCCCCGGCGAAGAGGTTTTTCCGATCTTTCAGTCGATTCTAAGATTGAACGGAGCCACAGCGGTGAAGAAGGACGGGCTTTATGAGATCGTTCCTTTAAGTGACGCCAAAAAGACGTATGTTCCTCCGACGACCATCCGGGGTGGGGCAAAACTCGCTTCTGAAGAGAAATATACGATTCAAATCGTTTCCTTGAAATACATTCCTGCGACAGAAGCCTCCAAATTGATCAAGCCCTTTCTTTCGGACGGGGCGGATATTGTCGAGCATCCTCCCCATAATATCCTGATCATCAGTGATGTGGCCTCCAATATCAAGAAATCGCTCGACATCCTTGCGCTTTTCGATATTGATATTTTTACCGACATGAGGGTGAGAATCTATCCGATCTTGAATGCTGACGTCACTGAGGTGGCTAAGGAGATGGAGCGCATCTTCTCTTCCTTTGAGGTATCTACAAAGTCAGCGAGAGGGGTCGGAATTACCTTCACGCCCATCGCCCGGATCAATTCGCTCCTGGTCGTCAGTTCCATCCCCAATATCTTTGAAAAAGTGGAGGGATGGCTCAGGGAACTGGATAAAATACCGGGAGAAGGATCGAAGTTAAGCGTCTTTGTTTACTATGTGCAGAATGCGAAGGCCAAAGATTTGGCTGAAGTCCTTAAAGAAGTTTTTGTAAAGGGGAAAGAAAAGAAGACAGAAAAAGCGGGAACACCTGCGGAAACAACTCCCCGAGGGGCAAGACCAGCCCCGACCCCCGCCACTCCTCCAACCTCTGCCAAGGAGGAAGCAGGGGGTGTCCCAGAGGGAGAAATCAATATTGTCGTTGATGAAACCACCAATTCGTTGGTCATTAAAGCCTTTCATAGGGATTATAGGGCGATCCTCGAAACGGTCAAGAAGTTGGATATCTACCCCAAGCAGGTGCTGATCGAGGTCTTTTTGGCTGAAGTCACACTTGATGATACAAACAAATTCGGCATCGAATGGGCAAAATTTGTGACAAGCTCGAGTACTAATGAGGCTCAGGGGGCTGTCCTCGCCAAACAACCGCCTGCTTCTCCCTTTACCGAACCACTCACCTTGGTCAGCACTGGCACTGGCTTCGGTGGTCTCCGGTATTCCATCGTCGAATTGGGGGGGAGACTATCCGCTGCAATCAATTTAGCGGCCTCGGAAGACCGACTGAAAGTAATCTCGTCGCCCCACATCATTGCTTCAAATAATAAGGAGGCAAAAATCCAGGTCGGGTCGTCCCAGCCCATTCTCACAAATACTTATACAACGCCGGGAGTCACGAGCACCACAGGTTCGGGCGTGGTCGAAGGAACAATCGAGTATAAAGATATTGGCATTATTCTCTCCGTTACACCTCGCATCAGCGACGGAGGGCTGGTGAGTCTGGAGATCAGCATCGAGAATAGCAGCGTAAACACGAGCGCCTCCCTTCCCCTTGGCAATCTTTCCAACGTCCCTGTATTTAACAAGGAGACTGCCAAGACCATCCTCTCGGTCATGCAGGGACAGACCATTGTGATCGGGGGATTGATTAAAGAATCTAAGGAAAAGCTAACGTCGGGTATCCCTCTGCTGAGCAAGATTCCCCTTTTAGGGGCTCTCTTTGGGTTTCAGAGCTACGAGAAGAAGAGAACCGAGTTGGTCCTGCTGATGACCCCTCATATCGTTAGCGATCAATTCACTTCGGATGCCGTCACAAGAGAATTTAAGGAAAAGGTCGAAACCATGAGGAAGCAGTTGGAACAATGGGAGAAAAAAGAGAAAGAGAGAAAGGAGAAGAAAGAGAAATAAGGCTAATCCTTATTGAGTCCAGAGGATTCTTGGTTTGCTATTCGTTTGGATTTTAATTTGGAAAGATCCTGTAACGACAGCCTGAGATCATTATATTCTAAAAAGATGCTGATGTAACCGTCATAATGGTACATTCTTCACCGTCTATAATAATCTTGTCCGAGTCGCAGACGTAACTCTTACTGAGGCGAATGGTTGACGAGGGATCAATTGAGCAATCAGGGATGTTAAGGGTTCCTAAAGGTCTTGATCCTCGATAGAAGACAGCGTTGTGGTTGTCCTCCGCAAACCAATCGGTGAAACCAACCAGACTCACGCAGTCCGCCAGGGCCAGACTTGAAAAGAGTAATAACACCGTGAAGCTTAGCAAGATAACTTTCCTGTTTCGCATTTTCACACCTCCCGTTTTCCTCTCTGCCCCGTGCTCCCTTTAGGCCATCGAAAATTAAATAACCCCCTTATTCTTAAATCTATTAACTGGGCGCGTAAATGTCGATCAAAATTCGAGGATGTAGATTGACCATTGACGAAAATATAACAAGCTTGTATAGTTACAAACGCTGCCCCTGTAGCTCAGGTGGATAGAGCAACGGATTCCTAATCCTTTTTAGGTCGTTGCTCTTTTTGTTTGAAATCATTAAACCTTGTTGATTTGACTAAGAAATCCCGATGTAAGCAAACGTCACGCCAAGTCACTCAATAACACCTAAGTTCCCCACAGAGTCACATCAATTTTCACAACGTTTTTTTATCATCATATTTTCGCTATTTTTTACCCATGTGAAAATATATTTTTAACCAAGTGGTCTAAAAAATACTACATGAAATTTAAGGGTTTTTTAAAACAAAGGTTTACATAATACACCCGCAAAACGTCTACCAGACCACGTTAGCGGATTATTGAGGTTGCCGAAAGCGTTCAAATATCTTATACTGAGCTTAACGCAAAAAAAACGGGGCTAAGATCGGCAAGGATCAAAAGCCCCGGAGCGTAGGCGACTGAACCCGGAAAAGATTCAACGCCTCAATATTCTTATAACTCAATAGTCTCAAAAAAGTCAAGCACTTTTTTAGGGAATGGGAAAGAGGTTTCCGGGTTCGATGAAAGTTGAACGCCTCTTTTCTCATTCCCTTTTTTTATGGCAAAAGAAAGGCCCCCAAACATGAGCCGGTATAGGTCGTCAAGCCATGCTGACTTGTGGCCCGGCCTAACCACCACCGGGCCGGGAGCCAACTTAAAACCGTGGGCTTCCATAGGGACGTTAACCCCGAAAAACCCGGCAATCCTCACCGGGCTTGGAAGCCCCTAACCATGAGGGCTATGAGAGGGGATAGCAATGAATAACACGACAGGAGATTTGATTTTTTTGATGGACAGTATTTCTGAAGCGGAGCGCATCACTGATAATGACTTCAGACCACAGGCGTTTGATGACGAAGAGTTGCTATTTAAATATACACTATACCTTAGCAATGACTTCAATCTGGTTGCTGCTATCGCTGGAAGATCAACCGCGCTTGAGTTTCTCACCCTTCCGTTTTTTGATCGAATGAAGTTGTTCTATACCATCACACAAAATCGGGATTGGACGTTATCACTTATTTTCGGAGCATTGGCCCGCAACCGGATCAAGCTTGAAATAAGGAATCGAATTCATAAACACCGGATGTCAAAAACCGTTGTCACCTATCTTTTGTATTTTGACAAACCGGCAATTCAGGATTTGCTGTATTCGATCCACAATGTCATTAAGGCGTGGGGTGTGGGTAAGAATTGGGTACTCTTCAGGGCGCTACGATTCCCCTTCATGTCAGAGGTAGGTTATCGGCGTTTTGGTAATACCCTTTTCACTGAATTGGGCAAGACATGGGACGTACAAAATCAAGTTTTTAGTATAGTTCACGATAAGGCAAGGCTAATCTATCCACCATTCAATGAGATTACTCATATTATTTTCCGGTTGGTCATGGCGATGATTTGGCCCTGGCTGTCTGTTATGCGCGGGGATTTTGATGACATGGGTTTCAAGGTCTATAACACCCTTAAGGATCGGTATGAGGCCGAAAGATTAGAGAGACAAGCCCGGTTTATCAATTATGAAACAACCGAGATGTTAGCGGAAAGAATGAAACCCGGTCGTGGTCTACCAACATCAGATGAACAATCCGGCGGATGGATCGATTCAAACACGCCGCCGTCAAACACAGACCCGGCGCAATGGAGTCAAGACGACTTCGCCATTGACACAGAGGGTAATATTGATCCTGGACCGTTAACCTTTGAATCATTCAACACCATCCGGGGCGGTGTCTCGGATGAAGATGAACATGATTTTTCTAAAAAAGAAATCATTTTGGATTGGGTTCGGGCCAACTACCGGGGGCCACTCTACATTAAAATTGCCGATGCCGCTTGGAATTGGCTTTTTGAGAAGGGTTGCACTCAGACACAGGCAGCACTCAAAGCGGGGTTAAAGCCTCAAACTTTTAAGAATGTACTTTCTAAGTTGGTCAAAACTGCCAAGATTACAAGACCTTGGGAAGAAAGAAAAAATATTTAATTTAGGTGGTACTTTTTACGGGTATTTTACCCCTTTATTCTTATAGATGGACATAATTTCAACGGGGCATAGTGCCCCTAAAGGGGGTTTTATGATTTACATAGCTATTGATCGTTTTAGAGTCTCAAGGATTATCGTTGATCCAGACAAGGACCGTGACCCGGAACTTGAAAGGGAGCTTCAATTCCTCACCTTAGCCCCGATCAAGGCATATGCAAAATTACTTGACGAAGGTTTAGCAGAGTTGGCCGAACAGACCAGAACCTACATTAAGGAGCACTGCCCAAGCCGGCGCGAATCCATGGAACGGATGGAACAAGCTGTTCTGTCCGGGGTCCCGGTTGAGGATGTATTGGCAAACGAAGAACGCAAACTTACCGAGAAACGGGGGGTAGATGGAAACGAAACAAACGAACCCCGATAACGCAATCCTCAAGGCGGCGCTGGAACAGATTAAAAACGGTCGGTCCGTTTTGCCGATTCGGTCCGATGGATTCAAGAAACCATACCTTGACACCTGGAAAGAATTTCAATCCCGGCTGCCAACTGAGGCTGAGGTTCGGTCATGGTGGGCAAGGTGGCCCAATGCGTGGCTTGCAATCATAACGGGACAGCTTTCCGGGATCACAGAGATTGACGCGGACTGCCATAGGGTCAAGGGATGTGACCAAGAGATTGAAAAGCGGCTTCCAGAAACTTTCATTCCACCTATACAAACAACACTCCATGGCGGCAAGAGCTATCTGTTCGCTTTTACCGAGCAAGTCAAGCAAAGGCAAAACACAGATGACGGTTTGGATGTTCGCGGATCAGGTGGCTATTTTGTTATAGCTCCGAGCCCCGGCTATGAGTGGGAAATTCCGCTTGAAGGCAAGGAACAATTAGAGCCGGTCCCGGATGAGATCATAGAATTTCTTAAAAAATCACAACCAAGTAAAACAGAGTCCTCTCAGATAAATGATACCCAACATGAACCCCCGAAAGGGGCTTTTGATGTGAGGCAATACCTGGACCTTCACCGGGTCCTGTTCTCAGTCAAGGTCGAACTAGATCGAACAATCTATAGGCTTAAACGGTGTCCGTTCACTGATAATCACACAGACCCACAGGACCCCACGGGGGGCGCCATTATCCAAGGTTCAAACGGGATAGTGACTTTTCACTGTAAACACAAGGCTTGTGCAAACAAAAAATGGGAAGACGCAAGACAAGCTATCTCAGGGGATGATTCTTTAGGAGAGTGCTGGACAGGGGAACTACAGGAACAACCCAATCCAAAAGAGCCGGTTAAGTTTTGTGATGTATCCTTTACGCCACGCGAACACATTATCAAGGGTTTTCCGTTAGACAGGAAATTACTATACGTCCACAGCGCTGAAGGTGGGGGGCTGAAATCATTCAATGAGCTACACCTTATCAAGTGCATCCTTGCAAGATCACCGCTATTCGGCAAATACGAAATTTTACTGAGTGGGCCGGTCCTGCTATTTGATGAGGAAACCCCCGAACCGATCCTGGAAGAACGGCTTAACGGCTTTGGTCTAAAAAACAAAGACTATGAGGGCTATCTATTTCACTTCTCTAACCTGAAAATAGACAGAGATGAGGATTTACAGACATTCCTTTACATGGTTGAAAAATATCACCCGGTTTTGTGTGCCTTCGATTCTCTTACCCGGTTTCATGGCGCTGAAGAAAACAGCAATTCAGAGATGAAAAGGGTGATGATGAACTTCCGCAAGATTACCGAGATGGGGCCT
>Ga0315282_10015064_pt1 | contig 11449 bp, 8 predicted proteins | sample YL17G07_20_MG_FD_203693 | JGI IMG/M metagenome (GOLD analysis project Ga0315282, IMG submission 203693) | Sediment microbial communities from Yellowstone Lake, YNP, Wyoming, USA - YL17G07_20 | ecosystem: Environmental > Aquatic > Freshwater > Lake > Sediment | place: USA: Wyoming | collected...
GAGTAGTCTGGCGCGTGTACCTCCCCCGCCGGCATCCGCGACGAGAAAGACCCTGACCTCCGGCGCCTTCTGGCCGCCCTTGCCGCAGGCGCGCCAACAACCAAGCCCGCACCCCCAGCCAGGCTCGCGCCGACAACTCAACCCGACGCAAAGAGGTAATCCCAGCCCCGTCGAACGGTGGTGCGACACATGTAGGTCCACGGGCCATCCGCCGACGGCGCATCATGCGGCAGGCAGCCTCCAGCAAAGCGCGCTTGCTCCTCCTGCAATCGCTTGAACGCCGCTGCCACGACTCGTCTTAGCCTTCATGCGGGCCGTTGAAAATAATAGGCGATGCCTAGGCGGAGGGAGACCTTGGCATCGCCCTAATAGCCGCAACCCTTCGATGTAGGTGGAGGGAGACCTACACCATATACGGGTGCAGCGGACAACTATTGTTAACGGAAGTCAGCGAGCAGCCCGGAGCGTCCTGCGGCGCTCCTGTCACGTACCGTTAGCATAACACTTCGGAAAAGGCGTTCAATCTTCTTTAACGATTTTGGAAGAAATTCAGGGGGGCCCTCCCGTCGAGCCCCGCGGGCGAAGCGTGCGAGGCGGCGGGAGTCGTCCGTGCCGCCGCCTCGCGTCAGCCAATCCCTTGATCCATCCCTGGACGCGCCCGGGCTCCCGCAACCGGGACCCGCTGGACGACACCGGGTGAGTCCTACTTCTCCGGGGCCGCCCGGCCGCCGGCACCGACGGCAGACCGGCCTGGCGGGCAATGCCCCAGCGCTTCGGCGAGAACTCTTCCTTGAGCCCTCGCATGGTTTGGGCGGCAGCGTCTGGTGATCCAGCCGTGGCGTTAGGCCGCCGCCCGCTCGTGGCGGCTCCTCAACTACAACCCAGGGAGGAACCGCAGTTGTAACACTTGTAGCAGTTGCCATTTCGCACCGTTATGGACCCGCACACATCGCACGCGGGCGCGTCTTCCTGGTAGTGCGAGAACTGCTGGTCGATGTGTTCGACCTGCGGCGCCATTCGCCGCGACAACAACTCGCCGGCGCCCGGGATCGGCACGGCCAGGCTGCTGGCGCCGGCGAGGACCCGGTCTTCCGTCGAAGTCGTAACGTAAAGGCCCGAAGATACGCCTCCAGACCTCTTAACTTCCTTGTCAGAGGCCTGTACGGCGCTGCCGGCACCCGAGGCGGCGTCCTCCCTGACTGCCTCGGATGTTGATGTTATCTGGCGCGCCGGCAACTGCGGCACCGGCGCGTCGGTCTGCCCGCGGACGGGCAGGTTCGTCTTGCGGTACTCTTCGAGGAACGTCAAGCCGAGCCATCGGAAAATATAATCCACCACACTCTTGGCGAAGGGGATGTCGTGGTTGCTGGTCATGCCGCTGGGCTCGAACCGCTGGTGCGTGAACTTCTTGACCAGGTCCTCCAGCGGCACGCCGAACTGGAGACAGAGGCTTATCGACGTGGCGAAAGCGTCCATCATCCCGCCGACAGTCGAGCCTTCCTTTGCCATCGTCACGAACAACTCGCCGGGCCGGCCGCCCTCGTACTGCCCGACCGTCAGGTATCCCTCGTGCCCGCCGACGCTGAACTTGTGCGTGATCGACGGGCGGGTCGCCGGCAGCCGCTCGCGGTGAGGCTGGCGCCGGGCCTCCTCCAGCGTCGCCTCGTCAATCAGCAGCATCTTCCCGCCGCCGCCGGAGAGCCTGGCGACCCCGGCCGCCGCCTTCTCGTCCTTGCTGGTATTGAGGGGCTGCGTGCGCTTCGAGCCGTCGCGGTAGATCGCCACCGCCTTGAGCCCGAGCTTCCAGCCCTCGACGTACACCTTGCGGATCTCCTCGGCGGTCGATTCCTTGGGCATGTTGACCGTCTTGGAGATCGCACCGGACAGAAACGGCTGGACCGCGCCCATCATGCGGATGTGGCCCATGTAGTGGATGGACCGGCTGCCGTTGGCGGGCTTGAACGCGCAGTCGAAGACCGGCAGGTGTTCGTCGGCGAATTCCGGCGAGCCCTCGATCGTGTCGTGGTCGTCGATGTACCCGACGATCGCCGCGATCTGCCCGTTGGTGTAGCCCAGCCGCTCCAGCGCCAGCGGGACCGTCTGGTTGACGATCTTGAACATCCCGCCGCCCGCCAGCGACTTGTACTTCACCAGCGCGATGTCCGGCTCGATGCCCGTCGTGTCGCAGTCCATCATGAAGCCGATGGTCCCCGTCGGGGCCAGCACCGTGACCTGCGCGTTGCGGCAGCCCATCGCCGCCGCCGAGGCCGCCGCCTCGTCCCAGCAGGCGATCGCCCTGTCGCGAAGCTCCGCCGGGCAATCCTTCGGGCTTATCCCCTCGGCCGCCTCGCGGTGCATCCGCAGGACCTGGAGCATGTCCTTGCGGTTGCGGGTGTACTGCGGGAACGGGCCGAGCCTGCTGGCGAGTTCGCTGCTGGCGGCGTAGGCCGTCGCGGTCATGATGGCCGTGACCGCCGCGGCCAATGCGCGGCCGGCGCCGCTGTCGTAAGGCAGGCCCAGTGACATTATCAGGCTGCCGAGGTTCGCGTAGCCCAGGCCCAGCGGGCGATAGTCGTGGCTGTTCCGGCAGATCCTCGCGACGGGATAGCTGCTGCGGTCGACAAGTATTTCCTGGGCGATGATGAATATTCTCACGGCCGCCCTGAACCGCTCGACGTCGAAGCGGCCGTCGGGAAGGCGGAACTTGATGAGGTTCAGGCTTGCCAGGTTGCAGGCCGAGTCGTCGAGGAACATGTACTCGCTGCACGGGTTGGAGGCGTTGATCGGTCCGGAGGCCTTGCAGGTGTGCCAGCGGTTGATGGTGCTGTGGTACTGCACGCCGGGGTCGCCGCAGATCCGCGTGCCCTCGGCGATGAGGTCCAGCAGATCGCGGGCGGGGTACTTGGCCATCGGCTCGCCGGTGGTCACCGCGCGGGTCTGCCAGCCGTTGCCGTCGAGGCAGGCCTGCATGAACTCGTCAGTAAGGCGGACCGAGAGGTTGGAGTTCTGGTACATGACCGAGGCGTAGGCGCTGCCGTCGATCGACCCGTCGTAGCCGGCGTCGATCAGGGCCCAGGCCTTCTTCTCCTCGGTCATCTTGCACTCGATGAACTCCTTGATGTCCGGATGGTCGCAGCGCAGCGACTGCATCTTGGCGGCCCGGCGGGTCTTTCCCCCGCTGCGGATCACGCCCGCCACCTGGTCGAATATCCGCATGAAGCTCAGCGGGCCAGACGGCGTGCCCCCGCCGGAGAGCTTCTCCCGGCTGCTGCGAAGCGTCGAGAGGTCCGAGCCGGTGCCCGAGCCGTACTTGAAGAGCATCGCCTCGGACGCCGCAAGGCGCATGATGTCCTCCATAGTGTCGTCCACCGACTGGATGAAGCACGCCGAGGCCTGCGGGTACTCGTAGCTGCGCATCGTACGGACGCTCTGCCCGAGCTCGGGGTCCCAGTGGAAGTTGCCCTCCGAGCCGGGCACCCCGTTTACGTGCAGCAGCCCGACGTTGAACCACACCGGCGAGTTGAACGCGCCGAACTGGTTGACGCAGAGGCACGTCAGCTCCTGGTAGAACCGCTCGCCGTCATCGGCCGTCGCGAAGACCCCGTCGGCCAGGCCCCAGTCGGCGATGGTCCGGCAGACGCGGTGGACCAACTGCTTGACCGAGTTCTCCCGCTCGCCCGTGCCCTTCTCGCCGTAGAAGTACTTGCTGACCACGACGTTGGCGGCAAGCTGCGACCACGTGGAGGGCACCTCCACGTCGTCCTGCTCGAAGACCACCCTGCCGGCGCCGTCGTTGATCCGCGCCGAACGCCTGTCCCACTGAATCTGCTCGAACGGATGCACGCCGGGCGTCGAGAAGACCTGATCGATGACCAGGCCGTCCCCGGCGGGCGCCACGGCCGACGCCGTCGGCTTGCCGCCAGCCGCATCCTGACGATCTAAAGGATCGCGGGAAACCATCTGCCACTCCCGTCTATATGAATAAGGATCCCAGCGAGGAATCGCTTGCCTGTTGTCAAATGTCAAGAAACACTGCCTAGCCAGATGATCGCGACACAGACAACCCAATCCGCGAGCGTCGCCTCAATTTCCGTCTGCGTCCCGGTCTCCTTTGCCTGGCCTTTTACGAAATGCCGCCCGGGGATAACGAGAGCAGGATACCCCTACATATGGGGTTCGTCAATACGGAATATCCCAAGTATTAGTGGTTATCTCGCAAGTATCTGGCCTATAAAAGTTTGGGTTCCAAGAAAAAATGAACCCCACACCAATCAACACCGAACATTATGCTAACATACGTCGGTCCTTTTGTCAAGAGGCCCTATATGTCGTATTAAAAAAAAATTTGCCCCCTACCCATGGATTACCGGTGGAGAAGCTGTTGGCACTCCCAAAAGGCCGTTGACAACCTGTGGGAAGAGGGCAAAAAGAAGCTCTTAGGTCCTAGGTCTTAGGTCATAGGGGGGCTTTAAGCGGACTGAGCTTCATCTCTGGGAGCTTCTGGCCAGCGTTAGTCGAGGCCGCTCGATAGCCTAGTCACTATCTGCCGCCTTTGTTCACCCTAAGACCTAAGAGCTAAGACCTAGGACCTTCTTCGCTTGCCTGCGCCGCGGGAGAGCCTATAATGGGTTTTCCAGGGCTTGGCGGCCCTGCCGACGAACGTATGACTATTAAAGGGTGATCTCAGGAGTCGAAATGAGCGAAGAAGCAACCAACAGCGGTACGATGACCGAACAGGTGCGGGAAGTTATAGACGCCATCCGCCCGATGCTTCAGGCCGACGGGGGAGACATAGACCTGGTCGGCGTCGATGAGTCCGCCGGCGTGGTCAAGGTGCGCCTCCAGGGCGCCTGCAAGGGCTGCCCGGGCGCCGCGATGACCCTCAAGATGGGCGTCGAACGGCACCTCAAGTACAAGGTGCCCGCCGTCAAAGAGGTCCTGGCCGTGCTGTAATACGCGGATGATCTCCATCCTCACATGATCCTTCTGCTCGACAACTACGACAGCTTCACCTACAACCTCGTCCAGCGGATCGGCGAGCTTGGCAGGGGCCTGGAAATTCGCGTCGTGCGCAACGACGTTATGCCTCCCCGGCAGGCCGAGGACGAGTTCAAGCCCACGCACCTGATCATCTCGCCGGGCCCGTGCAGCCCCAACGAGGCGGGGCTCAGTTGCGATTACATCCGCCACTTCCACGGCAAGATCCCGGTGCTCGGCGTGTGTCTGGGCCACCAGGCCATCGGCCAGGTCTTCGGCGGCAAGGTCGTCCGAGCGCCGAGGCTGATGCACGGAAAGACCAGCGAGATCAAGCACGACGGCAAGGGAATCTACCGCGAGTTGCCGATGCCCTTCACGGCCACGCGGTATCACAGCCTGATCGTCGAGACCGACGGGCTGGACGGGGACTTTATTCAGACCGCCTGGACCGTCGACAGGCACGAGTTGATGGGAATCCGCTCCAAGACCTGCCCCACCGAAGGCGTGCAATACCACCCGGAAAGTTTCCTGACCGCCGTCGGCCATCAACTGCTGGCCAACTTCCTGGACATGTAGCGGCGAAGGTCTTAGGTCATAGCTCTTAGGTCATAGCTCTTAGGGTGGCAGAGCCCTCATGATCGCTGTCGGTGTTCTTGCCATGCCGTCATAACCCACCCGGTCCTTTCCGCCGCCCGGCAGACTTTCATGGGATTACCGGCTACTGAGGGTGTCCGACAATTCAGTGCAACTGGGCCTGCCAGATTTCGCGGCCCGACGGGCCGATGGCGCATAGCCGGGCGGTGAGCGTACTGGCGAAACCCCGGCTATGCGCCGCCAGCCCCATTCGGGGCTGGGTTCATTGGAGTCGAAAGATCTGTTTCAATGACCGCACACAACGGTTTTGAATAATCGGACATCCGCGGCTACCGACTACCGGCTACCGACTACCGGCTACCGACTACCGGCTACCGACTACCGGCTACCGACTACCGGCTACCGACTACCGGCTACCGACTACCGGCTACCGACTACCGGCTACCGACTACGGGCTACCGGCTACGGGCTACCGCCGTCACGCCGCCTTGCTTCTGTCCACCTTGGCAGCGGGGGGCAATGTTCGCCGCGCGGGAGCTTTGCCGGCCGGGGCAGAGGCCGGGCCGGAAGACGGGGCGGACGTTGCCGCTTTGCCGGCCGGGGCGAGCGAACCTGGCCGCGAGGCCGGGGCCGTATCGGCGGGCCTGGCCGGTCGCGTGGATGGCATGTACCTTGCCGCGGGCATCTTGGTGAGCGTCACGGCCGACTCGGCGTACTTGCCGTCGCGGCGGTATCGGACATTCACCTTGTCTCCGGCGTTGCGCTCGTGGACCACGGTCATCAGATCCGTCGGCTCGAATATCCTCTCGCCGTCGATATCCAGGATCACGTCACCGGCCTTGAGGCCGGCCTTGTCGGCCCCGCCGCCGCGCACAATCTCGGTGATCTCCACCCCGTCGGTGGCCTGGCGAAGCAGGACGCCGACGTAGGCGCTGTCCCGCGGCAGGCGGGTCAAGGCCGGCTTCTGGTCCATCACCCACTTGTGCCAGTCCTTCTCGATCTGGTCGAGCTTCTTGCCCAGGACCTTCTCCATCGCCGCCTGGCCGGTGTCGTCGGATTCGTAGGCCTCGACGTAAGCGTCGTACCACTTGCGGAGCAGGCCCTTGGAGTAGAGGTACATCAGGAGGTACCGCACCTGGCAGTACGACGCGTCGGCGTCCTCCATGAACTTGGCGTGGCTGCTCTTGAGCAACTCGGCAAGGGGGATCTGCCGGTTGCGGAGGATGATCCGCTGAAGGGCGTTGAGCCGGCCATTGGGTTCCGGCACGGCGTGGCCGCCGACTATCCGCGAGCTCTCGAACAACGTGGCCAGGCCCTCGGTTATCCAGATGGGGTGCGACTGGCCCCGGCCTTGCTGGTCGGCCCTGTGCAGCGCGTGGGTGAACTCGTGGACCAGCGTGAGCCCGACGGTGCGGGAGATGAGCATGTTCGACGCCTGCGCGTAAAACCCGCCGATCGCCGGGCCCCAGCGCCAGTCCTCGCCGCGGGGTATGACGATGGTCAGGTACGTGTCGAACCGGCTGTCGAAGAGGTCATTCCACTGGGCCGTGGCGTAGGCCGTCAGGCGGTCCTTCATCTCGGCGAGCGTCTGTTTGTCGACGTTGGTGGCGAAGACGAGCTTGCGGTCGTGGTCGATCTCGTAGGCGTAGCCCTCCCCGAACTGCTTGGCAAGAGCGTCGCGGACCTTGTCGGCCCGCTGCCGCTGGAACTGGTCCTCAAGGGCCAGGAGCTTCTGGTAGGCCGGCAGCTTGCGGACGGCGTCGAGGTCCGGGTCGCGCTGCATGTAGCTGTACCCGCCGTATCCGCACCTGATGGCGTTGGCGAGGCTCTCGACGGCCTTGTCGAGTTGCCCGACGCGGCTCTGGCAGCACGCGTAGTTGTACCACCCGTCGGGGCTGTTGGGGTCGATCGCGAGGATCTGCTTGATCAGCGGCTCGCACTTGTCAAACTGCCCGGCCTTGAACGCCTCGGTCAACTGGCTGTTGAGCGCCGCGATGCGCCGGGCCTTGGCAAACAGGCCCCTTCGCGTCTGGCCGCGCCCGGCCGGGGAAGTCGCCGGCGCGGATGTCGGGGCAGATCTCGCCGTGTCGGCCGGAGACGTGGCGGGCGTAGCGGCGGCCTTCGTGGCCGGGGCCGTCGCCGGGCCGCCCCGCGGCGCCGCCAGAACGGACAAGCTCAGCGCCATCCCCATAAGGCAGGCCGCCAAAAGCAGCCAGGTCGATCGTCGCGGTATCGTCATACGGACCTCCGTAACACTTGGCGCCATCTTAGCAGAATGGTGCGCCGTTGCGATTGCAGTTTTCAAACACCTTCGTCAGCAGGGATCCAGGGGATGCACGGCCTCGCCACCCTGCTGCCTATTACCTACTACCTTATCGGACCGCGGGGCGGTATATTCAGGCCCGAGAGAAAAGCGAAACATGACAGACAAGACCACCACGCCAATGAGCTCGCGGGAAGGTTACTTCGGGCCTTACGGCGGGCAGTTCGTGCCGGAGACGCTCATGGCTGCGCTTCACCAGTTGGAGCGCCAGTACGCTGCCGCCATGGCCGACGAGGGCTTCAAGGCGGAACTGGACCGCTGCCTGCGCGAGATCGCCGGCAGGCCCAGCGAGCTTTACCTCTGCCGCCGGCTGACCGAGAAGCTCGGCGGGGCGAGGATCTACCTCAAGCGCGAGGACATGAACCACACCGGCGCCCACAAGATCAACAACACGCTTGGCCAGGCGCTGCTTACGGTCCGCATGGGCAAGAAGCGCGTGATCGCCGAGACCGGCGCCGGACAGCACGGCGTGGCCACCGCCACCGCCGCGGTCGTGTTTGACCTGGACTGCGACGTGTACATGGGCACCGAGGACATCCGCCGCCAGAAACTCAACGTGTTCCGCATGAAGCTGCTCGGCGCCCGCGTGGTGCCGGTTGCCAGCGGGCAGCGGACGCTCAAGGACGCCCTCAACGAGGCCATGCGGGACTGGATGTCCAGCGTCGAGCACACGCATTACGTGCTGGGCACGGTGGCCGGGCCGCACCCGTTCCCGGCCATCGTGACGGAGTTCCAGAGCTGCATCGGGCGCGAGGCTCGCCGCCAGATGCTCGCCGCCGAGGGACGCCTGCCGGACGTCATCGTCGCGTGCGTCGGCGGGGGAAGCAACGCCAGCGGCATATTCGCCCCGATGGCCGATGACGCCCAGGTCGCGATGGTCGGCGTCGAGGCCGGCGGACGCGGCATGAAACTCGGCGACCACGCCGCCAGCCTGTGCGCCGGCAAACCTGGCGTGCTGCACGGCTCGATGAGCTACGTCCTCCAGGACGACGACGGGCAGACGGCGCCCGTGCACAGCATCTCGGCCGGGCTGGACTACCCCGGCGTCGGCCCGCAACACGCGTTCTGGCGAGATTCCGGCCGGGTGCGATACACTGCCCGCTCCGACGAGGAGGCCCTCGACGCCGTGATAACCCTCAGCCGCACCGAGGGAATCATCCCCGCGCTGGAAAGCGCACACGCCGTCGCCGAGGCCGTGGCACTGGCGCCGAAGATGGGAAAGGACAACATCCTGCTGGTCAACCTCTCCGGGCGCGGCGACAAGGACTGCAACGAGATAGCCGAGATCCTACGCCGAAAGGGCAAGCTGGAGGGCGACGAGTGAGACGAGAACCGGGAACCGGGAACCCGGAACCCGGAAGAAGAAACCGAGGACGAGAACGAGAACGAGAACGAGGGCTGGCGCCGCAGCGGGACTTCCGCAAGAAGCCCGACGCCTTCTGGTCCTTGGCTATTGAGGCCTGCTTGCTTCAGCGAGCAGGATCAGGCCTGAAGGGCCTGACTATGATCGCCCCCAGGGGCTCGCGAAGATGAGAAACATGAAGACTACGCTTGAGAACAACCGCCTTGTCCGAGTGTTTGCCGAACTTCGCGCGGCCGGGCGGCACACGCTTATGCCGTTCGTCACGGGCGGGTATCCGGACCTGGAGACCACCGAGCTGCTGCTGGCGGACTTCGAGCGGCGCGGGGTGCGGATATGCGAGATCGGCATCCCGTTCTCCGACCCGATAGCAGACGGGCCGACGATCCAGGCGTCGTTCACGGAGGCCCTTGATGCCGGTGTGACGGTTGCGAAGATATTCCAGATGATCCGCCGCTACCGCGACCGCGGGGGCAAGCTCGCCCTGACGGCGATGGGCAGTTTCTCGATCATCTACCGTCACGGCCCGGGCGCGTACGTCGCCGAGGCCGCGGCGGCGGGCTTCGACGGGCTCATCATCCCGGACCTGCCGTTCGAGGAGGCCGGCGCCATCGAGCCGCTGGCGGCAGAGCATGGCCTGGCAAACGTTCTGCTGATCGCCCCGACGACCCCGCCGGCGCGGCGGCTTGACATCGCCGCACGCAGCCAGGCGTTCATCTATTACATCAGCGTCGCCGGGACGACCGGCCAGCGGGACTCGCTGCCGCCGGAGACCATCGACGCCGTGGCTGAGCTTCGCAGCCACACCGACACGCCGATCTGCGTGGGGTTCGGAATCTCCAAGCCCGAGACGGTCGCGAGCATCTGCCGCGTCGCCGACGGCGCCATCGTCGGCTCAGCCATCATCCGCCGAATCACCGACCACAAGGCCGAGCCGCGGGAAACGCTGGTGAAGAAAGTCGGTGAGCTTGTCAGCGAACTGCTCGCGCCGCTGGCGTAGCATGGCCGTCCCGGCCATGAGTAGCACGGGCATCCCCGTTAGGGGTCCCAAGGACCTGCCCGTGAGTGCCTGGGGTGTCTTGCCCCTGTCCGCCACGGCCGGGACGGCCGTGGGACTCATGGGCGAGACACCCATGCCACAGCAGACGGCGCAATCGTCGGCTCAGCCATAAGCCGTAAACTTGCGATGATGCGGCCAACCTGCGTGAGGATTTGCGATGTCCGAAGAAAAGGCAATCCACTGGTCCTGGCAAGGCAGGAGAATTGCCGTCCTGATTGCAATGATCGGCGTTACTCATGCGGTAATGTTTACTTCTCAATGCGCGGGGCCATTAACGGTAACGAGCACGGCGTTGGGCTACGTCGGCGTTACGATGATGATCCTATTGCCTCTACTGCTCTTGTGGCGGATCCCAGAGGCAGCCGGCTTTGGGCTGGAATGGATTCGAAATACGCGGGCTCATTGGGGGCTAGCGGTTGTTCTGCTGGTCGCCACTGTCGTCTTGGAAATTGCCGGCGGGTTACTGGTCAAGGCAGGGATTCTCTATTATTATTACAGGCATTGTCTTCCGTTGGTTAGCCCTGCCATGATCGTGATGTCCGCGGTTCTTGGCATCGTCATCTCGCCATTTGCCGAGGAACTGTTCTTTCGCGGGTATGTCCAGGACCAATTGTGCTTCATGATGCCAAGGGCGGCAGCGGTCGTAATCCAGGCCGCAATCTTCGGCCTTGGTCATATGCCCAAGCTTGGAACCGCCGCGATGCTTCCGTTTGGCTGTGGTCTCCTGTTTGGGTTGTGGCGCCTTCGGATGCGTACGCTTGTCCCGCTGATTTTGATGCACATGCTGGTGAACGGCCTCGCCTTTGGGCCCAGTTCGTGGGAGAATTACCAGGAAAGCGTCCGCATGAACGCAATTGTTTCACAATTCCCCGAAGTTGCCGAAACGATTGCCGAGATGAACAAGGAAGTGGAACGCGTCCGAAAGACTCCCCAGGGAAAGCTGATCGATTCTCTTGCGGCACAAGGTGGCGATGAGGCTATTGGAAAGATCATCCAGTTCATGGGAGACGATAGCGAGGATTTTTGGCTCATCCGGTTCTTGCGTAGGTACGCTGTCGCCCTGGGGCTCCGCCCCAGGCCCCGGAGTTTAGCGCTTTGTCGCTGCCGGCAGAAAGGCGGGGGCGTCCCCGTCGGG
>Ga0315282_10015065_pt1 | contig 11448 bp, 6 predicted proteins | sample YL17G07_20_MG_FD_203693 | JGI IMG/M metagenome (GOLD analysis project Ga0315282, IMG submission 203693) | Sediment microbial communities from Yellowstone Lake, YNP, Wyoming, USA - YL17G07_20 | ecosystem: Environmental > Aquatic > Freshwater > Lake > Sediment | place: USA: Wyoming | collected...
ACCCGGCCTCATACGGGCTCTGAGGGTTCGAGACGTTGATGATGCGCAGGCCGGCACTGTCGTCCGCCACGTAGGCGTAGCTCCCGGACACGGCAACGCCCCAGGCATAGCCCGGCGTGTCAAAGTACCCGGCCTCATACGGGCTTTGCGGGTTCGAGACGTTGATGATGCGCAAGCCGGCATAGTCGTCCGCCACGTAGGTGTAGTTCCCGGACACGGCCACGCCCAAGGCATAGTCCGGCGTGACGTGGTACCCGGCTTCATACGGGCTTTGAGGATTCGAGACGTTGATGATGCGCAGGCCGGCATAGTCGTCCGCCACGTAGGCAAAGTTCCCGGACAGGGCAACGCCAACGGCATGGCCCGGCGTGTCGTAGTAACCGGCTTCATACGGGCTTTGAGGGTTCGAGACGTTGACGATGCGCAGGCCGGAATCGCCGTCCGCCACGTAGGCGTAGCTCCCGGACACGGCAACGCCCCAGGCCCAGCGGGGCGTGTCGTAGTGCCCGGCCTCATACGGGCTTTGAGGGTTCGAGACGTTGATGATGCGCAGGCCGGCACTGTCGTCCGCCACGTAGGCGAAGTCCCCGGACACCGCCACGCCACGGGCATAGTCCGGCGTGTCAAAGTGCCCGGCCTCGTACGGGCTCTGAGGGTTCGAGACGTTGATGATGCGCAGGCCCGCATCCTCGTCCGCCACGTAGGCGTAGCTCCCGGACACGGCAACGCCGCAGGCATAGTCCGGCGTGGCGCAATGGCCGAGCCTAGCCGGAGCCGCAGGGTTCGTCACGTCCCAGATTTCCAGACCGGCCCCATAGGCCGCGATGTACAGCCGGTTTGCTTGATAGCAGAGGCCCGGGACAAACCCGCGCGTGTGAATCGCCTCTGAGAGTTTCACCGGCTGGGCCGGGTTCGCGACGTCGAGCACATACACCCCGCCGCCTGAACCCATGAAGGCCAGATTCCGCGCCGGGTCAAGAGCAACCGCATTGCTCGGCCCGAACGGCCAACTGCCCTTTTCCCGGCAGTTCAACGAATCCTGCGCCTGCGCGACACCTGGCGCCAGCAGTACGAGCGTCAACAGACATACGTTCTTATTCACTGTTCCTCCTTATCGAAGTACCACGAGCCCTCGGGTACAGTCAACGTGGTGACAGTCCCCTCGCCGGGTCTTGGGGGCACAACACGAAACCCTATGTCCGTCAAGGCCGGGCGGCATGTGGTCTCCATCGCACACATGGTAGCACCGTGGCCGTCCAAGTCAAGCGCCGCAGGAGCGGGACGGAACGGGACAGCCACCAGTTTCGCAGGACGAAACTGGATGGCAGTCCCTAGGGGAAATTGGATGGCAGTCCCGTCGCGTGCAGACAGGAGCGCGGGCCCCCGGATGCGTCCGGGATACCGTACCGGGGATGCTCCGGGGTACCGTACCGGGGATGCTCCGGGGTACCGTACCCGGGGTGACCCGGGGGGTCATGGTCGGATTTCGGGCATGCTCTTGAGAATGCGACAGTTAGGGCCGATTTTCGGGGTTTTGGAGAGTTGTCATAGTTGTAATGTCGGGTCGGGTGCGAATTGCCGGTTTGACTAGCTCGGTGACGGGCTTGGGACACAATCCGAAATCGTCGGAGGGGGACAGTCCCAGCCTTCGGCAGCCCAGGGTACAGTCCCCACGGTTTCGGTTATGTCCCGCGCCGCAATTCGGTAATGTCCCTTGCAGTTCGGTCATGTCCCTCGCCGGCAGCGTCCTTTGTAGTTGACTTCTGAGTCGGCCGGGAATAGTCTCTACCCCTGATGCCGAACCGCCTCGCGACCGAAGCCAGCCCGTATCTGCGCGACCATGCGGATAACCCGGTTGACTGGTATCCCTGGGGCGAGGAGGCGCTGGCAAAGTCCCGGGCCGAGGACAAGCCCATCTTCCTTTCGGTCGGCTATTCGTCCTGCCACTGGTGCCACGTGATGGCGCGCGAAACGTTCTCCGATGGGAAGATTGCCGCCATGCTGAACGAGAGCTTCGTGTCAATCAAGGTGGACCGCGAGGAACGACCCGACATTGACGAAATCTACGTTGAGGCGGTGCGCCTGATGACCGGCACCGCGGGCTGGCCGTTGTCGGTCTTTCTCACGCCCGAGCTGAAGCCGTTCTACGGCGGCACCTACTTCCCGCCTGAGCCGCGCTTCGGCCTGGCCGCGTTCGAGCGCGTGCTCGCGTCGGTGCTGCACTATTATCGGAGCGAACGCCATGAGATTGACGAGGCCTCGAACCGCGTGGCCGTAGAGCTGAACCAGCTCTCCTCGCTTAAGCCGCACCAGGGCGAACTGAACGACTTGCCCCTGCGCCGGTTCTACGAGCAGCGGCTCGAGGTATTCGATTCCGAGCACGGCGGGTTCGGCATTGCGCCGAAGTTCCCGAACCCGACCGACCTGTCGCTCTTGATGCGCCTGGCCCGCAAACCCGGATATGCCCAGGCCCGGACCATGGTCGAACTGACCCTGAAGCGGATGGCCGAAGGCGGCATGTACGACCAGCTTGCCGGCGGATTCCACCGGTATTCGACCGATACCATCTGGCTCGTGCCGCATTTCGAGAAGATGCTCTACGACAACGCGCTCTTGGCCCAGACCTTCGCGCAGGCGTTCCGCCTGACAGGCGACGACTTCTACCGGACCATCTGCCGCGAGACTCTGGCCTACATGGAGTGCGAGCTGCGCTCGCGCGATGGCGGGTTCTACTCGTCGCAGGACGCTGATACCGGGGGCGGAGAGGGCAGCTACTACCTGTGGACTCCTGACCAGCTCATGGAGGCGGTCGGGCCTGACCTGGCCCCGCTCGCCGCAGACTTCTACGGCGTAACCGAGCCCGGCAACTTCGAGCGCAGGAACGTGCTTCACTACTCGACCCCGGTCGAGCAACTGCTGCGGCGTCACAGTCTGACCCTGGACCGGCTCTGGCAGCGGTTGGAGGACGTCCGGCTCAAGATGCTCGCGGCCCGGGCCCGGCGCCCTGCCCCGCACCGGGACGAGAAGATTCTCGCGGACTGGAACGGCCTCGCGGTCTCGGCATTCGCCGCGGCCTGTCGCGCGCTCGGCGACGTTCACTACCTGGACGCGGCCAGAGCCGCGGCCGAGTACATAATCCGGGAACTGGTTAAGGAAGGCGACGTGGTCCATTTCGCCCGCCCCGGCGCGAGCGACGTGCCCGGCCAACTGCCTGACTTCGCCCTGGTCGCCCAGGGCCTTCTGGACCTTTATGAAGCCTGTTTCGACTCACGCTACGTCGAGCTCGCGCTCAGGCTGACCGACCGCATGGTCGAGCTCTTTAGCGACCCTGACGGAGGTTTCTTCACGACCCGGGCCGGAACCGGCCTGATCGCCCGGGTGAGGAACGGGGCCGACGGCGCTTTGCCATCGGGCAACTCGGTCGCGGTCATGAATCTTCTGAAGCTCTCCCGTCTGGCCGGGCGCGACGGCTACGAACGGCTGGCTTCGGCGACCCTGCGCCGGTTCTACCCGGTGATGCTGGACTATCCATCCGGGTTCGGCAAGATGCTCTCCTGCCTCGACCTGCTCCTGAACCCGGGCAAGGAGGTCGTGCTCTTCCTGCCCTCGCCGTCGGCGACCGCTGACGAGATGTCCGAGGCCGTGAAATCCCGGGCCGATGACTACTTGACGGTGGTGGGCATCTATGGCGCGGAACCAGATGAGGTTACCGAACGTCTAATACCCGTGGCCCGAGGACGTAAGGCCGTTGACCGCCTGCCTACCGCCTATGTGTGCAGCCAGTTTACCTGCCATGAGCCGGTGAATGAGGTCAAAGCCCTTGAATCACTGCTGGATACGGCTCCCGGCTCGCTTGACACGGACACGGGCAAGAAATAGACTTCTAAGGAAGACATGCAAGAACGCTTTACCGAAAGAGTCAGGAAAGTCATCGCCCTTGCCCGGCAAGAGGCAATCAAGCTTCACCATGATTACATCGGCACCGAGCACCTGCTCCTGGGCTTGGTGAAAGAAGGCGAAGGCGTCGCTGCCGTCGTACTCACCAATCTGGGCATAAGCCTGGACGACCTGCGCCGGTCGGTCGAGAACGCGGTCTCAAGCGGCTCGGAAACCCTGGTCCTCGGAGAAGTGCCCCTGAACCAGGAGGCCCGCTCCGCCTTGAACTTCGCCGTGGACGAAGCCCGCAAGATGAACCACACCTACATCGGCACCGAGCATCTGCTTCTGGGCCTGCTGCGCGAAGAGCGCGGCGTCGCGTGCCAGGTGCTCCTGTCCCTCGGGATGGACGTGGAGCTCGTGCGTAACGAAACGATAAGGCTGCTCGGCGGGGAAAAGGGCGGCGAAAAGAGCAAGTCCCGCACCAAGACCCCGGCCCTGGATTACTTTTCCCGCGACCTGACCCAGCTTGCCCGCGAAGACAAGCTCGACCCGATTATCGGCCGCGAGAAAGAGATTGAGCGAATCATCCAGATTCTCGCCCGCCGGAAGAAGAACAACCCGGTCCTGATAGGCGAGGCCGGCGTGGGCAAGACCGCGATTATCGAAGGCCTGGCCCAGCGCATCGTGGCCGGCCGCACCCCGAGCGTCCTGAAGAACAAACGCGTGCTGGCGCTGGACATGGCCGCTATAGTGGCCGGAACCAAGTACCGGGGCCAGTTTGAGGAACGGCTGAAGTCCATCATGAATGAGATTCAGCACCAGGGCGACGTCATCATCTTCATCGACGAACTGCACACGATCGTCGGGGCGGGCGCGGCCGAGGGCGCCATCGATGCGTCGAGCATATTGAAACCGGCCCTGGCCCGGGGCGAACTCCAGGCCATCGGCGCGACGACCCTCGAGGAGTACCGCCGCTATATCGAGAAGCACTCGGCCCTGGAGCGCCGGTTCCAGAAAATCCTGGTCGAGGCGCCCACGGTCGAGGACACGATCGGCATCCTGCGCGGGCTGAAGGAGCGCTACGAACTCCATCACAACGTCTCCTACGAGGACGCCGCCATCGAGGCCGCGGCCTACCTGGCCGACCGCTACATCTCCGACCGGTTCCTGCCCGACAAGGCGATTGACGTCATCGACGAGGCCGGCTCGCGCGTCAAGCTGATGCGGCCGGTCATCAACCCCGAGCTGGAAGAGCTCGAACGGCGCATCGAGAAGACCTCTCGCGCCAAGGAAGAGTCGGTGCGCAAGCAGGAGTTCGAGAAGGCGGCCGAGCTGCGCGACGAGCAGAAGAAGCTGACCGAATACCTGAAGCGCAAGCGCAAGGAATGGGAGAAGAAAGGCAGCTTCCCGGTCGTCACCGAGGAGGACGTGGCCTACGTCGTCTCGTCGTGGACCGGCATCCCGCTTTCCAAGCTCGAAGAGCGCGAGTCCGCCCGTCTGCTCCGGATGGAGGACGAAATCAGGCTGCGCATCGTCGGGCAGGACGACGCCATCGCCGTGATTGCCAAGGCGATCCGCCGCTCCCGCGCCGGCGTGAAAGACCCGCGCCGCCCCATCGGCTCGTTCATTTTCTTAGGCCCCACCGGCGTGGGCAAGACCGAACTCGCCCGCGTGCTCGCCCGGTTCATGTTCGGGGACGAGGAAGCGCTGATTCGCTTCGACATGTCCGAATACATGGAGAAATTCAACGTCTCGCGGCTCGTGGGCGCGCCGCCCGGCTACGTGGGCTATGAGGAAGGCGGCCAGCTCACCGAGCGCGTGCGCCGCAAGCAGTACGCGGTGGTGCTGTTCGACGAAATCGAAAAAGCCCACCCGGACGTGTTCAACATCCTGCTCCAGATGCTCGACGACGGCCAGATTACCGATTCTCTGGGCCGCAAGGTCAACTTCAAGAACACGGTCGTCATCATGACCTCGAACATCGCCTCGACCGAAATCCGCGGCATGAGCGGGTTCGGGTTCGGTGCCACGTCTTCCGAGGCGACCTATGAGTCTATCAAGGACAAGGTCATGACCGAGGTGAAGCGGTTCTTCCGTCCCGAGTTCCTGAACCGCGTCGACGAAGTCATCGTATTCCGGCCCCTGGACCGCAAGCAGATGGAGGACATCGTCGAGATTCAGCTCCGCGACCTGACCGACCGGCTGAAGGACAAGAAGCTCGCCGTGCAGCTCACCCAGACGGCGAAGGACCTCCTGGTGCAGGAAGGCTTCGACCCGCAGTTCGGAGCCCGCCCCATCAAACGGGCCCTGCGCCGCCTGCTCGAAGACCCGCTGTCCGAAGAACTGCTCAGGAACCGGTTCAAGGACAACTCGACCGTCGTCGTGGACCGCGACGGCGACCGGCTGGTTTTCACCGAAGCGACAACCGAAGCCGCCGCCCCGGTCAACCAGTGATACCGCTGCTCCTGGCGCTGACCCTGGCCCAGCCGGTCGAGCCCGATACCGGCAAGCTCGTGCTGCTCGGAGTCTCGGCCCAGGCCGCGACCGCGGATACCACGCTTATCGTGCGCACCGCGGGCCTGCTGCGGGAACAGGTCCTCACCCGTTCGGCCCTGCGGACGGAACTGGAGGATGCGGTCCGCCGCATCTACGAGCTTGGCCTCTTCTCCCAGGTCGACGTCGAGACGACGCAGCTTGCCGACGGCGTCCGAGTGGCGTTCAAGGTCAGCGAATTCCCGCGCCTCAAGTCCGTCGCCTACGAGGGTTTCCGCCGGGTGCGAAAGAAGGACCTCGAGTCCAAGGTCAAGTCGCGCGAGGGCGAAATCCTCACCGACAAGAAGGTGTTCGACTGGACCCGGGAGATTCTCAAGCTGTACAAGGAGAAGGGATTCCTGCTGGTCAAGGTCACCCACGAGTCGTCCCAGCCCGATTCGGCCGGCCAGGTCGCGCTCACGTTCAAGATCGACGAAGGCGACCCGGTGCGCATCCGCACCATCGAAATCTACGGCAACGACCATTTCTCCGACAAGCAGATTGAGTCCAAGCTCGTCAACCGCGAAAAACGCTGGTACCGCAAGGCGCATCTGAAGGAGGACGAGTTCGTCAAGGACCTGGACCGCGTCGTCGACTTCTATAAGCAGCGGGGGTTCATCGACGCCAAGGTCCAGAACTACGACATGACGTTCGACCGGGGATGGGCCGACATCACCATCCAGGTTTCGGAAGGCGGGCGCTATTACTTCGGCGACGTCTCGTTCCAGGGCGACTCGGTCATGACGCAGGCCCAGTTGCACAGACTCATCCGTTTCAAGTCCGGCGGCGTTTACAACACCAAGCTGGCCCAGGCGACGCTCGCGGACGTCTACGGCCTCTACTCCGAGGAAGGGTACATCTACGCGCAGGTCTCCCCGGTCGAGAAAATCCGCAGCGATACCGTGGACATCAACTACGATATCGTCGAGAACGACCCGGCCCTGGTGCGGCTCGTCGTCATCGAAGGCAACGAGCAGACCCATGATAAGGTCATCCGTCGACAGATAAGCTCGCTGCCCGGCTATACGTTCCGCCGCTCCGAAGTCATCCGCAGCCAGCGCGACATCTTCAACCTCGGGTTCTTCGAGGACATCAACATCGACTATCGCCGCACCGACTCGGCCAACACCATCGACCTTGTCTACAAAGTCAAAGAGAAGAGCTTCTTCGGGACCATCGGGGCCGGCGTCTCCTACTCGGCCGTCGACAAGGTCACGGGTTATGTCGAACTGACGCAGCCGAACCTGTTCGGCCGGGGCCAGCAGGCGTCAATCAAGCTGGAGAAGGGCGGTTCGAAGACCAACGTCGAGCTGGCCTTCACCGAACCGTGGCTGTTCGACACGCCGACCTCGGCCGGCGCCGACGTCTCCTACTTGACCCATTCCTACGACTATTACGACCAGCAGGAAATCGGCGGCGGATTCTCCTTCTCAAGGCCGCTGCCCCTCGACTACTCACGCGCATACCTGTCCCTGCGCGTTTCCGACGCCTACGTGCCGCCGAAGTCCATCAACAAGTCAACCTACACCCCTTCAGGCCCCTACAACGTCTACCGGGACACGACCCACAAGACCGCCTTCGTCCCCGGCATCACCTTCACCCGCGACTCACGGGACTACGTCTTTAACGCCATTTCCGGCTCAGCCGTCAGCTACAGCCTGGGTCTGTCGATCGGCGACATCAACTATCAGCGCCATGTCATTGACGCCAGCGAGTACTTCCCGCTGTTCTGGAAGTTCGGTCTGATGGGCCGGATGCGCCTCGGTTACATCACCGGGCTCACGAGCGCCGACACCGTGCCCATCTACGAGCGGTTCACCCCGGGCGGCACCGGCCTGGACGGTATCCGCGGTTACGGCGACCGCACAATCGGGCCGCACGACGGCATATACAACATCGGGGGCCGCGCCGAGGCCATCTTCTCCATGGAGTATAAGCTCAGGCTCTCCCGCCAGCTCTCCTTCATCGTCTTCGGCGATGCCGGCAACGCCTGGAACTCCATCGACCAGTTCAGCTTCTCAGACCTGAATCGCGGTTCCGGCGTGGGAGTACGACTCGAAATACCGATGCTCGGGCTTATCGGGTTCGACTTCGGCTACGGATTCGACCGCGAACGTCCGGGCTGGGAACCCCATTTCCAGCTCGGCCGGACGTTCTAGCCGGGACCGGTTCTCAGTCCCGGGACTCTCAGTATCTCCGGCTCTCCCGGTTCCGCCACAAAGGCTGAACAATCTGCTGGTAGAAGTTCTCGAAGAGCTTCTCGCCGTTCGCGCCTGACCGTTCAGGATGAAACTGCACGCCGTACAAAGGTCTCGTGGGATGGTGCATCGCCTCGACCCGGCAGGACGCAGAGACGGCGAACACGTGCCAGCCGACCCGCTCAATCCCGTTGTAGTCCACGTACTCCCGGTGGCTCTCAAGCATCTCGACCTCCGGACCGAGCTCAAAGAACAGCGGATGCGGCTCCGTGACAAGGATTGTCTCGTTCCGCTCAATCGGCTCTCCGGAAAGCACCTCGGCGTCGTACGCGCGCGCCAGAAGCTGGAGGCCGAAGCAGATGCCCAGCGTGGGTATCTCCAGACCCCGTATGAATTCCTTGATGGCCGGCGAAGCATCATCCCGCGCCAGCATCCACTGCGATCCCGAGATGATAACCGCTGAAAAGCCTTCCAGGTCGTAGCCCGGCTCCAGCCTGTCCCCCGGCACCTCGACCGGCTCCGAGTGCCGGCCGGCGAGCTCGACATACCGTTTGATCTTCTCCTCGACTCTCTCCCGGTAAAAGTTCGCGACAAGAGTCCTCATATGCCCCCAATCGGCTTTGCCACCGCGCTTTCCGATTCCCGTCCGAACCGGCAGACGTATGCATACGCATCGTGATGGTGAATCGACTCGAAGCTTTCAACCGCGACTTCGTAACCCGTGACCTGGGGATGCTCGTCGAGTCTCCGGGCAACCTTGCGCACGACGTCCTCGACGAACGCCGGGTTCTCGTAGGCACGGGCGGTCAAGTGTTTTTCGTCCTCGCGTTCGAGCAGGGCGTAGACCTCGCTCGAGCCGCAGTCCTCTACCAGGTCAATCAGGTCCTCAAGCCACAGGAACCCTTTGAACTCAACCGCCGCTCGTATCTCCGCCCGCTGGTTGTGCGCGCCCGTGCCCACCATCTCCCTGGAACACGGACAGAGAGTCGCCACCGGCACGGCCGCCCCGAGGCGGAGCCGGAACCGCTCGGCCAACTCGGCGATAATCCAGCATCGATAGTCCATCTGGGCCCGGGCACCGGAAACCGGGGCCGTCTTCTCAATGAAGTAGGGGAACTCCATCTCCAGATGCGCCGAACTTGCCTCCAGCCGCTGCCGCATCTCACGTAGGATTGCCCCCACCTTGTGCACGTCGATTTCCCGGTGGTATCGGTTGAGAATCTCGACGAACCGGCCCATGTACGTGCCGCGCTGGTGCTGGGGCAGGTCCACGTACATGCTGATGCGCGCGACCGTATGCTGCTTCCGGTGTGCCTTATCAAGAAGGACGATGGGATAGCTCAGCCCCTTCACTCCGACCTTGTCTATCGCCACCTCGCCCGGGCCGGATTGAGTCCTTAGGTCCTTCATCGGCCGCTAGATGACGGCGTGCGCGCGGAAGCTGTAGTGGCTGTCGCGGCACACAATCACGTGGTCGAGCAGACGGATACCCAGTATCTTGCCCGCCTCAGCCAGCCGCCGCGTAAGCCGCACGTCTTCATCCGAAGGCGTGGGGTCGCCTGACGGGTGATTGTGGGCCACGATTATCGCAGCAGACTTCGCCCGCACGGCCTTGTCGAATACCTCGCGCGGATGAGCCAGCGTCGTATCCAGGCTGCCCATCGAAACCTTGTCCCTGGCGAGCAGCCGGTTCCGCGAATCGAGACAGAGCGTACAGAAGCACTCCTTGTCCCAGTCCTCGACCACTCCACGCACGAACTTGGCCACGGCCGAGGCGTCGGACATGTCCGCGTGGTCGCGCACGCAGACCGAATCCTCGGACCGGCGGGCGAGCTCGAACGCAGCCACGATCTGGCAGGCCTTGGCTGGCCCGATTCCCGAGGTCTGCTCCAGTTCGGCAATCGACGCCCGGCCCACTTCGGCCACTGATCCGAACCGGCGGATGAGCTCCTCAGCAATCCTGCGCACGGGCATGTTCTTGGTCCCGCGGCTGATGATTATCGCCAGGAGCTCGACTTCGGATACGTTCTGCGGTCCCACCTTCATCAGCCGCTCGCGCGGCCGCTCGTGCTCGGGCGTGCCGAGCATTGTCTCAGGGTTGACCGGCTGCTTCGCTTTGCTCAAGGGATGGCGAACTCCCACGCGCACCATGCATCTTCGGGATGGGCGTCGGGCGGACAAAAGATGCAGCGCGTCTCGATTCGCGCGTCAATCGTCTTTGCAAACCACTCGTACTCCACCAGTCCGACGGGTCTGCACGGAAAGTCCGCCAGCCCCTTCCGTTTTCGCGCCGACTGCACGCGGCAGTCGAGCATCCGGAACACGACCCTCCGGTCGGTCTGCTCGGTCACGTCCTGCTCGTTGATGTAGGCGTACATGCGGAATGAGAGCGCCTTCACGAGCGCCGGGATGCCGCCGCCCCCGGCGATGCCGTGCCGCTCCATGATGCGCTTCGCCTCGATGACCGTGAACCGGCGCCAGGCCTCAACGTCGGCCTTGATTGCCGCTTCGAGGCCGTGTGCCCGCTCCACCGCCTGGAACCACAATCCGTCATGGGCGAGCCAGTTCCTCGCCGCATCCTCGATGAGCCCGACGAGGCCCTCACGGCTGAGCCCGGCCAGTTGAGGTGAACGTCCGTTGGTGCTCATTGACAGCGTGATGATAGGATTGGTGCGAGCGCCTGTCAACAGGCGAATCACCCGCCCCGGCCCGGCCGTGGTAGTGTCAATTCTTTTGTGTAACTTTCCACGTCCATTCACGCGGCTTTCCTGCTGACTTTGGCCCGGGCCTTGGGCCGGCGCTGACTCGCCCGGCGCTGTTCCCACCGCTTGTTGGCCTT
>Ga0315282_10015066_pt1 | contig 11448 bp, 10 predicted proteins | sample YL17G07_20_MG_FD_203693 | JGI IMG/M metagenome (GOLD analysis project Ga0315282, IMG submission 203693) | Sediment microbial communities from Yellowstone Lake, YNP, Wyoming, USA - YL17G07_20 | ecosystem: Environmental > Aquatic > Freshwater > Lake > Sediment | place: USA: Wyoming | collected...
GACAGGGGTGCGACACGACGGGGCGCGACAGGGGTGCGACACGAAGGTGGGCGACAGGGGTGCGACACGACGGTGCGGGACAGGGGTGCGACACAGGGGTGCGCCGCAACGGTGCGTGGGGTGCGTGGGGTCCGGCCGCGAACCAGCGCGACGGGTCTGCTCGGCACCTTGCGTTGTTCTGGATCCTGGCTTCCGGATCCTGGCTTCTGGATTCTGGCTTCTGGATTCTGGATTGGCAGCCGGGAAACGAAGCTCCGGGGGTGTGCTATGCTGCCCGGGCCCGGTCTCCGGCCGCGCGCCTCCGCCCGGCCGGGGCAGCGCGGGCGAAGGAGAGACTTCGATGCCGGACATCGCACGCATTCAGAAGGAGTTGAGGGCGGCTGGCGCCGACGGCTGGCTGCTCTACGACTTCCACAACCGCGACCAGATTGCCTACCACGTGCTCGGCCTGGAGTTCGGCAAGTTCACGTCGCGGCGGTGGTTCTACTGGATTCCCACAAAGGGCCAGCCGGTGCGGCTGTGCTCGAAGGTCGAATCGACCAAGCTCGACAGTCTGCCGGGCGAGAAGACGTTGTATTTGTCGTGGCGCGAGCTGCACGCGAGCCTGAAGGCGATCCTCGGGCCGGCGAAGAAGGTGGCCATGCAGTTCTCGCCGATGGCCAACATCCCCTATGTCTCGATCGTGGACGGTGGCACCGTCGATCTCGTCCGGTCGCTCGGCTACGAGGTGGTGTCGTCGGCGGGTCTGGTGCAGACGTTTCAGGCCATCCTGGACGAGGCGGCGTACCGGTCGCACGTCGCCGCGGGCGAGCGGGTGCAGCGGATCAAGAACGACGCGTTCGCGCTCATCGGGAGCGAACTCCGCACCGGCCACACCCTCACGCAGTACGACCTCCAGCAGTTCATCGTCCGCCGGTATGGCGAGGAAGGCCTGACCTGCACGGGCGAGTATCCGATTATCGGGACGAACGAGCAGCCAGCCGACCCGCACTTCGAGCCGACCCCGGCCAACGCGCGTCCGATCAAGAAGGGCGACACGGTGCTCATCGACGTCTGGGCCAAGCTCGATCAGCCGGGCTCGGTCTTCTACGACATCACCTGGTGCGGCTTCGTCGGCAAGACCCCGCCGCCCAAGTACGTCGAGATCTTCCACGTCGTCCGTGACGCGCGCGACGCGGCGCTCGAATTCATCCGCCGCCGCTACCAGGCCGGCCAGCGGCTTTACGGCTGGGAAGTGGACGACGCGTGCCGGGGCGTGGTGGAGAAGGCGGGATACGGGCAGTACTTCCTCCACCGGACCGGGCACTCGATTGGCGAAGAGGTCCACGGCAACGGCGTCAACATCGACAACCTCGAGACGAAGGACGAGCGGCAGCTCGTCGCCGGCATCTGCTTCTCGATCGAGCCGGGCATCTACCTGGCGGGCGAGATGGCCGCGCGTTCCGAGATCGACGTCTTCATCACCCCGGCCGGCAAAGTGGAAGTCGCGGGGGAGATGCAGAAGGAACTCATCCTGATCGAGATCTAGTCCTCGGTGCTTCGTCCCTGGTCCTTGGTGCGGGTCTGGGTTCCTGGTTCCTGTGGTCTGAAGTCCGAGGCCCGAAGGCCGAGGCCTGGAAGTCTGACGCCTGAGGCCCGACGAGGCTCTGCGGGCTCGGCGGTGAGTTGCAGGGAGGCCGGTGGGCGACAAGCGAGAAGTCGAGCTCGTCCGCGTGCCGGGCGGGGTCAACGCCGAGGCGATTCTGGCCGCGCTGCGCGCCAGTGGCATAGAGGCGCGTGCGCATGGGGAGGCGGTCGGCGGCCTCTACGGCCTGACCCTCGACGGCCTGGGCGAGGTCACGATCTTCGTGGCGGAGGAAGACCTGGAGCGGGCGCGCGCGCTGCTTCAGGCGGGCGAGGCGGGCGAGCTCGAGCTGGACGCCGACGACCCTGGCGCGGGAACCGGCGGCGAGAAACGCTGAACAGGCTCGCTCCGGGGGACGCACGCACGCGCGTCTCTCCAGCGGGGTTCTCGGGAGGTGTGGTGTGGGCTTCTACCTCTACGTCATCCTCGGGTACCTGCTGGTGCTGGCTGGCTTCAACTTCTACCGGGCGCGGCAGATCAAGTCGCAGGAGGATTTCATGGTGGCGGGGCGCAAGCTCTCCCTCACCATCATGGTCTTCACGCTGGTGTGCACCTGGATTGGCTCCGGCACGTTCATCGCCGGCGCCGAGTACGCAGCCAAGGCCGGCTGGTCGGCCCTGTGGCTGCCCGCGGGCGCCTGGGTCGGCATCGCCATCATCTACTTCCTGGCCGCGAAGATCCGTACCTTCGGGCAGTACACCATCGGCGACATCCTCGAGGTCCGCTACGGCAAGTTCGCGCGGCTGTTCGGCGCCATCGCGCTCGTCATCGCCTTCACCACCATCGTCTCGTACCAGTTCCGCGCGGGCGGCTACATCCTGAACGTCGCCACCAACGGCGCGATATCGGTCGAGGTCGGGCAGGCGATCTCGGCGGGCTTCGTCATCCTGTTCACGGCGCTCGGCGGCATGGTCGCCGTCGCGCATACCGACCTTCCCAACGGGATCATCATCGTGCTGGCCTCCTGCGCCGCGTTGCCGTTCGTGGCCGCGTTCGCCGGCGGCTTCGGCGTGGCGAAGAACGTGTTGCCTGCGCAGCACTTCGCGGTCTTCTCCGCCGACTTCGGCCAGTACCCGGCGCTCAAGGCGGGCGCCTACTTCCTCTCGACGCTGCTCCTGCTGACGGGCGTGCAGTCGATGTACCAGAAGTTCTACTCGGCCAAGACGCCCGCGGAAGCGAAGAAGGCGGTCTCGTTGTGGATCGTCGGGACGATCGCGGTCGAGACGCTGGTCATTGCCATCGCCATCTACGCCGCGGCGGCGCACTGGGCCGAGATCCGCGCGTTCGACATCGCCGCGACGATCAAGGCGGAGGTGGCGGCGGGCGAGGTCCCGCCCGCCCAGGCGGCATCACGGGCGGTGGCGATTGCCGGCGAGCAGGCGGCGCGCGGCGACGTGAAGCCGGAGCAGCTCCCGAAGCTGGAGCGCCTGCTGCGGAGCGCGTTCGACGGGGCGACCGATGCCGGCCAGGTCGACCGGGCGCGTGTCGGCATCGACCCGGCGTCGATTGTCCTCAAGGCCGCTGAAGACATGGGGTCCCGGGGCGGCATCATCCTGCTGTTCGGGCTGCTGCTGCTCGGCGCGGCGTGCGCGGTCGTGCTGTCGACCGGCATGAACTACCTGCTGTCGCCGAGCACGAACATCATGCGGGACATCTACCAGCGGTTCCTGAGGCCTGACGCCCCGCAGCAGACGATGCTGGCGCTCCAGAAGACCTTCGTGGTGATCCTGGGCCTGTGCGCGTTCCTGATGATCTTCGTCCCAACGGTCCTGCACGCCAGGATCTCGGTGCTCAGCTACGCGTACTTCGCCTACACGATGTACGGCGTCGCCATCACGCCGGCGCTGCTGGCCGCGCTCGCCTGGAAACGGGCGACGCGCGCCGGGGGGCTCGCCTCGATCGTCTTGGGCGCCGTCATGGCGCTCGTCTTCGAGCTCGTCATCCCGAACGCGTTTCCAGCCGTCATGAGGGGCGGCGACCCGTGGGGGGTCCCGGGCATCTACCCCTCGGCCATCGTCTCGATCGGCGCGCTCATCCTCGTCAGCCTGGCGACGCCGGCGCCGAAACCCGAGGAGCTGGAGACGTTGTTCGCGACGGGCAGGCAGGCGGTGAGCTAGGGGACCGAGCGCCGATCTGTCTTTCTCCGGAGTCACTTATGCGCATTCTGCGTGGAACGATGCTGCTCGTGCTGTTCTTCGTCGCCCTGGCCACCTCGCTCGAGGGCCAGCGCGCCTCGACGCCGGCGCGGACGCCGGATTTCGCCAAGGCGCGCGACGAAGCGGTCCAGTTTCTGCAGGGGCTGGTGCGAATCGATACCAGCAACCCGCCCGGCAACGAGACCAAGGCGGCCGAGTACCTGAAGGCCATCCTCGACCAGGAGGGAATCCCGGCCGAGATCCTGACGCTCGAGCCGGGGCGCGGCAACGTCGTGGCGCGCCTGAAAGGCAGCGGGCGCAAGCGCCCGATCCTGCTCATGGGCCATACCGACGTCGTCGGCGTTGAGCGGGACAAGTGGACGGTCGATCCGTTCGCCGCCCTGATCAAGGACGGCTATCTGTACGGGCGGGGGTCGATCGACGACAAGGACACCGCCAGTGCGGCGCTCGAGGTGCTCCTGCTCCTGCGCCGCCAGAAGATCCCGCTCGATCGCGACGTCATCTACCTCGCCGAGGCGGGCGAGGAGGGCACGTCGCGGGTCGGCATCGGCTTCATGGTCGATCAGCACTGGGACGCGATCGACTGCGAGTTCGCGCTGGCTGAAGGCGGCACGACGGCGATGCGGGACGGCAAGATCCGCTACGTCGGGATTGCGACGACCGAGAAGGTGGGGCGCGGCCTCCGCCTCGTGGCGCACGGCACTTCCGGGCACGGCTCGATGCCGCGCCTCGACAACGCCGTCGTCCACCTGGCCGCGGCCGTGGCGAGAGTGGGGCAGTACCAGGTACCTGTGAGGCTGAACGACACCACGAGAACCTTCTTCCAGCGGCTGGCGACCATCAGCCCGCCCGAGGAGGCGTTCCTCTACACCCGCTTCGAGGATCCGGTCGTCGGAGCGATGGTGCAGGAGGTGCTGCGCCGGTCCTATCCGTCGTTCAACTCGATGTTGCGAACGTCGATCTCGCCGACCATTATCAAGGGCGGGTTCCGCAGCAACGTCATTCCCGCCGACGCCGAGGCGACGCTCGACGTCCGGGCCGTGCCGGACGAAGACATGGACCGCGTGGTCGCCGATCTCAATCGGCTGATCGACGATCCGGCGGTCGAGATCGTGCGAGCCGGCGCCGGCCGTCCGGTGCCGCCGCCCTCACGCCTTGACTCCGACATGTTCCGGGTGCTGGAGCAGACGCAGTCGGTCGTGTACCCCGGCGCCATCACGGTTCCAATGATGCTGACGGGCGCGACCGACATGTCGCAGCTCCGGCCCAAAGGAGTCCAGGCGTACGGGCTCGGCGGCCCGGTCGCCGAGAACGAATCGCCAGCCCACGGCAACGACGAGCGGATCTGGATCGAGGGGTTCGGCAAGTTCGTGGAGTTCATCTACCGGGCCGTGGTGGACATCGCGGCCACGCCGCCGACGGCGGGCACCGCACGGTAAGGTCCGCCGCGGTGCGACTGTCGGGACTGAACTCCGTTACGGTTCTGTGAAGGGATGAAGGACGTGGGTGCGGGACGCGCCGAAAAAGACGACGTCGGGCTGGACGACATCCAGGTCGGACAAGACGATGTCGATCGGAGCGACGATCGCTTCACCACCGTGCCGGCTGCCGTATTCGCGCAGCAGCTCGAACACGCGTTCAGCCACCCGCTGGTGGCGGAGCAGCGGAGACGGGACCACTGACACCTCGCCATCGTACAGCTCATAGCGGCGCCCGTCGTCCGGCATGCGCTCGAGATCGGCGTACGTCACCCGCTGCCTGCCCGTCCCCACGGCCGCCATTCTACCATCGTCGGTGTGCGAAGCCCTTGCCACGACCGGTGAGTCAAGCAAGAGGCCGGATCTCGTGATGGCGGGCTCCCGACGTGCAGATCCTGCCACCTGTCGACCGCCTCGAAGTCGCAGGTCCTGCAAGCTCGAGCCGGCGCACGCGACAGGGAGGGGTCAATGCGAGGGGGGCCGGCGATCGATGTGGCCTTGGCTGTGTGCGACAATGAAACCGGGCTGCCATGCTGGTGTTGCTGCTCTCGACCTATGAGCTCGGGCGTCAGCCGTTCGGCCTGGCGTCGCCGGCCGCCTGGGTGAGGCGTGCGGGCTTTGACGTCGGCTGCGTCGACCTGAGCCGCCAGGGGCTGAGAGACGAGGCCGTGCGCCGGGCGTCGGTGGTCGCGTTGCAACCCCTGCCCCCTCTTCGGGAATCCTGCCGCGGCTGCGCCTCCTCGTCCCAGATCGGGGCGGTCTGCCCCCGCTCTCGCAGTACGCCACCCTGCAGCTCGCTGACGGCAGCCGGAAGATCGTCGGGTACACCGAGGCGAGCCGGGGGTGCAAGCACCTCTGCCGTTCGACCCGGCGACGCTGACCTATCGCTGGCTGCACGCCGATTCGCGCGTCGACGATCTCCAACGTGCACTGGCCGAGCGGGTGAGCCGGACGCTGAACGAGCCGCGTCGGCCGGTCTTCGACGCCGTCCGGCGGCTCGCGCACGAACGAGCGGGTCTGCCGTTGCCTGCGGCCGGCGTCTCGACGCCAGTCCGCGCGCGGGCGACGGTGCCGTACCTGAACGAACCCTGATACTGTTGAGCAGAGCCGACCAAAGAGCAGGCTGCTCTCACATAGGCAGGGATGAAGGAGTAACGAGTAACGAGTAACGAGTAACGAGTCATGAGTCATGAGTAACGAGCGATGAGTCACGAGTGAAGGTCCTCGGTACTCGCTACTCGTTACGCGGAACCCCTCAGGAGCCAGGGCGGTTCTTGGTCCCTAGCCCTAATGGGCACCCTCGACTGACGACCCTCGACTATCGACTATCGACTATCGACTACTGAGTCCCCATGCCTCGCGTCCTGCTGCTGGCAACAACCACCGGCTATCAGACCCGGATGTTCACCGGGGCGGCTGAGCGCCTGGGGGTCGAGCTCGTCTTCGCGACCGATCGCTGCCGCGGTCTCGAGGACCCGTGGGGCGATCATGCGACGCCGATCCGGTTTGAGGAGGAAGAGCGGTCGATCACGGACCTGCTCACCGGCCTTCACGGCAAGCCGATCGACGGCGTCCTGGTGGTCGGCGATCAGCCGACCGTGCTCGCGGCGCTGGCCGCCCAGGCGCTTCATCTTCCCGGCAATCCACCAGACGCGGCCCGCGCAAGCCGGAACACGCTGCTGTGCCGGGAGAAGCTCCGGGCGGTCGGACTGCTGGTTCCCTCCTTCAGGACGGTGCCGTTCGACATCGATCCGCGTGCCGTTGCCGGCTCGGTTCCGTACCCCGCCGTCGTCAAGCCGCTGGCGCTCTCCGGCAGCCGGGGCGTCGTCCGTGCCGATGACCCTGACCAGTTCGTGGCCGCCTTCGTCCGCCTGCGGCACATCCTGCTCGACCACGACCTGCGCCGCCTGAAGGACCCGGCGAACGACGTGGTCCTCATCGAGCGTTTCATTCCGGGATCCGCGTTTGCGCTCGAAGGGCTGCTCGATCGCGGCCGGTTCCGGACGCTGGCGCTGTTCGACAAGCCGGACCCGCTCGACGGCCCTTTCTTCGAGGAGACGATCTACGTCACGCCGTCACCTCAGCCCGCCGGCGTCCAGGAGGCGATCGCACGCGGGGTGCCGGTTACGGCCCTTGGCCTCTGGCACGGGCCGGTCCACGCCGAGTGCCGGGTCAATGAGGAGGGCGTCTTCGTGCTCGAGGCCGCCGCGCGCCCGATTGGCGGCCTCTGCGCCCGCAGCGTGCGGTTCACAGGTCCGGGCAGTGCAGTGGTGTCCTTCGAGGAGTTGTTGCTGCGGCACGCGGTGGGGGAGGATACCGGCGGCTACCGGCGCGAGGAGAGCGCGTCCGGGGTGATGATGATCCCGATTCCAAGAAGGGGCGTCTATCGCGCGGTGAGCGGGGTGGAGCAGGCGCTGGCGGTCACGGGGATCGACGAGATCTTCGTCACGGCCAAGCGCGACCAGATGCTCGTGCCGCTGCCAGAGGGGGCCAGCTACCTGGGGTTCATCTTCGCGCGCGGCGAATCACCGGAGCGGGTGGTAAGGACGATCCGTCAGGCCCATGCGCGGCTGTCGTTCGAGATCGATGCGCCGCTGCCGATCGTGGCGGGTAGTCGATAGTCGATAGTCGATAGTCGATAGTCGATGGTCGTCAGTTGACAGATAGTCGTCAGTCATGAGCCGGCTGGCATGAGCGCACAACCAGCGACTGTTGACTGTTGACTGCTGACTGTTGACTCTCATAGTCGATGGTCGATGGGCTGTCTGGGCGCCGTTCGTCCTGAGCCTGTCGAAGGACCGACGGAATCGAGCCGTCGTTCATGCTTCGACGAGCCTGTATCGAAGCGCTCGCGAGCAACGGACAAGGGGCGTTACTTTCTCTGCTGCGGCACGTATCCGGGCGGGAACGCCGCGTCTTCACCGAAGAAGAACTGCTCCATCTGCGCGGCGATCAGGTTCTGCGCCTCTTTCTGCCAGGGCATCAGGCGGTACTCGTTGAGGATCATCTTCATCCGCTCTTCCCAGATCCTCCACGCGTCCCTCGAGACGTTGGCGTAGATCCGCTCGCCCAACTCACCCGGCCACGGCTTCTCGTCGAGTCCCGGCATCTCCTTCCGGAACTTCACGCAGAACACGATGCGTCCCGACGTGTTCGTCTCCGGCGGCTTCGGAGGGCCGCCTCCACACGATTCCATGCGCGCCTCCGCCAATCAGGTCCGTCTGTCCTGCATGTTACCCGGGAACCGCGACGCGATCCAGCAGAGTCGAGAGAGGAGAAGGGAAGGAGGGAAGAAGGGAAGGAGGGGAGGAGGGAAGGAGGTCGACGGCTCGACCGATCGACAAATCAGCGAATCGACAAATGGAAGATGCGCTATCATCGTGTGCGTGGCTGACGCGATCGACATGACCCCGGAAGCGCGTCATCGCGTCTGCTGGTACAGTCGGCGCACCCCGCATCTGCCGCCCGATGTTGGCTTCCACACGATCGAAGACGGGCTCTTGCTGTACTGCGCCCACCCCATGTGGTTCCCTGTCGTCGGCCAGCAGTTCGATGTAAGGAACTGCGAGCGCTGCGAGTACTTCCGGCCGACCCGCACCCGCGTAGCCGACTCACGGTCGCTGGACGTCTAGCCCGCTCTGCGCTCTGGCCAAGGGTCTCGTCCGCCCGTCTGGAAACCTCGGTTGATCCTGCGCGACCGCGCCGTTGCTGCGTCGACGGCCGCCGGCTGGCCGGGAGCCGAGAGGCGCCGCGGGGTGCCCGTCCTGGCCCCGCGTCGCCAGCCAGTGATGATGCGGCTACCGTCCGATCGGCGACGGGTTCTGTAGCAAACGACTGCATCACCGCAAGGCGCCCCGCCGTCGCTCACCGTAATTGCTTATTCGGCAGAGACTTAACGGCTGACTCAGCGGGTCGCATCGCAGCTCGGGTGGCACGTAACTTGATACACAGAGGTCAAACCGCTCCATGTCTTGTCTAGAACGAGCCGGGCCGGGGGGCGGTTTTTCTTCGAGGAACGTGCCGCGACCCTGTCGGGGCGCGGACGAACGAAAGGCGCCGTGCGGTCGGAAAGAGTAGTGGACAGCAAACCAACCACCGAACGGAGGTGTCGTGGTGACTGGAGAACGTAAAGAGCGACGCGGGTTCGCGTCGATGTCAGCAGAAAAGCAGCGTGAAATCGCCAGCAAGGGCGGCCGGGCGGCTCACCAGAAGGGTACCGCGCACGAATGGACGGCTGAAGAGGCACGGGTGGCGGGACGCAAGGGCGGTCAGGTGAGCCGGGGCGGCCGAGGCCGTCTGGCCCACCCCGAAGGCGACATGATGCGCGGCGTGGCCGAGACTCGGGGCGCGACCGGCACGGGAGTGAGCGAAGGCGAAGCCCACTGATCGACCCGGGGTTCGCCGTCCGCACGACGGGGAGGCGCAGATCTATGCGACGACGTCTAGCAGTAGCTCTTGCCCTGATGGCAATGGCGGTTGCTTCGAGCGCAGCCGCCCAAAGCGCGCCGGCACCTGACAAGCCTGAACAAGCCTCGCAGGCGCTGACGACGACGACGACCGAAACGGCAAGCCTCGACACCCGGCCCGCGACAACTACCTTCTACGGCGACACGGGCCTCTGGTTCGTGCCGACCGCCGAGATCCTGCCGAAGAAGCAGTGGTCGGTCAGCGGATACCGGGCAGGGTTCAACGACCAACAGGGGTTCACCAATATCGCGAGCTTCGCGGCGACCTTCGGCGTCGGCCTGACCGATCGTGTCGAGCTGCTCGGCTCCTGGCGTCTGGACACGCGGATCGATCGTGACGCGCGGCCGCTGTTCAGCGACGGCCAGGTCGGCGGGCTGCTAAACCAGTACCCCTACGTCACCAACGGCTGGACCGGCGACAAGCTCGGCGATCTATACGTGGGCGTCAAGTACAACGTCCTCTCCGAGTACCGTCAGAACCCTGCGGCCTTCGCCCTCCGGGGGATCGTGAAGGTCCCGACGGGCGACAGGACAGCAGGGGTCGGCACCGGGAAGGCGGATGTTCTCGTTGACGCGATCGTCAGCAAGGAGATGAACCAGAAGGTGGAGCTCTCCGGCTTCGGGGGCTTCATCTGGCGGGGCAAGGCGGATGACCCGGTGAGCGTGGACACGTCGAGTGGATTCCGCTACGGCGTCGGCGCCGCCTTCCCGAGCCGCGGCGCGTTCCGCGCGTTCACCGAGCTGCACGGCGAGGCGCCGTTCAACGGCACGCTGACGGCGTCGGCGCCGGTGGTCGGGGCCGATGGGTTGATGTCGCCGCTGGTCAGCGCCATCCGGAAGACGCAGACGGCGACCGTCGGTGTCGTCTGGCAGGCGCGGAACGGCTTTTTCGCCGGTGCAGGCGTGAACTGGAACTTCCCCGGCCAGTCGCGCAGCGGGTTCGGCAGCGAGGGCGACCAGACCGGCGACTACGTGGACTACCAGGTGCGCCTCGGGTTCCATCCCGGCACCCGAGTCTACGTCCCGGCGCTGCCCCCGCCGCCGCCGCCTCCCCCGCCGCCGCCCGCGCTGCAGCCGCCGACGGTGAGGGCGCAGTGCCAGCCGTGCACGGTGGAGGTGGGCAAGAGCTCCACGGTGACGGCGCAGGGCAACGAGCCGAACGGGCTCCCGCTCAGCTACAGGTGGAGCGCGCCGGCCGGCACCTTCGCGAACGCCGGGCAGTCGCAGACGGTGTGGACCGCGCCCGATCAGGAAGGCCCGGTGCCGGTGACGGTCACCGTGGACAACGGCAAGGGCGGCACGGCATCCGATCGCGTCACCATCCAGGTCGTTCGGCCGCCCAACAAGACGTTCACCTTCGAGGACGTCCACTTCGACTTCGACCGCTACTCGCTGCGGCCGGACGCGACGAGGATCCTGGATGAAGCCGTGAACACGCTGCGTGAGAACGCGGAACTGAAGGTGACCATCGAGGGGCACACCTGCAACATCGGCACGCCCGAGTACAACCTGGCCCTCGGCGAGCGGCGGGCGAACTCGGTCCGCGACTATCTCGTCAGCCGCGGCATCAGCGCGGACCGGTTCAGGACGGTCAGCTACGGCGAGGAGCGGCCGAAGTACGACAACTCGCGCGAGGAGACCCGGCGCCTCAACCGGCGCGCCGCCCTCGTCGTGCGAATCGAGTAGCCGTCAGTCGTCAGTCGTCGGTCATCAGTCGACAGTCG
>Ga0315282_10015067_pt1 | contig 11448 bp, 11 predicted proteins | sample YL17G07_20_MG_FD_203693 | JGI IMG/M metagenome (GOLD analysis project Ga0315282, IMG submission 203693) | Sediment microbial communities from Yellowstone Lake, YNP, Wyoming, USA - YL17G07_20 | ecosystem: Environmental > Aquatic > Freshwater > Lake > Sediment | place: USA: Wyoming | collected...
AAGCGGCATCCAAGGTTCCCGCGTCACTTCCGACCCGTCGGCCAAAGCCTCTGGGCGGCGGGCCGACGGCGGCCTGATCCTGGTGCGGGAACTCGACGAGCGACTCGGGTTCGGTGAATTGATGGAACAACATCTGACCGACTCGCGCCCTGGGAAAAATACGCAGTTTCCCTTCGCCCACCTGCTGCGGCCATCGGTGTCTGAGGAATGGGTCGGAAAGGCTTCAGTTTTGGGCTTTTGGGATTTCCTTGCGGCCCCGAAAAGGCTTAGCACTCGAAACCGGCCTGGAGGGTTACATTCTGGGGCAATGAGGCGTATGTTACCGGTCAGCCGGGAATCGAAAAAGGAAATCCCGTATCAGACGGCACCCACTCGGCAGCACCGGGTTTTCGCAGGGCACTTTCCGGCTCAAGGACTTGCGGCGGACCCTAGGGAATGAGTCACCCCTTCCACGCCGGCCCGGTCGCTACTCCGACATTTTGCCCGCCCTATTAACTTGGCAATTATTTTTATCTTGACAACTGGGGTCGATGTCCGCAGAATCTGCCCACAACTGTGCGGTAACCGGTGTCTCCCAGGGAAGGAGGTGCGAATTTGAAATCCGGCCCAACTTTCCCACTCCTGTTCCCGTTCCGTTTGCTCCATTTCCAGCTCCAGCCTGACCCTTAGTGCACACCACCTAAGAAAGTGGTGCTCGGCTCTTTCTCCCGTCGGCGGCTTGCCTGCAAAGATCACCTGATGCAGGCGTGCCGGCCTTGCGGCGCTCATCCGAGACCGCTTTCTGTTTCTTCGAACCCGTGCCAAGGAGGAAATATGCACAGGTTTCTACTTCTCGTTGTCCTCGTGGCAGCGTCTCAGTCAGTAGCGGTTGGCCAGAGCACGACTGGTTCCGAAGGTGTTTACACACTCCAGGGCAAGGCATATTACGAGGGCGGCTTTTGGAGCAAACAATCTTGGGAGGGGCGTGGCAACCTGTGCCTTCCCATTGAACGGAAGCGCATTCGTCTCGTGATAGGCAACGATGGCTTGACATTCAACGACTGGGGCTCACCAAGATCTGGCTGCTTGCCGTTAACCATCCCGTACAAGAACATCGTGGTTTTGTCCCGGGGGAGTATCGTTGGCACTTGGGCCAAGGTTGGCCAATACGGGACAATTGCCGCGTCACTGGGATCCCTTCTTTTCGGCACACTGAAGTCCACCAGGGAAGTGACGGATACAACAGTGACAACGACAGCCGTCAAAACGACCTCTGTCCCGCGCGGCTGGCAAGCATTGACCCTTGGGTTTGCGGGCGCTGCGGTGGCTGCCGGGGTCATCTGGTTTAAAGGGTTGGGGAGTCATAACTACATCGCAATCTCCTTCGACACCTCAAAGGACTCCACGGGTTGCCAGCAACCCACCAGCGTAACGGCCGCGGCGGGTGGCAAGCCTAGTCCGTCAGAGACCAAGCCGGCCGATTCTGGGAAGGACGCCCCCTTGTTTCATAAAGGCAACCTCGCTATGTTCTGGCTCACCAACCGGCACGACTACTGGAACATCTCCATGATCCTCAGTTCCGCAACCGGCTGTGAGTTTGTGTCGGAGGAGGCAGAGAAAAAATAAGCCGCGTAGCGCACAGTTGGTTTTCAACTCTGCGGCATTGGGCAGTTACGGGTGCGTTCTTGCGCCCTCCAGCAGGTGGAGCAACGTTCGTCCTTCAACGTTGCGGCTCTTTCATCGCGACGCGGCCCTGTGCGGCGCGACAATGGGCTCGCGCCACAGCTTTGGCCGTGACGGTACCCGGCTCTAGGTGGTTACCACAAGGCCGGGAAGTAGGGGCGCGCCGTGCCCCTAGCACGGTACAGGTGTACGGTGGGCGAGTACGCGAGAAGCCCACCGTCACGAGGTGTAGAAGGAGGTGACCAATGGGCACCGACGAAGACACGAAGCAGGCCGAAGGCGTGAAGTTTCTGGAAAGGGACTTTAATCAATGCTTTGAGCAGATGCGCCACTATGACTCGCAAATAATCGATCTAGGCAAATTCGCTTTCACGGCGTACCCCGTTGTAGTCGGCGCCGCCGTGGGCATCTATAAGTATGGTCTGGAGAAGTCCATCGACTACAGCAAGGCCGCAGGAATGATTCCGCTCATCGCTTTCTTCCCCGGACTCTTCCTGCTGTGGCACATGGTTCGGACCCGCGTCTATTTTGTGCGGGTAACGCGGTATATCAATGAACACCGGAAGGTTTTCTTGGCCTTGAACCAATTGTTTTTCCCCAACAAGGCCGGCATGTACAACAATCCCGCGGAACCACACTATTTTGACCGATACAGTTCACAGTTGTACTTCATGTGCATACTGGCAATCCTGAACTCCTTTCTTGGGGGGGTGGCGGTTTACCTCTTCACGGTGCGTTGCACAAGCCAATGGACATGGGTAGGTATCGGTTTTGTGGGACTGCTGATTATCCAGCTCGCCCCGATGATACACCATTTGCGGTCCGAGAAAACAAAGCCCGCAGGGTACCGCGACCCGACTACCTAGACGGCTGCCGCCGCTGCGGGTGGTGGGGGGAATTCTCGACAGACCGGGAGAGGTGATGAATCGGCCCTACTTGAAATCCACGCCAACAGTCGGGGGCGGAATGCGCCCGCGCGTTTTCCGCAGGGGCACGGCGCGCCGTGTCCCTACCCCAACTCCCTGTCTCAAGCCCCGGGCCCGCCAAAAAAGTGCGCTGGAATCCCTCGATGGGTGTATGGTGTGAGGCTGTTGGGAGCCAAAATGGAAATTCCGGCTTAAGCTCAAGAAAGATCAGATCTACGAGCGAGGAGTCACCACATGCGCATTACCACTCGAAGCACCGCAGTTTGTTGCCTTTTTGTTCTAGTGTTTGCCGCAACGTCACGGGGTCAGCAACAGACGACTCAAATGCAGCCCAGACCACGTGCCGACATCTCTCTCATTCGCGTAACGCCGAGCAGCGTAGGGCTGAAGGTTGAAGTCAGCGTCAGGCGTGCTACCTCACTAAATTGTGGCGTATGGAAGGTTGTTCAACCGGTCAGAAATGGCCCTCAGCAATTCGAACCGATAACCGACAGTATTACAGTAAAGCTTCCTGAGGTAGCTCGCAACACGCTTGAATTTTCGGTGTTGGTAGTTCTGATTCCGGTCGCCATACCGGCAGACCCGTCGCAGTCGTATGATGTGTCTTGCACTGCAGGGGGTGACCAGAGTGAAGAAAGCGAAGCCGCTAGCGTCAGGTTCCAGGGTTATTCCGCGACAGTTGCAAACTCGATAAAGTTCACGTTTACCGGGGACGGTCTTCAAGTGTCGGCTAAGACAAAGGATGTAACTGAGCTTTACGCAAAGTGGCAAAAGAGTGGGAACGAACAGATAGATTGGAGCGCCGCCAGCAAGCACCAAGACCCGTCCTTGACGCTCCCGTACTCTGACATAGATTCAAGCGCCAAAACACCGTCGGAAACTGTGCCGCTTATGGTCGCCCTCCGAGACAGCGACGGCATTGTTCAAGAAGTGCGAATCACACTCGCAGTTCAAGCAACACAGGGCAAAACAGGCACACCACTACCGGAGACTGGGGGTGGAAAGGGCAAGACACTTCAAGATCAAATAAAAACGATTCAAGATCCAACGGCGAAACTGGACCAAAAAAACAAAGTTAGCTTCAGTTGGAAGACTCTTGCCGCCACAGGCATCGGGGGCATTCTAAAATACTTTGTTCCCTTACTGTGATCGAGAGGTCGAGACCCACGGGCCACTCCGCTATAGGCGGGAGTCTCGACGGGGCCGCATTTAACCTCTCCGGTCAGGCCCTGCTATGGCCGGTGGGGTTGACCAAAGCAGTCCAAGCAAGTACCCCACTTAGACACAACTCCGAAATCGTCAATTAAACGCGAACTTGAAAATGTCCTCTCAAGACTCGCCCCAGAACAGCCATTTCGCAAACGTTTGATCTGCATCTCCTGTCGAGACACCAGGAAAGCGTCAGCCCTGAGAAGGCCGACGAGGCAATACGAGACGCCTTTGCGCGAATCCGCGAATTCCTGATAATATCCTTTATGAAACACTGTGCCTGAACCTTCGGTGAGGCCATGCAACACTCGGCTGCTGTCCGCAAGATCAACCGTAACGATCCGTGCCCGTGCGGCTCTGGAAGGAAATTCAAGAAATGCTGTCTGCCCAGGCAGCATGGGAGATCCGGACTGCCGAACGTACCCCCTGCTGTCGTCGCCCAGTTTATGGCCCAGGTTCAGGAGGCGCGCTTCAGTGGCCCGCCATCCATCAAAATGCAGTACGTCGGCCACACGCTGCGAATTCTCTGGAACAAGCTTATCATCCGGCCAGAAAAAGAGACTTTTCATGAATACATCATTGCCCTTCTTAAGGGAGCGCTCGGGCAAAAGTGGCATGACGACCAGATGCAGCTCGACCCGCAGCACCGACACGTAATTGTCCGGTGGGTCTACGCATGGCACCAATTAGCCAAACTCCATGAGCCGACCGGTCACAAACCCGGAGAGATCTGGGGAGCGGCACCTACGGGAGAGGCTCAAGAATTGCTCGCGTTGGCGGATGATGCCTACCGCCTGCAGCTCGTGAAAAGATTACCTCATAAGCTCTTGGACCGCTTGCGAAGCCGTGATGGATTCCAGGGCGCGCGATATGAAGTCGCCATCGCCGCGTCGTTCGTCCGGACCGGCTTCGAGATTGACTGGTTGGATGAAAAGAGCAAGAAACACTGTGAATTTATTGCCACGCACAAAGCCACGGGCGAAAAAATTGCTGTTGAAACAAAGAGTCGCCACAGGCCTGGTGTACTCCACCAAGGCGGTGATGCGCCAGACCCTCGCACATTTACCGCTGATATCGAGGGCCTCTACTTAGACGCCTTAAGTCATAACCCGGGGGATATGCCTTTCGGCGTGTTTATCGATGTAAATGTGCCCCATCGGCCTGGGCTAGAGGGCTTCGAAAAACCTTGGAGGACTCAGATTCGCGACATGCTTTCACACCACGGAGAATGCAGCCCCGCAGCACCGGCGGCCTATACCTTGCTCGTCGTTACAAATTTCGCTTGGCATTTCGAAGGTGGTGGCTTAGCGGCGGGTCACGAATACCTGGCAGTCGTCCCGTTGTATGCGCAGTATCCCTGGAAGAATCCGGATTCCTTCCAGGCTCTCCGCAGAGCACTAGACAAATACGGAAATGTCAGTGCAGATGAGTAGTAAGCAAGTAGCGCGGACCTCCGCTGTGTGGGGTCCGCGGCTCTTCAGGAAAACTCCACACCGAATTGCCGGTGACGGGCCGGCTACGCCCGGGGGCTGGCGCCCAACTTCTCAGGTCTGCACCCCGGGGGGGGCGTGAGTAAGCGTAGCGCAGACCTATCTTGTAGGTCCGCCGGCATTTCGCCCCCGCCAGCGCTCGCCGGCTCGGTTCTTTGTTGCCTCGGCACCGCACCGCGGGTAGATTGATCGCATGTCCGGGTTACGGCGTCCGTTCCTTTATGACCGCTCCATCTTCGTCACCGTGGATTTGCTGAGATCGGGTAGCGCGGACCTGTCCTTCAGGTCCGCGGCTTTTTGTTGTCAATTCGCGACGAACCGCAGACCTCCAAAACAGGTCTGCGCTACTCGCTCGCTCCGACACCTGCTGGTCGCTTTCGGTCGGCCCGGACGGGCGCATCTACTGAGTTCTGCATAATTGGGTGACCGACACAACCCCTCACCCCTACCCTCTCCCCTGGGGAGAGGGTGGCCCGCCAAAGGCGGGACGGGTGAGGGGGCACCTAGACAAGGGTGAGTGCCGCAGGCTGTCACCCTAATATGCAGCACTCAATAGGCTGCCGCGTGTGCCGAAAGTGTGCCCGGCGGCGTGGTGAAGGTGGTTCGTTACAACGAGAAGAAAGACGCTCTCGACTACCTCTTCGCGGTCGACGAGAAGGTCGGTGACCCCGGTGATTCCGGATGATGCTGTTATGGTTTGTCTCTCCCGCCGCTACAGCACGGGGCAGCTAGTTTTGAGACAGGCTCCGGAGGTTCGCCCGCCGCGGCGGGCGCAGACACCCGTTTGTGAAGTCCCCGATCCGACATGATTGCCCGAGTTTCGATTTTCCGGTTTCGAGTTCCTTCCTCCCCGAATCCCGAGTCCCGCGTCGTGAGTCCCGTTTCTTCTTTCTAGCCCCCAGCGCCTGCTTTCCCGCCCCTACTCCCTAATTCCTACTCCCCACTCCCTGCTCTTCCAGCCGCAATCGCTAACACCTAGCACCTAACACGGTGTACACTCGCAGCTATCCGGGATTGCAAGATGGAAATCCCGGGTAAGGGCAAGCACCCCTAGTATGGGATAGGCAGAGCGGGCCTGGAGGGCAGCGATGAAGTTCTACTCGTTTCAGATCGTCATCGAGAAGGAGCCGGAGGACGAAGGGTACTTCGCTTACACACCGAACGTCCCCGGCTGTTTCAGCAACGGCAAAACGATCGAAGAAGCCAAGCGCAATATCCGCCAGGCCATCGAGCAGCATCTCGCGTCGATGCTCACCCACGCCCAGCCTGTTCCGCAGAATGACCGACTGGTGCACGTCGAGGAACTGACCGTGGCGGTTCCCGAATGAGCCGCATGCCTCAAGTCACGGCGCGCGAGCTGGTGCGCTTCTTGAAGGCTCAGGGCTTTACGGAAGACCGCCACTCCGGCAGTCACCTTACGTTGTGGCACGCGCAACGCAACGTGTCCGTCACCATCCCTGTCCACACGGGATGCGACATCGGTCGCGGCCTCGCCGTGCGCATTCTGAAAGATGCCGGGTTCAGCGTCGAGGAGTATCTGCGGTTGCGCTGAATAAGTGCGTTCCTGGCAACAGCCCGCAGCCCCTAGCCCCCCGCACCTACCGCCCAATACCCGACACCTCCCTTTTCGGTGTACACTCACAGCTACGCGGGATTCAAAAATGGAAATCCGACTTATCTCCTAAGGATCGTCGCAAGCATGGGGAAGCGAAACTACGTCGAAGAGATTCTTTCAATCCGGCTTAGAAACGAACTAAACCCTAGATGGGGAGGCGCGTTGATCCAACTCCAGGCGCTGGAGCATGCCCTTCAAAAGGCAGCGGACTTTCCTCCCGACATGGTTAGATACTTCCCGATCGCGATGGTCGCGATCATGGAGGCGTACTTCAGGTCGGGCATCAAAGAGCTAATTGATTTCGGGCCTCCATTTTCCGAGAACGCTGCGGGTTTCGATAAGCCAAAGGAGCTTCCGCTCGATTTCAGGACGGTTCTGGCTATTCAGGGGAAGGCGATTACAGTTGGCGACCTTGTTGCTCACCTTCTTCCTTTCAAGAGTCTGGAACACATTGACCGGAACATGTCCACGATAATTGGACAAAGCTTTCTTGAGAACCTCAAGAGCACGCAAGACAGGTGGGCAATCGAAATCGAGGGAGCGGCCCCAAAGCCAATAATGGACAACCCGTCTGAGGTCTACCAAGACGTCAAAGAAACATTCCAGCTCCGTCACATATTTTGTCACGAGATAGCGTTTTTCGAGAGAGTCGACGTGGGTCTAATTACGAGATGCTTTGTCAACTCGTGCCTTTTTCTCAAAGCAGCCGACCAATTGATCTGGGACTTGGTCGCACCGAACGCGCCTTTGACTCAATCGGCGATGAACGCCCACGCGTTTGAGGACTTCACAAAAGCGGATCAGCAATTAGAGGGGCTGTGCGCGAATATCGCCCTTTACCTGGATGATGATGAGAAGAAAGAATCTAACGCAACACAAGAGGCATGGGCTAGGTTCCGGGAACTACAGGCGAGCACTTACGCCAATCGATGGGGTAGGGGCGGAACCATTTGGCCGACGCTCAATTCGAGTGAGGCGCGTACCTTGACCCTCTTGCGAATCGAGGAGTTGAAGAGGGAGCTTGAACATCTACAAAAACACCGTTCGCCCTTGGCGAAAAACAGCGGGTAGGCTTGTATTCTGCTCTCTCATCGATAGGTTGGCGCGGACATGCCGCGGTTTGGCGCGTCTGCGACTAGCCAGGCGGATTCCACGTGTAGCACCGCCGGCAACGCCGCGCCACTCACGTAGCACGGGCGTCTCGCCCGTGAAGAGATACAACCCAAATGCACGGCCGAGACGGCCGTGGTACCACACACGAACATCCGCAGATATCAAGAAGCGGACTCTTCCCGATGCATCGGGACAGGCCACCACCCGCGGCAGGCGTATGGTTCTGCGCAGAGATAAAGTAGAAATCGGAAATTCCGGCTAAGTCTGGCGTTACGGTCTGTCTTGGGATTAGAGTTATGCGTCCTTCTCGAGCCTGTACGGATGTGAGGGAAAGAAACATCTTCGGCGGGGGCACTGAGACGACGTCCCTCGCAACGACCCATCGAGCCAGAGGAGTCACACTCCAGAGGGAGGTCTAACCCCGTGGGATTATCTGACGACGATAAGAGTAGAAGGCGGTTTCTGAGGTCCGCTGTTTTGGGCGGCATGGGGTTGGCCACAGGCGGAATCACTGCTCTCTCAGCTCCAACGGACGCCAAGAAACCGGTCGTGTTCGTGGACAAGGGCAAGTCCACCTACTCCATTTGCCTTTCGGAAACGGCCTCGCCGTCGGAGAAGCACGGTGCCGAAGAGCTGCAGAAATTTGTGGAGGAAATGTCAGGGGCCCGCTTGCCGATCGTCGCCGAAACGGAAGCACCGGAAGGGAATCTGGTGCTCGTTGGAAACAGCAGCTTGATGGAGAGACTCGGGCTGAGGATCCCGTTCGAGACGCTCGGTTCCGAGGGATTTGCATTGAAAACTGAGGGTCACCACATCGTCATTGCAGGAGGCCGGCAGCGCGGGACGATGTACGGTGTTTACACATTCTTGGAAAAGCTCGGATGCCGTTGGTATGGGCCTGACTGCAGTGTTATCCCCAAGAAGCCGACCTTAGCCATCAGACCCTTGGACGAAACCCAGAAGCCGGCATTCGAATATCGCGAGCCATATTTTCGAGAAGCTTTTGATAAGGACTGGGCCGCCCGCAACAAGATGAACGGGTCCTTTATGAACCTCGACTCGTCGACCGGCGGCAAATTCGAATATTATCCGTTCGTTCATACCTTCTACCAGATCCTCCCCCCCGAGAAATACTTCCAGGACCATCCTGAGTATTACGCGCTGGTTGACGGCAAGCGGAGGAACGAACGGGCGCAGCTCTGCTTGACGAATCCCCATGTCCTGCGCCTTACGATTGAGACGGTCCTCGGGTGGATCGACCAGCATCCCGAAGCCAGCATCTACTCCGTATCGCAGAATGACTGTGAGGGATGGTGCGCGTGTGACAATTGCCGGAGCGTTGAGCAGGAAGAAGGCGGTGCTCACTCCGGTCCCATCCTGCGGTTCGTCAACGCCGTCGCCGGGGAAGTGGCCAAGAAGCATCCTGATAAGCTAATCGATACGTTGGCCTACTGGTACTCGGAGCCGGCTCCCCTGAAAGCCCGCCCCCATCCTAATGTTCGAATCCGGCTTTGCCCCATCGGGGTCTGTGAGGCGCACGCCTACGAAAAATGCCGCAACGACGCGTATTTTCTGAAGAACCTCCGGGAGTGGTCCAAGATTACCAAGCAGCTTTACATCTGGCACTACGTTACGAATTTCTCGCACTATCTGTTGCCTTTCCCCGACTTCGACGAACTTGCAGCCGACATTCCCATGTATCAGAAACACGGAGTGGTCGGCTTGTTTATGGAAGGCGGCTATGCCGAAGGCGGTGGTGCAGAGAACTCCGAACTCCGTTCCTTCGTCATGGCGCGGTTGCTTTGGAATCCGAACGTCGATGTGAATGGAATTATCGATGAATTCCTGGCGGCGTACTATGGCAAGGCAGCCCGCGCGATGCGGGCTTACTTCGACTTGCTCCACCGGCAGGTGAGACCGGCCCCCGGGGGGAAGGGGTATCACATGTGGATCTACACGCACCCCCTAGCGCCGTACCTGTCGGAGGATTTCCTGGCAGAGGCCACGAAGCTCTTCCACGAAGCCCTGGCGGCGGCCGAGGATGACACCACGAGGACGCGAGTGCGGAAGGCGCAACTCTCCATTGACTATGTAAAACTGGTGCGCTCGATGGCTTTCACGGTACGAGACGGCCTGTACGCACCCGCCGACATCGGCCAGTTGCAGAAAAACTTCCAGGATTTCATGGGTGACGTGCGCTCCTTCGGCATCACAGAACTCCATGAAGGGGCCAAGCTGGCCGAAGACGAAAAAGAACTTGCCAAGTTTATCAAGCCCTATCGCGTGGTGACGCTGGAGAATGGAGACCTGCGGGTCGATCTCGTGCCGGAACTGAACGGCCGGGCCATTCAGATGATTGACAAAGCAACCGGCAAGGACGTATTGCGTCACCCTGACCCCGGCGGCGAGTGGTCGTACCCGGATGTCGGAGGCCTTGGCGTCTCTGTATACTCCGACTATCTCGCTGCCAGGGCCTACCAGGCCGATTGGGCATTGGAATCGCAATCCGGGCCCCAGGAGCTGGTGCTCACCGGGACGTACACCAATGGGCTGAAGGCAAGGCGTAGGATTCGGCTGCAGAAAGACGGGCTGGCCGTCCATACGGAAACCACTCTGGAAAACGCCGCCGCTTCTGCTCTCGATGCCGTAATCCAGTCGCAATGGGAGGTTGCCCCCAAGGCCATCGACGGAGTTGGGGTCGCCTTTCGCAGCCAGGGTGGAAAAGGGGTCGAAAAAAGATTGATCCAGCCGGAGCAGGAACCCAGGGGTTCTGTGGTCTACGATGGCCTGGAGCAGCCGGACGGAGAGTGGAAGCTCGCGGGTGCGGGAAACGGTCTGGTTTTGGTGAATCGTTTCCCGAGGGATCAAGTCTCACGCTGTTTCGTGGAATGGACCGGCAAAGCGGAAAACAGCGTGACCATGGGCCTCTGGTCGGCCAAGCGCGCCCTCGGCCCCGGTGAAGCCTTGCCTCTGCAGGCCGATTACGAAATCAAGAAGCAAGAGCACTGACGCACTGAGCAAAGTCTGAGAATTCTTGGGAGAGGAACCATGACCAGACCGATCGGCCGAGGCAACTTCTTTCGAAGCAGTGCGAGCTTGCGGACGGCGGGGAGGGCGCTGCGCGCGCGGCATAGCGAATTAGCTGCGAAGGAGCGCCCGCCAGCGGGCCTGAAGGATTCCGGCCCGTACAAAGTCAACCCACATTTCCATTTTGAGCTTTACCTCCGAATCTTCGGATCGTCGCCGTCATCAATATTGATGCGGGTGTGAACGCGATGAAGCCGCTCCGGAGGTCAGTGCCGAGTGGGTGAGATACAAAATCAGCCCTTTCAACTCTCCTTCAACAGGTTTTTGCGCGTCGATTTCCAAGGTTCCCGCGTCACTTCCGACCCGTCGGCCAAAGCCTCTGGGCGGCGGGCCGACGGCGGCCTGA
>Ga0315282_10015068_pt1 | contig 11448 bp, 5 predicted proteins | sample YL17G07_20_MG_FD_203693 | JGI IMG/M metagenome (GOLD analysis project Ga0315282, IMG submission 203693) | Sediment microbial communities from Yellowstone Lake, YNP, Wyoming, USA - YL17G07_20 | ecosystem: Environmental > Aquatic > Freshwater > Lake > Sediment | place: USA: Wyoming | collected...
GTCATTTTCATATCCGCCCATCCCGAAGCCATCGAACCGAACGTCTTGAGCCGGCTCTCCATCAGCCACTTTTTTGCGAAACCGCTCGATCTCGCCGCCCTGAGCCGATCCATCGATTTCCTCCTGAATCCGCGGGATCAAGCCGAGAGACGCATCTAGATCTGTGCCGAGCGGGCTGGGCGCCCTCCCGATGGGCGATGGCGAGCCGGCTTTTCCGCCCGCCCCGGCTTTGAGACGGCCCCTTTTGGCCGGGCGTCTTCATGGATTTTCCAGATTCTGTGATACAATACCGCCAGGAGGGAAGGGACCATGAACAAATTCCAGGATATCGCGCGTGTCAAGGAGGAATCCGCAGGATTTTCGCGGAGAGATTTCGTGAAATACGTGCTCGCCGGGTCGGCGCTCTCGCTGTCCGCGCTGGCCGAGCTCGACGCCGGCGTCTATCAGAGCATCACCGCGCTCAACCAGAAATACGTCGAAGATATCTCCCCCGACGGAGCCTACTGGGACGAGATCCGGACGCACTATCTGTTCGAAGACAAGCTGGTCATGATGAACAACGGCACGGTCGGTCCGATGCCCAAGCCCGTGTACAACACGCTCATCCGTTATTTCAAATACCAGGTCCAGAACCCCTACGACGTTTATAATTTTTTGCCGGGGGGAAAAGAGGGGGTGAGGAACAAACTGGCCGAGTTCATCAAGGCTTCGCCCGACGAAGTGGCGCTGACGAGCAACACCACCGAGGGGGTGAACCTCGTGGCCAACGGGCTCGACCTGAAGGCCGGGGACGAGGTTTTGGTCTCGAACCTGGAGCATCCGGGGGCCATCAATCCCTGGAGGCTCAAGGCCAAGCGCACGGGCGTGGTGATCAAAGAGATCCCGCTCGGCCTTCCTCCGAAAAGCGTCGAGGAGATTGTCCGGGCGTTCGCCGCGGCGACGACCCCGAAGACGAAGATCATCAGCGTAGGACACACGGTTTACGTCTCGGGGCTCATCACCCCCGTCAGGGAACTCAGCAAGATGGCCCATGAGAAGGGGATTCCGATCCTCGCCGACAGCGCCCACGGACTTGGAATGCTCAACCTGAACATGAAGGAGTTGGGCGTCGATTTCTTCGCCTCGAGTCCGTACAAATGGCTCGGCGCGCCGACGGGAGTGGGGCTTCTCTACGTCCGCAAAGAAGCCCAGGACAAACTCTGGCCGACGATTGTGTCCGACGGATGGGACACGACTCCGAACGCCCGGAAATTTGATCCCAAAGGACAGCGCGCCGACGCCCTCGTCTACGCCCTGGGAGAGGCCATCGATTTCGTGAACCACATCGGCCAGGAGCGGGTCGAGCGCCGCATCAAGGCCCTGGCCGCTTACCTCAAACAGGGACTGAGCAAAATCCCCGGGGTCAAGATCAACACCCCCATGGACGCCTACCTGAGCGGCGGGCTGACCGCCTTCAGCGTGGACGGGGTCGACCTGAACAAGATCGTGGATTATGTCCGCGAAAAATATAACCTCGTGATCAGGACGATCGGCAGCGCCGAGGCCGGGAATTTGGGTGTCCGCGTCTCGACGCCGATGTACGTCTCGACCAGAGAAATCGACCTGCTGCTCGAAGGAATTTCCACGCTCGTCAGGCACAAGTCCTGAGCCGGAACGCCGGCCGGGAAGGGAGGACACCTTCCGGCGGGCGCCGAGCTTCGCCCGGCGCCCCGCTCGTAAAACGGATTTACACAGTGTAAAGGTTTCGGCGGCGCCGGAGCGCCGCCCCGCCTGATGAACCGGCTTTTTGGGCTTCTTTAATTGGCACGAATTATGCTATTTACTAAGTAGATGCGCAGGAATCACGGGTCAGATCCTGCGTTCGCTCTTTCAACTCTCTTCCTTTCAGAGGGGAGGCGAGATTCGGAGATGAATCGAATTTTCGCCTCCCCCGACTCCTCCCCCCGATTGACGCTTCCGCCCAAATCTCATATATTATTGCGAGATGAGCTCTAGGCTATAAAAGATGCCGAAAATCGTTTTCATCGAACCCCGGGCCCCGAACCTCCACATCTTTTCCCACTATCCTCTGCCGCGCCTGGGGAGCCTCATCCTCGGAACGATGATGAAGGCGCGGGGCTGGGACGTCGAGGTTTTCGTCGAAGAGTTCCGGAAGCTCGAATTCGGGACCGTCGCGTCGGCGGACCTCGTCGGCATCTCCACGATCACGTCCACGGCGCCGCGGGCCTACGCTATCGCGGACAGGGTGCGCGAGATGGGCGTCCCGGTCATCCTCGGCGGCCCCCACGTCACGTATCTGGCGGATGAGGCCCTCGAACACGCCGATTTCGTCATCCGCGGAGAGGGGGAGCGGGCGCTCATGGCGTTTATCGACGCCTGGGAGAAAGGCGGCGATCTGTCCGCGCTGTCCAACCTGTCTTATAGAAAAGACGGCGTCGCCGTCCACAACCCCATTCTTCCGGTCGCCGCCGACCTGGACGGCATTCCGTATCCGGATCTCTCCCTCCTCGTGCCCGACGACCCGCGGGCGAAGATGTCCTCGATTCCCGTGATGACCTCGCGCGGCTGCCCGTTCGATTGCTCCTTCTGCTCGGTCACCGGCATGTTCGGCAAGAAATACCGCTTTCGGTCGACCGAAAACATCATCGCCGAACTCCGCCGCTACAACCGCCGGGGGAATGTCGTCTTTTTCTACGACGATAATTTCGCCGCCAACCGCCAGCGGGCCAAGGACCTTCTCCAGGCCATGATCGCGGAAAAATTCAAATTCAAATGGACGACCCAGGTCCGGGCCGACATCGCCCGCGACCCGAAGCTCATCGTCCTCATGAAAAGGGCCGGCTGCCACACGCTCTTCATCGGCTTCGAATCGGTCAACCCCAAGAGCCTGGACCAGATGAAGAAGAAGCAGACCGTGAAGGAAATCGCCCACGCGGTCAAGGTTCTCCGCAAGGCTCGGATTCACATCCACGGCATGTTTGTCCTGGGTTTCGATCAGGATGATTGGCAGACGGTCAAGAAAACGATCCGGTTCGCCAAGAAATCGCGCCTGACGTCGACCCAATTCCTGATCCTCACCCCGCTCCCCGGGTCGGAGCTCTACGCAAAGATGGCGGCGGAGAACCGCATCCGCTTTCACGACTGGACGCTCTACGACGCCCACCACGTGGTCTTCCAGCCGGCCCTCTTCTCCCTGTTCGACCTCCAGAAGGCCCAGATGTTCTGCCACAAAAAATTCTATTCGCTGAAGCAGATGGGCAAGAAGCTCTTCGCCGGAAAGTGGATCGACCTGGGCATCGCCCACTACGCCCGGAACCTGAACAGGACCTGGAAGAAGCAGAACAAGACCTTCCTCAAGGTCGTCGACCTTCTCAAGCCCAAGCCCGGGACCAAGATTTCCGTGGATTACAGCGAGGACATCAGACTCGACCGCTGAGCGGAACCCGCACCCCCGGAAGAAATCGCTTTGTAATTCGCCGCGAGTGTGGTTAACTATCGGGTTATTCTCGATTCTAAGGAGACGTTCGTGAAGAAAACCGTGATCATGGTCCTCGTTCTGGCCTTCGCCCTCGCTGGCTGTTCCTCGAAAAAACAGGCGGCGGCGAAACTGGTCGCCGGAACGAGCGCTTATCAGCTCGCCCAGGATCTGATGAAAATTCTGCCTGCGCTCGACCCCGCAAAGTCCGCCGTCGTCGTGAGCAGCAAGACGTTCGACGTCACGACGGCCGACGTCGTCCTGCTCTTCCAGGAATCCATGGGAAATCGAACCGACCAGCTCAAGAGTCTGGACGCCCAGAGGCTGAAGACCGTCATCGAACAGGCCGCGGTCCAGTTCGGCGAAAGACGCCTTCTGCTCGAGGCGGCCGTCGCGGCCAAGGCCGTCCCGACACCCGAGGAAATCAAGTCGGCCCTGGACTCCCAATATGCCCAGGCCGGAGGCGAAGCCCAGTTCGAAGAGATGATCAAGACGAACGGCATCGGACTCGAGAACGTCACGAAGAGCATCCGGGAGGACGTGACGATTCAGAAATATCTCCGCGGGATCCTGGACAACAGCGTCAAGGTGACGGACGCGGAAATCCAGAAGTCCTACCAGGAAGACAAGACCGCTTCGGTCCGGCACATCCTGATGCTGACCCAGGGAAAAACCCCGGCCGAGAAGGCGGACATTCGGAAGAAAATGGATGAGATCCTCGCGCGGGCCAACAAGGGCGAAGATTTTGCCGGTCTCGCGAAAGAGTACTCAGAAGACCCGGGTTCCAAAGAAAACGGAGGACTGTACGAGGACTTTACCCGAGGCAAGATGGTGAAGGCCTTTGAAGACGCCGCGTTTTCGGTTCCCGTCGGCCAGATCAGCCCGATCGTCGAAACGAACTACGGCTTTCACATCATCAAGGTCGAGAACCGGAAAAAAGAGACGGAGCCCCTGGACCAAGCCAAGACCCGGCTCGAGGCCCAGATCAAGGAGCAGAAGCAGCTGTCGGTCTTTGAGTCGCATATGGCCAAACTCAAGGAAAAAGCCAAGTTTCAGTCCATCGGCCTCAAGAGCTAACTCCGAACGCGTCGAACTTCACAATTCACAAAAGACCGGATCCGGAGAGCCGGTCCGAACTCCTGTCCAATTCTATCGAGCGCGTCGCTGAATTTTTGTGAATTGTGAAGGTTTGGCCCTAAATTTGACCTTTCCCACCCAAATTGCTATTGTCTTTCCATCGAGCCTCAAGGATTGGTGAGCCTTGAAATGTCCCAGGTGCCGGTCCGATAATCCCGCCGAGACGCGCTTTTGCGGCAACTGCGGCGCCGCCCTCTCGCCGGAGACCCAAACCTCATCTACAGAAACAGCGGCGATGTCCGTCCGCGAGCTCTCCTCGGGGATGACGTTCGCCGGGCGTTATCAGGTGATCGAGGACCTCGGCAAGGGGGGAATGGGGAGGGTCTATAAAGTCTTTGACACCGAAGTCAAGGAAAAAATGGCCCTCAAGCTCCTGAACCCGGATATCGCCTCGGACGAAACGACCATCGAGCGCTTCCGGAACGAGTTGAAGACGGCCCGGTCCATCTCCCATCGGAACATCTGCCGCATGTACGATCTCGGCCGGGAGGAAGGCTCTTATTACATCACCATGGAATATGTGTCGGGCGAAGACATGAAGAGCCTGATTCACAGGATCGGGGCGCTCCCGACCGGGAAGGCGGTCAGCATCGCTCGGCAGGTCTGCGAAGGGCTGTCCGAGGCCCACCGCTTCGGAATTGTCCACCGCGACCTGAAACCTCAGAATATCATGATCGACCGGGAGGGGAATGTCCGGATCATGGATTTCGGAATCGCCCGATCGATGAAAGCCAGGGGAATAACGGGCGCCGGGATGATCATCGGGACCCCGGAGTACATGTCGCCGGAGCAGGTCGACGGGAAAGAGGTCGACCAGCGCTCGGACATTTATTCCCTCGGGATCGTGCTTTTCGAGATGCTGACCGGGCGCTTGCCGTTCGAAGGGGACACGCCGTTGAGCGTCGCCGTCAAGCAAAAAAGCGAAGCGCCGCCCGACCCCCGCAAAATCAACGCCCTGATCCCGCACGATCTGGGCTCGGTGATCCTGAAGTGTCTGGAGAAGTCGAAGGAGAGAAGGTATCAGAGCGCGGCGGAGATCCTCGAAGAGTTGACCAAAATCGAACGTGCTCTCCCCACGACGACCGAGCCTCTGCCGATAAAAAAGGCGGCGACCTCGAAGCAAATCACCGTCCGGCTGCCCTCGAAAAAATTCTGGGCCCCCGCGGCGATACTTCTCCTCGCCGCCCTCGCCTTCATCGTCTGGCAGTTCATCCCCCAAGGCGAGAGTTCGAAGCGGTCCGTGGCCGTGATCGGTTTCAAGAACCAAACGGGCGACGCGTCTTTCGATTACCTCCAGGAGACGATCCCGAATCTTCTGATCACGAGCCTCGAGCAGTCGGGGCATTTCCGGGTGACCTCGTGGCAGCGTTTTCAGGATCTTCTCCGTCTCTCCGGGAAGGGCGAGATGTCCGTCCTCGACGAAGGAGCCGCGTTCGAAATCTGCCGCAAGGAGGGCATCGAGGCTCTTGTCGTCGGATTCTACAGCAAGGCCGGAGAGACGTTCGTAACCGACGTGAAGGTGCTGGACGCCGCCACGAAGCAGTCTCTGAAGTCGGCTCAGTCCAGGGGCGAAGGCCCGGCCAGCATTCTCAAGACGCAGATCGATGAGATCAGCCGGGACGTCTCGCGCGGCATCGGGCTTCCGGCTCTCAAGATCGAGAAATCCCAACCGAGGATCGCCGACCTCACGACAAGTTCACTCGAGGCTTATAATTATTTCCTGAAGGGCCGGGACGACTGTGAAAAGTTTTATTTTGCGGACGCCAGGAAATCCCTGGAGAAGGCCGTGAGCCTGGACCCGACCTTTGCCGTCGCCCACCGCTATCTGTCCGAGGTGGCCTTGAGTCTCTCCGACCCTAAAGTCGGAGATGAAGCCCTGAAAAAAGCCAAACAATATGCGGCTAAGGCGACCGAAAAAGAAAGGCTTTCCATCGAAGCCAGATACGCCGCAAGGATTGAAGGGAATACGGATAAGCAATTAAGCCTCTTAAAGGAGCTGGTCGAGAAATACCCCAGCGAGAAACACGCTCACTTCGACCTAGGTTTTTTTTATAGCAGGCGCAACCGCATCGCCGAATCCATCGAAGAGAGTGAAAAAGCGATTGCCCTGGATCCGGAATTCGGTATCGCCATCAATCAGCTCGCCTTTTCTTACGTTGCGCTGGGGAATTTCGATCGAGCCATCAAGGAGTTAGAGCGGTACGCCGCCCTCTATCCCGGTGACGCCAACCCTGTGGATTCGATCGCGGAGCTCTACATGCGCCAGGGAAAATTGGACGAGGCCGCGGCCAAGTATCAAGAGGTCTTGCAATTGAAGCCCGATTTCTTTCTCTCTTGCCAGGGATTGGCGTACGTCTACGGCCTCGAGGAGAATTACCCCGAAGCGAATCGGTGGCTGGAGGAGCTCATCAACCGAGCGCCGACCGCGTCGGCAAAAGCCGGGGGAGCCTGGATGAAGGCCTTCTTCGCCTACCTGCTCGGCCGATGGGATGAATCCTTGGCGGATTATCTCACGTTGAAAAAACAATTCGAAAAAAGCGGCGAGGAAGCTAACGTCGCCACGGTCAACTGGATCACAGCATTTGTGTATGCCGATCTGGCAAAGTACGACCTCGCTCGTGAGGCCTTTCAAGCATTCAGCGCGTGGGCTTTGAGGGGGAATCCCTCGGCGAAGACCTTTTACACGGCCGCTCAGAGCTTTATTCTCGGCTGGATCGATCTCAAGCAAGGGCGGTCGTCTGCGGCGAAACTTCGGCTTGATGAAATCCGGCCGCTTCTCTCCGGTATGGATTCCAAGAACGGTGAGTGGATGAGCTTGCTGTTCCGGCTGCTGAGCGCGGAGGTCGCTCTGGCGGAGAACTCGGCGGACCGGGCGATTGCGATCGCCGAGAAAACGCCTTTTCGGGATTTTCAAACGATGTGGATGGCGAGCATTGCCGAATACAATATGCCGTTTCTCAAAGACGTCCTGGCTCGCGCCTACTGGAAGAAAGGTGAGCTCGACGGGGCGATTGCCGAATACGAGCGGCTTATGACGATCGATCCAAAAACTCAGGTTCGTTATCTGATCCATCCCCTGTATCACTATCGCTTAGGGCGCATTTATGAAGAAAAAGGCGCCCTGGACAAGGCCTCGGGTCAATACAAGAAATTCCTCGAATACTGGAAGGATGCCGACGAGAAGATTCCGGAAAAGGCCGACGCCCGCGCGCGGCTGGCAAGACTCAAATGATCTGGTGCTCTAGTCCCCCAGTCCATAGATAAAGAGGTCCTTTTTTTATATAATAGCCTGCTTCGATGAAATTCTCGTCTTTTTTTGGAGTCGCCGAATATCCCCCCCACCGATTTTTTAGGAGGCCAAAAATGCCCATGAATTTTCGCTCGGTGTTTCGCTTTGCTTTTCCGGTCCTTCTCATTCTGCTATTGGCCGGCCATTTCTTTTCCCAGACTCCCGGCCCGGACGCCGGCCTGGTCAAGGACCTCAAGTGGCGGAACCTCGGCCCGGCCAACATGGTCGGGCGCATCTCGGCCTTCACGGCCCTGGACGACGATTTCACCCACGTGCTCATCGCCGGCGCATCCGGGGGCGTCTGGAAATCGGTGAACGCCGGGACGACCTGGGAGCCGATCTTCGAAAAGTACGGGACCTCTTCGATCGGCGACGTCGCCTTCTTCCAGAAGGACCCGAGAATCATCTGGGTGGGGACGGGAGAGGAGTGCGTTCGGAACAGCGTCGAATGGGGAGACGGGATCTATAAATCCACGGACGGAGGAAAGATGTTCGCCCGGATGGGCCTCGAGACGACCCAGACGATCGGCAAGGTCCTCACCCACCCGACGAATCCGGATATCGTCTACGTTTCGGGCGCTGGCCATCCCTGGGGATATACCGGCGATCGCGGCCTGTTCAAGACGACCGATGGCGGAAAGTCGTGGACGAAACTGGCCGGCGGATTGCCCAACGACGGCAAAGCCGGGGCCATGGATCTGGTGATGGATCCCAGGAACCCGGACGTCCTGTTCGTGACGTTCTGGCAGAGACTGCGCCAGCCGTGGCGGTTCGATTCTGGCGGTCCGAACGGCGGGATCTACAAGAGCACGGACGGCGGCAGGACCTGGGCGAAGCTGACCAAGGGACTTCCCGCCGGCGACGTCGGCAGGATCGGGCTTGCCATCTCCCGGTCGAAGCCCGACGTCCTCATGGCCGTCGTCGAGCACGGGTTTCAACCCAGGCCGCAGATCCAGACTCCCAAGGGACCCCAGGAGAATCCAGATTACAAGGATATGACGAAGCTTGGCACGGGGATCTATCGGTCCGAGGACGGAGGAGCGACGTGGATGTACATGAACCGGACCAATAACCGTCCGTTTTATTATTCCCACATTTACATCAACCCCTTCGACGACAAACTGGTCTATTTTCTCTCGACGAACCTTCAGTATTCGGAAGACGGCGGCAAGACCTTCAAGACGATGGGCGGGCTCCATCCTGATTTCCATACGATGTGGCTCGACCCGACGAACAGGAACCGGTTCTACGTCGGCCAGGACGGCGGCGCGTCCCTGACCCACGACCACGGCAGGACGTGGATCTTTTTCGACAACCTCTGCATGGCCCAGTTTTATGCCGTGAGCGCCGATATGCGAGATCCCTATTATGTGTACGGCGGGCTCCAGGATAACGGGACCTGGGGAGCGCCGTCGATGAGCCGCGAGGGATCGATCCTGACCGATTTCTGGTTCAATATCGGCGGCGGCGACGGGTTTCATACTCAGAACGATCCCACGGACTGGCGGACGGTTTATAGCGAAAGCCAGGGCGGCTCGGCCCAGCGCGTGAACGTCGAGACCCGGGAGGGCAAGTCCATCCGCCCGAGTCCCATGAACATCATCAACTATAAGGATTACTATCCGACGACGACCGCGGCCGTCCAGGCGCAGCCGGGCCGGCAGCCCGGGCAGCGCGGGATGCGGGGGGGCCAGGCTCAAGCGCAGCCGCCGCAGCAGGCCGCCGGTCAACGAGGCCAGGCCGAGGGGCAGGCGCAGCCGCAGGGGGAATCGCCCTTTGGTCAGTTCGGCCCTCAGGCGCGCGGTCCGCTCCGGTTCAACTGGAGCACACCGATCCTCGTTTCCCCACACAACCCGGGGACGATCTACATGGGCGGGCAGCATCTCTTCCGGTCGATGGACCGGGGAGACCACTGGCAGATTGTCAGCCCCGACCTGACGACAAATGACAAAAGCAAATATGCTCCGGATAAGCCAACCGGCGGGATAACGCCCGATGCGACCGGCGCCGAAACGTACTGCACGATCATCACCATCGCCGAGTCTCCGCTCACGCCCGGCCTCCTCTGGGTCGGGACCGACGACGGAAACGTCCAGATTACGAGAAACGGCGGCGCGACGTGGACCAATGTTCGGGCCAACGTTCTCGGTGTTCCCGCGGGGATGTGGGTGAGCCGTGTCGAGGCTTCCCGCTTCGACGAGGGAACATGCTACCTCACTTTTGACGGCCATCGAAGCGATGTGTTCAAGCCATTCGTCTTCAAGACGGCGGACTACGGAAAGATATGGACCGATATCACCAACAATCTCCCGGACGGCGGGCCCGTCTATGTCATCCGGGAAGACATCAAGAACAAAGACCTCCTCTTCGTTGGGACCCAATTCGGCGTGTTTTTCAGCCGGGACGGGGGGAAGGGCTGGACGAGCCTCAACCTCAACGCGCCGACGATGGCTTTCCACGACCTCCTCATCCATGCTCGAAGCCGCGACCTGATCGCCGCGACCCACAGCCGGGGGATCTGGATCCTGGACGACATCTCCCCACTCGAGCAGGCGACCGATACCGTCGTCGCGGGTGACGCCTTCCTCTTCGACAGCGGACGGCCCGGGACGCGGTGGCTGCGCATCCAGCGCGGCGGCTACGGGCGGGGCGATATGTATTTCCGGGGCGAGAATCCCCCGACCGGCGCCCTGATTCATTACTATCTCAAGGAGAAGCCCGCGGCCCCGGTGACCGTCGAGATTACGGATGTCTCGGGGCAGCTCAAAACGACGTACACGATCGACGACGCCAGGCCCGGCATCAATCGGCTTGCTTGGGACTTTCGGTTCGACCCCCCGGCCGCGCAGATGCAGAGCTCGATCGCCGCGGCCAAGCGGCAGCTCGAAATGATCGCCGGCCGGGGAGAGCTGACCGACGAGCAGAAGGCCGCGACGCAGGACGCCCTCAAGCAGATTGACGCCGCCGGCAGCAACTACCGAAGGGTGCTCGAGATCCAGAGGGGCCTGATGGAGTCCTTCGGGATGGGCGGCGGATTCGGCGGAAGAGGCGCGGGGGGGGCGGCCGTCGCTGAGGCTGGGACGTACGCGGTGAAATTAACCGTCAAAGGAAAAGCTTACAGCGGCAAGATCGCCGTCCGCCAGGACCCAATGCTCGAGGAGGGAAGATAGTCCTTAAAAAGCAGGAGGCGAAGGGAGGGCCCCTTTTTTGCGACGAGACGAAATGGAGAGATAGAAAAGACAAACCATATTCATTTCATTTAAACGTAAGCTTGATCAACGAAATGATAAAATATGCATTATTGGATACAAACGTAATCCTGCACTATCGAATAGAAGATATTAATTGGCGCGAAATTATGGATTCGGCGGAAGTCGAAATCGTAGTTTGCCCTACCGTAATGCGCGAGCTAGATCATTTTAAGGATAATGATAGAGGACGTAAGGGCAATCATGCGCGCACAATGTGTCCTAAGCTTATGCAACTCCATAGGTGTTCGGGTTATCTCCGAGAAAATGTAAAAGTGAAAATATATGCAAAGAGCACA
>Ga0315282_10015069_pt1 | contig 11447 bp, 6 predicted proteins | sample YL17G07_20_MG_FD_203693 | JGI IMG/M metagenome (GOLD analysis project Ga0315282, IMG submission 203693) | Sediment microbial communities from Yellowstone Lake, YNP, Wyoming, USA - YL17G07_20 | ecosystem: Environmental > Aquatic > Freshwater > Lake > Sediment | place: USA: Wyoming | collected...
CTCGGGCCGCGGCGAGAGGATCCTGCGCTTGCCGCCGCGACGCTTGGGGATGGTGAACTCGTCGTAGGCGACGGACACCGATTGCATGTCGGAGGCCGGCAGACCCATGCGGCTGGACAGGTCCATCAGCGACAGCGTGCCGGCTGGGCGACCGGCTTTGCCGCCGCGGCTTGGCGGTTCGCCACGGGCGGCGGGCCCGGCGGGGGGGGCCTCAGCCCTTTTCCGGGGCTCGTAGCCGCCGCTGAAGATCGCCTTTAGCCGGTCAAGCAGCCCCATGATCGTCCCATCCCCGCGATGACGCGGACAATGGCGGCAGCAGCGGCGCCGGCAGCCGCGAAAAAAGAAAAAAGGTTTGCGGGCGCGACCATCGCGGGCCGCGCCCGCCCTGCCCTGCTCCCAGTGCGACTGGGACGCACGTTCTCAAGCGGTCCAACCGGACCCGGCCGACGAAACATCGGCCCGCGCTCTGCGTTTGAGCGCCGCCAGGACAGTGCGCTCAATGCTATGCCCGCCCGCCGGCGGCGTCAACAGGCAAGTTGGCGGCAGGTTCTCGGATATTCTGAGGTGTATTCACTGCGGCAGTGCCGAGTGCCCGTCCGCCGGTTAGAATCGACGCGTGGCTGACGACACCTCAATGGCTGACAACGCCTCAATGACTGACGACGCCTCAAAGGTTCCGCAAAACCTCTCGCCGCCGCGCCGCACGATCCTGCTGCGCTGAAAAGAAGGTAGCAGGTAATAGGCAGCAGGAATACAACTTAGGCAACAGCCATCGTCCTCGTTCTAGGCTCTTCGTTGTATCGGGTGAATCGAAGGCTCACGGGGTAAACCGGCGACTGGCTACCGCCGGGGCGGACTGCCGTTGTCCTAGTTTCGCCACGGCCGGCCTGGGCGGTTCTTGGCGGCGGCGATGGCCTTGTTGCCTATCTGGACGTCCTCGGCGATCTCGAAGTCGAACATGCCGACGAGGATGTGGTCGGCCCCGTTGGCGAAGGCGTAGTCGAAGGCGTTGGGCGGCGGGATCGCGCCGGCGGCCATGATCTTGAATGCGATCCACGGCTTGGTCACCTTGCTCATCACCTCGATGGTTTCCAGCGGGTTTGCGCACCAGTAGCCGGGGAACTCGTTGTATGGGCCCTTGATCTCCTCGGGCTTGGGGCCCGTGGGGTACTTGTGGTGGTGGAACGTCTTGATGTAGAAGTCCGCCTCGACGCCCTCGGCCTCGCAGAGCTTGACGGCATTGAGGTCGTGGCAGCCCACGCCGGAGGGCACGCCGTGCAGCTTGGCGGCCTCGACGGCCTTGGCGATGAGTTCGGCGCCCTTCTTGCCCTTTGCCGCCAGCGGGTCCGAGTGGACGCCCCATACGTAGATGCCGTCGGTGCCGGCGTCGATCAGCTCGTTGACCATATTCGTATAGGCGGTCATGTCGTCCCTGATCGGGGCGGTCGGGCAGATGATCCACTGGATCTTCCCGCCGGCCTTGCGGTGGTCCTGGAGAATCTTCACGATTCCCGGAGGGTTATGAACGGACATCGTGTTGATGCCGTGCTCCTCCGCTATCGACAGCGTCTGGCGGATCTTCGATGCGGTGTTGTAGTGGGCGGCCAGGTTGTAGACGTATTTCAGGTCCCGGCTGTGCGTGTAATGCGTCAACAGGTTGCCGCCGAGCAGCATCCGGCTGACCTGGAGCTTGCCGATCTTGCCGGTCGGCAGCGTGGCCTTGCTCGACGGCGCGGGCGGCTCGCCGGTGACGGGCTTGTCTGTCTCGTCCGCCCTGAGAAGCCCGCCCTGCAAGCCCCCAGCCGCCAAGGCCCCGCCCGCGGCGCCGGTCAGCAGCGAACTCTTGAGAAAATCTCGACGATCGAACCTGTTCGATGATTCCGACATGATCCGTTCCTTTCCGGCTGCAATGTGCCGAACAAACAAACAAAAGTGCAAACGACGCAAATGCAGATGCAGATGCAGATGTAAAAAAGGTCCGGCCGGGCGGCGGCGACCTGTCGCGGCGGTCCACAACGACGCACGCGGCGCCGATGGCCTCGCCGATGATTCTAACACACCCCGTGACGGATCGTATCCATGCCAACGAAAAAACTCCGCCAGAACTGAGACGGTTCCAGAGACTCTCGGGGGCGTCTGCCGGCGGCCCAGGTCGCATGGCGGCCGCGGCCGGGAATGACACGCGGCCGGGAAAACGCTTGGTCTTCTCCCCAACCGCGGTAGAATCATCGAAAATAGACCGCGATGGTCGTCGGAGCCGGTTCATCCGAGAAGTCACCGACAATAGGTTCGAAGGAGATTGAGGACATGAGAATACTCGGTCAGGTATCCCCCGCGCGGCCCCTCTGGGCCTGTCTGGTTACGGCCGCCGGCCTGGCTTTCGGCGCCCTTGCGGCCGAGAGGATCCCCAAGCCCGGCAATATCACGGCGCCCACCGAGCAGTGGGTGGCCAAGGTCAGGCAGCTTGCCCCGGCCAAGGCAACGGCTGCGCCCAAGGCCAAGCGCAAGGTCCTGGTCTTCTCGGTGGCCACCGGCTATCAGCACGCGTGCATACCGCACGTCAATGAAGTGCTGAAGGTCCTTGGGAAAAAGACCGGCGCCTTCGAGGCCACCTTCAGCACGGACATCGAGATGTTCTCGGCCGATAAGATCAAGCAGTTCGACGCCGTCATTCTCCAGAACACGTGCTCAAACAACCCCAAGCGGGACCTGTTTCTCGACATCGTCAGCGCCCAGGGCGTCGGCCTGACCAAGACGCTCGGGGAGAAGTACAAGGACCTCACGGGCGCCCAGCAGGCCGCTCGCGCCGCCGAGTTGGAGAAGAGCCTGCTGGACTACGTCGCGGGCGGCGGCGGACTGGTCGGTATCCACGGCGCGATCGTGACGTTCAACACGTCCGACGAGTTCGGCCACGCGATGGGGGCGCATTTCAGTTATCACCCCAAGAGCCAGGAACTGACACTCAAGCCGGTCGATCCCGACCATCCGCTGCTGAAGGCCTTCGCGGGCGAGCCGTTCATCCACACGGACGAATGCTACATGATGACGGGCAAGGACTACGCGGAAAGGAACTTCCGCCCGATGCTGGCCATCGAGAGCAAGAAGGTCGCAGGCGCTCGCGCGGGCACCGACGAGATCGTCTACGCCTCGTGGATCAAGAAATACGGCAAGGGGCGCGTCTTCTACGTCAGCCCGAGCCACTTCCCCGACAGCTACCTCAGTTCGGTCCTGCTGCGGTACTACCTTGACGGCATCCAGTACGCCCTGGGCGACTTGGAGTGCGACGACTCGCCCGTGAAGAAGTAGCCTGTCCTCTTTTCCCCTCCAGGGCGAGGGCCGACCCAAAACCAGATTCCCTGCCGTTTTATACGCATTGCTGTTAATTCTCGCGCCTTGGAGCGACGGCGAAGGGGACTGGCTCCGCCGTGCTGTTCGGCGGTGCCTGTCCCCAATGGCCCTAAGTTAAGCACCTTTCTCTCGCAACGGCCCGTGGTTCCTTCAGATACGGATATCGCCGCCGGTCGCGCCTGACCATTCGCGGCTCGACGCGATTGAAGCCATTGGGGACAGGCACCTTCGTCCCGATCCCGATGTCCATCGGGATCGGGACTACGGAGCCAGTCCCCTTGCCCCGGCTCGCCGCCCGGCAGAACATGAAATCCGCGCGAGAATCAATCGGAATGCGGATAAGAGAGTGTTTGTCAGCCCGGGTTGATCCTGTCGGCGGCTCGTGGTGGTCTCAAAGGGCTGAAAGCATCGCTTTTGAGGAAACAGGAGACTTCCCTGTGGGTTGATAGTACTCCGCCCGCTTAGCTCATTGCCGGGCTCCTGTTTCCTCAAAAGCGACGCACTCTTACCGCCGGGGTTGATCGGCGCAAATCCAGCAAATACGCCCGTTTATCTGCGTTCATCATTGCTGAGAATCGCTGTTTCTTTATCCCCTGAATCCCCTGCTCCCTGCTAACAGGAATTATCGGGCACCCTCGGTTACTGGCTACCGATTACCGCCACGGCGGAAGCCGCGGCCAGTTTTTTCTTCCCCGTCGGGCTTGCCAACGGGCTCGCGGTGCGATTAAATCTAAAGGTCCAAAAATCTAAGAATCGCCACCAGGCCGGGAACTGTCCATGCAGGACAAGTTCTTTGGCGGCGGATTGTTCGGGCAGGACAAGAGCGCGTGACGGATGGTTCCGCGAACCCTTAGCCGAAAGGAGACGTAGGTGAGCACACTGGATATCGTCTTGTTCGTCGTGTCGGTCGTCACGGTCATCGGGTTGGGCATTTGGAAAAGCAAGGGCGAAGCGACGCATAGCGAACACGGCGCTTCGGACTACTTTCTGGCCGGTCGCGGTCTGACATGGTGGCTGATCGGTTTCTCACTGATCGCCGCCAACATCTCAACCGAACAGTTCGTCGGCATGTCGGGGCAGGCGGCGAACTGGCTGGGCATGGCGATCGCCTCTTATGAATGGATGGCGGCCATTACCCTGGTGGTCGTGGCTTTCCTGTTCCTGCCAAAGTTGCTCCGGTGCGGCGTGTTCACCATCCCCGAGTTCCTTGAGCGCCGCTACGGCGTCTTGTCGCGCACCGTGATGGCCGTCGCGACGATGGTGATCCTGGTCGGCGTGCCCACTGCCTCGGTCATCTTTTCCGGCGCGAAAGTCGTCAGCGTCTTCTTTCAAGGCTATTCCGTGCTCGGGTTGGACTTGGGCGACATGACGGTGGCCTGCTGGATCATTGCCGGCAGCGCGGCGGTCTATGTGTTCGTCGGCGGACTGAAGGCCTGTGCCTGGACGGATCTGGCGTGGGGGGCCTCGCTGATCGCCGGAGGCGCGATTGTCATGGCCCTGGCCTTCTCCGCGCTGGGCCAAAAGGAGGCCAAGGACTTGATCGGCACGAAAGTGGCCACGTCAACGGCGACCGTTGAACAACTGGAGAAGGCCGGCAGTTGGGATCGCTTCAAGATGCTCAATACCGGCCCGGCGACCGAGGGCGTCAACGGCAGCGGGGGCAAGCTCCACATGGTGCGCCCCAAGAGCGACACGACAATTCCCTGGACCGTGCTGGTCCTGGGGTTGTGGATCCCCAACTTCTTCTACTGGGGATTGAACCAGTACATCATGCAGCGGACCCTCGGCTCCAAGTCGCTGTGCGAGGGGCAGAAGGGCATCGTCTTTGCCGCGTCGCTGAAGCTTATTATCCCGTTCATCGTCGTGATCCCCGGCATCCTGGCCTACAACCTCTACCAGGGCGACCTGCGCGACGAAGCCGTTGACCGCAATGCACTGTTGGTTGCCAGCACATCCCCCTCCCTATATGACGCGCTTACGCCCGCTTCCAAACCCGATCCGGCAATGGCACGCAAGAAGAACAAGGTGGCAGCCATTGACAAGGCCCTGGCGAGTGCCCGAGCCAAAGGCGACGCCCTGAAGCCCGCCTTGTTCGACTTCAAAGACAAAGAACTGTTTGCCACCCTCCACCCTGAGGATGCCCGCATCATCGCGGCCCACAACGCGGTCGTCGCCGGCAAGTTGGGCGCAAAGGATCTTCCACCCGCTCCGGCGGCGACGGCGAAACCCCAGGACATTGTCAGCTACAACTCCGCCGTTATTTCGGCGGCAACCGCGGCCAGGCCTGACGTGTCGCAGGACTTCCTGATGGCCCAGGACTATGATGCGGCATTCCCGACCCTGCTGCGCAACCTGATGCGGCCGGGGATCACGTGGTTTGTTCTCGCCGCCATTTTCGGCGCCGTCGTCAGTTCCCTGGCGGCGATGTTGAACTCGGCTTCCACAATCGCCACGATGGACATCTACAACAAAATCCGCAAACACGCGTCGCAGTACGAACTGGTTTCCGCGGGCCGTGCGTTCGTCGTGCTCTTTGTCCTGATCTCCGGCCTGATCGCGCCGGCGCTGGGAAGCCCGCAATTTGGCGGCATCTTCAACTTCATTCAGGAGTTTCAGGGCTTTATCAGCCCCGGGGTGCTTGCCGTCTTCCTCTTCGGGTTCCTGATTCACAAAGCGCCCCGCTATCTCGGGTGGCTTGGCATCGCCGTCAACGCCGTGCTCTACGGGGCGCTCAAGTGGTACATTGGCCCGTGGCTTTGCGCGCGTGGCTGGTGGTTCTCGCCGGAAATCTCGTTCCTCGACCGGATGGGCCTCTGCCTCATCACTGTGCTGGCCATCTGCGGCATCCTGACCGTGGTCAATCCGCTGCCCAAACCCGTGGAAATGCCGGTCAACACCGCCATTGCCTTGGAATCCTCACGCTCGGCCAAGGTGTGGGGTATTGTGGTCGTGATCGTGACCGTCCTGCTATACGTGATCTTCTGGTAAGACTGCGACAACCGCCGCGTCAGCCGGCCGTGCGGCGGTCGCTAAGGCGCAGGGCGGGGTATTGCTGGAGGCTCAGGCCCGCGGCGAGCAGTGCGGCGTTCAGTGCGGCAGGCGGGACGTCGGCAAGGCGGCAGGCGTCGGCGTGGTCGAGTCGGTTATCGGCGTAGAGTTGCACGGCCAGGGCCAGGCGCACGTCGTACTCGCTCAGTTCGCCTCTCGCGACGATGTCGTCCGGCAGGGTCAGTTTCATGGTCATGCTCCGCGGCTCGCCCGGGCGCTTGGGCCCGGGACGCGGGTTCATCAATGGTTATCGGCCTTTGGCGGGCGCGGGTGCAGTAAGGAGCGGAATCCTGCTCGCTGAAGCGAGCAGGCCTCCCGGCTTCGCCTGTGGCTACGCCGCGGCAAGCGTCCATTTTCTTCCCGGTTCCGCCGTTTCCTTCCTGGTTCCGCCGTTTCCTTCCCGGTTCCGCCGTTTCTTCTCCCCGGCTGCCAATCGGATTTTTCTTGCCGCCGGGCTTGCCAACGGGCTCGCGGTGCGATTAAATCTGAAAAAGGGCCTCAGCCCGGGAGGTACCCATGCAGGACAAGTTGTTTGGCGACGGCATAACTTATGACGACGTGCTTTTGCTTCCAGCGAGTTCCTCGGTCAAGCCGCAGGAGTTGGACACCTCGACGAATCTGACGCCGAGGATCCGCCTGAACATCCCGCTGGTCTCGGCGCCGATGGACACGGTGACCGAGGCGGCGCTGGCCATTGCGCTGGCACAGGAGGGCGGTCTGGGCTTCATCCACAAGAACCTCTCCATCGAGGCCCAGGCGCGCGAGGTCGAGAAGGTCAAGCGGTCGGAAAACGGCATCATCACCGATCCGGTGACTCTGCCGCCGAGCGAATCGACCGCCACGGCCCGGCAACTCATGAGCCAGCACAACATCTCCGGCGTGCCGATAGTGGGCGAGGGCGGCAAGCTGGTCGGCATCCTCACGCGGCGGGACATGAAGTTTCTTCCCTCGGCCGACACGCGGATCGAGGACGTGATGACCAAGGGCAACCTGGTGACGGCCCCGCCGAACACCAAGCTCGACGAGGCGGAGATGATCCTCAACCGCCACAAGGTCGAGAAGCTGCTGCTGGTCGACGCCCACGGCAAGCTGGCCGGGCTCATCACGATGCGGGACATCGACAAGCTGCGCCAGTTCCCGCAGAGCTGCAAGGACGCCCGCGGGCGGCTTCGCGTCGGGGCGGCCGTCGGGGTGATGGACTTCGAGCGGGCCGCGGCGCTGGTGGATCAGGAAGTGGACGTGCTGGTGGTGGACACCAGCCACGGGCACAAGGACGTGGTGCTCGAGACGGTCCGGCGGCTCAAGGCGGCCCACGACATCGAGGTTATCGCGGGCAACATTGCAACCGGGGCCGCGGCCGGGGACCTCATCGCGGCCGGGGCGGACGCCCTTCGCGTCGGGATAGGCCCGGGCGCCATCTGCACCACCCGCGTGGTGACCGGCGTGGGCGTGCCGCAGATCACGGCCGTGAGGGAATGCGCCAAGGTCGCCGAGGCGAGCGGAATCCCTGTGCTGGCCGACGGCGGCATCCGCCAGAGCGGCGACATAACCAAGGCGATCGCGGCCGGGGCGGCGGCGGTGATGATGGGCAGCCTGTTCGCCGGGCTCGAGGAATCGCCGGGCAAGATGATTATTTATCGTGGCCGGCGGTTCAAGGCGTACCGCGGGATGGGCTCGATGGACGCTATGCTTTCCGGCTCAGCCGACCGATACGGCCAGGAGGGCGTGCAGGACCGCCGGCGGCTTGTGCCAGAGGGCGTCGAGGGCCGGGTGCCATACCGCGGCTCTCTGGCGGACTTCGTCTTCCAACTCATCGGCGGGCTCAAGAGCGGCATGGACCACTGCGGCACGCATACAATTGAGGAGTTGCGGAAGAACGCGAAGTTCCTTAGGGTTTCCGCGGCGACGGTGGTGGAGAGCCACCCGCACGACATTCAGATAACGCACGAGGCGCCGAACTACAGCGTTCCGACAGTGGACCACGAGTAGTTCACCGGCGACAGCGGCCTATGAAGGAGAACTCGATGAAGACGCGTCGATATGCATTGGCGGCCCTGCTGGCCGCGACAATGGCGGGCGGGTGCAACGTTGCCACGCCCGGCTCGACCAGGTTTCTGGGCGAGGTTGACTATCCACAGGCCTTCGCGTCCGCCAACGACACGATGAGCCAATACTTCTCCATAGCGTCCTTTGACGCGACCACGGGGATCATCAAGGCCAGGCCCAAGGCCATCGACGCACCGCCGGACCGCCTGCTTGGCCGCTCGCCGGCACGGCAGGTCGCCACCATGCGCATCTGGCAGCGAGGCAAGGAGATACTGGCCGAGGCGACCGTGGCTGTCGAGCGGCGCGGCGATTCCGTGCTCCGCAGCATGCCGCAACCCGCCGAAGCCGAAAACTATCAAGGCGTGCCCAACCTGCCGCCCTCGCAGCGCGAGGCTGCAACCACCACCGAACAGAACGAGTCCTGGCGGATCGAGAAATACGACCACGCCACCGAAGGGAAGATCCTCCAGGACCTCTACTTATCGCTGCATCCGAAGGAAAAGAAGTAGCCTGCAAAACCAAAAGGCGTAACCAGGGGATTGGGAACCAGGAACCCGGTAAAACGAAAAAACGGAACCGAGAGTTCGGTGTTGGCAACACGGAACCGTGAGTTTGTCTTCTGAGGCCTGCTCGCTTCAGCGAGCAGGGGAGACTCGTTATTGGGAATCCGGCATTGGGTGAACCGGTATCGGGACCCGGACGCGGGAGAGGCATCCCGCATCCTGGAAGGGTATTGTGGGTCGCGGGGTAGCGCTTTGCGCGAGACGCCGGGAAAAATTCCCCTATAATGTACTAACGGCGAAAGCTCTCGCCTGTCCAGGTAAGTACAAGGCGAGTTATTCATGGAAGCCACTGGAGGTGCACCATGACGAAAATGCGGATCTTTGCGATCCTGGCTCTGGGAGGCCTGATGGCGTTGTACGCGTCAGGCCAGACGGGCCAGGCTGGCGACACAAGCGTTTATCAACCGGCCCAGGTCGGCCAGAATGCCACCACCGCTGCCGATGCGGGGGCTGCCAATCAGGCCGATGAGATGTCTGACGGTATTCCCGATGCCGTGCTGGTGTCTGGACCCGGGGCGGTTAACGACGAGATGATCGGCTATGCCGCCGTTACAATTGTCGAGCCGTACGAAGGCTACGGACAGTTGACATTGGACGAGTTGTCGGCGGCGCTTTGCATGCCGGCCGGGCCGCAGCCCTGGGACCTCGGCGAGTTCGCTCGCTGGCAGGAGCCGTCGGCCCAGAACGCCTACGGCGAGCCGATAACGATCATTGACGAGGGGCAGGCGATCGCCGGCTTGATCGATCTGCCGGCCGAGGGCGAGGGTCAGGGCCAGTTGGCCGCCGACCAGCCTCAGGCGCTGCCCGCGGAGTCCGCTGCCCCGTCGGTCGCCCCGCAGCCCGTCGTGCCGACGGTGCCATCGGCGACCTATGCCCAGGTGAGCCCATATGTGGTTCCCGGCACGGTTTACGCCACGACGGCCGACTATTACTGCCAGCCGCCCATGTACGCCCCGGTGTACTACAGCTACTACTACGCCTACCCGTACTCTTACGCGTCAAGCGTGCCGCCGTGGTGGAACCCGCACTGGCCGCTGATTTCGGATTACGGCATTTACCCGCAGTGGCCCTACGAATACGCCACTTACTTCGGCTACCCGTACAGCGGGTACTACTCATACCCGTACTACAGCATGTACATGGGGTACTACGATCCATTCCTGTACCACCCGTACGGCGGGTACTTCGGCTCGTTCATTACCTTCTCGGACTTCGATTTCTTCGGGCACTTCAGGCATCATCGTTTCTTCTTCAGAGGCGATTGGGACCACGATCGCGATGATTTCGTGAGGCATTCCGGCAGGGGATTCTTCTCACACGGCGCGGCGTCCTTTGGGCGATCATCATTTGCCGTGGGCGCGGCGGTCAGGCCGTGGCGGCCGAGCGTGTCCCACCAGATCGCCGCCGTCAATAATGCCAGGAACTTCAGCCTTTCGACCGGCCGCTCGCGGCTCGCTCAGCACGGGCCGATGGACCTCAACCGCAGGATGCTGAGCACGAGCGCGGGCCCGGGCTCGCTGCGCGCGACGGCCACGCCAAGGCCGGGCCGGGCACTCACGACCGGCGGGATGTCGGGCGCGGCGGCGCAGGCCATCGGCCCGGCCGGCAAAACGCCGGGCACCTCGCCGAGGGCCATGACCGGCGCGACTGCCCAGGTGCGGCTCCAGCAGCGGCGAGATGCGTACATGGATGTTCTGAGAGGCCGCAGTATCGGCTCGGGCGGCGTTGCCGCTGACCGCCCGTCGAGCGGCGGCGTGTCGCGGCGCGCGTCGGTGCCGTCCGTCGACGCGGCTGTTACCGCTCATCAGGAACAGATGCGCGACAGCCTGCTCAGGCGGCTTAATGCCATGCCGTCCGGCGCCGGCGCCGCCCCGGCCACTGCCGGCCCGACCCGGCAGCACGGCACATTCCAGCCGCAAGTGGCGCCGCTGCGGCCCGTTTTGCCGGGCGGCTCAGCCCCGGCCGGGCCAAGATCCCTGACGCCGAGAAGCCTTGCCCCACGCAGCTTGACGCCCAGGACCGTCAGCGAGCCGACTGCGACTCCCAGCGTGACGATCACACCGACGCCACAGACCACTTCCACGGTCCCGCCGCCGGAGATGAGATTCTCCCGCTCAACCTGGCCGCATAATTCGACCGCTACGCCGGACACAACCACGCCGCGGACGGTTGCCCCGCGAACCTTCGCGCCGAACCAGGCCGCGCCGAGCGCAACCCCGCCACCGTCCTACACGCCGCGGACGTTCACGCCGCGGACGTTCACGCCGCGGACGGTTGCGCCCAGTTCGGCCGCGCCGAGCGCGACCCCGCCACCGTCCTACACGCCGCGGGCGGTTGCCCCGCGAACCTTCGCGCCGAGCCAGGCCGCGCCAAGCGCGACCCCGCCACCGTCCTACACGCCGCGGACGGTTGCCCCGCGAACCTTCGCGCCGAGCCAGGCCG
>Ga0315282_10015070_pt1 | contig 11447 bp, 3 predicted proteins | sample YL17G07_20_MG_FD_203693 | JGI IMG/M metagenome (GOLD analysis project Ga0315282, IMG submission 203693) | Sediment microbial communities from Yellowstone Lake, YNP, Wyoming, USA - YL17G07_20 | ecosystem: Environmental > Aquatic > Freshwater > Lake > Sediment | place: USA: Wyoming | collected...
GGTCAGAATCAATTGGCAATGACACCATGACTTTGCCTAAGATAAGTATAATTACTCCCTGTTTTAATCTGGGCCGGTTTTTGCCGGAATGTATAGAATCGGTCAGGCGTCAAAGTCACCATAATTTTGAGCATATCATCATTGACGATGGTTCCGATGATCCGGAGACCATTGATTATTTGGCTAAACTCCGCCTCACTAACCTTAGGGTAATTGCACAAGAGAATCGAGGATTGTCCGGAGCACGCAATAGGGGAATAGATGAAGCGACCGGCGAATACCTGTTTTTCCTCGATGCGGATGACGCTTTACACTCCAAATGCCTTAAAATGCTTTTAAATGCTTTGGAATGCCATCCTGAAGCCTCCTATGCTTATTCCGGCGTAAGGCAATTTGGAGATGCGCATGCCAGAATTCCTGCTGCGCCATTCAATCTTTATTCCATGCTTACGGAAAATAGTTGGACAACCGGCGTGCTGATACGAAAATCTGCGCTCGGCAACGAATTCCGCTTTAACGAGGAATTCCGCCAGGGTTATGAAGATTGGGAAATGTGGCTGCATCTTGCTGCGGCAGGGAGAATCGGCGTGCATGTCTCCCGACCTTTGTATTTTTATAGAATTCGCAAAGACGGCATGCTTTCGGACACTACAAAGCGACACAATGACATTTATCAAAAAATCATCGCCTTACATCCGGAACTATATGCACCGAACAATCAGCTTGCCATCAAAAGATTCTGGATGCCCGCCTTGAGCATCATTTTGCCGCCGGGAATAGAATGGAAAAGACTGGATAAACAGACTCGAGACGTGTTTGCCGACCAAACTTGTCATGATTTTGATATTGTCGGCTGCGCTTCCGAAGGATTTTTTCAAAGCTTTGACGATGCATCGAGCTTTGCTGCGCCTCCCGGATTATGGCCTTTAAGAAAAGAGATTTTTGGAAAATATATCCTTATGTTTCCCAAAAATTTGAAAATAGATTTGCCATGGAAAAATGATTTCATTGAAAACCTTTTATGGGCATGCGAAAGCCGCGGCATCAGGCATGCCTATTTCACCTTTGAAGATGAGAAAGAAGAACGATGGGCGCTTTTTCATCACACGGAACTCAGGCGTTTTTGGGATTCCTCTAAGGCCGATGACATTGAATTTTGGACTACGTTTTTTACAGAATCTCACCGTTTTAGCGGGGACATTTATTGCGGTAAAAATTTTCAGCGTATTGGTTTTCATGAGGGAGAAGATTTAATAAGCGAGAAACCCAAGGTGGTGAACCTTGATTTTTTGGACAGGATTTCCCGTCTGCGCATGGCGACCATGCCAATTTTGTCGTCTACCCCAAAAACAGAGGATCAACGTCGGAAGCTTTTGTTTTTAATGCCTTGGTTTTCAGTGGGCGGAGCAGATAAGGGCGCGCTTGATCTTTTTGCCGGGCTCGATCTTGCGGACTACAAACTTTATGCGCTAACCACCGAAGTAAGCAAAAACCCGTGGGGACCCAGAGCGCAAGCCTATCTCACCGACTGGGCTCATCTGCCGAATTTTCTGAATCGCGAACAATACGCAGGTTATATAGTCAGGTACATTGAACGCAATCATATCGATTTGCTTCATATCATGAATTCGCTGGAAGGTTATCAGGCATTGCCTACAATACGAGATTGCTTTCCTCATTTACCCGTCATTGCTCAGATTCACACGTTTGATCCGGGTTGGCGAGGCGATGGCTACCCCGGCATTGCAGCACAGGTCGATCAATTTATTGACTGCTATGTTCTGACAAGCAGATGGCTTGCAAATTATATGGTGGAAAAACACGGTATTGCGCGTGATAAAATTCGCATAATCACCACCAACGTTGATGGAATAAATGAATTTTGTCCGGAACGATTTGAACGCGGAGCATGGCGAAATAGCGTCGGAATCAAGCCAGGGACTAAACTTGTAGCATTTATGGGCCGAATGACGGAGCAAAAACGCCCGAATCTATTTGTCCGCGTTGCCGCAAAAGTTTTGGAAAAAACACAACGTGATGTTCATTTTATGATCTTTGGGGATGGGCCGGTGAGGGGACCTGTTGAGGAATTCATTCATCAGAAAAATATTGGAAATAAAGTATCAATCAGAGGATTTGCGGATAATGTAGCGCAAATATATAGAGATATCGATTTGCTGTTTATGCCCAGCGCTTATGAAGGCGTTGCATATGTCTCCTATGAAGCAATGGCCATGGGGGTCCCGCAAGTTTTTTCCAATGTAAACGGCCAGTCCGAACTCATTACTTCGGATGTTGGAATTTTGGTTCAAATAGGAGAGGGCGAGGAGGAAAGTTTCACAGAGGCGGTTTTGGGTCTGATTGAAGACGATGAACGTCGCCAGGCCATGAGTTTCGCCGCTCGCAAACGAGCCCTGCAAGAGTACCCGCTTGAACGTTACCCGCAGGAGTTTAGCGCTCTTTATGATGAATTTTACTTGCCGCATCAAAGTCCGGTAAAATTGCCGGATTTCTGGAAAGGAATCGAATCTATTGCGGCACAGCGCATTAGAGACGCGCTCCATCGTTGTGAAGACCGAGGATATTCAAGAGTTGCGCTTTTCGGCGCAGGAAAGCATACAAAACGTGCAGCGGATGATCTGGTTGATTTTTCAATTGTGGCGCCGAAAATAAGGCAGATGTGGATCATTGATGAGAACAAGGCGCTTCGCGGACAATCAGTCGGCGGTTTGCGCATTGTTCACCCGACGATCGACCGACCAATGCCTGATGCGATCATTATTTCAACGGATACTTTTCAATTGAAAATGCAGCATCGAGCGGCGTCTTTGTTCAAACCGGATATACATCTGATGACGCTTTATTGAGCCGTCAAGCAACTGGAAAGTTAATTACAAATATCCCAAGGATTTAAGGCGATTTTTGGTGATTTGCTCATCGATGAGTTGAACTTCCCGATAATCGGTTCCAATGTACTGCTTTAAATAATCGAGCATTTTATTTTCAAGGTGTCGGCCCATTTCGGGATGCATTTCATCAGGATCATTTTCAAGATCGAAGCAAGCCCAACGTTGATTCTCCAAGGAATAAACTATTTTTTCTTTTTCTGTTCGAACAGAAAGGCTTTCTCTCGCTTCTGTGGGAGCAATTAAAATTTTGGCGCGCTCTCCGGCATCAAAAAGATTGACGCCATCGATATCTTCACTCTGTTTTAGTGAAAGAAGAGTCCCTATAGTCGGCACAAGATCAATTAACCGTGTCATGCTATCGATTTTTTGAGGCGACATAGAGGGCATGAAAAATCCAGCAACAGCATGGATATTTTCTTCGTAGCAATTGTTATGTTCGATCATATCGCCGCCTACTATCGGATCAAAATAGCGGCTGCGATCGTAGTTTTCCCAAATTGAATCGCCATGATCACTCATTATTATAATGATCGTTTGGCTCAGAAGGCCCATTTCTTGGATTGTATCTTTGATGGGAATATAGGTTTCGTGTTCGAATTTTGACAGCGATGCTGCCATGATTTTTTTAGCCTCGTCGATTCTTCTGTTTTCGCCAAGTTCACGGATCAATGTTTTGGCAGATTCCCAATCAAATGGCTGCGGAAGCTGCCGCCAGGGACAATGAGTCATATTTGTCCGAAAAAAAAGACAAAAAGGTTTGTCTGTGCGCTCTCGCAACCAATCCAATGCTTGTTGAGGATTATCATCTGTCGCTTGCTCTTGGCGATTCCAGTTGCGATAGTGATATTCCTCTCCCAGAATTGCAGAGCAAACAGAAAATATTTCATAATCTGCTTCAGAAAGATAATCGAACAATGTCGGAATTTCGGGTCTAAGATGCGAGACCTTTAAATTCTCCACCCAAGGCCAATTCATTTTTGGAGAATCAGGGTCTTTTCGAGTCACAATAGAAACACCGTTGTTGATGGCCGTCTTTGCGGATAAAAAGCAGGCAGTGGATGGATAGGTCCATGCGCCCTGAGTGATGCATTGATTCAAAATAATTCCGCTTTCGGTCAAATCTTTTTTCATTACAGATGAGTATTCGTTGAATGTATCAAAACGCAGTGAATCCATAAAAATCCACACCAAGTTTTTCTTCCTCATTTATCTATTTTTCCTTTCAGCGCATCGTCGAGGTGGCCTTGCTTTAATATCAATTGACTCATCATTCATTTTCTTTATTGTATTCCGTTTGAAAATGAAAAAGCCTGCTTTGAAAATCATCTACAAGCAACAGATCGTTTTTTTCACCGCCGACCGCGCTTAATCTATGGAAAAAATAGCCGGGCGCCGCAGCATCTAAAGTGAATCGTTTTTCAAGATTAAGATCCAGTGCATGAAAACGGGCGGGTCGTTCAGTCACGAGATAAGCTCCATTGTCGAATCCAAATAGCTCCGGAGCAAAGATATCCGTTTCTTTCTCTTTGAATAGCTTTCCTTGATTGTCGAAGACCCGCAAAGCATAACCATGAGAAGTGATAAATCCGTTTCCGAACCGAGCAATGCGTAACGGCGCTTCGACATCGATTTCATCAAAATGGATTTTGCGCCAATCTCCGGATGGATTCGCAAACCAAAGCTCTCCGTAATAGGGATCGTAAACAACTATTGATCCATCTGATGCCGCTGCCAGATCTTCCAGGTATTCAGTGCAACTTGACGGCAATGGAAGTCTTTCTTGCAGGCAGAGATTGTCATCAAAAATTAATATTTGAGGCGTTTGTACATCAGCGATATAAAGATGTCCTGATATTGCATCAAAAGCCGGATATTTCCCAGCCTGTTCAATAGAATCAAAGCGAGTTGAGTCAACCGAATTTGAATTCAAATCATAGATCCAAAGTGGATTATCTTGATTCTTAGTTCTTAATATGACTTTGTCAGAACTTAAAATTCGCAATTTATCGATTCTCAATTCATCCGATTTTCCTGGTGGAATTGGCCTTGATTCAATAAATTTAATTTTCCCGTTACCATAGATGGGATGAAGTGCAGAATGAGATTGCAACATGATTTTTAGTACATGCTCATATTGCTCTGCGACTATTTTATATTTCTCCTGACCATATTGGTTCGGGTCTCCCAATTCCTTGATCGCTTCAGAATAATTTCTCAGATAAATCATTGCTTGAGATCTAAGAATATGAAGTAAGGTTCGCTTGTCGGAGAATGGGGTCTCGTTCCGCAGCAAATTCAAGGTTTTTTGAGGATCTCCATTGGCCAGGAAAATTTGTGCGCGTAGAAGCGCCGCCCATTTTTTGAGATCCGAATAGGAAGGGACGGTTTCTTTCATGCCGGATTCAATACGATCCAGATAATCCAATCCTTCATCCCTTTGTCCGAGCCATTCTGCAGACATTGCGGCAAAACACAAAAGCCATGGTTCATTATCGATGGTATTGCAAGCAGATTTCAGCGATTCCCAGGCTCCGACAAAGGCTTTAAGGCGTATGAAACGGTCAGCTTGTGCGCAAGCTGTAGCAGCTTTTGTAGAGATAGAAAGACGATAGCATTGAAGATTTTTCTGATATTCTTGAATCGCATATGAGCCCTGGATGTGGCGAAAGCCGGGATAAAAAGGGCGTACTTTTGAAATTAATTGCAGAACGTTATTCTGCTGCTCATCAGATAACTTTGACGAAGACTTCCGGTGCCGAAAGGAGAGGGTCTCTTGATTTTCATTATTTATCCATGCAAAAAGAAGCATCTTTACTTTGTTTTCCAATTGATGAGCTGAATGATTGCTTATTTCATTTACAACGGCGCTCAATGCGTTTTTAGCAATTAGTGAAAATGAAGGAGGCCACGATGGACAGCCCCATTTTGCGTGGTGCTTATCAAGAGATTCAATCTTTTTTTCGGCTCCCTCAGGCAAGATGCCGACAGCAATTAACAAGGCGCAGACTGTATTTAATCCGAAACGTTGCACGTCAAGATAAAAATCATCGGCAATATTGTTGATTCGTTGTATTAGATTTGTCGCAGCTTTCTCAGAGACCGGCAAAAAATCGTCAATTTCATGCGCAAGGATGTTATTGAATAAACTGACCGCAAAGTATGTGAAAAAAAGTTCGATGCCGACTTTGTAAGTAGCCCATTCGCGTATGATACGTTGATTTCTCTCGACGATTTCCTTGCGTCGATCCGGATTATAAAAAAATTCCGTAATTTTTTCTTTCAGTTCTTTTTGATCATAGAACATACATTCGCGCAAATCCAAAAGGCCCATGGAAGGCACTTTGCGTACAAGGAAAAATCCGCCTGCCATTAGGCCGTCAAGAATACGAGGATGCTCCACTTGGTACGGATTGAGATGGACATTTATTGTGGTTCCAAGATACACATTAACGAGGTCGGGTCCGTTTTCGACCACTCCTTTTGCATATTGAAATAGTGTCGAATGCTTTTCCCAACCGCGCCCCCACAAATTCAAAGTATGACCGTCTTCCAAAAGCCATTCTAAAGGTTGCTTGCGGAATAAAGGGCTTACGAGATGATCGTAAAGTTGATAACCCAATGATAGAGCATCAGGTATCTCCAAGCCCGATTCGCGGATGTGCAAAAGCATTTCATTGTGAAAATCGACAGGGCTTTCATAATAATTTTCTTCTCTGTAACGCGATTCGACTCTCTTGCGAATTTTATGGATTAAATTCAGGATTTCAGGACCGCGATCTTTATACATTTCTAAAAGCTCTGAGAAACGTTGCTCGCTTTCAAAAGAGATATTGCTTACATAAGAGAAATCGCAGCGGTATTTTTCCGGAATTTCACCATCGCGAGGTCGAAAAATTTCCGGGTTTGTCAAAGTTGGCAATTCAAATAAATGATCGGAAGAGTAACCTAGATCTTCCAAACCTTTTGTATATCCCACAAGAAGATCGCGCCGCTTGATTGATTCGGGTGACGGCTCCGCATGGATGCTTCGCACGTGGTCCTGAACCCAAGTAAAAAAGGGCATATCCGGAGGATAAAGGTTTGCATACTCCGCTCTAAGATGATCGATGAAAATCAGACCATTGGGTTTAAAACGGTCAAGTTCTTGGAGCAACCACGGCCCGGTCAGGCGGTCCACCGCCGATTCTTCCTCAAACACCAGACATTGGGCGCCCATCTCCTCCAGCGCCATCCGTATGTCTCGCACAGAATAACGGATGAAATATGAGAGCTTGTTGGAGATGATCAGAATTCGCAATGAAGCCGGGTTGAGATAGGCTCCGGCAAGTTCGGAGTCGGAAAGTGATTTGTAATATTGATCGACATTTTTTTTATTGTTTGCGACGTTCCTAAGAATCTCATTCTTGACTTTGCTTAGTGTTTCTGCACAGCGATTTGCCGTGCTTTGTTCGCAAAGAGCGATGATTCGGCTTGGTTGGGGTTTTGTCAGGTTATTTGAAAAAAAATTGAAACATTGTTCCTGAGCAGTTGATCCGACAAAAAAATAAAGCCGGCCTCGATTGATTTCAGCACTCCAATCGTGGACCAAAAAATTGAGGCGCAAAAGATCAGTATTTTCTTCGAAAACGTAAACTGCCCGATAAGGTTCCCAATCCTGGCAAGTGATCCGTGACATCATTTCCAGGATTTCATACCCGCCTCTGATTCCCGTGAAGAAAAGCGGCTCCTTTCCTTCCAAAACAGATTGGTGATTATTTGCAAACTCAAAGGCATGTTTCTTTGGGTTTTCTTGGCGACTTAGCAGGCGGATTTCGCCGTTGATTTTTTGATAAAACACAAAGCCGTCTTCTTCGATGTGCGTCGCCTGAATTGATTCGTCAGCCTTAGATTCCAATATGATTCGAACTATCTCTGGCTGACGGTGAAGCAAGGCCATAAGATTCTTTTCAATGAAGTTCGGCATGTTCTATTTCATCGGCTATTCAACAAATGGCATTGATTAAAATCAAGAAAGGTTAAGAATAGATATCATTTATATTGATCTATTCTCTATAATCATTTCTTCACCTTAATCCTATGGGCTGAGCAATTTTTATTTAAATTTCAAATGGTTATAGATTAATCGTTTAATATTGTTTACTTTTTCGGTTCATGGCCGAAACATCATTTATGTGATTGTGTGTCATTTTATCTAATGGCGTTTTATGACGAATTACAAACCGACAATCAGTATCCTTGTGCCCTGTCACAATTATGGGCAATACCTGACCGAATGCGTCAAAAGTGTTTGTCGGCAGAATTTTTCCTCATGGGAATTGATCCTCGTTGACGATGGATCGGATGATGCCGTAACTCCGCAGATAATCGAAGACTTGCTCGATCCTCCTCGAATAAAGGCAATTCGCACAACCAATATGGGATTGGCTTTTGCGCGAAACAATGGAGTCGAAGCAGCGCACGGCGATTTTTTATTTTTTCTGGATGCAGACGATAAACTTGCTCCCAGCGCCCTTTATGAGATGCTTCATACCCTAAAATCACATCCGGAAGCAGCATATTGCTATTGCTCGACAAAAACATTTGGCGAGAAAGATGTGATTTGGCCGCATCATATTTACAACCATTTTTTCGAACTTTACGCCAATAACTTTCAAGCCTCTGTGCTTATGAGAAAATCCGCTTTTATACAAGCAGGCGGCTTCCACAAGGTCGGCCCAGGATATGGGTTTGAAGATTGGGATTTATGGATAAGGATGGGTCGCTTGGGGCTGCACGGCGTCCTTTGCCCCAAAACTTTACTGTATTATCAGCTAAAGCCGTCATCGATGATCAAAGATACTATGTCGAACTATGATGAAATGGTTCAAGCCCTTAGACAGAAAAATCAATCCATATTTGACGGATATGCTTTGTTGCAAACCAAAAGAGCCTGGTCGCCCGGAGTAACAATAATTGTCCCAAAGGGAATGCAAGTCTCTCCTGACGCCATAATGAGATTGGAGTCTCAGTTCTCGGATTTTGAAATTTGCCAAGAGAATGGAGAAGTAATTTGGCCCTGTTCACCTTCTCAAATAGCCTTTCGACCGGAAAAGTTCATAGGAAAGTATCAGATAACATGGGATGGCTTCTCTCCAAATGAGTTTGCAGAAACATTAAAGGCGCGGATCGATATGTGGGAACGCAATCTGCCGACAAATCGCGGAGTTCTGGAATATGCAAATTTAGTTGAATTGGAACAAATAGCCCGGATGGGTGAGGCGTTGATGAGAAGCACTGCTCCTGTTTGGATGGACGCCAATGCCCCTTTATCCCCTGACGATCTGGAAGGGACGATTGCTCGAACTAAGCTTTTTGAAAAAAAAGCAAAACATCTGGGGCTTGAAAAAATTGCATGGTTCGGCGCCGGCGGATTTGCTCAGAGACTTTTAAATTATCCGGTTGATCGGCCCGCGACAATATTGGATGATAATTCTGAGTCTTGCCGATTGAAAAATGTCGATGTCAGGAAGCCCGAATCTGAAGATATCAATACTTTCGATGCCGTTTTAATCGTCAGCGATACATTTTGCCGTGAATTATATAAGCGTGCGACAATGTTATGGCCAAAACACATAGAGAAAATTCATTGTCCGTATTTTTAATTCAATCCGGGTCTTTTTAGTTTTGATCCGCAATGTTTTAACGGTGAACAAGTACGATAGATTGCTCTCGCAAAAAAGACGGTATAAGATCCTATCCGTATTGAGATATGATAATTTTATGGCGGATGTTTCTCAACGACTGTCGGATTTTCGGACCCAACAGCGCGGGTCGTTATCGTTTATCCGATCGTCACAAAGAAGTGAGATGGAATGATGAAAGCGAAACGCAGTTTGATGGCTTTAGCAATTGCATCTCTTCTGACATTTGTTGTAGTGCTCTGCTTCGCGCAGAACAAAAAGGGCGGCGCGTTTTCAGACATACCGACGCAGGTTAGCTGGTACGCAAACAGCTATGCTTTCGTGGTAGGCATCAACTCCTACTCACAAGGCTGGGGTCGTTTATCCGCAGGTGTAAGTGATGCCAAGAAAATGGCTGAGGCCTTGCGGGCACAAGGGTTCACGGTTTTCGAGCTTTTCGACACACAAGCCACTGGCGATGAGATCATCAAGCAACTTCGACAGGCAGCGCGAAAAGCTGGGCCAAACGACCGATTCATTTTTTACTATTCAGGCCATGGCCACACAGAGCGTTCGGCATTCGATAACACCGAAACGGGCTATCTTATTCCTGTTGAAGCGCGCTCGGGCGACACCACCAGCTACATTCCCATGGATCAGCTTCGCACCGAGATCATGAATAACTGCGCAGCAAAACATGTGTTGGTCATCGTGGATTCATGCTTTTCAGGCACCCTTCTGACTCGGGCGAGCATTACGGATTCGAGTATTGCAGATTACCTTGGCAAGAAAGGCATATACGGCATAACAGCGGGGATGCAGGACCAGCCCGCGGTGGACGGGCTGTTCACAAACGTGCTCGTCGAGGGCATGCGCGGCAATGCGGACTACAACGGCGACGGATACATCACGTTCAAGGAACTGGGCATGTACTGCGAAAACAACGTCAAGGCTAAAAACCGCCACCAGACGCCGGATTACGGCGTGATGTATGGCGCGGGTCAATTCGTGTTCGCAAAACCCGGCGGCGCGCCTCAACCTGCCGTCCCGCCGCCGCAACCGCCGGGGGTCGCCGCGAAGTACGCTCCACCCGACCTGTCGAGCTACGATGCCGTGGCTCAGGCGGAGCAGAAGAAAGCTGCTGATGCGCAGGCTGAAAAAAAGGCAAAGCTTCAGGCGGTTCAAAGCGCTTATTCGAAAGTGAAGGGTTATAAGGAAAGCAAAGAATATTCAAAAGACGCCAAAACGGCCGTTTATAAAAAGTTCTTATCGGATTATCAGGACCGCTCCGAAAATCCCTACTACGATGAAGTCAATGGTTGGATCAATCAACCCGATGCGGAAGCCGGCATGGCGTTGATTCCCGGTGGGACTTTCATGATGGGCTGCTCGCCGGGGGACTCTGAGTGTAACGACGACGAGAGACCCACGCATTCAGTGTCGGTGCGATCCTTTTACATGGACATGACGGAGGTAACGCAGTCGGCGTATCAACAGGTGATGGGCAACAATCCGAGTAATTTCACGGGATGTCCTAACTGCCCGGTGGAGAAAGTGACCTGGGACGAGGCTCGGCAGTATTGTTCAAGAGTCGGTAAGCGTTTGCCGACTGAGGAGGAGTGGGAGTACGCGGCGCGCGGAGGCACGACAGGCGCTCGCTACGGAGATCTTGACGCCATCGCGTGGTACAATAAAAATTCGGGCAGTAAGACGCATCCGGTGGGACAGAAACAACCCAACTCTTATGGTCTTTATGACATGCTGGGCAATGTGTGGGAGTGGACGTCGGATAACTGGTCTGAAAATTATAATGCCAATCGCGACAGCACGTATCGCGTTGTTCGCGGCGGTTCCTGGGGCGCTTATCCCGGGTACGAGC
>Ga0315282_10015071_pt1 | contig 11446 bp, 8 predicted proteins | sample YL17G07_20_MG_FD_203693 | JGI IMG/M metagenome (GOLD analysis project Ga0315282, IMG submission 203693) | Sediment microbial communities from Yellowstone Lake, YNP, Wyoming, USA - YL17G07_20 | ecosystem: Environmental > Aquatic > Freshwater > Lake > Sediment | place: USA: Wyoming | collected...
TTCGCTGCGCTCAGGGCAGGCTCTGTCCCCGCCGAGAAAAATGCCCGGCGGCGGGCCTGGGCCCCTCGACGTCGCTCGGGATAAACAGGCCCGCCCTACATGGCTTCCGCATAAGGGCGAACGCGCAGCGCTCTTATCACAAGCCTCCTAGCCGCTGCTACCCGATCTCCACCATCACCTTCACCGCGACGTCTTTGCGGTCTTTCGCGCAATCAACGGCGGCTTTGGCTTCGGCTAATGGGAAGCGGTGGGTGATGAGTGATTTCACGTCCACACGGCGGGCCCCGAGCAAGGCCAGCGCCGGCGGATAGCAATTGCAGTAACGGAAGACGCCGCGCACGTCGTACTCCCGACAGATGATGTCGAGCACGGGCATGGTGAACTCCAGCTCTCCCGGCATGCCAATGAGCACCACCACGCCTCCCATGCGCACCATCGCGCAGGCCTGCTGCGTCGTCTTTACCGTGCCTGCGGTCTCGAGGGCGACGTCCACGCCGTCGCCGCCGGTGAGCTCGCGCACGCGCTCGACGGGATCAGCTTCCCTCGCGTTGATGAGGTCGGTCGCGCCCACTTTCCCCGCCAACTCGAGCCGCGACTGCTGAATGTCGGTCACGATGATCCGAGTCGCGCCGCGCGCCCTCGCCGCCTGCAGCGTCATCAGGCCGATAGGGCCGCTACCGAGTACCGCGACCGACTGGCCTGCGCCGACGTCACCCCGCTTTGTCCCTTGCATCGCCACCGCCAGCGGCTCGGCCATCGCGCCTTCCTCGAAGCTCAACCCGTCAGGCAGCTTGAAGCAGAAGTCGGCAGGCCATGCGACATATTCGCAGAACGCGCCATTCCACGGCGGCGTGCCCATGAACGGCACCGCGGCGCACAAGTTGTAGCGGCCGGTCTTGCAGTACCAGCAGGTGCGGTCGGGCACGCCTGGCTCGATGGCGACCCGGTCACCGGGGCGCAGATGCGTGACGGCCGTGCCCACCTCCACCACTTCTCCCGCCGACTCGTGGCCGAGAATGACCGGATCCTTCACCACGTAGGGCCCGATGCGGCCGCGCTGGTAGAAGTGGACATCCGACCCGCACACGCCGACCGCGCGGATACGCACCAGCGCCTGGTCGGGCGCGGTGATCGCCGGTTTCTCGACCTCCTCGACACGCAAGTCGCCTATCGCGTGCAGAACGGCAGCTTTCATCTTCGCGCTCATGGATCGTCCTCCGAGATCGCCGCGAGGCCCCTTCGCCAAGCCTACGAGCCCAAGAACGCGGCTGCGACCACTTTCGGCGAACGTGGCGCGGCTCCTGCCCGGCAGGACAGCAGGTCGCGCGGCGCGAACCCAAAGGTGTCTCGTGAGGCACCGCGCTCACACGCACCGTGCAATGAGCGGCGGGGCTCTTGGGTGTGGGCGGGGATGGCGATCCACGCCTGTGGGAGCCGCGTCCTCGCGGCGATGTGGCGGGCGTGGGAACGCCCGCCCTACAGCCTCCGTACGCCGCAGCAGGGCAACCACCGTGCAAGAGCTGAGCGTCATCATCCCGACCCATAACGAAGCGCACAACATCGCGGAGTGCGTCGCCTCCGTGGCATGGGCGGACGAGGTGCTGGTGGTCGATGACTCCAGCGACGACGATACGGCGCGCATCGCGGCCGCAGGTGGCGCGCGCGTACTGACGCACGAGTTCCGCAGCCCTGCGTCGCAGAAGAACTGGGCGCTGGGACAGGCATCGCATCCATGGGTGCTCTCGCTTGACGCGGATGAGCGCGTGACACCGCAACTGCGCGACGAGATCCGCGGCGTCCTCGCGGCTGACGGGCCCGCCGACGGTTACTTCATCCCTATCCACGGCTACTTTTTGGGACGGCGGATGAAGTTCGGGGCGTGGCGCGGCGAACGCAAGCTGCGGCTGTTCCGGCGCGATCTGACGCGCTACCCCGAACGCGCGGTACACGAGGCGGCGCAAGTTCAGGGACGGGTGGGCCTGTGCCGGGGCGCGATCGTCCACTATTCCTATCGCACGCTCGACGACTGCTTGGTGAAGATGCGGCGCTACGCGGAGTGGGGGGCGCTCGAGTGGCAGCGGCGAGGCCGGCGGCCGTCGAGCCTGCGCTTGCTCCTGCGCGGGCCGGCGCAGTTTACACGCGATTATGTTCTACGCGCCGGCTTCTTAGACGGGAGCCAGGGCCTCATCCTGTCGCTGTTCAGCGCCTGGGAGGCGGTCACCAGGGAGGCCAAGCTGTGGGAGTCGGCGCGGGGCGGCAAGTGACAGCCGCGTCTCAGCCCGAGACTTATGGAGTCTCGTGTATTAGCGCAGCGTTGCGCTGATACCGCAAGGCGCCAAGGGCGCCTTTCCGGAGCGCGGCGCGCCAGACTCTTCCGGACGTTTGCCGCGCAGAGCGCGGCTCCGGAGTGACACAAAGTGTCACCAGGTTCGTTCGGGAGGCCTTTGCGCCGGATAGGCGTGTTACTCTAATGCACGAAACTCGTTAGCATGCCCAAGATAAGCGTCGTCCTTCCGACGTATAACCAGGCCGCGTACCTGCCGGCGAGCCTTGACGCCATCGCGAGCCAGACCTGCCGCGACTTCGAGTTGATCGTGGTTGACGACGGCTCGACCGATGACACACCGCGGATTCTGGCTGATTACCGTGCCCGATTCGCCTTCGAGCTTATCCGCCAGGAGAACTGCGGACTGCCGGGGGCGCTCAACGCCGGTTTCGCGCGCGCGGCGGGCCAGTACCTGACGTGGACCTCATCGGATAACATCACGCTGCCGGAATGGTTGGGGCGTCTCGCCGCAGAGCTCGATCGCCGCCCGGATGTCGGCATGGTCTATTCCGACTGGTACGACATCGATGATTCGGGACGGGTGATGCGCCCAGTGCGAACGTTGGAGCACGACCCGGTGGTGCTGTTGCGGCACAACTACATCCGCGCGTCGTTCATGTACCGCCGCGGCTGCCGCGACGAGATCGGCGACTACGACCCGACGATGAAGTACAAAGAGGATCACGACTACTGGTTGAGGATCGCGGCGCGCTGGCCGATGAAGCGCGTGCCGGAGCTGCTCTACCAGTACCGCATTCATCAGGCCAGCCTGTCGAGCGCGCGCGGAGATGCGGATCGCGAGCGCGAGGAGATCAACCGCCGGTTTGACGCGAAGCATCGGACCTGCCGGCCGCTGCTGTGGTGGTACGCGAAGCAGAAGTGGCGTTGGGTGAAGGCGATCTACATGCTGCGGGGGTGGCAGATTCCGCGGTAAGGGGGAGGCCGGGCGCGCCCCTAGACGAGGCAACACGTCGAGTCTGTGGCGCGGGGCAGTCTTTGCCTGACTCCGGATTCGCTGATGAGGCGGGCGTGGGTACGCCCGCCCTACACACGGCATGTTGAATGGACGCTCAGCCACTGCTATCAATCATCATCGTCACCCATAACTCCACCAAGTGGCTGCCGGGATGCCTCGGGTCCGTTACCGAAGCGACTCGCGACATCGCGGCCGAGATCTGGGTGGTTGATAACGGGTCGCGCGACGGGTCGCTCGAGGAAGCGCGTCGCCTTCTACCGTCGGTCAGTATCATCGCGAATACCGAGAACGTGGGCTTCGCGCGCGCGAACAACCAAGCGATCGCGCGCAGCCGCGGAAGCTACCTGCTGCTGCTCAACCCGGACGCCGAGATCAACGAACACGCGTTGACGGGCATGATCGGCATCATGGAACGCGAGCCCGACGTTGGGCTCGTCGGCTGCCGTCTCGTGCGCCCGGATGGCCAGCCGCAGGAATGCTACGGCCTGACCTATCCCGGCGTTCTCAACCGCAGCCCCGCACTGCGCCCGTGGCCCGGGCACCCCGAACTGGTGGATGCCGCGTGGTTGGGCGGGGCGTGCCTTCTGGCTCGACGGCGTGCGGTCGAGGAGGTGGGCGGGCTGGACGCCGACTACCTGATGTACTACGAGGACGTGGACTGGGGGCTGCGCATGCGGCGAGGCGGATGGCGCGTCGTCTACTGGGACGGCGGGCAAGCCCTGCATCACGGCGGAGGTGATACGACGCAAGTTCCGTCGGCGGAGACCGCGCGGCGCTACATCACCTCGGAGATGCTGTTTCACGTGAAACACAGCAGCGCGCTGCGTGTGACCGCAGTGTGGACCGCGCGCTTCACGAGAGCGCTGCGGGGCATCGCCTGGTATGGTCTGCTGCGAGCGCTCGGGCGCGATCGCGCGGACCGATACGGCCGCTACCGGTCGTGGGCGGGCGTTCTGCTGCGGCGGAGTTGGCGGAAAGCGCAATCGGCGTCGGAGATCGGCGCATGAATGACGCTGTCACTGCTCGTGGACCGACCGCGTGCTACCTCTGTGGCTCAGGCGACCTCGCGCCACTCATAGAGGTCGGCGAATTCCACATTTGGCGCTGCCTGCGCTGCGGTCTGGGTAGGACCGAGGACAGCCTTGAGGTATCGTACGATGCGGCATATCTTGCGGAGCAGTGGACGGGCGCCGATCCCAGGCCGACGCAGATCGAGCACGCGGTCCGCGCCGAGGCGGCGCGGGTGCGAAGGATCCAACGTTCGGCGGCGGGCAAGCGGCTGCTTGAGATCGGGGCCGGGCACGGGTACTTCCTCGAGGCGGCGCGGCGGCGCGGGTTCGAGGTTTCGGGAATAGACGTGTCGAGCGCGGCCGCGGAATTCGCCAGGTCCCACTTCGGCGTGGGCGTGGCCGTCACTTCGGTTGACGACACGCAGATACCTCGGGGCTCGGTTGACGTCGCCGCCGCATGGCACGTGCTGGAGCACCTTGCCGACCCGCTTGCCGCGCTGCGCAAATCGCGCGAGTGGCTGACGGACAACGGGATCATCGCGGTCGAAGTGCCCAACTACGAATCCTACGACGCCCGCGCGCGCGGGACCGAGTGGCAAGGCTGGCAGCCGCAGTATCACCGATGGCACTTCGCGCCGCGAACGCTGGTGCGGATGCTGACAGAGGCTGGCTTCGCAGTCGAGGAGATGTGGAGCCCGCCGTCGCGAATTGCGCGCGAGCGGCTCCGGCGCATCCCGGTGGTCGGGCTGTTCAGGCGTGTCTTGTGGCGATTCTACACAAGCACCGGCATCGCGGCAATCGCGCGCGCGACGCGACGTTCGAAGTAGAGCGAATGCCGGAGCAGGCGCGACGCAACTCTACTGCTGCCCGTAGGTGCCCAGGAGCGCCTGCGCGTTGTTCAGGTTCTGCTGTGCTTCCTGGTTTGACGGATCCAGGCGCAGCGCTTCCTGGTACGCCTGGATAGCTTGCTCGACGTAGACCCGCGCTTGCTGCGAATTCCCCTGCGACTCCGGAAGGGCCGCCTGCCGCATGTACTCCAGTCCCTCATCGAGCTTCTGGCGGCTCATCGATGCGTCAAGCTTCTGCTTCGCCTGTGGGTTGGACGGGTCGAGCCGGAGCGCCTCCTGCCAGGCCTGCTGCGCTCGCGCGAGACGCTCCTGCGCCGTCTGCTGATTGCCTTGCGCGCGCGCCTCGTCGGCCTGGCGCATGTAGTCGTCGCCTTCGGTGACCAATCGGCGGCTGGTTTCAGCGTTCTGGTCCTGCTCCGAGCGCGGCGCAGGCATCTCGATCCGCGATCTGAGAGTCGGGCTCGCCGGAGCGGGAGTGATTATGGAGGGCGACTTCGCGACCCCTGAGCGATTGCCCAGACCCGCGATCGAGAGCGGCCCCGCGAGCATCGCCATCAGACCTGCGGCGAAGAGGATCGGCGAGAGGTAAGCGGTAGCGGTAGCGCCAAGCACGATGTACGGCCACGGGCCGATGCGCTCGCTGTCCAGCGGCGCGTCAGGCGCGACGGGCGGCCTGTATCCCGTGGTCAGAGCCGCGCACTCTGCGTACTTGTGGCATCCGACGAAGCGCAGCAGGTGAAGCACGCGGCGCGCCGTCGCAGGATGGGTGCTGTCCAGTTCGCTCAGCGCGTCGAACGCCGAGGCCGAGCCCGCCGCCTGCATCGCGTATGCCGTGAGGTCCACCCTTTCGGCCGTGGCGGGCCCGGCCTCAAGGGCGATGAGCACTCGCGCCGATGCATCCACGTTGCCGGCCGCGAGAAGACCCGCGCGGTCGCAGCTCAGCTCAGCGATCCGATCCCAAACCCGAAGCACAAGGCGGGCGATCATGTAAGGTATCCACGATATGTTCGCCGCAAATCCCATCACGAGCGGATTGTGTATCAGCGTTTGTACCAGGACGTGATGGCCCTTGACGTGGCCCAGCTCGTGGCCGATGACGAAGCTCAACTGCTCGCGGCTTCGCGCCACGTTGAGCAAGCCCCGGTTGATCAGGATGAACTTGGTGAACACGCCGTAGGCGAACGCGTTGATCTCCTGGTCGTTCTCGTTGACGAACAGCATCGGCAGTCGCACCGATAGCCGGTCCGCCGCGGCCGCCGCGATTGCGTAGACATCGGGGTAGGTGTCGGGCGTAACGAGGGTGCATTGTCGCCGGATGTTGCCGCCGATGAGTTCGGCCTGGATCGGCGCCCAAACGGCGAGGAACAGCAGTATCGGGATATCAAAGATGAGGCCGATGCCAAATGTGGCCAGCAGCGACCCGATAACGAACAGTGTTCCGCAGACGATAAGCACGAGGCTCAGCAGACCGATGAAAGCCACCAGATTGATAACCTCGCCGGGATGGCGGTAGTCTTTGGCTGCCAGGGGTTGAGCCGAGGGCGCGACGGGCGCAGGGGCCGGTGCCGGGGCCTGGTACGGGGGAGGTGCGGTCGGCGGCGGCATTCGTTGCGGCGGCGGCGGGGGCGTCGGCGCCCTTCGACCATGTTCAGGGCCGGCCTGCGGCGGCGGCGAAGGGACGACGAAAGGCGGCGATTGTGGGGCGGGTTGCACCGCTGCCGGCGTCGGCGCTGGCGGTCGAGGCGCCACCGCCGGCGCGGACAGCCCAACTGCCGTCGCAGCCTCTGCACCTGCGGCTGATCCAACGATCACGTCCAGCGCGGTCGCGTTGTCGACCTTGAGCAGTGCTTGCAAGGACTCCGCAGCACGGGCTGCTGCTTGGCGACGCACGTTAAGGACACTGCGGCGCGCGGTGGCCGCGCCGGCGTCGATCTTCCCGTCGGCGACATCCCGCTCCACCTGTGACAGATCAGCATCCCACTGTCTCTGTTTGGCCGCGAGATCCTCGAGCTTGGCCGTGACCTCGGACCGCAAGGCTTCGATGCGGCCAGCGGCGTCGTTCAAGACCGCCTCATGCTGCCGGACAAGGCGCTCGCGCTGCTCGTCATCTGCGCCGGCGGAAAACGCCTCCTGCTCGAGCTTGAGCAGCGCCGCCTCAGCCTTCTCCTTACGAACGAAGGCGCGGCGCAGAGCATCGGGATAGGACTCCGCAGGAGCCGGGGCGGGCGTGGGCGGCGCTGCCGGCGTTGGCACGACGCCTTGTTGAGGTTGCGGCGCCTGAGGGGCTGGAGGCGGGGCGGGCATCGCAGGAGGCTGCGGCTGGGGCGATGCCTGGTCAGTGGCGGTGCCCGTGGGCTGCGGCCGGCGCCGCTGCTCGCGCTCCAGCCGCTTGCGCAAGCGGGTCAGTTCGTCGCTCACCTCAGAAATGTTGGGCTGGAGCCGCAGCGCCTGCTCGAGATGGGCGACGGCTTTCTCGGCCTGGTTCTGGCTCGCGTAGAGCATGCCGAGGAGCTTGTGGCCCGGGGCATCGTTGGGGGCAAGGGCGAGAGCTTCCTCGGCTTTCGAGATGGCGAGCGAGATGTCGCCGCGGAGTCGCGCGACGTACGCCTCGCGCAACAACTGTTCCGCGGCCGCGGTTGGGCCGCGTGGCGGCGTCAGCTCCCCGCCGCACTTCATGCAGAACCGGTGATTGTCAGGATTCTGCGTTCCGCACTTCGCGCACCTCATAGCACTTCCCCTTTGCTGGTACACGGATGTGAAGCGGATTCAGGCAGACGACTGAAGATCACGAGGCCCGGTCGGGCCAGAGACGGTCAGGACGCGGCAGGTCATCAGAGCCCACGAGGGTCGGGCGTGAGGGGTACGGGCGGAGCAACCGACCAGGAGCGCCCGCTCAAAGATTCGGGGGTGCCCGGCGGGATTCCTTTCTTGCTCTTCACGTGCAGAGTCAGCGGCGACGCCCTGCAATCGGGCCGCTGGCGTTCCGGTTACATGAGGCCCTTTTCCTTCAGGCTGACCCACCGCCCGTCGCCGATGATGAGGTGGTCGAGGACGTCGATGCCCATGGTCTTGCCGGCCTCGACCAGGCGGCGGGTGAGGGCCTTGTCCTCTTCGCTAGGCGTTGGATCTCCGCTGGGATGATTGTGCGCGACGATGATTGCCGCGGCCGAACGCGACAGCGCTTCGCGAAAGATCTCGCGCGGGTGGGCGATATTGGCGTTGAGGCCGCCGGTGGATATGCGGCGGTCATCAATGCAGCGGTTGCGGGTGTCGAGCAGCAGGACGACGAAATGCTCCTGGTCCTCGTAGCGCATCTTCTCCATGATCAGCCCCGCCGCCAATTCCGGGCGATTAGCGAGCGGGCGCTCGTCGCTCGCCGAAGCCAGGCGTTTGCCCAATTCGAACGCGGCCTTGATCTGCGCCGCTTTTGCGACACCCACGCCCTTGACTTGTGACAACTCCGCCGCGGTCGCCTTCGCGATCCCCCTCAACCCGCGAAAGTGGCTCAGGAGATGATTGGCTAAGGCGATCACCGAGCCGCGACTCGAACCGACGCGCAAGATAATGGCCAGCAACTCGGATTCGCTAAGCGCGTCTGGCCCGTGGTGCATCAGGCGCTCGCGCGGCCGATCGTTCTCCGGCATTTCGTGGATCGTGGTGTGATAGGTCTCCATGGCGCATCGCCCCTCCGGGAGCAGTGACTTCGCCTCAGCGTCCGCGCACACCTGCGAACGTTCGGGTTGGTCGCAATCGCCGGGCAAGGTGACACTGGGATGCAGGTCAAGGATTTGGCGCCCGGTCGCGGAACCTACCAGATCAGATCAGGGCCAACGATTCGTGGAGGGAATCACGACATGAGGCGAATCAGGATCGGAATCTTTGCGGCGTTGGCAGGTATCACACTGGCGATTGCAGCGCCGCCAACTGCCGAGACGTCGTCAGCGGGCGACCGTGTGACGATTGATGCGCTGCTGCGCGAGATGGTCGATATGGAGCGCCTTGCCGTCGTCCCGCCGCAGGGTATGGAATGCGACCAGCAGTCGAGCTACGACCGCGCCAGCGTCGCGCCGGACAAGGAGGGCTGGTTCGCGAACGGCGATGCCGGGCAGTTCATCAGGCAGGAACAGCGCGACGGCCGCACCGAGTACGTGATGGCGGAGATGAAGGGTCCGGGCGCGATCGTCCGCCTGTGGTCGGCCAACCCGGACGGCGGGGGGACGATACGCATCTACGTTGACGACCTGAACGCGCCCGCGCTGGAGGCCGACTTCCTGGCATTGACATCTGCCCGGATGCCGGCGTTCCCGGCGCCGTTCAGCGGCCGCAGGTCGCTGGGCGCGAATCTCTATTTCCCGATCCCATATCAGGAGCGGTGCAAGGTCACGGTTGATAAGCCGGACCTGTACTACCACGTCGGCTATCGGACCTACCCCGCCGGAACGCAGGTGGAGCCGTTCTCGATGCGTGCGCTGGACGGCGTGCGCCAGACGATGCACGAGGTGGGCCAGGTACTCGAGCGGCCGGCGGTCCGCTTCACAACCCGAGGGGCGCAGCGACGCGATAAGGAGGCGCTCATCGCCCCGGGCGAAGCGGTGACGCTACACGAATCGGCGGGCCCGTCCGCTATCGTGCGCATGGAGGTGAGGGCCAACGTCCCAAAGGCGCAGCTTTTCGCGGCGATGCGGGAGTCGCTTCTCACGATCAGCTTCGATGATGAGCGCGAGCCCTGCGTGTGGGCGCCGCTGGGCGATTTCTTTGGCTCGACACCGGGCATCAATCCACACGAAAGCCTGCCGGTGGGCATGCGCGCAGACGGCACCTGCTACTGCAACTGGTACATGCCGTTCGCGAAGCGGGCGCGGGTTGTCGTGAGGAATGAGTCCCATGATCCGGTCCGGCTGCGCTTCACGGTCTGGACCAGGTCCGCGTCGTGGGAACCGGGACAGACGCTCTACTTCCACGCCAAGTGGCGAAACGAGTGGCTGCCGGCCAAGCCCGAGTTCCTGGATTGGCCGATGCTCGAGGCGTCGGGCCGCGGGCGATTCGTCGGCGTCATGCTCGGCGTCATGAACACCCAGGCGGGCTGGTGGGGCGAAGGGGACGAAAAGGTGTGGGTTGATGACGACACCTTCCCGAGCTACATCGGCACCGGGTCGGAGGACTACTTCGGATACGCGTGGTGTAACCCTACGCTTTTCGCCCACGCGTACCACAACCAGAGCATCGTCACCGGGCCCGGTAACTTCGGCTACACGGCGGTGGCGCGCTACCACATCTTCGACGACATTCCGTTTCAAAAGCGCATCAAGTTCTACATCGAGAAATGGGACGCCGCGGATCGGGAGTACGCGTGTACCGCGTACTGGTACGCCGCACCGGGCGCGACGGATTTCTTCAAGCCGGTGCCGGTCGCGCAGCGGCGCGTGCGCCCGCTGCCGGAACCGTTCCACGTCAAGGGCGCACTCGAGGGTGAGAAGCTGGAGATCGCGCGCTGCACGGGCGGGACGACGCAGGTGCAAGACGTGGGTGGTGCGTTCAGCAGAGGGCGGCACCTGTGGTGGTTAGGGCCGGCCGAAGGTTCCATCCTCGAACTCAAGGTTCCCGTCGCGCAGTCGGGCCGCTACAAGGTCGTGCTGGGCATGACGAAATCGTGGGATTACGGCATTCACCAGCCGCTGGTGAACGGAAAGGCGGTCGGCGATACGGTTGACCTGTACGCGCCGCAGGTGACGCCGTTCAAGGTTGAGCTGGGTGAGTTCGATGTCGCGGCAGGGCAATTGCTCATCGGCCTACGCTGCGTCGGCACGAATCCGGCGGCGAAACCGGTCAACCACATGGCCGGGATCGACTACGTGCTGCTGGAACCGGTGAAGTAGCGACTCGGCGGTCGGGTGTGTTTACGAACAGTTGGGATGGGCTAGCGCGCACCCGTGGGAGCCCGGCTTGTCCTGAGCTGGTCGAACGGGTCCTCCGGGCGATAGGGATCGCCGCGAGACGCGGCTCCCACACACACGACACTCACTGCGAATGAACATACCCGTCGGCGGTCGGGCGAGCCGGGTGGCGACCGCGTGGGTCACCGCGCCTGCTCGGAGATGATGAGCAGCCAGCCGCGGCCGGGCTCGACCGGTATCACGTCAGATGGGCGGAATGTCGCCGCGTCCTGGAAGCCTGGAATCGCGGGCGCCGTGATGATCGCCCGGTCCGGTCGCAAGCCCAAGGCAGCCCAGTCCACCCGCAGCCGCACGCGCACCGGGCCTGCCCCCCACAGCGATGGCCGCACCCA
>Ga0315282_10015072_pt1 | contig 11445 bp, 23 predicted proteins | sample YL17G07_20_MG_FD_203693 | JGI IMG/M metagenome (GOLD analysis project Ga0315282, IMG submission 203693) | Sediment microbial communities from Yellowstone Lake, YNP, Wyoming, USA - YL17G07_20 | ecosystem: Environmental > Aquatic > Freshwater > Lake > Sediment | place: USA: Wyoming | collected...
TCAAGACAGAGGTATATATATTGACAAAAGAAGAGGGTGGAAGGCACACACCATTTTTTAAAGGATACAGGCCACAATTTTACTTTAGGACAACAGATGTAACCGGAGTGGCACAGTTACCTGAGGGTGTAGAGATGGTAATGCCTGGTGACAACATAACGCTGACAGTAGAGCTCATCTCACCTATAGCGATGGAAAAGGAGTTACGGTTTGCTATAAGAGAGGGCGGAAGAACTGTTGGTGCTGGTGTTGTTAGCGAGGTACTGGAGTAGTTAATCAGTTGAAAACTTAAAGTTAAAAGTGAGAAAAGGGTGAACCAGAAGATAAGGATAACATTAAGGGCTTATGATCACAGGGTACTTGATAGGTCTGTAAAGGAGATAGTGGATACAGTACAGAGGACAGGGGCAAGGATAGCAGGTCCTATACCTTTGCCTACAAGAATAAGCAGAGTAACTGTTCTCAGATCTCCACATGTAGATAAAAAGTCAAGGGAACAATTTGAGATTAGGACTCACAAAAGGCTGATAGACATCGTTGATCCAACTCCGCAGACTGTTGATGCCTTGATGAAATTGGAACTCGCAGCTGGAGTTGATGTAGAGATAAAGCTGTGATAGGCATATTAGGTAAAAAACTTGGAATGACACAGATATTTACAGAAGGTGGAAAGGCATGTCCAGTTACTGTTGTTGAAGCCGGACCATGTTGTGTCATTCATGTCAAAACCCTTAATAACGATGGATACGAGGCTGTCAAAATAGGCTTTTTAGAAGTGAAAGAAAAAAGGTTGAAAAGACCTCAGGCTGGTGTATTTAAAAAGGCAGGGTTAAAACCTTACAAGATATTAAAGGAATTTCCGATCAGTGGGTTAAAAGTCGGTGAGTTCGTAACAGTTGAAAAATTTGTTAAAGGAGACAAAGTTTCCGTTGCTGGTATCTCTAAAGGTAAAGGGTTCCAGGGTGTTATGAAGAGGCATCACTTTTCTGGTGGGCCAGGTTCGCATGGCTCGATGTTCAATAGAGCGCCAGGTTCTATAGGTGCAAGTTCATTCCCATCGAGGGTCTGGAAAAACCAGGGAATGCCTGGCCATATGGGTTCAGAGAGAATAACAGTCAAGAACCTTGAAATAGTTGATGTTAAGGCTGACCAGAACCTCCTCCTTATAAGAGGCGCTGTTCCTGGTGCAAAAGGCACCTTTCTGGAAATAAAAAAGGAAGACTGATATGCCAGAGGTTGAAGTAAAAGACAGGAATAATAATACCGTTGATAAGATTAACTTGAGTGATGATATCTTTGGTGTCCATGCAAAACCAGGTGTTATCCACGAGGCAGTGATTAATTTTCTTGCAAACCAGAGGCAGGGTACCCATGCAACAAAGACAAAGGGTCTTGTCAGGGGAGGTGGGAAAAAGCCATGGAAGCAGAAACATACAGGAAGGGCAAGGGCAGGTAGTATTCGTTCTCCTTTATGGAGAGGAGGAGGGATCACTTTTGGTCCACAACCGAGAGATTATTCATATAACCTCCCGAAGAAGATGAAGATACTTACCCTAAAGACAGCTCTCCATGAAAAACTTTCCAGTGGTGGAATAATTATAGTAGATGATTTATCTGTTGATAAGCCTAATACAAAAAAGATGGTGGAGATATTGAAAAATCTTGGTCTTACCGGTAAAAGTGTACTTATCGTACTCCCTGAAAAGGGCGATTTGATTACACTTTCTGCAAGAAATATCCCTAATGTAAATGTTACAAGGGCTGCAGACCTTAATACGTATGATACTATTGCGTATAATACGCTTCTTATGACTAAAGAGGCAGCATTGCGATTAGAGGAAATAAAGGGGTCATGAAAAATCTTTATACAATAATCAAGAAACCGCTTTTTACAGAAAAAGGCAGTGCCCTCAAGGAATCGCAGAATAAAATACTTGTAGAAGTTGCAAGAGATGCTAACAAGGTTGAAATAAAAAAGTCTATAGAAGAGATTTTCAAGGTAAAGGTTGAGAAGGTTGCAACAATAAATATGCAGGGCAAATGGAAAAGACAAGGAAGGTCATTGGGCAAAAGACCTGATAAAAAGAAAGCAGTAATTACCCTCAAGAAGGGTGAAAAACTTGATTTTATTGAAGGTACATAATGGGTATAAAGAAATATAATCCAACATCACCTGGCAGAAGATTTCAGACGGTCTCTGATTTTACTGATGTAACAGCAGATAAGCCGTACAAACCTCTGCTGAAATCCCTGAGAAGCACAGGTGGCAGAAACAATAACGGACGTGTCACTGCCTGGCACAGAGGCAGTGGTAACTATAGAGCTTACAGACTTATTGATTTCAAAAGGAATAAGATAGGCGTGACTGCAAAGGTTGCAACCATAGAATATGATCCAAATAGATCAGCAAGGATTGCACTCCTTAAATACAGTGATGGGGAGAAAAGATATATAATTGCACCTTCAGAGCTTCAAGTAGGAGATGAGATTGTCTCGGGTAAAGGCGCTGAAATAAAAATAGGAAATGCACTGCCTTTGAGTGATATGCCGTTGGGAACATTTATCCATAATATTGAGCTTCGACCAGGGGAAGGTGCCAAACTCGCAAGGAGTGCGGGCTCTTCAGTACAGCTGATAGCTAAAGAAGACAAGTATGTCCAGGTTAAGCTTTCATCAGGAGTGGTCAGGTTTATACTTTCCGATTGCATGGCTACCGTTGGACAGGTTAGTAACCCTGACCATGAAAATATCTCTTATGGCAAAGCAGGGAGGGTAAGGTGGTTAGGTAAGAGACCTCATGTGAGAGGTGTTGCAATGAATCCGGTAGATCATCCGCTTGGTGGCGGTGAAGGAAAGTCTTCCGGCGGCAGGCCTGCATGTACACCATGGGGAAAGCCTGAAGGCATAAAGACAAGACACAATAAGAGAACTGATAGATTTATTATTAAGAGGAGGAAGTAACTTGCCGAGGTCTTTAAAAAAAGGTCCATTTGTTGATGAAAAGCTCATGAAAAAAGTAAGGACGCTGATAGAGAGTAGTGAAAAGAAGCTTATAAAGACATGGTCAAGGCGTTCTACAATAGTACCTGAGTTTATTGGATATACCTTTGCTGTACATAATGGCAAAAAGTTTATACCTGTCTATGTTACAGAGAATATGGTTGGCCATAAGTTGGGTGAGTTTTCACCAACACGGACATTTAGAAGCCATGCACGCTCTGAGAAGTCAGCCTCTGTGAAGGGATAAAGAAAAGTTGGCTATGGAGTCCAAGGCGATATTAAAATATGCAAGGATTACTCCCAGGAAGGCACGGAGGGTAGTTGACCTCATAAGGGATAAAAATGCAGGAGATGCTCTTCTGTATCTGCGATTTATGCCATATAGAGGGGCGAGGTTCGTTGAAAAACTCCTCAGGTCGGCAATCTCAAATGCAGAACAGAAAAAGGCTGTTAATCCTGAAGCAATGAAGATTGCAAAGGCATTTGTTGATCAGGGACCCGTCATGAAGAGAGTTGAACCAAGGGCAATGGGAAGAGCAAACACTATCAGAAAGAGGACTTCCCATATAACATTGATTTTATCAGGAAAAGATTAATCTGGAGGTAAGGTTTGGGTCAGAAGACACATCCTATAGGAATTCGGCTCGGGATAATTAAGACTTGGGATTCAAGATGGTATATCAAGAAAGGATATAGTGGACAACTTATTGAAGATATAACAATAAGGAGGACTCTTAAAGAGAGACTCTTTCACGCTGGAGTCCCGAAGATAGAGATAGAGCGTGCTGGGCAGAATATAAGGGTGATCATTCATACTGCGAGGCCTGGAATAATTATTGGTAAAAAAGGAAGCGAGGTTGAAAAGCTCAGGAAAGATCTTAAACTGATGACAGGCAAGGAAGTTGCAATAGATATAAAAGAGATAAGAAAGCCGGAAATAGATGCACAACTTGTTGCTGAAAATATAGCCCTTCAGCTTGAAAAAAGGGTTGCCTTTAGAAGGGCGATGAAAAAGTCTGTGGCCTCGGCATTGAGATTTGGTATCCTCGGAGTAAAGGTATCATGCTCGGGGAGGCTTGCTGGTGCTGAGATAGCACGGTCAGAGTGGTACAGAGAAGGGAGAGTCCCGCTCCATACTTTTAGGGCTGATATAGACTTTGGATTTGCAAGGGCACAGACAACATATGGTGTTATAGGAGTAAAGGTATGGATGTACCGCGGAGATATATTGCCAGAAGGGAAAGCTAAGGAAATTTAGGTAATGTTATGTTGATGCCTAAAAAGGTCAAATTTAGAAAGATGCAGAAAGGGAGAATGAATGGGAAGGCCTATAGGGGTTCTACGGTCTCATTTGGTGAATACGGTTTAAAGGCTATCGAGCCAGGATGGGTTTCGAGTAGCCAAATCGAGGCAGCGAGGATTGCAATTACTCGCTATGTAAAAAGGGGTTGCAAGGTATGGATAAGGATTTTCCCTGATAAACCGATTACGAAAAAGCCGGCTGAAACAAGGATGGGTAAGGGTAAAGGAGCACCTGAATACTGGGTTGCAGTTGTGAGGCCGGGAAGGATCCTTTATGAAATGTCAGGTGTGACCGAGGTGCTTGCAAAAGAGGCTATGCGTCTTGCTTCTCATAAATTGCCTGTTGCAACAAAGTTTGTAAAAAGGGATGAGGAGGTTCTGTGAAACCGTCTGAACTGAAAGTAATGACAATAGATGAATTAGGTCAGAAAGAGCAGGACCTCAGAAAAGAACTCTTCAATCTGAGGTTTCAACAAGCCACAGGTGAGATAGAAAACCCAATGCGCATACGCACTGTGAAAAAAGGTATTGCAAGAGTATTGACAATTAAAAGTGAAAAGTTGAAAAAGGAAAGTAGAAATGTCTAAGAAGATATACACTGGGAAAGTTGTCAGTGATAAGATGAATAAAACAGTAGTTGTGGCTGTGACAAGACTTTTTCAGCACCCAAGGTATAAAAAGACGGTAAAAAGGGTGACAAAGTTTAAGGTACATGATGAGCAGAATAAGTATAATATTGGAGATACGGTTAAGATTATAGAGACAAGGCCTCTTAGTAAGGAGAAGAGATGGGTAGTAATAGAATAGAGGTAAATTGGGAGTGATTGAAGATGATTCAGTTGAGGAGTATGCTCGTGGTGGCAGACAATTCAGGTGCGAAGAAGGTACAGTGCATAAAGGTGCTCGGAGGTTTCCATAAGAGGTATGCAAGGCTTGGTGATGTAGTTGTTGTCAGTGTTAAAGAGGCATTGCCTGATAGCAATATCAAAAAGGGAACCGTACAAAAGGCTGTTGTGGTAAGGACAAAAAAAGAGCATAGAAGACCTGACGGATCTTATATACGTTTTGACCAGAATGCTGTAGTTCTTATCAATGAGCAGGGTGAACCTATTGGGACAAGGATCTTTGGCCCTATTGCAAGGGAGCTAAGGTGGAAAGAGTTCACAAAAATAATATCTTTAGCCCCGGAGGTTTTGTAGAAGAAAGATGGGTCTGAGTGTCAAGAAAAATGATACAGTCTTAGTAATTGCTGGCAGAGAAAAAGGGAAAAAAGGGCGGGTCCTTTCGATTTATCCTTCGAAAGGTAGACTTTTAATAGAGAAGATTAACATGATTAGGAAACATATGAAACCAACCCGAAAGTACGCCCAAGGCGGAATTATAGAGAAGGAGGCTCCACTTCATATATCAAATATAATGCTGATATGCCCAAAGTGTAATAAACCTACGAGGATTAGCAACACGCATCTTCAGGAGGGAAGAAGGGTACGAATGTGCAAGAAATGCAGAGAGGTTATGGACGAGTAATGGTGCCGAGACTTAAAGAAAGATACATTAAAGAAATTATCCCGGTCATGATAAAGGAATTTTCATATAAAAATGTTATGGAGGTGCCTAAGGTACAAAAGGTTGTCCTTAACGTAGGTCTTGGAGAAGCAATACAGAACATAAAACTTCTTGATGCAGCACAGAAAGAGCTTTCCTTAATAACGGGACAGAAGGCAATTGTTACAAAGTCGAAGAAATCAATAGCAGCTTTTAAATTAAGGGAAGGGGTTCCTATAGGTTGTAAGGTAACACTCAGGGGGAATAGAATGTATGAATTCCTTGACAGGCTGATAAGCCTTACTCTACCCAGGATCAGGGATTTCAAGGGTGTATCTGGAAAATCTTTTGACGGAAGGGGTAACTATTCTCTGGGCCTCAAGGAGCAGTTTATATTCCCTGAGATAGATTATGATAAGGTTGAAATGGTTCACGGTCTTGATGTCACAATCTGTACTACTGCAAGGACAGATAAAGAAAGCAAGGCTATTTTGCGTCATTTAGGGATGCCGTTTAGGACTTGAGAAGGAGTAATTAATGGCAAAGGTTTGTATGATCGAAAAGTCGAAAAGGCCACCAAAATTCAGGGTGAGGGCTCACAGCAGATGCAAGCTATGCGGAAGGCCCAGGGCCTATCTACGGAAGTTTGGAATTTGCAGGATCTGTTTTAGAACCCTTGCGCTTGAGGGACAAATACCTGGAGTAATAAAGGCAAGCTGGTAGTCTTGACCTGCATGGAGGTAATGAATGCTAACTGATCCAGTTGCAGATATGCTTACAAGAATACGGAACGCTACGCGTATTAAAGCAGAGAAGATTGATATCCCTATTTCAAAGATGAAGTTAGAGGTAGCAAAGATTTTAAAAGAAGAGGGTTTCATAAGGGCATATAAAATATTGAAGGATAAAAGGCAGGGTATCCTGAGGGTAATCCCTAAATATGTAGAGAATGAGAGTGTTATCTCAGGCTTGAAGAGAGTAAGCAAGCCAGGCCGAAGAGTATATGTAGGCAGCAAAGAAATCCCGAGAGTAATAGGTGGTCTCGGAGTCGCAATCCTGACAACTTCGAAGGGCGTATTAAGTGACAAGATTTGCCGGCGCGAAGGTATTGGAGGAGAAGTTATCTGTTATATATGGTAAAGGAGAATAATCAAAGATGTCACGAATTGGTAAAAAACCAATAGAGATACCCCATAATATCTCTGCGGAGATAAAGGCAGGAAGGGTAAAAGTTAAAGGTCCCAAAGGAGAACTGGGCTGGAACTACCCAGATAGGATTAAGGTTTCAGTTAATGGAGATATTATATCGGTAGAGAGGTTAGGAGACTCAAAGGCAGAAAGGGCACTTCATGGTCTAACGAGAAGCATTATCTCTAATATGGTTACAGGAGTTTCACAGGGGTATCAGAAGGTTCTTGAGATCGTCGGTGTTGGTTACAAGGCACAATTGGTGGGTAACAAGCTTGTCTTTTCCCTCGGTTATTCTCACCCTATTGAGGTTCAATTGTCAGAGGGTATTAAGGCATCAGTTGATGCCAAACAGACTAAGATCACCCTTGTTGGAATTGACAAAGAGCAGCTTGGACAAGTAGCTGCAAGTTTGAAGGCACTTAGAGCACCAGATGCTTATAAAGGCAAGGGCATTAGATACTCGGGTGAAAAGATTAAATTGAAGGTTGGCAAGGCAGGGAAGAAGTAGGAGGTTGTTTTGGCTGAGAGCAAAAGAGAGGGTAGACAGAGACGTCACAGACGGATAAGGAAAAAGGTATTCGGGACTCCCGATAGGTTAAGATTATCTGTTTATCGGAGCCTCAATCATATATATGCCCAGATTATAGATGACTTGAAGGGACGTACTGTTGTAACAGCATCAAGTCTTGATAAGGAATTTAAGGATCAGAAATCCCATAAAGGAAACATTATGACAGCAAAAATGGTTGGTGCACTTATAGCAAAAAGGGCTTTAGAAAAAGGGATAAAGAAAATTGTTTTTGACAGGGGCGGATATCTTTATCATGGCAGTATTAAGGCGTTAGCAGATGCTACCAAGGAAGCAGGATTAGAGTTTTAGGAGGTTATGTGGAGAAGATCGATCCAGAAGGACTGAGTTTAAAAGATAAGGTTGTATATATAAACAGGGTTGCAAAAGTGGTTAAAGGCGGAAGGCGTTTTTCTTTTACCGCCCTTGTTGTTGTTGGAGATGGGGAGGGAACTGTTGGCATAGGAAAAGGAAAGGCATTAGAAGTTCCTGAGGCAATAAGAAAGGCGATAGAACAGGCAAAAAAATCCCTACTGAAATTCCCTATTAAAGATGGGACTATTCCACACAGGATTATAGGAAGGTTTGGTTCTGGCACGGTGGTTATGAACCCTGCAGTAAAAGGTACTGGTATTATTGCGGGTGGTGCTGTCAGGGCGCTCTTGGCTGTGGGCGGAGTTCAGAATGTTGTTGCAAAATCTCTCCGTAGTCATAATCCTTTCAATTCTGTGAAGGCAACCCTTAATGGACTTGCGAGTCTTAAGGATACTGATTCTGCTATGAAACTAAGAGGGAAGGTTGAGGAAGAACCTCAGCGGGTATCATGAAAATAGGAGACTTAAAACCTACTGAAGGAAGTACAAAGAGGAACAAGAGAGTTGGTCGAGGTGTAGGCTCAGGCCATGGGAAAACTTCGTGCAAAGGTCATAAAGGCCAGAAGTCCCGTTCTGGCGGTACAAAAGGACCAGGCTTTGAAGGTGGACAGACGCCTTTACAGAGGAGACTTCCTAAAAGAGGATTTAAAAACCCCTTTAAGATAGAATACGCAATCATAAACCTTAAGGATATTAGCAAAATAGAGGGCTTAGATTTTATAACTCCTGAGGTTCTTGTGGAGAGAGGCATCATAAAAAATTTAAAGGATGGCCTTAAGGTTCTTGGTGAGGGTGAGATTCAGAGAGCATTTACACTAAAGGCCGATGCCTTTAGTGCTTCTGCATTAGCCAAAATAGCTGCTGCAGGCGGTAAGGCAGAGGTAATAATATAGGTTGTGGGCATTCTCTCAAGCTTCCAAAATATATTTAAGATACCAGAGCTTAAAATCAGGATTCTTTTTACCTTAGCCCTCCTCGCTGTATATAGGATAGGTGCTCATATCCCAACACCTGGGATTAACGGAGAGGAATTGAGCAAGTTTCTTGCTGAAAAAGGCGGGGCACTCATGGGCTTTTTTGATATGTTTTCAGGTGGGGCATTATCAAGAGTCACTATTTTTGCTTTAGGGATAATGCCTTATATAAGTGCATCTATTATTTTTCAGCTACTTACTGTCGTAATTCCTGCTATAGGTAAGCTTGCTAAGGAGGGGGAAGCTGGCAGGAAAAAGATCGTAAGGTATACAAGATATGGTACAGTTGTTATCAGTGCAGTTCAGTCTTTCGGTATTGCAGCAGGCCTTGAGGGTATGGCAGGAGGTGCATTTGTACAGAATCCAGGATGGTCTTTTCGATTAATAACAATGATTACCCTTACATCAGGAACAGCCTTTATCATGTGGCTTGGAGAACAGATTACCGAAAGAGGGATAGGTAACGGTATATCACTTATCATATTTGCCGGAATAGTTGCAAGGTTCCCAAATGCTGTAATAAGTACAGTCAGACTGGTACAGGCAGGGGAGCTCTCTATATTTTTTGTTATTTTTATGATTGTAATGATGGTCGCTATTGTCGGTGCGATAATATATATGGAGAGAGGGCAGAGGAAAATCCCTGTTCAATATGCAAAAAGGGTTGTGGGCCGGAAAGTATATGGAGGCCAGTCCACACACTTGCCGCTAAAGGTTAATACATCTGGTGTAATACCGCCGATATTTGCGTCCTCCATCATAATGTTTCCTGCAACGGTAGCAGGGTTTATAGCAATACCGTGGGTACAGGCGATTGCCAGACAACTTTCTCCGGGGACGGTAATGTATACGACCCTTTATGTTGGAATGATTTTTTTCTTTGCCTATTTTTATACTGCCATTATTTTTAATCCTGTTGATATTGCAGATAATCTCAAAAAGTATGGTGGTTTTATACCCGGTATAAGGCCTGGACAGAAGACTTCCGAGTATATCTACAAGGTGTTGTCAAGGCTGACATTTGTTGGAGGCATCTATCTTGCAGTTGTATGTATTATTCCTGAGATTTTCATACGAAGATTTCATGTACCTTTCTATTTTGGGGGTACTTCTCTTTTGATTGCAGTCGGTGTTGCTCTCGACACAGTTTCCCAGGTAGAATCACACTTGATTACCCGTTCATATGAGGGTTTTCTGAAAAAAGGTAGGCTAAAGGGAAGGAGAGGATGAGATCAATTCAAAATGCAAAATTCAAAATTCAACATGCTAAATTTCGAGGTACATGATCATTCTAAAATCTCCAGAAGAGGTAGAAAAAATAGCTCAGGCGTGTCTTATTGTTGCAAAGACACTTGATTATCTGAAAGGTGTGGTGAAACCAGGTATTACAACGAAGGAAATCGACCATTTTGCGGATGCCTATATAAAGGCAAATGATGCAGTACCTGCATTTAAGGGGTACAGGGGATACCCTGCGAGTGTATGCACATCCGTGAATAACGAGGTTATTCACGGCATACCATCTGATAGGATGTTGAAGGAGAGTGATATTCTGGGTGTTGACCTTGGTGTTTATAAAGATGGGTTTTATGGAGATGCCGCTTATACATTTCCTGTGGGAAACATACGCCCAGATGTTGAGAGGTTACTCAGGGTAACAGAAGAATCCCTTTACATAGGGATAGAGAATGCAAGGTCAGAAAATAGAGTGTCTGATATCTCATGTTCAATTCAAAGATACGTTGAATCAAATGGTTATTCTGTTGTAAAGGCATTTGTTGGACATGGTATAGGCAAGGAATTACATGAGGAGCCACAGATTCCGAATTTTGGGATGCCTGGACGTGGTCCAAGACTCAGGCCTGGAATGACCTTAGCAATAGAACCTATGGTTAACGAAGGAGGACACGAGGTCTTAATACTCGATGACGGCTGGACAGCTATAACCATGGACGGTAAACTATCAGCTCATTTTGAGCATACTATTCTTGTAACATCAGATAAACCAAAAATCTTGACTAAAATACATTAAAAAGATTATAATTCAAACTTTAGAATGCCAAAAGAAGATAATATAGAGGTAGAAGGGACAGTTGTAGAAACCCTACCGAATGCAATGTTTAAGGTTGAGCTTGAAAATGGCCAGGTTGTTCTTGCCTATGTATCAGGAAAGATGAGGATGCATTTTATAAAGATTTTGCCGGGTGATAAGGTTACGGTGGAACTTTCACCGTACGACCTTACTAAAGGAAGAATAACATATAGATTTAAATAAAGAGTTAAAAATTGAAAGTTGGAAGGTAAAAGAGGTTAAAATGAAAGTTCGTTCTTCTGTGCGACCTATATGTGCTAAATGTAAAATTGTAAAGAGAAAAGGTGTTATAAGGGTCATCTGTGATAACCCGAGGCATAAACAAAGGCAGGGTTAAGGAGAATCCATGGCGAGAATTGCTGGAGTTGATTTACCAAAAAGCGAGCGCGTAGAGATAGG
>Ga0315282_10015073_pt1 | contig 11445 bp, 11 predicted proteins | sample YL17G07_20_MG_FD_203693 | JGI IMG/M metagenome (GOLD analysis project Ga0315282, IMG submission 203693) | Sediment microbial communities from Yellowstone Lake, YNP, Wyoming, USA - YL17G07_20 | ecosystem: Environmental > Aquatic > Freshwater > Lake > Sediment | place: USA: Wyoming | collected...
TATTTTTTCCTATTTTCTGTTTCACTATGTAGCTCATAGTTATAATTATAACTAAAAAGAAATTAAAGTCAAGAGCATAAACAGAGAATTTTCAGATTATATAGTTGTAAAAAGAGGGGATTTTAGGATACTGAGAAAATAAAATAAGTTTTGGTGGCTTGAAAATAATTAAGGAATTCTTTATGTTCATAAATCTAAACGAACTTGTATCACTGCTAGTCAACCAATCTATATTAAAAATTCAAAATAGAGGCAGCACAAACTAAAAAATAACTCTCGCTAAATTCTTAAAAATCTATGTATTTAACTTTTAAAAGAAGTATGTTTAGTATGTAACGACCTCACGCAATTTTCTCAGCGGCTTTAACAACGGCTGTCGAGCTTCCCTTAATTAAAGATGCACTACTTCCTGCATATACTGCTTTCTTTAAGATTTCTTTAGGGGAATGGTGTTTTGAAATCCCATAAAGTACAGCTACATCAAATGCATCACCGCATCCCAATGGAAATCTACCCTTTTTGTCCAATTGAAAATGGTAGCTTGTTCCATTTCTAATATATATTCCCCCTTCTTCCCCCATTTTCTCGAAAATCTCTATATTTCTAGGAATGTTTCCAGGTCTATCAAAGATAGTCTCATACTCTACCTTATTAGGAAGAATTACGTCACATAGTTCAATATATTCTCTTCTCCATTCAAAGACAGGAGAGGGATCTAAAATCACAAGATCCCTTTTTTGTTTAGCATAGCTTGCATACTCCTTAAAGGTTTCTCCACCGCATTCAAGAGAAGCAAATAGAATATTTGAATCAAAGCCGCCTTCAAAAGCTGTTAGTAAATTTGCTCCACGATATACAGCAATTGTTTCTACTTTACCATGTGACTCACGTGCTACAAAAATACCAGTTTTAGCATTGACTTTCTTTCCAATAGGCTCAAAAGGCCAATCTAAACCAACACTACCACTAAATCCCACATCAATTCCTAATTCTATAAGTCCTTTATACACATTATAACCTGTACCCCCAGGGATTTCAAGAATACTACTTGCATGCACTTTTCCATAAAATATAAAGTCCCTGAAGATACCGCCTAATATATGAACTTGTTCACTCATTCTGGAATTTACGCTTCATTGCAAATAAAATAGGTGGAATGAGCACAAATTGTATAACCACCCCAGGAATTCCAACGGCAAAGCTTATTAAAATTGCAATGACAGGCTTAATATGTATGCCCACCATCGCACCAATTGCATAATAGGCAAGAGAGTAAACCAAACGTCCTAACAACATTGTAATAGCAAGATTTAAATAGATGTTTAAATGATGTTTTTCAAAATACCCGGCATAAAAACCATACGTTGCAAGCTCTGGAACCATAAAGATTGCAATCGGCGGAGACAATGGGGGCATTCCAAATGCAAGAGCACTAATAAGAGGAGTAAGAGCTCCAACACTCAAACCAATCCATTGACCAAGAACTAAACCGGTAAGAAGAGCAGTAAAGTGTAAAGGCAAAAGAATATTTCCTAATTGCGTTCCACCGATAGAATGAAAAATTAGAGATAAGGCAATGCCTATTGCTATAAACAAAGCTCCTAATACAATAGTCTTTATCTTACTCATTTAATTCTGGGAACACCTCATGTCCGTGAGGAATTATATATGTAGAGGGATGCGATCCCCAAAACCTCCTGTGCCTTATTGATACCTTCCTCTACACTCTTAATTGGTATCATACCAGCTTCCTTTACTTGTTTGTCAGGAAGACTCGACATTACAAAGATATGGAATTTTTCTGCCATCAAGGCATCATGAAATGCCATGTGTCCACCAATTGTATAATCAGCTCTCAATGCCATTTCTCTTTCTTTATTGTTTTTGTGGTCTGTAAACATATGGTAAAAATCATCATTTCCCATACCTTCTCTACTTTCGGTAAGCAGCATCTACCCTCTCTCGCCATTTAGTTATTTTTATATCATAACAACAATTCTTCTTAATCATTTAACTCTTCTTATCCTAAGGCAGCAGCATTATACATAGGGAAGAGTAGAACCTGCATAAGGAATAACAAGTACTTCAGCATCTCTGCCATGTTTTAATAACGCACTATTCAATGCCTCTGTTACAGAAAGTGCAGGTATTAGAAAAACACTTTCCACGGTTGCTCTGTCAAGACTCGAAACAAGGTATATTTCAGCCCTTTTTAGGACTTTGCAGACTCCGGCTGCTTTATGACCCCCTAATACGAAGTTTTCTTGTATCCATTTGAGAGGTTGGTCAGGCGATTCGGCCTTTTTCATCCAGCTTTCAAAAGTAGATTCTCCAAATCCTTCACGACATTCAGCCACAAGTATTATGCTTCCATTGTCTTTAACAGCATGACTAGCGTTATCTAGACCCTTTTGTGCTTGATAAAGATTAATGTCTTTTGGATAGCCACCAGGAGATGCTATTACTATATCGACCTTTTTTTCTATCTTCCTTTTATACATCTTGTCAATATACTCTACTCCTTCTCGATGGGCCTTTATTGGATCTCCAGCAACCACTTTTACTATTTCTTTATTGCTATTTAATACTGCATTTACAATGAAATCGACTCCTGCAAGCTTGCTTGCCTCTTCAATATCTTCCCGGACTGGATTACCATTGATCCTTCCAGAAACCGCTCCTGGCATTACCATCATAGAATGATTTGTCTCTATTGTTCTTTTACTGCAAACGCCAGGTAAGAGTGCTTTGTATCCCCCACTATAACCGGCAAACCAGTGAAGCTCTAAATTTCCTGTTGCAATGAGAAAGTCTGCCTCAGCTACAGGTCTATATACCTCTACGGGCGTCCCTCTTGTTGTGGTCCCAATATATACACAATCATTAATATCGTGATTTATACACTTTACTTTACTGTACACAGAGTCCCCTACTAATTTTCTCTTTTCTTCTTCGGTCAATTTTCTATGGAACCCAAGACCGAAGACAATTATAATATCATCATATGCTACCCCAGATTCTACGAGTTCTTCAATAATAGGGGGAACTAATATATGAGAAGGTGCTGGTCTCGTATTATCGCTTACAAGTATCACTGCATTCTTTGCCTTCTTTTCCTTAATCATTTGCTTTAGCGAAATACTGCCAATAGGATGTTCCAAGGCATATCTAACTTCAAAAATAGGATCTCTTACTCCTGGAAGCTCCTCAGGATATAAAGTACCATAAAAATTTGACTCAGGTATATCAACATTAACTAGAGTTTCTCCGTATTTCAGTTGAACCCTATGCATTATTTTCCTCCCTTATATAATATGTTTACACTATAAAGTAGATAGATACATAAAAATCCCTTTTTTGTTTGGTGATTACAAAACTATTATGGGAGTTTAATAAATTTGTTATCAGTCAAGCATTTCGTCATATTATGTGCATATTCGATCCTTTCTTTTGCCACGGCAAACAACTCATCTCTACTCATAGTTTTCCTTGCTACTCCTTGCTCAATTGCCTTCATACCTACTGCTGTTGCAACTTCCGGGTAAACGCCAAATTCGTCCATTGTAGGAATAAGATAATCTTCCGAAAGGCCTTTCTCCTCTGCAAATTTTGAGAGGGCCTGGGCAGCTGCGATACACATCTCGTCTGTAATAGTTGTTGCCTGGACGTCCAGGGTCCCACGGAAAATACCAGGGAATCCGAGAGAGTTATTGACTTGGTTCGGGAAGTCGGATCTTCCTGTTGCTACAATTCTTGCACCAGCTTCCTTTGCATCCCATGGCCAAATCTCGGGAATAGGATTGGCACCCACAAAAAGAATTGCATCTTTAGCCATGGTTGAAACCCATTCTTTCTTAACCGTATCTGGACCTGATTTTGAGTAGCAATACACAACATCTGCACCTTTGAACACTTCCTCAGGACCTCCAACGATTCCTTCAGGATTTGTAATCTGGGCAAAGTGCCATTTAGCTTCAAACCTACCCTGCAAGTCTGTTCTTCCCTTGTGAAGAGTTCCTTTGCTATCTGCCATTATTATGTTTTCCGGCCTTACCCCAGCACTTATAAGTATCCTTGTAGTAGCAATACTGGCAGCACCAGCCCCAAAAAAGCCAACCTTGATTTCTTCAATTTTTTTCCCTACAATCTTCAAAGCACTATAAAGTCCTGCAAGGTTAACTGTTGCTGTTCCTTGCTGATCATCATGCCAGACAGGTATCTTGCAGTCTTTCCTAAGCTCATCTAAAATATAGAAACACTTAGGCTGGGAGATATCCTCCAGATTAATCCCTCCAAAACTTGGAGCAATAAGTCGAACAGTTTCAATGATCTTCTCCGGATCCTTGGTATCCAGACAAAGTGGCACAGCATCTACCCCCCCAAGGTATTTGAATAGCAATGCCTTTCCTTCCATAACAGGCATCCCTGCTTCAGGACCGATGTCACCAAGACCAAGAACCCTTGTTCCATCGCTTACTATAGCCACAGTATTTGCCCTATTTGTATATTCATAAGATAAATTGATATCTTCCTTGATAGCTTCACAAGGCGCAGCAACACCCGGAGTGTACCAAATAGCAAAGTCGTTAACATCCCTGACGGGGCATTTAAGTGCGGTCTGTACTTTTCCCTTATAAAAGGGGTGAAGTTTCATTGCATCTTCTGCTGGCTTTTTCGCTTTTGCGATAAGCTCTTCCTTAGTAAACATCTTTTTTGCCTCCATATCTTTTTGCCTCCTATTCTTCCTATATTTCTTACTTTACAAGCTTTTATGAGACGAAAACTAACAAGTATCTATCTAAGCCTTGCTTTTCTTGATCATATCAAGAATCCATGTGGTAGAGGAATTAGCAAGAGTTTAGAAAAGGCAAACCAAAAACCAATAACTATTACTGCATAAAGTACAAGGGTTAAAAGAGTTTCTCTGAATTTCATAGCTTTTGTACTGAGAATTAGTGTCATTATTAGTAGAAAAACAATGCTACTTGTTACAAAGCCAAAAATATTCATCATGTAAACCCAAGCAAAGGCTAATGAAATGATAAGTATCATATATATTAATTTTCTCAGTGTTAAAGCAGGCTTTTGTTCAACTAGCTGTCTCTGTTTTAAAAAGAGGCCTCTGAAAAACCCTATTAAGTCACCCTGAATTTATTTCAGGGTGACTTAACTTATTGATTTTATCAGGTGCTAAAACAAATTTAGTATGACATTTTATTCTTTTCCATACTTTTTCAGAGACCTCACTACAATTTTGTATATGCTCATAAACTTCATACCTTCTGAGTTGCATAGTGTAGAAAAGAGAAATAACAACAGAAGTATTACTCTTTGCGCCATATACGCATTCCAAAAATTACAAACAACGATTCAAGAACTGTTGTAAAGACAATTACCCATGTCCAAATTGGAAGTCCCAATGCAGAAGATGCATTCCAGCTTTTTGGACCATACCACGGCACCAAGAGTGCTAAAACTACCGCGAGCCCAATCCAAAATATCTTTGTTTGTGCTGGAAGGATGTATTTTACTTCCTGGCCGTCGTCTGTAATCTCTATATTTCTGTATTTGAGTATCTCTTTCGCCCTTTCTGTCTCTTGGTCCTCTCTCGTCAAATAGCTCCCAATTAATACTATCAAGGAGTTTATCACAAATCCCAATACACCTGAGTGTACTCCGTAAACTTTACTGAACCCCATTAGGGTGAGAGTTATTGATATAACTCCTCCAGCAAGCATTCCTATTATAATTGGCGTTTTCTTTATCCTATGGAGAAAAAGACCAAAGATCAAAACTGGAGTTGCTTGGAGCAACAATTCGAATTTTATCTCTGTCCAACGCCATATTGTTAGGCCAGGCATAAATGCCATTATAATGGCCAATATTATAAAGAGGCCTATAGAGACTCTGCCTGCTTTAATGACTGTCTCATCTGAAGCTTTCGGATTTATGAACCTCTTGTAAATTTCTTTTGATAGAATCATTGAGAGTACTATTAGCGCAGCACCTGCAGTTGAAAGAGTTGCCGTAATTACTCCAAGTCCAACAAACGAGGCTATAGTTCTTCCATAAGAGTAGGAAGTAGATAATGCTCCCATTAAATAGGGTACAATTTTATCAGATTCTAATTTTGAAAGATTTGGAAATATACCTGCACCAAACAGTCCTAGTAACCATATTACAAATGCTGTAAAGAAGAAAAGCGGTACTTGTAATCCGAATGATCTTTTCAGATTTCCTACATCTAAACTTCCCAAATAGACCTGCAACACGTGAGCATAGGTAGGAAGCCCTAGCAGTATTAGTATTATAGTGCTGTACCAAGTCCTCATTATAGAGCCAGAAGGAATCGTCAATTTGTTAGGGGCTACTTGTGATACAATGTTCATGCTTTTGCTAAAACCTCCCAATAGTCCTATAAGGACAAGCATCATAACAACGCTGAGAACCATTAGAATCCCTTGAACTGCCGACGTTAATGCAGTTCCTCTGAAACCTCCCACGGCTGTATATAATAATATTACTGTGGCAAAGATGAGCATAACTACTCGATATGGTAACACTCCTCCAGATGCAACTTCACCTAGGTATCCCATTGCCAAAAACTGTTCTGCAAATTGGACAAAAGTACCCCATATCATGAATATCAGTGCAAGTCCCACTACAAGTTTAGAGTTAAACCTGTGTTCTATGTAGTCAAATGGAGAAACATACTTCCATTTTTTGCCTAGGTTTATAAGTGGTGGTGCTATTATAAGACCCCCTATTAATCCAGCAATCATGAATTGTGGATATACTATAAACCAAGCACCAGACCTATAACTATTTGCAGCATATCCTAAGAAAGAGTTTCCGCTATATGCATTAGCAAATAAAGCGAGGCCAAGTACTACAAATCCTAGAGCCTTATTAGCAACAAAAAAGTCCTTTATACTAACGCCAAGTCTCTTTTTGTACGAGTACCATCCCAAATACACCAGTCCAACAAGGGTAAGGATAGTCAACACTACCATCACCCAGCCTAAAGACACCATTCGAGGCTCCATACTATATCACCTCCGAAGGAGATTTCCCCTTGTATTTCTCTCCCAGCATTTTTTCGGATAAATATTTCTCTTCCAATCTTCTCATTCCCTTAACATCAACAACTTTTGCGAAATCGGAGAAAGCTATCAACCTATCAAGGTAAGGTTTTGCAGAACCTTCTTTTTTAAGAATTGCAAGTACATCATACATTCCTTTAGTAGCTGCGTATAATGTTGTAAGAGGGAATATTACGATTTTGAAACCCATTTCTTCTGCCTCTTTAACAGAAACTAACGGTGTTTTTCCTCCTTCGATAAGATTAAGCATAAGAGGTGCTTTTACTTCTTTAACCGCTCTTTCCATTTGTTTTATGTCCTCATAAGCTTCTATAAAAACATAGTCTGCTCCTGCCTCACTGTATGCCTTTCCTCTTTCAATGGCTTCGTCTATCCCATTTACCGCTATTGCATCTGTTCTTGCACCTATAACAAAATCTGGGTCCTCTTCGTTCCTCGAGTCTACAGCTGCCTTTATTTTACCGACCATCTCTTCTTTACTAATTATCTGTTTCCCAAACATGTGTCCACACCTTTTAGGCCAAACCTGGTCTTCCATAAATAACCCTGCAAGTCCGCCCCAAATATACTCTTTAACAGTTCTATATGCATTTATAGCGTTGCCATAACCAGTATCTGAGTCTCCGATAACCGGGATATTTACAGCTCTTGCTATCGAGGAAGCTCTGTCAACCATTTCTTTAAAACTAACTAGCCCTATATCAGGTACGCCGAGTAGAGATGCGGCAGTACCGTAGCCAGTATGGATAATAGTCTCAAATCCTGCACTCTCTACAAGTTTAGCACTTAATGCATCATACGCTCCTGGCATTACTATTACTCCACGTTTACTCAACATTTCCCTAAATACTGTTGACTTTTTCTTACTCATTTTTGTAATCTCCTTTTTTGTTGTAGTAGGCCTTTCTTCACATATTCTTTTCATAGGTCTACTAATTTTAAATTTAGTCTTTAAAATTTTCTCCGTTTAATTCTTCTGCTTCACCTCCTACCCAAAATTATTTGCTTCCTTCTGTTTTTCCTATATATGGAAGAAGACCACCTGCTAATACAAAATCCCTCTCTCTTTCTGTCAATATTATCTTGAGTTTTACTTCTTTTCCGCTTGATCTATCAATTGCAGATATTAACTCCTTCCTTTGTTGAATTTGTTTTCTGATTTCTACTATATCAATTCTGTCTCCTTGATTTATTGTATCATAATCATTTGGATTAATAAATTGAAGTGGAATAATCCCAAAATTTGCAAGATTCGCACGGTGCATTCGCTCAAATGACTTTGCAATCACTCCCTTAACTCCAAGATACATCGGACAGAGTGCAGCATGTTCTCTTGATGAGCCCTGTCCGTAACTTTCTCCTGCAATAATAAAGTTTGATAGTCCTTTGTCCCTATTTTCGAGTGCTCTCTTTGCAAAATTAGAGTCAACAATTTCAAACGTATGCTTTGCATATTCCGGGATATTTGACCAATATTTTAAGTATCCTCCCGCAGGCATTATGTGATCTGTAGTAATCTTGTCCCCAACTTTTATTGTTGCAATACCTTCAAGATGCTCGGGTAAAGGAGTGTTCTCAGGAATCGGCTGAATGTTTGGACCTCTTAGTATTTCAACTTTCTCTCTTTCTTTTTCTGGAAGAGGAAAGATAAACATTGAGTCATCTACAATAAATCTTTCTGGAAAACGAGGTTCAATATCCTCATACTTTATGCCTATTTTTTCGAGCTTCCTCGGGTCAGTAATTTCTCCAAAGATTGCACTAGCCGCCGCAGTTTCAGGACTTACAAGATAAACCTTAGCATCTCTTGTGCCACTTCTTCCTTTATAGTTTCTGTTATTGGTTCTTAATGAAACTTCACCAGATCCAGGAGCAAAATATCCTCCAAAACAAAAACCACAAGCTGACTCCATTACTCTTACCCCAGCTTTTACAAATGATTCAAGCACCCCATTTTCGTTAAGCATCAAAAGTACCTGCCTTGAGCCAGGAGCAAGACCACATTCAAGATCTTCGTGCACAGATCTTCCTTTAAGGATGCTTGCAACAACCATTAAATCTCTATAAGATGAATTTGTACAACTTCCAATAGCTACCTGGTCTACTTTAATTCCCTCAACTTCCCTCACAGTTTTTACGTTATCTGGCGAGTCAGGACATGCAATCATTGGCTCAAGTTCAGAAAGGTCCAACTCGATAACTTTATCATAAGTTGCGTCAGAATCTGGCTCAGTTGGGATCCAATCTTTCTCTCTTTCTTGCCTTCTTAAAAAATCAAGCGTAACTTCATCTGAAGGGAAGATCGATGTTGTGACACCTGCCTCTGTTTCCATATTTGTTATTGTTGCCCTTTCAGGCACTGAAAGGGTTTTTACACCTGGACCACTGTATTCAATTGCATAATTAACATTCCCTTTAGTTGTAAGTATTTGAAGAACTTTTAGAACAATATCCTTTGCCGATACCCATGGTTGGAGTTGGCCTGTAAGATAGATATTTATAACTTTAGGGTATATCATATAAAAAGGCTTGCCACTCATTGCTACTGCTACGTCAAGACCTCCAGCTCCGAGCGCAAGAGAACCAATACCTCCTGCAGTTGGTGTATGACTGTCAGCACCAAGAAGAACCACATTTGGTTTTGCAAATCTTTCTAAGTGAACTTGGTGACAGATGCCATTTCCAGCTCTTGATAAAATAACACCATATTTAGCTGCAACAGTCCTTAAGTACTTGTGATCATCAGCATTTTCGAATCCTACTTGAGTCGTATTATGATCAATATAACTTACGACTTCAGTCTTTACTTTGTCGAGGCCTAGTGATTCAAATTCAAGAAAAGCTGGGACACCTGTCGCATCCTCAGTAAATATCTGATCCACTTTAATACCTACTTCCTCGCCTTTGCTGGGTCGTCCTTCAACAATGTGGCTGTTTAATATTTTCTCAATAAGAGTTCTCCCCACTTCTACCACCTTCTCCCATTAAAAGGAATTTATGATATTTTAATACTATTTGTGTACATGTTACGTACACTGATACTCTGGATAATATTTTAGCAAGAAATTTACCCGCATCTTTTTCAAAGAAGTTTTCTCCTTCAACGAAAGTCTGGAAACAATCACAATAAATAACCTCTACCTTATTTTTCAAAATAATGCCCCCCTTTCAACAAAAGTCTGAAGAGCACAATAAATACCAGCTCTGTGTTTTTTCACCAAAGGTCTCTTTACAACGAAACTTAGTCCTGTAACAAAAGATAAGATAGAAGACATTAAATCGTGCAGAAACAGCAGTAAAGTAAATTGACTCCTAAGAATTACTCTCTGCCAGAAGTTTTCCAACAAAACACCTGCTTGAGAATTCTCTAATTCTTTTGAATTGCAATCTTTGCAATTACATTCCTCGTACAATTGTTTCTCTCCTTAACTTCCCGCTAAGCCCCAAAAACGACTTCTTATTATTATTGTATACAAAAAAATTTTTAGTCAATATTTTTGAGTATATTTTCTTGTTGGAACTTCACTTTTTTGTCCATGTTATGAAAAACAGCATTCTTCCGTTAAACTCAATTGCAGCTTTTCTATCCTTTCAAAGAGAGTTTAGTGCCTAGTTACTCTTTTTCAAAGAATTTTTCCAATGCTTGCTGTATTATTTGATATCCTTTCTTTTTCTGCAAAGCCGCCTGGATTTTAATTTTAACGATTAACTCGCTTGGCAAATAAGTAGTGTATTTTATAAGATTACCTTCCTGTTTAACTGTCTCTATCTCCATCATCTTGCCTTCTTTTACGCTATTATTTTCCTCTTTTACTTTAATCTGGCTTGCTGTTTTGCCAGCTTGCTGGCTTGCTGGCTGTGAGTTAAAGAAATCTACCGGTTTCACTGTTTCTCTCGCTATGGGGCTTCTTTTTTGCATTAGCTTCTCCATTTCTTTCTTATCCATTTAAAATCACCTCCGCTAACTGTTTGTATTCAATACTCCCCTGATGATTGGGAGCGAATAAGACCATTGGGATGCCTGCAAGAGTAGCCTCAACTTGTTTGACACTGAAGGATATCTTCATTGGGAGTATAAGTTTGCCGTATTTTTCTCTTACTTCGGCAATAACTGATTTTGCAATATTTGTCCTATTGTTAACCATCGTAAAAACTATTCCCTTTATTTGGATCTTTGGATTAAGTCCTTTTTTAACCCTGGCAACATCCTCCATGGCCTGGGTGAGTGCCTGCATTGCTAGAAAATGTGTTTGAAGAGGTATTAAGACAAACTCTGCATATGCAAGTGCCGCGATGCTCAAGTAGCTTTCAGAAGGCGGGGTGTCAATGATAATATAATCAT
>Ga0315282_10015074_pt1 | contig 11445 bp, 7 predicted proteins | sample YL17G07_20_MG_FD_203693 | JGI IMG/M metagenome (GOLD analysis project Ga0315282, IMG submission 203693) | Sediment microbial communities from Yellowstone Lake, YNP, Wyoming, USA - YL17G07_20 | ecosystem: Environmental > Aquatic > Freshwater > Lake > Sediment | place: USA: Wyoming | collected...
TACAAGGTTCTTTGCGCTCAGAACGGAGAGGATGCCCTAGAACTGGCCCGCCGAGAGAAACCCGATCTCATTCTCCTGGACTTGATCCTCCCCGGAATCGACGGAAACAAATTATGCGGCATCCTTAAAAAAGACCCTTGCACCGCGGACATTCTCGTCGTCATGTTGACTGCCAAAAAGAAAGTCCAGGACATCGTGGCCGGGCTGAAAAGCTACGCCGATGACTATATCATTAAGCCCTTTGAGCCGGAAATCCTGCTGGCTCGCCTCCAGGCCCTCTTGCGCCGAAAGGTGAAATCAGAAGAAAAGGATACCACCGTACAGGAAATCGATGACCTCCTGATCAACAGGAAGGCTTATGAGGTCCTCCTCGGCGGCAATAAAATTCATTTATCCAAGACGGAGTTCGAAATTCTCTCCCTCCTGGCCAATAAGCCCAATCAGGTTTTCACCCGCTCCGGCATACTCGACCACGTCCGAGAGGACGGCTATCCGATTACCGAACGGATCATCGACTATCACATCACCGGACTCCGGAAAAAGCTCGGCAAGGCCAAGAAATTCATCCGGACGGTCAGGGGGGTTGGATATAAATTCGAAGCTGAAGAGAATTCTTAGCTTAGAGGAGTTGTCACCCCGGGCTTTTTTCATTATCATCTTTTTGTGCCGCTAGCCTTCTTTGTCTCCGACCTTCATGGCAGAATCCCTCGCTATCAGAAGCTCTTCGCCGCCATTTCACAGGAAAAGCCCGAGGCTGTCTTCATCGGCGGCGACTTCCTGCCCCTGACCTGGTATATCCATGAATCGTTCGATTTCCTGCATCAGGATTTTGTAAACGCTTATTTGGTTAAGAGATTCCTCGCCCTCCGCCAGGAGCTCATGGACGCCTACCCTCGGATTTTTCTGATCATGGGCAATGACGACAGCCGGTTCGAAGAGGCGGCCGTCCTGGATGCGGCCGCCCTGGGTCTATGGGAATACCTCCATAATCGAAGAATCTTCTTCAAAGGATTTCCCGTCTATGGCTATGCCTATGTTCCGCCCACTCCTTTCCAGCTGAAGGACTGGGAGCGCTACGATGTATCCCGCTACCTCGACCCGGGGGCCGTCTCCCCCGAGGAGGGCCTTCGGACTGTCCCCCTATCCGATCACGAAAAAAAATTCTCCACGATCAAAGACGACCTCGAGCGGCTGACCGGAAAAGACGACCTGAGCAAGGCCATCTTTCTCTTCCATGCGCCCCCCTATCGGACAAAACTTGATCTATTTGCCCTGAAAGATAAAATAATCGACCATGTCCCCCTGGACCGCCATCTGGGCAGCATTGCCCTGCGGCGCTTCATTGAAATGCGCCAGCCGCTCTTAACGCTTCACGGCCATGTTCATGAATCGGCCGGGCTCTCGGGTTCCTGGAAAGACCGCATCGGCCGGACCTCTTGTTTTTCGGCCGCGCATCACGGGCCGGAGCTGGCCCTGGTGCGGTTTGACCCCGAGGATCTGGATTCGGCCACTCGCCAATTGATCTAGGCGGGCGCTCCGCTTGTTTGGCCGTCCTTTTTTTTGAGCGGCAAGGGCCGGGCGGCGTCCGTGACGGCGCCGATTTTCACGGCATAGCTCGTCTGCCGGACGATGTCTTCGTCGGTGACAATATGAACATCGAGGAGTCCGCTGCTCTGGTAGCCTGTTCTCTGGAAATTCAGTTCGGCCAGGCAAAGGCTCCAGCCTTCCAGCCAGAGCAGCAGTTCCAGGCGTTGTTTTTTCGTTCCCTGAAAATGGACCAGGAGATCGATATCGCTCTGTGGGCCGGCAGTGGCGTTTTTGACGCTGCCGATAATATAAAGAGCCTTGACTCCGAAGCGCCGCTCCTCCATCTGAGAGGCAAGGTATTCCGCCATTTCCAGCCGCCAGGCCCAATGGTTCTCCGATCTTTTTTTCTCCTTTTCTTTGAGGACGGTTGGAGAAGGGGGTTCGACCCGAGGGTCGGCCAGTATCCCCACGGCCTCATCAAGGTCGGCATTCATGAGCACGCGGAGCACTGATCCCCCCGTGACGGCGGGAATGTCGATCACCTTGACGGTGTCCTCGAGGTAAGCAAATTCAGGGAGGACCTGAGCCAGAATGTTGGGCGACTTGGAGAAGAAACCCTCCTGGAAGACAACATCCTCCTCATCGGGATAAAGGGGCAGATAGCGGATTTCCGCTTCCACCAGGTCCTGGAAAAAGTGAGTGCCGAAGGAAAGGTCGGGAAGATAGCTTCCCTTTTTCCTGGCGACCTCGACCAGGGCCGCCGTGTTGGAGATATCGGAATAGGAGACCTTGACCCCCAGCTTGATGTCCCCCCGGCTTCCCCATCGCCCGGGCCCCATGAGAATGAAGCGACGCCGCGGCAGAAGCTTGTTCAGCCTGCCCACCGCGCGCCCGACCGCCAGCAGGGCCGCCCGGCTGGTCAGGCTATCGTAGCTTTGCGGATCCACATAGACGAGGTGGGTGATGTCGGGCAGGCTGCCGTTGGAAACATAGCGTTTCGCCTGGAAGAGGATCTTCTCCTGGGAAAGATCCTTGGGAATTAAAGCCGGCCCCCCGCCCTCCAGCGAGCTCTGCGGCCGGCATTGGAGGAGATAAAATTTATTTCCATCGGAAGCAAATTCAATATCCACGGGCGACTGGAGCTTCTCTTCCAGAATCTGCATAACCTGTCGGAGCTGAGGGATAAAAGACGTATCGCTGACCAGCCCTTCAAAGGTGACCGCTAAATTATCCTGGCTAAAATCGATAGCCCGGCCCACGGGCTTTCTGAGTTGCTGGCCGTCATAGAAGGAGACCATTTTGTCTATGGCCGGAATATTTTCGCCGATTTTTTTTAGCAGCTCGCCGACCTCGATGGTTTCAAAACTATTTGTTTTCAAGTTAAGGACATCCATTTTCTTGGGCGCATAGCGCACGAGTTCGTCGGCGGCGACGTTGACCCGCAGGCCGACTTGCCCGGGAGCGATCAGAACGGGGTGGTCGTCGCTCATCCTGTCGACGGCCCGCGTTCCCAGGCCGGGGACCATTCGCACCAGGCCATCTTCGCGTTTGATCCGGGGCGACCAACGAAACTCGTTAAGGCTGAAAGCCACGCCGGCGAAGGAAGGAAAATAGTAATCCCCCATCCGGGTGCCCACCACTTCCTGGATCATGATGCCCATTTCCTCGGCAAAATCGAGCAAACCGCGCTCCGAGCGGTAGCCGATCGGGTCGGGTCCATAAGTCGAAGCATAGACCTCGGCGATGGCATTTTGGAGGGCTTCCAGTCGCTGCTGTTTACCGCCCTGGTTGGCCAGGAACAGGCTCTTGTATTTCCCGGAAAACGAGGATCCCACCCGGTCTTCGAGAAGGCTCGAGCTGCGGACGATGATCGGCTTGTCCTTGAAGTCGTCCAGAACCATGGACAGCCCCTGGATGATTTCCGTGGGAAAACGGGAGTTCTTAAACGTCTGTAGGATATGGGGGTATTCCAGCCGGACCTGGTTGATATCCTTATATTTTTGCTCGACGACCTCGTTGAGGTTATTGGTGGAGAGAAAGCTCAGCAGCCCGTCCGAAGTGATATACCATGTTTTGGGTATCTTGATGTCACTGTAATGACTCAATAAATCACCGGACTTCTGGAGAATATGCTGAGCCAGGAAGAGCCCCGCGCTTTTCCCGCCCAGCCTTCCCTGGCTGTCCGGTGAAAAGACGATGTGGTCCAGGATTTCATAGAAATCATCGACCTCCAGGTGCCGGACGGCCGTGTTGATAAAATCCGGCTGGGCGGAGAGAAAACGACGGATCAGGGAGACCAGAACGCCGCGCTTGCTGGCCGGCGGGAGCTCAATGCCTTCCGCGGCGATGTGATGATAGCGACGAACAGCATCGACAACCTGGGCCAGGGAGAGGCTCCTGTTGGTCACCTGGACCAGGAAGCCTAAGCGGTCCTCCTGGATCCACTTCCTGATGTTAAAGAGGATTTGCTCGTTGGTCAGATGCTTGGCGGCCAGACCGAATGTTTCATCGCTGAGCTTGTCGCTAAAGGCCGGCAGGCTCGTCTGATAGGGACGATTGTCATCTTCGGGGAAGTTGGGCGCAAGGCTTGCCTGTCCGGCCAATGATTTTTGGAGAATTGTCTCCGCCGCTGGGATGCCGCTCCAGCTAAGGAAATTGAGCATCCGGCGGGAAATGTTCACAAAGAGGTTCTTGTTGGTTTGCCGCAGAAAATTTAAAGCTACCCGCCACTCTTCCGTCCGATGGGCGGTGAGGTCCTGCCGGCCGGCCTGGTATTCTTGGTAAGCCTGTTTCGTCCGGGTGTACAGGATGTAATGTCCCAGCCGGCCGACGATCGTTCCCAAGAGCTTCGTTTCTTCCTTCAAGAAAGGGCCGTCATCGGCATGGGGCATCTCGGCGGTATAATAAACGCTCAACCTCCCGACTTTCTTATCCTGGACTTCAATATCATCAAATTGGACCCAGGGCGTCTCTCTGAAATTTGGAGATTGACAGGCGTGCCCCTCCAAGGAAATCCGGGCCACGCATATGTCAGGATACTGCCATCCCGGCGGAATGGCCTCAATGACTCCCTGGCAGATATCGGCCAGATTCGTGTCGGGCTTATTCAGGAGTTCTTCGATTTTGTAAAGACAGTTCAGTTCTTTAGCCCGTTCGGATAGAAACCAAATCAGGTTGTCAATGTTCTTGGGCTGTTCAGTCATGGAAAATGACTCCCCGGCTGGTCCTTCCGTCGACTTTGATCTTCAGGGGGGATGGCAGCCTGGCCTCCCTGATAAATTCCGTCTCCTGGCCGATGTCCTGCCGACGCAGCCAATCCCAATCGATCTTGTACTTGTCCCCCTGGCCTACCGAGAAATAAAAGACTCTAAAACTGGTGATGTTGTGGAAGAAGTGAGACCCCTGGCTAAGCATCGAGCTCGTTTCGGGAAGCGCGGACTCCACGATGACCTTGGCCCCGCTGATCTGGCCGAAATTGACGGGAATGCCGGCCTGCGGGTCGGACGTCCCCCATCGGCCGAATCCGATCAGAAGATAAGGACGGCCCGCCGTAAGCAGCCGATGGTTCAGCCGCTCCAGCTGGGAGGCAATCTCCTCGGAGTGATGGACATTGAATCGATCCGGCTTGACAAAAACGATATCCTGGATGGAATGCAGGATTCCATTTCCCAGCGCCGATTCGGAACCCAGGAGCACGTTCTCTCCGGCCAGCTCGGCCAGTGAAAGATCGACCTTTTCCTCCGAGACGACCATGGGCCTGACCTGCAGGAAGCCAAAACGAGCGGGAATCCCCTTGTCGCCATCAAGAGTCACGGCGAATTCAACTTCCACCATTTTCTCCAGCATGTCCTGACAGAGCTTCAACAGCTCTTTGAGCAGCTTGTTGAAGGGAATGAGGTCGAATTTCAGGATGGGCGCGAAATCGACGACTCGCGGCCCCTTTTCCGAAATCCCGTATACGATTTTATCATCCTGCGACCTGTAAGTGGAGGCCATGAAGCGGAGGACGCCATCTTCTTCGGCCTCCGCCAGTCTGAATTTGGCCATATACTCAGTTTCCTTAATGGGGTCGAACTCAGGAGGCGAACCCATATTGATGGCCCAAAATTCGTTCTGGGTCTGGTCCAGCAGGTCTTCCAGCGTGTTGTAGGGCGGGTTGGCCTGGGGATAAGCCGGCGAATAGGACCAGGCAATGCCGTCATCGACGATCGTCTTGCCCAGGCCGAGGGCCAGGTCGATGACTCCGTCGACGGGCTTGGCATGCCCGAGCGGATAAAAATTGAAGGAGCGGGCCACCCCCGACAGATGAGGATAAAAGCGTTGGCCATGCCGGAGGCCGACGACTTCTTGGATAATGACTGCCATTTTTTCATCGGCTGTTTTATTCTTGGTGGCCAGGATATAGTTCTTGGCTTCTTTGAAGAAAGTCGAGGCGTAGACAAACTTGATGGCCTCCATCAACTTTCGAAAGCGGATGTCGGCGTCCGCCTGGTTATTGGGTATCATCTTTGTGGCATAGACACTGGCGAAGGGCTCGAACATGGCATCTTCGAGCAGGCTGGAGGATCGAACGGCCAAGGGCGAGTGGACCTGGAGGACGAGAGCCCGGAGGTCTCCCACCAGCTGGGCGGGAAGCTCAGCCTTCTGGAAAGCGCCGGCGATAAGGTCATCGCGGAGGCCGGACAGAGCCAGCCCATAGAGATCATTCTGTTTCATGAAGAGATCAAAAAACTCCGTGGTAATGACGGTCAAGGTCGGTATGGTGATATTGATGGCGGGACGAAATGAGGGAGCCACTTTTCTCTCCAGGGCGTCCCTCATCAAAGCCAGTCCATGGGCCTTCCCCCCCAGCGAACCCCGGCCGATGGCCGTGAGCCTGTCTTTAGCGGTAAAGAAATGGCGGTCGAACTGGGCCAGGGATTGTCTATCCGGCAAAACTAAACCCAGCCCCTGTCCCGACAGGCTTGAACCACCCGGGCCACAGCGATAGAAAATGCCGCGTCTCTCAGAGAGAGCTTCTTTTTTTTCGCAAATTCAAGCACGGCGTTGAAGGCGGAGGTCATTTTGAGGTCCAGCTTGCCCAGGACTTCGTCTTTCTCCCAATAATAGTTCATGTTGCTTTGAACCTGCTCGAAGTAGCTGCAAGTCACTCCCCCGCCGTTGGCCAAAATATCGGGAATGACGAGAATGCCCCGCTTCGACGGTGGTCGGGCCGTTGGCGCCCTCGGCGATGATCTTGACCCGGGGACGAATCGTTTTGACGTTTTCATCCGTAATCTGATTTTCGACTGCCGCCGGGATCAGAATGTCCACGTCCTGGGCCAGCCAAGCCTCCCCAGGCAAAACTTCATACCCCATTTTCCTAGCCTTCTCTTTATCGATCCCGCCAAAACGGTCGGTGATGCCGGCCAGGGCCTGGCTGTCGATGCCGGAGTCCTTTTGATAAGCATAGGAGGTCGCCTCCTTCTGATCCCAGCACGATACGCAAGTCACCTTTCCTCCGATTTGTTGAAAGAGCCGGACGGCATGCTGGCCCACGTTTCCGAATCCCTGAACGCTGGCGGTGGCGCCGCCGGGCTGGACGACCAGCTCCTTTAAGGCCTCCCGCAAGGCAAAAATAAGGCCGTAGCCGGTGGCTTCCATCCTGCCCAAGGATCCCCCCAGGCCCACAGGTTTCCCGGTGATGAACCCCGGGGATTTTTCCCCGCGGAGGGTTTCATATTCATCCAGCATCCAGAGCATATGCTGAGCGCTGGTCATGATATCCGGAGCCGGGACATCAACCCGGGGACCAAGCCCGCCGCCAAGCTGCCTGACCCAACCCCGGCAGAGCTGTTCCTGTTCCCGCAGGCTCAGATCATGAGGGTCACAGGCAATGCCTCCACTGCTGCCGCCCAGGGGGATGTCCATGAGGGCACACTTCCAGGTCATCCACATGGCCAAAGCCCGGATGGTGTCGATGGTCTCCTGAGGGTGGAAACGAACTCCCCCCTTGGCCGGCCCCCGGGCATCGTTATGGACGACCCGGAAGCCGCGGAAGATCTTGACCTTCCCGTCATCCAGGCGGAGGGGGATGAGAAATTGATGTTCTTTGAGTGGAACGCGCAACAGCTCGCGGGTGGGCAGGTCCAAGTTGAGCCAATCCGCCGTCCGGTCAAACTGGAATTGAGCTATGGCAAATGAATTATAAGAAGCTTTGTCCATAAAATCCGCCCTCCGTCGCTTCCTTCCCAAAATAAGCTATGCTTCCTTCAAAGTCAAGGAAGCGCTCCACTTCCGGCGGAATCCCATAAAATCAGAAATTTATTTTTATTAAAATCCAAACTGAACCCAAATAATTCCATAACAATTATGGGATAGAAAGGTAAGGGAGATATATAGATTCATCGTCTCCTATGATTTCATCACAAAGGAGTTTTCATGAGCAATTATGCCAAGGATTTCATGGATGAAATTAAGGCCAAAAATCCTGCTCAACCCGAGTTCCATCAGGCCGTTTATGAAGTGGTGAACTCGCTGGCCGTCGTCCTGGATCGCCATCCCGAGTATTGCCAGGCCAAGATCTTGGAGCGAATCGCCGAGCCGGACAGGGTCATCATGTTCCGGGTGACCTGGATGGACGATGCCGGCCAGGTTCAGGTCAACCGCGGCTACAGGATTCAGATGAACAACGCCATCGGCCCCTATAAAGGCGGCCTGCGCTTTCATCCCACGGTCAACCTCGGCATTCTGAAGTTTTTGGCCTTCGAGCAGGTGCTTAAAAATTCCCTGACGACCCTGCCCATGGGCGGAGGGAAGGGCGGCTGCGATTTCGACCCCAAGGGCAAGAGCGACAACGAGGTCATGCGCCTCTGTCAGAGTTTCATGAACGAACTCTATCGGCACATCGGCCCCGATACCGATGTTCCCGCCGGAGACATCGGAGTGGGCGGACGCGAGATCGGCTTCTTGTACGGCCAATATCGAAAACTGAAGAACGAAGTCACCGGAGTCCTGACCGGGAAGGGCCTCGACTGGGGAGGGTCGCTCATCCGCCCCGAGGCCACCGGCTACGGGGCCGTCTATTTTGCCGCGGAGATGTTGGCCACCAAAAAACAAACATTGGAAAATAAAACCTGCCTTGTCTCCGGAAGCGGCAACGTCGCCCAGTACACCGTCGAGAAAATCAGCCAGCTCGGCGGCAAAGTCGTCACCCTGTCCGATTCAAACGGCTTCATCCATGACCCCGCCGGGATCAATGCCGAGAAACTTGCCTTTATCATTGACCTGAAGAACGTGCGGCGGGGCCGGATCAAGGATTACGCCGACAAGTACAAAGGAGTGACCTACACGCCCTTGACCACGGGCTTGGGCTACAACCCGCTCTGGAATATCAAGGCTGACTGCGCCTTTCCCAGCGCCACTCAGAATGAAATCAACGGGAAGGACGCCAAAAACCTGGTCAAGAACGGCGTATACGTGGTCACCGAGGGAGCCAACATGCCGACCACGGCCGAGGGGGTCGATGTCTTTTTGGACGCTAAGATCCTCTTTGCCCCCGGTAAAGCGGCGAACGCAGGAGGCGTGGCCACTTCCGGCCTGGAGATGTGCCAGAACAGCGCGCGGCTGAGCTGGAGCAGTGACGAAGTGGACAAGCGGCTCCATCAGATCATGAAGAGCATCCACAAGACCTGCGTCGAGGCTGCCCAAGCCTACGGAACCCCGGGTAATTATGTCAACGGCGCCAATATCGGCGGCTTCCTTAAAGTCGCCCGGGCCATGATGGAGCAAGGCTTAGTCTGAGAATCATCAAGTTGATGACTCTATCTTCTCAACCTGGTGCGGGGGGGCCATAAGAGCCCTTCCGCACCCTCTCTTCAAACTAAAATCCCGAGCTGTCCTTGAGTCCATCGACCTCATTACTGTCAAGAGTTTTTTACTCGATCTTGGAGCACAGGGGACAGGCGGGATTTTTTTCCCAATCGACCAGGTCAAAGTTAAGAGCTCGGCTGTCGTAAACGAGAAGGCGGCCGGCCAGGGTGCCCTTGACGCCCATCAGGTGCTTGCAGGCCTCGGCGGCCTGGATAAGCCCGATCGCCCCGGGAATGAAGCCTGCTACCGGGATCGGGCCGGCTGCGGGCGGAAGGGAGGGCATCAGACAGACCAAGCAGCCGGTTTTGGGGGGGAGGATGAGGCTGGCCAAGCCCACCCAGCCGTGGACGGCGCCATAGACATAGGGAATTCTTTTCCGGACGGAATAGCTGTTCAGGACAATCCGCGTTTCCATGTTGTCCAGGCCATCCACGATGAGGCCGCAGCCGGCGGCCAGTTGTTCGATATTTCGCTCGCTGATCTTTTCGGACAGCGCCTCGATCTTGATCTCAGGGTTGAGAGCGGCCAGCATGTTCCGGGCTTCTTCGACCTTGGGCTTGCCCAAAGATCTTTCAGAATAAAGGACCTGGCGGTTCAGGTCGGAGAGTTCCAGCCGGTCAGGGTCGCACAGCCGGAGAAGGCCCACGCCCGCGGCAGCCAAATAAAGGGAGGAGGCGCTGCCCAGTCCGCCCACGCCCGCGACAAAGACCCCGGCCGACTTGAGCCTATCCTGGTTCCATTCCTCCAGGCCGAGCTGCCGGAGGTATCGTTCCTTTTCTTTCGCTGCCATGTGCCCTATCTGTTCCTTTATCCTAACACACCACTCACCTCTCGTTTCTCGCGATAGGCGGCGCGGCTCTATTCTTCACCCCGGCAATCCCTACCCGCCCGAAACAGGCGGCTGCAGGGTGATGTTCTGTCCGTCCTGGGGGATAGAATCGAGGCTGCGCAGCTTCCCTTCCGAGTAGGCGAAAGCTACGAAGGCGGGGTCCAGGCCGATCTGGCGCAGGATCTCCCGCAGAGTTTTTCCCCCTTCGGTCTCAACGCGCCGCGTGTAATAATCCACGTCCGGCTTGAGCTTCAGGCGCAGCTCACTGCCCGCTTTTAGAAATATGGTCATCATATCTTTACTCGTCAAACTAGCTCATTTTTTCAAAAGAGACAAGAGTCCCTCAAAACTCACCGAGTTTGCCGAAAGGACAATCAGCCCAGGGCGGTCAGACATTTCATTTCAGGGAATCAGAAGGCCTTGGGTTTGTACTTCTCCCCGCGCACCTTGGGGATGCCTCCGGGGATGGGCTCGCCCAGCCGTCCGATCTTTTCCAGGTTGTCCGCGGCATCGGCCAAGCCCAGATCTTCCAACACCGCCCGCGTGGGGTTGCCCCGGCTGTCCCAGCCGCGGGCGGCATAATACTCGTCCAGCATCTGCTCCACCTGCTCCCGGCTCAGCCCCTTGCCCTTACCCGGGCCCGAAGGGATCTTGTCCTCCCAGGAGCGCGCCGGCGGATAGTCGAAGGTCCGGCCGTCGGCCAGGTTCCGCTCCAGGTAGTGACAGCGGTTCAGGTTCCAGATCATCTCCGAGGTCCTCAGGACCTCCTCCAGGCTGACCCCCCAGCCGGTGATGTGGTTGAGCGATTCGACGATCTCCTCGGGGGTGACGTCCAGCTCTCCCCAGAACAGCCGGCAGATACACCAGGTGTCGAACAGGGGCCGGATGTGCTGCAGATAGACCACGATCTTGGCCCGGCCCTCTACCGACTCCCGGCCCTCGGCCATGTCCACGGTGATCGTCCAGGAGCGGTTGTGGTGGGCGCCGATGTCGGCGGTCATGTAGGACAGCAGCATGCCCGGCGCCCAGCGGCCGTCGTAGCCGGACATCTCCTGGCCCTTGACCTGCATGGCGAACTTCTCGCTGCCCCGGCCGATCTTCCGGGCGGCCCGCTTCGAGCCCTGGGCGAACCAGTCGCCGATGCCGCGCCGTGAGGCGACCATCTCCAGGAAATGCTCAACGTCGTCCACCGAGCCCCAGCGCAGGGGATGGCCCTCCAGGTCGGCCTCGGTGATCAG